>Ga0222622_10000576_pt1 | contig 13917 bp, 10 predicted proteins | sample PLM2_5_b1metaG_FD_177335 | JGI IMG/M metagenome (GOLD analysis project Ga0222622, IMG submission 177335) | Groundwater sediment microbial communities from an aquifer in East River, Colorado, USA - PLM2_5_b1 | ecosystem: Environmental > Terrestrial > Soil > Riparian zone | place: USA: East... | reverse complement strand
GCTGCCGCGAATCCCTCACGGGTTCGCGATGCAGCTGATGTCGGTCGGCGATCGTTTCGTCATGACACGCTATGTGCCCGTCGAGGCGATCGGCGTGTATTCAATGGGCGTGAGCTTCGGTCTGATTGAGAAAATCGTCCTCGGGGCGTTCGAGTACGCGTGGGCGCCGTTTTATTACGCCACCGCGCGTGAGCCGGACGCCGGCCGTGTGTTCAGCGCCGTGGGCACCTACGGCATCGCGTGCCTGGCACTGATGACGGCAGGGCTCTCCGCAATTGCCGCTGACCTGCTCGAAGTCGTCACCCATGGACAGTACGTGGCGGCCGCCGAGATCGTCACATGGACCGCCGTCGGTGTTTTCTTCTACGGCGTCTATCTCCTGACGTCAATCGGACTGAACATCACCGCCAAGACGGCGTACTATCCCGTCACCACCGCGATCGGTGCAGCCTTGAACATCGGCTTGAACTTCGCGTTGATCCCCCGGTTCGGAATCATCGGTGCAGCGTGGGCAAACGGCGCCGCATATGCGGTGCAGGCAGGTTTGGCCTTTCGTTTTTCGCAGCGGTTCTACCCGGTGCACTACGAGTACGGTCGAATCTCGCGAGTGGTCATCGCGGCGTTCATCGCGTTTGTCGTCGCCAGGAAGCTGACGGCAATGCCTCCGGCACTCGCGGTCGTGGTGCGTGGCTCGACGGTCGTCGTCGTCATGGGCGCGCTTCTGTGGGTCAGCAGGTTCTTCAACGCGGACGAAATTCGGGCGTTGGATGGTTTTCGGCACCGCAAAAAGAGCGGCCGTCCGGTACCGACGGTCGAAACCACGGAACTGGCCGGCGAGATCGTGTCGGTCGACGTTGCGGAGGACGCGAATCGCCAGCTCGGCCGCAATTCATAGCGTTAATCGGCCCGAGGCGATACAATAGGTGGTCCTTTCCTTCTCAAGTCCGACACGAGTTGCCGGCGGTTTCGCCGGGCTGAGTACCCCGGAGATCTGACAGCTCGAATGGCACTGGCCCCTAATATTACGGACGACGCCGGACGGCAGCCGTTGCCGGGTGGCGCCTTCCGAAACTCGGTCGCGAAAATCCGGGAGTCCATCGCCATGCGTGCTCGTGCGCTGCCGATCGCGCGTCACGCATGGGCCCGTTATCGCCGGCGGCGATACGAGCACCGGATCCGCCGCTTCATCGACGAAAAGACCGGCCGTGCCGATCGGCTGCCGATGGGTGCCGTCTACGAAGCGACGATGCGGTGCAATCTGCACTGCGAGTTCTGTTATGTCGGCGACCTGCTGAACATCGAAGGTGAGTGGCGCGAAGAGATGACGCTCGACGCGCTGCGAAAAGCATTCCCCGATGACCCCGGGCTCCAGGTCAGTCTCACCGGCGGTGAGATCTTCATGAGGAAAGACATCATGTCTGTCCTCGACCTGTTCAAAGAAAAGGGTTACGCCTGCGGGTACCTGACCACGAACGGCACCATCATCAACGAAGAACGCGCGGAAGCGCTCGCGGACCTGGCGGCCGCCGGTTTTCTGCGCCACATCAGCGTCTCGATTGATGGTCCTGGCGCCATTCACGACGCCGCCCGCGGTTTGACCGGGACATTCGAACGCACCTGCGCCGGGCTCAAGCGCTTACAAGCCGCGGCGCGGCGAAAGCAGGCGCCCCTCCGCGTCAGCATCAACACGACGGTGGCGCACGAAAGTCTCGACGCGCTCGACCAGATGGTCGATGTCGCGGAAGAACTTGGTGTCGACGCGATCGGCATGAATCATCTGATGTTCAGCACCCCCGAGGAAGTCGCCGAGACCGTCCGGTTGATCGGAGCGGATGACCCGTCGGTCATTGCGACCTTCATTACGCCGGACCCTGGTCTCGACATCGACCTGGTGCGCAAGAAGGTCGGAGCGCTGCAGGAGAAGTGCCGGCGGAAGAACGTGCTGTTCGATTTTCGTCCCAAGGTGCACCCGCAGTTGATCGACAACTACTACACGCCTGGCGCGAAGCTCGAGGGGCGGTGCTTGTATCCGTTCCTGCACGCACGCGTCTCTTTCTCGGGCAAGGTCTACTTCTGCCCGTTTATCCGGGTCGAAGTCGGCGATCTCTCGCAGTCGTCGCTCGAGGAGGTGTGGAACGGCGAGCGCTACGTCGAGTTACGCCGCCGTCTCGTCGAGAACGGGATCTTTCCGGTTTGTCGTCGTTGCTGCAAAGTTGAATTGTCCCCCACCCCGCTTGCCGAGCCGTTCGGGCCCGGCGTGCCGCGGCCCGCAAGGCGCGCGATTCCGTTGACGGTCGTCAGGTGACTCATACTCCGATGCTTGGTCGCTTTACCCTGCTCATCAACCCGCCCCTGATCAATGGCGTTGCCTTTACCCGTCAGGGCCGCTGCCAGGAACGTGAAGACGTTCTCGGCACGACCAAGCCGCCGTATACGCTGGCGCTGACGGCCTCGCTGCTGCGCGACGCCGGATGCGACGTTCGGTTGATCGACGCCACCGCCGAACGCCTCTCGATTGACGAGGTGATGGCGCGGCTCGATCGCGATCGCTTTGCGCCGACGCTCATCGTCTTTCCAACGACCACGCCAACGCTCGATGCTGACGTCGCCGCCATTGCGCGGCTGAAGCAGCAGTACGGCGCGCCGATGTTCTGTTTCGGCCCGCACGCCTCCACAGCGCCAGCGCTGTCGATGGCGCGTGCGTCGCAGGTGGACGGGATGTTCGTCGGCGAACCGGAGGACGCCATCCTTCAACTGGCGCGGCTCGATTCGGTGGACCGGGCGGGCGAGATCGACAGTTTGACCTGGCGTGCCGGCGGCACCGTCATGCCGCACCGATCGCATGGCAGTTTTGGCGGGTTCACCACCATGCCGTATCCGGCGTGGGATCTCGTCGCGCTGGATCGATATGCGCTGCCGCTGGTCAACAAACGGTATGTGATCGTCGAAACCAGCCGCGGCTGCCCCTACACGTGCGACTTCTGCGTCGCACCCATTCATCAGGGCCACAAGTTTCGCGAGCGAAGTGCAAAGGCCATCGTCGACGAAATCGAGCGCACCCATCGCGAGCGGGGGGTCGACTTTTTCTACTTGTGGGGCGATACCGTCACGCTGAACGTGAAGGCGTTTACGGCATTCTGCGATGAGCTGATCGGACGGAATCTCCCGATTCAGTGGTTCGGCAACGCGCGCGCGGACAATCTGACCGACGCGGCGTTCGTCCATCGCTTGAAACGCTCCGGATGCTGGATGCTTGCGCTCGGGATCGAGTCGGAGTCCGACGACGTGCGCAAGAACATGGTCAAACGTCTCGAACGCCAGAAGATCCAGGCCGCATTCAAGAACATGCGCGAGGCGGGTATTCGATCGTTCGCGTTTTTCATCTTCGGCTACCCGGGCGAAACCCCGAAGACGATGGAGCAGACGATCGAGTACGCGATCGAGCTCGATCCGGACTTCGCGAATTTCTATCCCGCGGTTCCCTACCCCGGCACCGCGCTGTACGAGAAGTGCGTTCGCGAATCGCTCCTGCCGTCCGAGGCGATGAACGAGTGGTCGAAGATGGAATACTCGTACTACCTTCTTCGCGGAAACGGCCTCGACGAACGGATCGTCATGGATGCGATCAATCGCGCGAAGCGGCGGTTTTTCCTGCGCCCGGGTTACATGGCCCGCCACGTCGGTGACGTTGCGCAGATCGCCTTCTCGAAGCAAAACATCGTGTGGCAGGTGCTGACGCGGACGTTGTTTGGCGCGCCGGTGATCGACACCTCGACGGCCGCGCCGCCACGACAGTCCGCCGCCGTTGAGTGAGCGCCGACAAAGTGGTTCGAAAACCGGCTGCCCGGAGGGCAGCGCGGCGAACGAGCGCGCGAGTGAGCCCACGCGAACGGAGCGAGCCGACGAAGCGGCGCGCGAGAGAGCGTGTCGGGGAGTCCGAGGGGCGAAGCCCCTCGGAGTGATTACGGTCGGAGCGGATTCGGACGGGCTGTTGGGGAACTGAGCGGGCGCTGCGAGGCGAGTTCTTCAGGCGAAATGCGGCGGTGGGTTTGTCTCAACGCCGGCTGACGGGCGACGAACCGGCGCAGTTCGACGAGCTGCTTGAGAAATCCCAACGCTTCTTTCGTGTTCATCTTGCTTTCCCCGGCCGTGCGCCCGACAAACACATACGGCACTTCGACGACCGAGGCCGGCCGGCCTCGCACGAGCAGCTCGAGGCAGATCTTGAACCCGCCCGCCGAAATCCGCACGTCGCGCGCAAGGGCGCGGCGAATCAAGAAGAATCCGGATGTCGCATCCCGTACCGACGTCACCGACCGCGCCAGCAGGCATGCGAACCGCGACATCAGCAGACGCCCGAGGCCCCAGCCCTGGGTGCCTCCCCCCGGAATGTACCGGCTGCCAATCACGAAATCCGCCGAGGTGGACTGCATGACGGCGAACATGCCCGGCAGCAAGCTGGGTGGATGACTCAGATCGGCGTCGATGACGCCCACGATGGGAGCGCTGGCCGCAGCAAATCCTTCAATGACCGCGGTACCGAGGCCCAGCTTGCCAACCCTATGCAGCACGGTGATGCGATGCCGCAGCGCCAGGCGGTCCGCCAGTGCGCCGGTCCCATCCGGCGAGTTGTCGTCGACAATGACGATCTCGCCGTCGATGCCTGCGGCCGCATACGTCGAGAAGATCCGGTCGACGAGATCCGTGAGCCGATCGCATTCGTTGTACGTCGGCACCACGATCGCCAGGGCGGCTGGCTGTTGAATGGCGGCGGTCAAGGATGGAACTCCCAAGCACTATAATTCAAGCACCCGGCCCTCTGACATGACAAACCGTGTGCTGCTGGCGCTCATCTGCGTCTTGATCGTCGTGCGCCTGCCGTCGCTGGTGCAGCCGATGGGCGCTGATCAGGGGCTGTATGCATACATCGGGGATCGCATTCGATCCGGAGATCTGCCGTACCGCGACGCGTGGGATCAGAAGCCGCCGGCGATCCATCTGGCGTACGCGGCGATGCGCGCCATCCTGCCGCGCGACGCGGCGGTGCCGGCGGCGGACCTTTTGGCAGCGACCGCCATCGCGCTGATGTTGTGGCACCTCGGCGGCGCACTGGCGGCAGGGAGCGTCGGCCCATGGGCGGCGGTCCTGTTCCTGTTTCTGTCGAATCCCGCATTCGCCCGTCTTGGCGGCGTCAGCGTCCGCGCGCAATGTGAAACGTTCATCGCGGTCGCCGTGACCGCAGCGTTCCTCTGCCTGGCGCGTGCGAGGACGGCGAGAACAGCGACGAGCCTGTATGTCCTCGCCGGCGCGCTGTTCGGCGTCGCCTTCGTCTTCAAGTACAACGCGATCGCGTATCTCGCGGCTGGCGGGTTCGTGCTCCTGATCTGGAGACGGCTGACACCGAGCATCATCGCGTCCCTGACTGCCGGGTTCGTGCTGCCGGTCGCCGCCTTCGCGGTGTGGTTCGCCGCCGCGCATGGCTTGCGCGACCTCTATGACGCCACGATCACCTACAACGTCAAGTATTCTGGCGAGACCTACCAGGGGCCGTGGCACGCCGTTTCGTATTTGCTGATGTTTCCGATTCGCCACGCCCGAGTTGACGCGCTATGGCTCGTCGGCGGGGCCGGCTGCGCGATCCTGCTCGTCGCCGCAAGACGAGGACTGGAGCGGCTGATTCCTGTCGCGTGGACGGCGGCCGCATGCCTGACGATTGCGATTAACGGTAGCCGAGACCTTCCTCAGTACTTCGTCCAGGCGGCTCCCGCACTTGCATTGGCGGCAGCCTGGAGCGCGATGTTTCTGCGCACGGCCTCACGGACGACCAACACTCTCCTTGTCTGTGTGGTGGCGATCGCCGTGTGGCGCGTGAATGATTTCACCAAGCTCGTCGAGAACACCCGGCACGATCTGCGCTTCGTCACCGGCGCAATCACGCGCGACGAGCATCTCGCCCGGTACGGCGATCGATCGACCCGCAAATACTCAGCCCTGGCGATCGACGAACTGGGACGATTTCTGGAGGCCAACAGCCGACCCGTCGATACGGTGTACGTGTTTGGTTTTTCGTGCGGAGCGTACGTCAAGGCCGGACGAACCAGCGCCTCGCGTTTCTTCTGGAGCCGTCCCGTCATCGTTGGATTCAACGAGGGCCGCCCGGGGTACGGCGTCAGCGGACTGCTCGACGACCTCCGCCGCACGACCCCGGCTATCGTCGCCCTTCAGCAGCGCGACTGGTACCCCGACGTCGACGATTCCGCGCGTTTTTTCATGAGCACGCCGACGCTCGCGGGCTGGCTGCTTGACGAATACCAGAGGGCTCCGGGGCCCGAAGGATTTGACGTGTGGATGAGAAAGGCACTGGCGCCATGAACGGCGGCGCAGATGTGTCGCCGGGTTTCTACGGCGGAGTGCTGCTGGTTCTGCTGATCGTTGCGGCCACCATGCGAGGGCTCTTTCCCGCCGCCGACGCGCCCTGGGATCCTCCCGTCGGCATCGTCTGGCACGACGAAGGCGCGTGGGTTCACAACGCCCGCAACCGCGCGCTCTTTTCGGCCTGGTCGCTCGATCGCTGGAATCCGATGTACATCGCTCCGGTTTTTACCGGGCTCGAATATCTCTCGTTCCGCACGCTCGGTGTTGGGGTTCGTCAGGCCCGTCTCGTTCCAGAAGTCTGCGGACTAATTGCCGTCGGGCTGCTGGCGCTTGGTGTTCGCCGCATCGGGGGCCGGCTTGCCGGGTTGATCGCTGCGGCTCTCCTCGCTACCAACTACTTCTACGTGATGTGGGATCGCACAGCGCTGATGGAAGGCCCGATGGTCGCCTTCATGGTGGTCTCGTGGTACTGCTACACGCGTGCGGACGACCACCCGCGCTGGGGCGTTGCCGCCGGAGCGGCGGCGTTGCTGGCATTCTTCACAAAAGCCGCGGCGGCATTTTTCGTGGCCGCGCTGGCGCTCGACGCGTTTGCCGCCCTGATCGGTGGCTGGAAGCAAAGCCGCTCCATTCGGCGGCCAGCAGCCTGGACGCTCGTCGGCCTCGTCATCTTCGGCATCATCGCGCTCGCGTTCTTCGTCGTGCCGAACTGGTCCGACTATCGCTTCTACAACTGGCAGATGTCGGTGACGCGAAAACCGAACTATGACCTGAAATCGCTGATCGATCGGGCGACGTGGCTTCCGCTGCAAGACGCCTTTACGCGAACTTGGTTCGTCATGGCCGTCGGCGCGGTGCACGCCTCGGGGCTGATCTCACGCTGGCGCACGTTGCGCGCCGGCGAACGGCTCCTGGTTCTGTGGGTCGTGCTTGGGGCGGCCGAGTTGATCCTGCACGATGCCGGAAACGAGCGCCGGTTTGTGTTCTTCATTCCCGCGTTTATGGGCCTCGCGGCGCTCGGCCTGGGCCGGCTCAGGATTCTGGCAGGGGAAGTCGAACGGCTTCCGCGGCGGCGGGTGCTCATGGTGCTGCCGCTCGTCCTGTACGGCGCCTACGTGGTGTTTGGCGCGTTCGTCCGTCTGGCGTTTCTTCGAGAGATCAGCCCGAACGTTCGAATCGCCGCGGGCCTGTCGATTGCGTTCGCGGTGATCTTATTCACGACATGGCCGCGAGTCCCACGCGCGCTTTCCGCTGCGATTCCTGTGCGCGGCGCAATTGCACTCACCGCCCTCCTCGCCGCCGGTAACCTCGTGCAGTACATGCAGTGGGCGGTCGGCCGTACCTACAAGAACTACGAGGCGTCGCGCGAGCTCGGCCGGCTGCTGCCCGAGGGAACGCTGGTGCATGGCAAACTTGCCAACGGGCTGTCGCTTGAAAATCGAATCAGGCCGGTCTTCATCGGTCGCGGGTTCGGCAACTACGAGGACCGGAAGAGCCGTGATGATGTGCGATATATTTTGACTTACATCGCGCCGAGCCTCGGATACGAGTCGCAGGCGCACAACCCCGTCATTCAGGACGTGATCAACGCTTACCCGAACCACACGATTGTTGCGACCTTCGAGGTGGCGGAGACAGCCACGGGGCACGACCGCGCAGCGCTCATCGATAAGTTCGGCGCCGGCGGACAGAAGTTTCCACAGAGCGGGCGTGCGAAAGATTGACGAACGCGCCATCAAGGCGCATGCGGACCTGCGATTCCGTTCTGAGTACGATTACGCGCTCTTCGAGTACTACCGGAGCGCGAAGGTGATCGCGTTCCTCGACCGATCCGGCGTGCCGGTACGCGGCCGCGTGCTGGACGCCGGGTGCGGCGGCGGCGGTATGCCGCTGTCGCTGGCTGAAGAGGCCGGCGAGGTCGTCGGGATCGATCCGGCCGAACGATTTCAGGAGGCAGGCGTGCGGCTTGGCCGCGAGCGCCAGATTCGGAATCTGCACTTCGCCCTTGCCGACGGGATGGCGCTACCGTTTACATCGGGATCGTTCGACCTGGTGCTGTCGCACGCGGTGATCGAGCACGTGGCCGATGCGCTGCTGTATCTTCGCGAATGCGCGCGTGTGCTCGCACCTGACGGCCACGTGTATCTCTCGACGTCGCCATACTTGTCGTTTGCCGGGGCGCACCTGCCGCGATTGAAGATTCCGATTCCACTGCATCTCCTCATCGGACGGCGTGCGGCGTTCGCCACCTTCCGGCAGCTGGCGCGGCACGCAGCCTGGTCGTTGAGAGAACCCGCGAACGAGAACTCGTTCATCAAGGCGGCACGGCGCGGCGAAGTGAAGGAAGACGACCTCCTCGAGAAAGTGCGTGTCGTGCGGCTGCGCAACTTGATTGCACAAGCCGGGCTCCGTATCGTGCGGGAAGAGCTGCATGTCACTTCCACCGTTCGCAAGCTTCCCGCGCCGATCGCTCGATGGGTGCGGAACAGTCCCCTGACGCAGGACACGCTGATCAGCAACATGGAATACGTGCTGGCAGGACGCTGAACGTGGCGGAGATCACCCGGTATCGGTCGGACGACAAGCGGGCCGTCGACGCGCTGTACCGGCGCGTCTTCGGCCACGATGCGGCCGAATCCAGTCGGCTGCGGTGGGATTGGCAGTACCGCCGAAACCCCAACAATCCCGGCAATGAACCGGAGATCTGGGTCGCCCGGGAGGGGACGACGCTGGTCGGCCAGTACGCGACGATGCCGGTGAAGCTCTCGCTCGGGGGGCGGGAAGTGCAGGGCTCCTGGGGGATGGACGTCATGGTGGCGCCCGAGCGGCAGCGCCAGGGTCTCGGAGAGATGCTGTTCAGAACCTGGGACCGTAACGTCGGCGCTTCCCTGGGTCTCGGCCTTTCGGACTCCTCGTATCGTCTCTTTCAGAAACTGAACTGGCCGAACGTCGGTCCTGTTCCGTGCCTGGTGAAGCCGCTCACACGGCGCGCCTTCCGTCGGCCGAACTGGCCGGTCGCACTCAATCGCATCGTCTCTGCGCTGACGTTGCCGGTCGTGATGATCATCTCCCGCGCTCGGCCGGTCCGCGCGGAGGTCAGGCTGATCCAGCGATTCGATGAGAGCTTCACGACATTGTGGGACACGCTCGCACCCAAGTTCGCTCTGGCCATCCGGCGCGATGCGGCGTACCTCAACTGGAAGTTCGTGTCCGCGCCGCACGTGCGTTATTCCATCGCGGTGGTGCGCCGCGACGATCGCAACGTCGGATACGCGGTGTATCGGCATTTGCATGAGCCTCGCGGCCGCGTCACCATCCTCGTCGACTTTCTCGCCGATCCCGACGATGAAGCGGCGTTCCAAACCTTGCTCAACTGGATCGATCGAGAGGCGCGGCAGGCCGATTCCGACAAGATTCGCGCCTTTGCCACGCACGCCGCATTCCGACGGGTGCTCCGGCGCTGCGGCTATTTTCAGGTCAAATCGACGATGGAATTCGTCGTGAAGATCAATGCGGTCGACGTGCCGCCTTCGTTCTACGAGAGCACGGACAACTGGCACGTCACGCTCGGCGATTCCGATCAGGACCGCTGATCACGCCCGTTCCCCATGCATCTACTGGTCGGCATCGACACTGAGGGCGACAATCAATGGGACGCGACGGCGCGCGTCCATCAGCAGTTTTCCAACATTTATGCACTGCCGCGGCTGCACGCGCTGTTCGCGCGGCATGGCATCAGGCCCACCTACGTCATCACCTATCCGGTGGCGAAGGACAGTCGGGCGGCCGACGTACTCGGTGTTCTGGTGTCAGGCGGCGACTGCGAGATCGGCGCGCATCATCATGCCTGGGAGACACCACCTTGCACCGAGGACGACCGTCGTCGGCATCCATATGCGTCGATGCTTCCGGGCGCGCAGTTTGACCGCCAGCTGGCGTCGTTGACAGCAGCCATCGAGGAAGGCATCGGTGTGCGCCCCGTCTCGTACCGATCGGGCCGGTTCGGATTTTCGGCCACCCATGTCGCCACATTGGAACGTCTCGGGTACTTGGTGGAGTCGAGCGTCGCCCCGTTGTTTTACGAGTCGCACAAGGGCGGCCCGGAATTCGTGGAAGCGCCGCTGACGCCTTACTTTCTTTCGTACGACAGCGCGACCAGACCCGGAACCAGCGCACTGCTCGAGGTGCCCGTCTCGTGCGGTCTCGACCGGCCATTGCCGCGGATGCTGCAATACGCATACGCGCGCGTGCCGCGCCCGTACTTCACCAAGCGCACCTTGCGCGCGCTGCGCATCGTCAAGCTGCGCTGGCTGCGGCCATCGTACTCGTCGCTGGCCGACATGATCTCGCTGGCGCGCACGCTGACCCGCGCGAACGAGCCAGTCCTCAACCTGTTGTTTCATTCGAGCGAGGCCATCGTCGGCGGCAGCCCGTACAACAGGACGGAAGCAGAACTCGAGGCGTTCTTCGATCGGCTGGAGCGGTTTTTCGTATTTGCGACGCGCGAGCTGGGAGCCATACCCGCCACGCTCGCCGAGTTCAGACGCGCCTACGCCGGCTGATGCGAATTCTCCACGTCACTCCGCACTTGCCGCCGGATCAGGCCGCCAACGCGCTGCTGCCCTGGCAACTCGGCAACTGGGCGCGCGGTGCGGGGGACACCGTCGAGTACGCCGCGCATCCGTCGCGCGCGGGCGGCCGCGCTGAATTGGCCGGAAGCGTCACCTGGCTGCCGCGGCGAAGCGGTGGATTTTTCGATCGCACGCTTCGCCTCGGATCGATTGCCGGCGCGTGGCGCATTCAACGTGCGCTGGGTCCGCTGATTGGCCGAGCCGATGTGGTGCACGTACACAGCAACGGCTTGCTGGCAGAAGTCGCCGTGCTGGCAGCGGTGCGAGCCAAAAAGCCGGTCGTGCTGACGCTCTATGGCACCGAAATCTGGCACTACAGGCGCAAGCGCGGGCGTCCGGATCTCTTCACTCGCGCCTACCAGGAAGCGTCGTTCGTGACGTTCTACAGTGAGCGGCTGATGAGCCGAGCGTTCGAACTTGGCCTTCGCCGCCGCAACGCCCAGGTCATTTACCCACCGGTCGCCGAGGAATTCGCCTGGCACGATGAAGAGCAGCAAGCGGAAGAAAGAACGGCGCTGGGCATCAGCAACCGGCATTTGCTGCTGAACGTGAAGCGGCTTCATCCGCTTGCTGGCCAGCGTGTGCTGATTGAAGCCATGATGGACGTGGTGCACGATCATCCGGATACGCGGCTGGTGATCTGCGGCACGGGACCGCTGCGCGACGAGTTACAGGCAGCAACGAGATCGGCCGGCGTCGAGCGCCACGTCCATTTCACGGGACTCGTCGACAATGTCGCCATTGCGCGGTACTGTGCGGCGGCGGATCTATTCGTCCTGCCCTCGCTGCTCGAGGCACTTCCGACGGTGGCCGTCGAAGCCCTTGCCTCCGGCACTCCGGTGCTGTCGAGCGACAACCCTGGCGGGCTGGAATTGAACGGCTTATTCGGTCCGGACGTGTCAATCGTACCGGGTGAGCAGCCGATTGCGCTGGGCAAGGCGATCACTCACTTTCTGCAACACAAGCGGCGGACGTTGCCAGGCACCAAGGATGTGATTGCACGCGAATTCAGGCCGGACGCTGTCGCGAAGCAATACTGGAAAATTTACGGAGAGGTGGGAACATGCCGTTGATCGATGACATTTCCGCGGCGATGACTGCGGCGATGAAGGCGAAAGACCAGGCGCGGCTGGCGCCGTTGCGCATGGTGAAAGCCGCGTTGATGAATCGCGAGGTTGAAAAGGGACGAGCGCTGGACGAAGCCGAGGCACAGCAGGTCGTCGCGTCGCTCATCAAGCAACGGCGTGATTCGATCGAGCAGTTTCTCAAAGGCGGACGCGAAGAGCTCGCCGCGCGCGAAACGGCTGAAATTGCCGTGCTCGAAACCTACCTGCCGCCGCCGGTGGATCCAGCGGAGATCGAAGGTGCGGTGGATGATGCCATCCGGGAAGTCAACGCGACGTCGGCAAAGGATTTCGGTCGTGTGATGAAAGCTGTGATGAGCCGTCTGGCCGGCCGGGGCGTCGATGGTCGGCTGATCACTGATATCGTTCGGCGAAAACTCGGCTCGTGACTTTCGGCAAACCTTTGAGCGCCTCTCGCCGTCTAATCATTTTGAAAGGCACGCACAAGCCTCTCATCCATCCTCCATTGGCCCCTGCGGCAACGCAGGGGCTTTTTTTGTACGCTACGCTCACGTTCTGCACAGCTGTATTGACCGTTCGTTGCGAAAGCGAACGGTCGGTAAAAGGTGCCCGATGAGTGTCAAGCTCGCGCGTTCGGCAGGCCTCATCAGCATCGCCACCATGGCCAGCCGCGTCCTCGGCGTCGCCCGCGAAATGGTGCTGGCCGCGTTCTTCGGGGCGAGCGGCGGGATGGAGATGGATGCGTTCAACGTCGCCTTCCGAGTTCCCAACCTGCTGCGAGATCTGTTCGCCGAAGGCGCGATGACGGCGGCGTTCGTTCCCACCTTCACGCGCGCCCTGACGACGGAAGGTCGCGAGGCGGCGTGGCGGCTCGGAAATCTCGTCGTCAACGCGCTCCTCATCATCACTGGCGTGCTCGTGGCCATCGGGATCGTGTTCGCACGCCCCATCACGCATGCGATCGCGCCGTGGTTCGCAGGAACGCCTGGCAAGCTCGAACTGACCACCGAGCTGACGCGCATCATGCTGCCGTTCCTGGGAACGGTCGCCGTTGCCGTCGCGATGATGGGGATGTTGAATTCGCTGCGGCGGTTTTTCATTCCTGCCCTCTCGCCCGCGATGTTCAACGTCGCCACGATTGTGTGCGCATTCGTGCTCGTGCCGATCATGCCTCGGCTCGGACTGCAGCCCATCGTGGCCATCGCGATTGGGACCGTGCTTGGCGGACTCGGACAGATAGCGCTGCAATGGCCGGTTCTTCGCCGGGAAGGTTTTCGCTATCACTTCCTCGTCGATTTCACGGATCCCAAGCTGCGCGAAGTGCTGCGCCTGATGGGACCAGGTACGCTCGGACTGGCCGCCGTGCAAATCAACGTCTTCGTCAACACGTATCTGGCCACCAGCCAGCAGCAAGGTGCTGTGTCCTGGTTGAACTACGCCTTCCGCCTGATGTACCTGCCGATCGGGCTGTTTGGCGTCTCGATTGCGACAGCGGCGCTGCCAGACATTGCGCGCCGCGCCAATGAAGGGGACACCCTCGGCCTGCAGCGAACGATCTCGACGGCTCTTCGCATGATGTTGATGTTGAATGTGCCGGCGACGGTCGGGCTGATCTCGCTCGCGCAGCCGATTGTCGCGCTGCTGCTGCAGCGCGGACGTTTCACCGCGCACGACACGGCGGCGACCGCTGCCGCGCTGATCTTTTATGCGCCTGGCCTGCTCGGATACTCCGCCGTCAAGATCGCCTCGCCGAGCTTCTATTCGCTCCGCGACAGCCGTACGCCGGTTGTCGTCAGCGTCATTGCCATCCTGACGAACCTCACGAT
>Ga0222622_10000575_pt1 | contig 13917 bp, 10 predicted proteins | sample PLM2_5_b1metaG_FD_177335 | JGI IMG/M metagenome (GOLD analysis project Ga0222622, IMG submission 177335) | Groundwater sediment microbial communities from an aquifer in East River, Colorado, USA - PLM2_5_b1 | ecosystem: Environmental > Terrestrial > Soil > Riparian zone | place: USA: East... | reverse complement strand
CGCGCCCGCTATTTGCGAACACGCTCTCGACCATCACGTCCAGGTACGACTCCCACCGATCGACCTCGTCGTCTCCAAGCAGAATCTTCGAGAACCCCGGCCCGTGCGCCTGGACTTTCGGATTGCCGCGATACCGGTCGACCGTCGGCTGGCCGCCGAACACCAGGCTGCGGTCGCAGCTGGCGAGCACTGCCGCACCCACATCCGCTTCGCCGGGGTAGATCGAGATGGCCTCGCGCGGGATGCCCGCCTGAAAGAACGCTTCCGCCATGCGAAACGGCGTCCACGGTTCCTGCGGACCAGGCTTGAGCACCAGGCCAATCTGCATCGGGATGATCGGCAGCCATAGGGTGTGTACGCCTGGTGAGTTCGATGGCAGGACCAGCCCGAGCACCGGGCTTTGCGCCTGGTAGCTAATCGGCACGCCTCGTTCTTCGCCGAAACCGCGCGACAGCACGTCGAGATCCAGCCCGCGCGTCAGCGACGTGAGAATGCGCCGCATTTCGGTCAGCACGAACATGTTCTTCTTCATATTCGCGCGGCACAGCCGCTCTGGCAGACCAGTGGTTGCCGACTGCGCGTGAACAAATGCGTCCGGCGTCTGGGTGCCGTCACCCATCGGCAATTCCGCCGTCGCGTACAACTCACCGGCCTTGCCGACCCGCGCGATCAATTCATCGATCGCAATCTCCCGTAGAGCCGCGCGCGCACGATCGGCTCGCCTCATATCGCGCTGGATCATCCCGCCGTTGGCGCGGCTGACATTCGCGATCGGCTCGCCCGTCTGGAAGTGAACCACCGGGTCGACATCGATGCTGGTATAGGGCTGGCCCCATCGGAGCACGGGGAGGTGAAGCATGTCGTTCAGTGAAGAATATCGCGGTTCGAAGTTCGCAGTTCGCGGTTCGCGGGTTCGCGGGTTCGCGGGTTCGCGGGCTCGCGGGCTCGCGGGCTCGCGGTTTCCGCCTTCGCGGAAGCTACGGCGGACCCGCCGAAGCCTTGGGCATAGGCGGGCGCAGTGCGCAAAGCTACGGCGGAGCCGCGCCGGAGCCTTGGCGTAGGCGGGAGCGAGCGCTCGATTCACGCGAGTCGAAGGGTTACACTGACGTTCGCATGGCGCTTGCCCCTCCCGCAGACACCGCGCTGCGGCCGCCGCTCAAATGGGCGGGCGGAAAGCGATGGCAGATTCCGCATCTGCGTCCGCTGTGGGTGCCGCACGCGCACCGCAGGCTGGTGGAACCCTTCTGTGGCGGTCTCGCCGTGGCGCTGGGTCTGAAACCGTCTGCCGCGCTGTTGAACGACGCCAACCCGCACCTGATCAACTTCTACCGCTGGCTCCAGCGCGGGTTGCGGATTCAGATGCCGATGGAGAACGACGAACATCTGTTCTATCGCTGCCGCGATCGGTTCAACGAGCTTTTAGGTGAAGGACAGGACGAGAGCGAAGAAGCGGCTGCGCTCTTCTACTATCTGAACCGCACGTCGTTCAACGGCCTTTGCCGCTTCAACCGCCAGGGGCTGTTCAACGTTCCGTTCGGGCGCTACGCGCGCATCCGGTACATCCGCGACTTTTCTTCCTACCAGCGAACGTTCTCCGAGTGGAGCTTTACGAACCACGACGTCGAAGCGCTGGCGCTCAGGCCCGGCGACTTCGTCTATGCGGATCCTCCCTACGACGTGCAGTTCACGCACTATGCGCGCGGTGGCTTCAGCTGGCGCGATCAAGAAAGGACCGCACGGGTACTGGCTGCCCATCGCGGTCCGGTGATCCTCGTGAATCAAGCGACCGATCGAATGGAGCGCTTGTATCGATCGCTCGGCTACGATGTTCGTTTTCTCGAGGGCCCGCGCCGCATCAGTTGCACGGGTGACCGGACACCGGCGAGAGAGATCATGGGCACGCGGCATTTGTGACTGCGCCGATATATTCGCGTAGTGTTCATGTGAACGACGTTCACCCCCACGCTGCGATCGTGTCTCGAGATAAACAGGAGAAAGGAGAAAGGAGATTTTTCTTGGGTTCCTAAGATTTTTTTGGGCTCCTCTCTTCTCCGTGACAGTGAACGATGTTGATTAGCGCTGGAGGCGTGATGAATACCCGGACGACGGCAGTGATCGCGGCCGTTCTCTCAGCCACCCTGGCCACAGCGCTGCACGCGCAAGGTGACCGCGCGGCGGCGTGCACCGCTCTGGCGAATGCGGCACTGCCGAATACATCCATCGCCGCGGTCCAAGCCGTCACCGGCGGATCGTTCACCGTGCCTGGTTCCACGAACACGATGAACAACCTGCCGCCGTTCTGTCGTGTCGCCGGCACGATCAAGCCGACAGCGGAGTCGGACATTCGATTTGAAGTCTGGCTCCCTTTGGACAATTGGAACGGCAAGTTTGCAGGAGTGGGAAACGGAGGATGGGCCGGAGTCCTTTCGTACGGACAGCTCCAGGAACAGCTGCGGCGCGGATATGCGGCCGCGTCGACCAATACCGGCCATCAGGCCGGTCCACCGTTGGATGCGGCGCGGTTCGCGTTCGAGCATCCCGAGCAGCTCGTTGACTTCGCGTATCGCGCGCATCATGAAACAACGCTGAAGGCGAAAGCGCTCGTGAGTGCGTTCTACGGCAAGCCGCCGGGGCGCGCCTACTGGTTCGGCTGCTCGTCGGGCGGTTATGAGGGGCTGCAGGAGGCGCAGCGGTTCCCGGACGACTACGATGGAATTGTCGCCGCCGCGCCGGCCAATAATTTCACCCGGCTCATGGCGGGAGATTTCGATGCTGCGCAGGCGGTGTTGAAAGATCCCAACAGCAACCTGTCGTCCACCGCACTCGGCCTGCTCTACAGAGGCGTGCTGGCAAGGTGCGATGCCACAGACGGCGTGACCGACGGCGTGGTGGAAGATCCACGGCAATGCCGCTTCGATCCAGCCGCGCTGCAATGCACGGCGAACCAGAAGCCAGACACCTGCCTCACCGCCGCGCAGGTGGAAGCGGCGCGCCGGGTGTATCGCGGTCCCGTCAATCCCGCCGGCGCACGGATATACCCGGGGCTTTCAGTTGGCAGCGAACCGTTTTGGCCGAATCGCGACCCCGCAAGCCCTTTCCCAATTCCGATCTCGTACTACAAGTGGCTCGTGTTCCGCGATCCGAACTGGGATTGGAAAACGTTGGACATGACTCGGTCAGCGGACTACGACGCGATTCAAAAAGCGGAAGTGACGCTGGCGCCAGTTCTGAACGCCACGAATCCGGACTTGCGAGCGTTTCGCAAGCGAGGCGGCAAGCTCCTGCAGTGGCATGGCTGGAGCGATCAGCTGATCGCGCCGCAGAACAGCATTGATTACTACCAGAGCGTGCTGTCGCTCTTCGGCGGGAACACCGCGGACGTTCAGAGCTTCTACCGTCTGTTCATGGCACCGGGAATGACGCACTGCGCCGGCGGCACCGGCCCGAACACAATCGACATGCAGGCGATGCTCGAAGAATGGGTCGAGAAGGACAAGGCACCCGAACGAGTCATTGCCACACACGTCATCAACGGCGTCGTCGATCGGTCACGTCCGCTGTGTCCCTATCCGCAAGTGGCGGCGTACAAAGGCAAGGGCGACACGAACGATGCGGACAGCTTCGAGTGCCGCGTGCCAAAATGACGCGTGTTCAGTACACGCCGACGGTGGTCGTCGCGGCGAACCCCCGATAGGGACGGACACCGCTGACGCCGTCCCAGGCGAAACGATCGGCCGGCTGCTCGCGCTCTCCCTCGTCGCGCTCGAGAAATCCGGGCATGAAAAACTCTTTCGTCAAAGTCGTGAGCTTGACGCGACCGGTCGCGCCGTACTCGACCACCTTGGCGGGATCATCAAAGTCGACGACCTCGACGACGGCACGGGGCTGCGGGGCATAGTAGGTGATTTTGAAATTGTTGTGCGGACCTGACGGCGCACTCGCCGCCAGGCCCATCAGCGTGTTTCCATACGTTGGCGTCATGTAGGCGCCGTCGAGCAGTTCTTCCTGTGCGAAGCGATTCCACTGCGGCGTGAATTCCGTCCCGCCTGAAAAAATCCCGGTGATGCCTGACCGTCGAATGGATGTACCTTTCGATTCGAGCTTCAGCGCAAGCGCCTCGAGCAGCTTCGGCGTCGTGAACATGCATCGAATATCGTGACCCGCGCCAAGAATCGTGATCGCCTGATCGATGACGTGGTTCTTGTAGGCCTCGAGTTGATCCATCCATCCTTTCTGGATCAACTTGATGACCCAGCGCGGATCCAGATCGACGCAAAAGCAGATGCCGCCGCGATGTTGCGCCAGGTGTTCGACCGCCAGGCGAAGCCGTCGCGGTCCGCTCGGGCCGAGCATCAGCCAGTTCGAACCCATTGGAAATTTGTCGTCAGGAAGCGTTTCGCTGAAAAGCTCGTAGTCGATCCGGAAGTCGTCCACGTTGATCCGTGACTTGGGCACGCCTGTCGTGCCACCGGTTTCGAAGACGTAGATTGGCTTATCGCCGTAGGCCCGCGGCACCCAGCGCCGCACAGGGCCGCCGCGCAGCCATTCGTCCTCGAACAACCCGAACCTCTGGAGATCGGAAAACCCGGTCACGTCTCTCAGCGGATTGAAGTCGAACGTCTTCGCGCGGTCGAGCCAGAAGGGCGATCCGGTCGCGGGATCGAAGTGCCACTGGACGATCTCGCGTACGTGGCGGTCGAGCCGTTCACGTGCGGCTGTGAAGGCGGTGTCGGACATGCCGGGGAATGTTATCGCAGGTATCGGCCGGATTCGGACGAGAGCTGCCGGATGAACGCGGCACGCTCGCGAGGCGCCGGTTCGTCACACAGCTGGTCGACCGCCCACGCCATCCGCCATCGCCAGTTCACGTCGTCCACCACCGCCGGCGTGTTGATGCGGTCGCGCGATCCGAAGATGTCCTGCACCGGAACGACGACAAGATTGGAGCCGGCGGCAAAGAGCGTGCGCAGCAGGGCATCGCGCAGGCGATCGTCAAACGGATCCTCGGCGCGGCAGCCGGCAGCACGGAGTGCCGGCCATTCGATTGCGTTTCGACGTTCGTCGAGGTCTGCCAGGTCCCACCACTCGGCCAGCGTTTCTGTGTCGTGCGTCGCGGTCGTGGCCAGCGAAACCGCGGGAAACGAACGGGGATCGCGGAAGGGCTTACCGTCCACGTCCCATTCACGCTCCCATCGGAGCACCTTGTAGCCCGGCACATGAAGACGCGCCAGCGACTCGCGCACGAAGTCCGGGATGCTGCCGAGATCTTCGGCAACGATCTGCGTGCCGAATGAGGCGAGGACCAAAAGGATGCGCTCTCCCTGTGCAATCTGAGATGGTTCGTCGGCAGGGACGAAGGCCCCGGGTTTGTCCTTCTCGCGGTAGTAGGTGCGGTAAAAGCCAATCAGGTGATCGACGCGAAAGCCGTCATAGAGATCGGCGGAGCGTCGGGCTCTCTGCTGGAGCCATTCGTAGCTCGTTCGTTCGATGACGTCCCATCGATACAGCGGCAGCCCCCAATCCTGACCCGTTTCGGAGAACGCATCCGGCGGCGTTCCGACTGACGCATCGAGACGGAACTCGTGCTGACGCGCCCACACGTCGGCGCTATGCCCGCTGACGACGAACGGAAAGTCTCCGAAGATGGCCACCGGCTGGGCCTCTTGTCGCATGCGACGCCATTGCTGATCCGCGATCCACTGCAGCCACGCACGATAGCGAATCTCCCGCGCCAGCCGCTGCCGGGCGGCGGCCAACGCGTCCGGCTGCCGATTGCGCACGCCTTCATCCCACTCGAGCCAGTATCGGCCGCCATTTTCCTGGGACAGCGCGCGGAACAGCGAGTAGTCCGCCAGCCACCACGACTCGCGCTCGACGAACTCCTGGAATGCACGGGCACGAGGCGACCCTGCCGCCGATTCCGTTTCCTCGAACCGCTGAAATGCTGCGCCGAGCGCTCGCGACTTGATCTCGCGGATGACGTCGTAAGCAACACGGGGCGAACGCCGCGCATGGTCGAGCGCCGCACGGTCCGCGTCGCTCAGCGACGACTCGCCGCCAGCGGCGGCGAATTCTTCAACATCGGCAACGGCGATATAAATCGGATCGATCGCCATCGCACTCATCGCGGAGTACGGGGAGTTCTGGCCGTCGGCCATTTCGTTGACCGGCAACAAGAGAGTGAAATCGAGCCCGCAACGATCCAGCCATGCCGCAAATCGCGTCAGGTCGGGGATCTCACCGATCCCCCAGCTCGCGCGCGACGGGATCGAGAACAGCGGCACGAGCGCACCGGCGTGACGGCCGTCGGCAAAGTTCCTGTCAGGCATGCGCCAGCTCCATCACCCGCCGAATGCCCTCGGCGAAGACCGCCGGCGGCGGCAACAGGCTGACGACCAGAAACGCCTCGTGTGGGAAATCAAAGAAAAATCCTGGATGCACGACGACCCCAGCACGTTCGAGGAGCTCGATTGCGATCTCTTCTTCGGGGCGGGTCGATGGGACACGCAATACCGATGACCATCCGGCGTCGACAGGCAACACCTCGATCGACCGATAGTCCTTCGCGGTGTGGCGCAACGCGCGTTCGTTCGTCCGAATGCGGTCGAGGATCTCAGCGCGTACCGCCGCTCCCGCAGAAAGTAGCGCGGGCACCGCGTGCTGGACGGGAGTGGACACCGACAGGTATGTGTCGCAAATCAACTCCAGCCGCTCGAGTGCCGCGCGCACCAGCGGTTCGGGGCCGTCCACAATGATCCATCCAAGCTTCACTTGCGGAAGGCCAGCGGACTTCGAGAGGCCGCCCAGCCGAAACGTCAAGCAATCGCGGCCCGGCGACAATGGCGGCCGGGCATCGGTCAACGCGTAATCAACGAAGACTTCGTCGAGAATCAGTGCGGCCTCGCGTGTCGCGCATCGTTGCATCAGCGCATTCACTTCGGAATCGGTGAGCACGGAACCAGTCGGATTGTTCGGACTCACGGCCAACACTGCACGCACGCTGTCGTTCCACCCGTCGTCCAGCGTATCGAAATCAACGCCCCAACGGCCGTGGAATTCGAGGCGGTACGCGATCGATCGCACTCCGTCGAGGCTCGTGAGGTACTCGAACAATGGGTAGCTCGGCACCGGAACCATCACCGCATCCCCAGCCGGCGCACAGAGCAATTTGAAGAGCACGGAGTACGCTTCGCTCGTGCTCGATGTCAGCACGACACGGTCGGCAGCAACCTTGATGCCGTTTCGCGCACAGTCGCGCGCGATTGCTTCACGCGCGTCGAGCATGCCGAGCGGTACCGGGTGGTAGCGAAGCGAGCGGCGATCCGCGAGCGCATCGAGAATGGAGAATGGATACTCGATACCCACATCAGTTGGATTCGTCACGGTCAGATCGAGCAAGGGCCTGCCGCCCTCGCGCAGGCGCCGCAGCACTCGGGTGAGATGGTTGGGCTCGAGCGTTCCAGGAGCGCGAGATGAGAACACCGCTTGATAGAGTATAAGAACGTTAGGGGAACCGTATGATCCTGCCTCGTCTCCTCATCGCCACGCTGGTGATTCCGCTCTCGGTGTCGGCCAAAGAAACACCGCCGCCGACAAACGCGCAGGCACCTGCTGGCCAGGTGGCGCGTCCGTCGCCGGCACGACCGGTTCAACGCCCGGCGCCACAGGCATCGCGTCCCGCAAGCCTGACCGTTCCGTTTACGCAGTTCACCCTGCCGAACGGCCTGCACGTGATCCTGCACGAAGACCATACCGTGCCGTTGATTACGGTCAACGTCTGGTACCACGTGGGATCCGCGCGCGAGAAACCCGGCCGGACCGGCTTCGCGCATCTGTTCGAGCACTTGATGTTCGAAGGCTCGCAACACGTGAAGGAAGGGGAATTCGACACCCTGCTCGAGGCCGCGGGCGCGACCAACAACGGATCGACCGAGACCGATCGGACGAACTACTACATCGATGCGCCATCAAACGCGCTGGAGCTCGCGTTGTTCCTTGAATCGGATCGGATGGGGTATTTGCTCGAGACGATGTCGCCGGAACGGGTGAACGGACAGCGCGACGTGGTGAAGAACGAACGGAGACAGAGTTACGAAAACGCGCCGTATGGGATGGCGGCGATCGAACTCAGCAAGATGCTCTTTCCCGAAGGACATCCGTACCACTGGCCGACGATCGGATACATGGAGGACCTGACCGCCGCCAGCTACGAGGACGTCGTCGACTTCTTCCGCAAGTACTACCAGCCGGCGAACGCCAGCCTCGTTGTCGCTGGCGACATCGATCCCGCGCGCGCGCGGTCACTCGTCGAAAAGTGGTTCGCCGATGTGAAGCCCGGGAGCGGCCCTGTTCCGCCGATCGATTATCCGCACGCCATGCTGGCGACGGTCAGCCGCAAGACTATTGAGGACCGCGTGCAGCTTCCGCGCCTGTATATCTCGTGGATTACGCCGCCGCTGTTCAAGCCGGGGGATGCTGAGCTCGACGTCGTATCGCAAATTCTTGCCGGCGGGAAAAATTCGCGTCTCTACAAACGGCTCGTCTACGACCTGCAAATCGCCCAGGACGTCACCGCGTTGCAGGCCTCGGCGGCGCTGGATTCGCAGTTTCAGATCGTGGTGACAGCGCGGCCGGGCGATCCGCAATCCACGCCTGCCGCGCTGATCGATCGCATCCGAACGATTGTCGACGAGGAGATCGCGAAGCTGCAGCAGACGCCGCCCGCGACGCGCGAGTTCCAGCGCGCGATCAACCAGATCGAAGCGTCCTTCTACAACCGGATGGAGAGCGTCGGCGGTTTTGGCGGCAAAGGTGATCAGTTGAACGCGTATTACACGGCCACCGGGAACCCGGACTACTTCAACGAAGATTTGTCGCGATACCGCGCATTGTCGGCCGGCGACATTCAGGCCGCGGCTGCGTACTGGCTGCCGCTGAAGCGACGCGTTGAACTCACCGTCGAGCCGATGAAAGCCGCCGGACCAGGAAAGCACGAGTAGCCGGCCATGAAATCGTTTCGTCCAGTTCTGTTGGTGGCGACGCTTCTCGCGCTTGTACCCGTGTTTCTACCGGCCTCTGATCTGCACGCGGTTCCGCAGCAGGGGCCGGATCGATCGGCGACACCGAAGCCAGGGGCGCCGCCTGCGCTCAAACCGCCGGTCATCGAAAAGCGAACGCTGTCGAACGGCTTGCCCGTGTGGGTCGTCGCGCTGCACAAGGTTCCGGTCGTTCACGTCTCGCTGGTGGTGAAGGCAGGATCCGGGATCGATCCCAAAGGGAAATACGGCATCGCCAGCCTGACCGCCGACATGCTGGACGAAGGGGCGGGCTCGCGAGACGCCCTGCAGATCGCCGACGCCATTGACTATCTCGGTGCAAATCTGTCCACCGAGAGCACCTCGGACGCGACGTCGATAGAGCTGCACGTGCCGGTCGCGCGACTCAGCGACGCGCTGCCAATCATGGCGGATGTCGCGCTGCGGCCGACCTTTCCTGAAGACGAACTGAAGCGCGTCCGCGAAGACTTGCTGACGTCGCTGATCGAAGCGCAAGACGATCCCGAGTCGCTGATTCAGTTCGCGTTCCCCCGCCTGGTGTTCGGCACGGAGCACCGGTATGGAACGTTATCCATGGGAACGGCTGCGACGGTCAAAGGGCTGTCCGCCGCGGACCTCCGACAGTTTCATACACAGCACTACGCGCCGTCGGACTCGCTGCTGATCGTTACCGGCGACGTGACGGCCGCCGATGCAGCCGCGCGCCTGGAACCTGCATTTGGAAGCTGGAAGGCAGCCGCGGCGCCGGCTCCCACCGTCCCGGCACCAACGCAGCTCACGTCTCGGCAGATCTCCCTCATCGACAAACCTGACGCGGCACAGTCTCAGATTCGCATCGGGTGGGTTGGCGTTCCGCGATCGACTCCGGATTTCTTCGCGCTGCGGGTACTCAACACCATCCTCGGCGGCTCCTTCACGTCCCGGTTGAATCAGAATCTGCGCGAGGAGCACGGCTACGCATACGGCGCGGGATCGACATTCGATATGCGCGCCGCCGCCGGCCCTTTCTACGCCTCCGCGGGTGTGCAGACCGACAAAACGGCGGAGGCGCTCACCGAGTTCTTCAAGGAGCTGGAAGCGATCCGCAAGCCGATTGCGCCTGAGGAAATCGAAAAAGCGAAAAACTTTGTCGCCCTGCTGCTGCCACGAAATTTCGAGACGACCGAGCGCGTGGCGGGTTCGCTGGCGCAGATGTTCATTTACAACCTGCCCGCCGATTACTTTGCCACCTACACGCAGCGCGTGCGCGCTGTCACACCCGCCGACGTGCAGCGTGTGGCCGAGCGCTACATTCAGCCGGACAAGTTCGCGGTCGTGATCGTGGGCGACCGCAAAACGATAGAACCGGGGATCCAGGCGCTCAATCTGGGGCCGCTCAAGATCGTCGAGACCGCCGAGGTAATGAAGTAGCAATGCCGCTCGCGCTGACCTTCGATGAATTAATGCGTTACACCAACATGGAGCGCGACAAATGGCGCCAGTGGTTTGCCGATCATGGCGCCGCGCTCGAAGCGCCGGTGCAGCCGGGCGGGCGGCTGCCCACGGTGGGCAAGCTGATCGATCACATTTTTCTGGTCGAGCGACGCCATCTCCAGCGGCTGACATCGCAGCGCCTGTCCGACAGCACCGGGCTTACGGGGAATAACGCGCCGCCATTGTTCGACTACGGGGCGTCCGTCCGTCGGGAGCTCGAGCAGCTGGTCGCCGATTTTGGCGACGACGATGTCGAGACGGTACGAACGATTGAACTGCGAGAGCAGAAGTGGCAGGTGACGCCGAGAAAGCTGCTCTTCCACATCCTGCTGCACGAGATCCGTCACTGGGCGCAGGTTGCGCTCGCCGTACGCCTCGCAGGCTTCCAGCCGCCAGGCGATCACGATCTGTTTTTTAGCTCGGCGGTGGTGTAGTCCCGCGGTCCCAACGATCAATTCACGTCAATCGCGAGTGGCACCACCACCGTGCCCCAGTGCAACACCAGCTCGGCGTGATTGCCGTCAACAACCGGAAAGTAGAAGGCCAGCGTCTCCATGTGCGTCCCTTGGCGGGGCGTGGATTGCACCCGCAGGACATCCTGATCCGCAGGGTAGCGGGTGTGAAAGACCGGCTGCGCCTTGTTGAAGATCATCGTCCATCGATCAGCCTGCGGTTCGGCCCAGAGCGAGTAAGTGCCGGCCGCCAGCGCCTGGCCGTTGATCTTCACGTCCGCGGAAAGTTGAATCGTCGTGCAGTAGTCGGCGCCGGGACACCACACCCGGCCGTACGGGACGAGCGATCCAAACAACGTGCGCCCGCGCGCAACCGGGCGGTTGTAGTCAATGGTAATCGTCGTACCGCCGATCTGCTGACTGACCGATCCGTGCTGACTCGGCCGCGGCGCCTGCGCCCACCCTGGTGCGTGCAGGGCAAACACGACGAACGCGACGGCAATCACCAGCGCCGAGACCACACTCTTCATCGGACGTCCTTTCCGGTTATCTCAATCGTTTTCCTCTGACCAGCACCATAACGTCGCGGGCGCCAAACCCGTGCGAGTAGGTGGGCCCGTCCGGCCCCTGCACGAAGTTGACCGCCGCGCCCGTTTCCATGTTCTGCCAAATCGCCTCGGGAACGTCCGGACCGAACCGGAAGTTCACTCGCTCGGCGGTGTCGCCGTGATTGATGGCGATCATCACGATCGCGTTCGACGATTCGAGGAAACGTGCCTCGACCCGACCTGCGCCGCCTTCGATTCGGATCTCCGGAGCGATCCCTGCGCTCGCGACGATCCGTTGCAGCAGCTCTCCTGTGCTGCGCATCTTGTCGGGGTCCTGCTCGAACGCGGCGGACGGAAACGTTCCAATCAGGATGGCGCGGCCTGCACCCTGCGGCGTCATCACGATGGCGGGATCGCCCGGCCGTCCGCTGTCGCCGGCGAACCGTGCCAGCACACGTGCTCCGCTGCCGAACACCTCGAGATGCTCGGCGAAGGCCACACCGTTGAAGACGCGACCGCCGAGCGGCGCCAGGGGGCCCTCCAGATTGGACTCCATCGTGAAGGAAACGTTGTCGGCGGAGCGCAGCTCACGTTCGCGCGCCCCGAATGTTTGATCGAGCCCGCCACCGGGAATTCGGGTGTTCGCGATACCGCGCTCGTCGTTCCACGCGGGGCGGGCTTCGCTGACGAGTGTGCCGCCTCCGCGCACGTAGGCCTTCAACGCCTCAGCAACAGGCTGCGACAGCATCAACGGATAACTGAGATACACCAGCTGATATTTCGATGCCGCGCCTGCCACCACATCGTCGGGATGGATGAAGTCGACCTGGATGTTCTGCTCGAAGAGCGCGCGATAGATGCCGAGCATCGAGTTTCGCACCACCGTGCCGGGTGCCACCGTGTTTCCGCCGACCAGATATGAAAGCCGGTTGTAGAGGATCGCCACGCGTGACGGGTGGGGACGAAGCGGAGCAAACAATCCGGCGTTCCGGCCCACGACTCCGGCGAACTCTCCGGCGATTCGCGCGCGATCGGTAATCGTGCCATCGAGATCGATCATTCCGTACCCATTCGACTCGTAGCCGGAGCTCATGGGATACCACGCGTAATAACTGATGGCGCGGGCGCCGCGTGAAATCGCCGCCCATCCCCATAGACGAAGGTCGGCTCCAGTGACCGGGGTGGCCACCCGCACACCGGTTGCACCTTGCCCCGCTTGCAGCTCGCCGATCCACCACCCGCGATCGCCGGACGCGGAGCGTATTCCATCGAGCGCGGACGTCAGCCGCACGGGTGACCACGGCGTAGCCGCCGCGGCATGCTTCGGATAAATAGAGGTTCCGTAGTAATCAACCGACCGGGTCATCCACCAATCGTCGGGATTGCCGAAGCCGGAGAGCGGACTGAGCATGATTGCCGGCGCATCGGAATGGCTGGATACCGGTCGGGCGCCGCGAGCCGCAGACGCATCTGCTTTCAGTTTCAGATCTTCTTCGAGCTTCGCGGCGATGAACGTCTTCCAGTCAATGAAATCGGTGTAGGACAGTATCGTCCCGAAGCGGGGCGCTTCCACTTCGTCCCACGACGAAAACGTGCGATACCACGCGCTGTTGACGGCATCCAGCGTCCGGTACTTGCGTTTCAGCCAGTCACGGAAACGAGCCTGCGTGTGCGGGCAGTAGCAGAATTCAACGGGCGTGTTGAACCACACCCAGTTGACGACGTGAGGTTCGCTCCAGACGTCCACGGCATAGAACGAGGAGTGACGTGCGGCCGCATTGGCGACTGCGCCGATAAACGCCACCATGTCCGACCGGACACCGGCGTGATCGAGGCAGTAGCCAGGTGATGCCTGCGAGCTGATTCGCGCCCCCTGATCGGTGACGAAACTCGAGTCCGGGTAGCGCGTGCCAAGCCATTCCGGGGCCGCATCGGTGTAGATCTGAACGATGACGCGCAGCCCCGTTTCGTCGGCTAACGTGAGCAACTGTTCGAGCGCGTCGAAGCGGTAGCGGCCGCGCTCCGGCTCCGAACTGGCCCAGTCGACCCATGTCTTGACGCTGTTGAATCCGAGCGAACGGATCGCGGCAAGATCGCGCCGCCACGCCTCCTTCTCGGGGGCGGGGTTCCGCGACACCATCGGCGCGCGTGACGTCCCGCCGGCGTACCAGACGCCAATTGGAACGAAGGGTTCTGCCGGCTGAAGCGCATGTACGACGATCGCGCAGAACACAGCGAACGTCGTCGCACACAGTCCGAGTCGCATGCCGCATTCTAGTCTTACCCGAGGGGCTTCGCCCCTCGGACTCCCCTACACGCGCCCTCGCTCGCCGCTTCGACGGCTCGCTCCGGTCGCGTGGCTCGCTCGCGCGCTCGCTCGCGCCAGTG
>Ga0222622_10000574_pt1 | contig 13927 bp, 9 predicted proteins | sample PLM2_5_b1metaG_FD_177335 | JGI IMG/M metagenome (GOLD analysis project Ga0222622, IMG submission 177335) | Groundwater sediment microbial communities from an aquifer in East River, Colorado, USA - PLM2_5_b1 | ecosystem: Environmental > Terrestrial > Soil > Riparian zone | place: USA: East River... | reverse complement strand
AGCAACAGCAGCAGCAACAACAACAGCAGCAGCAGCAGCAACAGCAACAACAACAACAGCAGCAAGGGCAGGGTCAGCAGCAGCAAAAAGATCAAAAGGAATCGCAAGATCAGCAGTCCCAAGCCACGTCTGGGAACCAGAAAGACCAACAGGAAAAGAACGACCAATCCCAGGCAAGGAACGAGCAACAAAAGAAACAGCAGCAACAGCCTAGCGAGAGCCCTTCTCCGTCATCAGACGCGGAAAGTCAGCAGGCCAACCGGCCTTCACCGTCGCCTGGGCAACGGCAAGCTGAAGAATCACCAAGCCCGGGCGAAGGAGAAAATGAAGCGCCGTCGCCATCGCCGGGAGAAGGTGAGGATGAAAACTCGACACCTGCTGCAAGTCCATCGGTCTCCCCGCAGAAAAAACTTGCCGGCGATGTGAAAGGTGCGGGAGGAGAAGACAAATCGCAGAAGCCGCCCGATAAGAACACGCAGGTTGCCGAAGCCGAATCAGAAAAAGAGGGACAGATGAGCGAACGCCAAGCCCTGGCGCTCCTTGAATCGATGAAAGACGAAGAAGCGCGAGTCCAGCTTGATGAACGCAGAGTTACGCGCCGTGTCTATAACGATTGGTAAGCTACGTTTGTCATGTCGAGCGAAGTCGAGCCATCCCGTGAATTTACCCGTGGGTTGTTCCGCGGGATTCCTCGACTCCGCTCGGAACGACGCTGCGAGTTTGCCTTGAATATGTTGCAACGAATCTTCATCACGGTTTTCGCTGTGGTCGCAGCTGCACAGTTTGCGCGCGCCGATCCGCCCAGCGTCACAGCAGTGCTGAGCAATTCGGAGACTGTTGTCGGTGCAACGCTTGAGCTGCAAATCAAGGTGACCGGCCCTGGAGATGCGCAGCCACCGGAAGAAATTTCAGTCGACGGTTTGGAAATTCACGCGACCGGACAATCGCGACAGTTTGAAATACACAATTTCGCGACTAATTCGAGCGTCACATACAATTACACGATCCTGCCACTTAGGGCTGGTCGATTCACGATTCCTCCGCAAACAGTTCGGGCGGGCGGTAAGTTGCTGCGAACTCCGGAGCTGATATTAAATGTCGCGGACGCGCCTGGCAGTTCAGCTGGGGTGCGACAGAGTCGTGGCCGGCAGAGCCAGTCAGTCAGCGCCGGCGATCTGCTTTTCGCCGAATTGATTGTGCCGAAGAAGGTTGCCTACGTCGGCGAGATTGTTCCTGTTCAGATCCGGATGGGATTTGACCCACGCGTTCGCCCGAGACTCATCGAACCACCTGAAATCACCGGGCAAGGATTCACCGCCCAGAAATTACAGCAGTCCGGACAAACTTCAGAGACTATCAATAGCAGGCTTTACGACGTCGTCACATACAAAACTGCAATCGCTGCCGCGCGCGCCGGAAAATTCGAAGTGGGACCGGTCAAGGCGAAGGCACAAGTCATAGTTCCGCGAGCACGAAGTGCGCCGCGATCTCGTGGGCGCTCACCGTTCGACCTGTTCGATCTGGATGACCCGTTCTCTGATCCATTCTTTAGTAATCCGTTCGCCCAAATGGGCGAGCGACGCGAGGTAGATATCAATAGCCAGCCCGTAGCGCTCGAAGTGAAACCGTTGCCGTCAAATGCGCCGCCGAGTTTTTCGGGCGCCATTGGGAATTTTGCAATGACGACTGATGCAAAGCCCAAGAGTGTGCAGGTGGGAGATCCTATTACCGTCACAAGTACAATCTCGGGCCGCGGCAATTTTGACCGCGTCAATGCGCCAGCGATTGAAGACGAACGGGGCTGGCACAAATATCCGCCGTCCTCGAAGTTCAAGCAGGACGATGAGGTCGGTATCAGTGGCACAAAAACTTTCGAGATGGTGCTTTCGCCGAACGAGAAAAAGCAGGCTCTGCCAGTGCTCGCATTCTCGTATTTCGATCCAGCGAAGGAGCAATATGTGACACTGCGCAGCGAGTCGATTGCGATCACTGTTCAGGATGGAGCGGCTGCGACGCAAAACGTCGCGGCGCGCCAACCGGCATCATCCAGCCCGGCGAAAGCTGTCGCTCCCCAAAGGACAGAGAAACCACAGGACATTTTGTATCAACTGACCGACCGGCCCGCTATGGCGGAAACATTTGCGCGGCTCTACACGCGTCCGGTTTTTTGGACTGTGCAATTGGTCCCCCTCCTCGGACTGATTGGATTTGCGGGCTGGAAAATTCGAAGAGCCAAAATCGACAATCGCGCGGCGAGGCGCTTCGCTGCGTTGCAGCATGAAACGTCTGAACTCATGCACAAATTGCGTCGTAACACCGGATCACCACAAGAATATTATGCGGAAGCCTCGCGGGTCGTTCGGCTCAAAACCGCGCTGGCATCCGGTAGCGGAGGGATCGATCCGAATGTGGTGGATGCGGAGACTGCGGCGGACACTTTCAAATTAGACACCGATTCGCGCGACCAGCTGCGCCGTTTGTTCGAGCAAAGTGATGAGTGGCAATACAGCGGAGCACATAACGGGCCGGCAACAATCTCGCCGGAGAGCCGCCGCGAGGTGCTGGAGTTAATTAAAAATCTAAAATGAAGTTTTTCACTGTCGTTCCGAGCGGAGCAAAGCGGAGTCGAGGAATCCCGCTGAAAACGCGACAGGTAGTTCCACGGGACCCCTCGACTTCGCTCGGGATGATGCGCAATACATGGCTTGCGTTTTTCTTCTGCGTGATTTTCGGAACCACCTCAGCGGCTTTGGCGCAAGCCGACGCTGAATTTGCGAAAGCAAACCAGGAATTCACCCAAGGCCATTTCAAGGAAGCAATCTCGGGCTACGAAGCCCTGATTCGCGCCGGACAATGGAGCGCAAACGTATTTTACGATCTCGGCAACGCTTACTTCCGCACGGGCGACTTTGGACGCGCGATTTTGAATTACGAGCGTGCGCTCGCGTTGGAGCGGCATCATCCCGAAGCAACAGCGAATTTGCAAATTGCGCGCGATGAAACGCACGCGCTGGAGATTCAGCCGAGCGGTCCGGAACGTTACTTGCAATTTGCGAGCGTCAACCAGTACAGCATCGCCGCGGCCACAGCTTTTTGGCTCGCGATTTTTGCCATGTTCGCATTGATATTCAAGCGGCGCCGATCAGCCAGGGCGATTGCTGTCTCGATCTGCTGTTTACTGGTGTTGGCGGTTGCGGTGTATGCAATTTTTACACTCGAGCGCGGTAGCAAAGGTCAAGCACTGGCAGTTGTAACGGGCAAGGATGTGCAAGCGCGTCTGGCGACCGCGGACACAGCGAACAGCGTTTTGGCGTTGCCTGTCGGCAGTGAAATTAAGATCCTGAGCACGCGCGGTGATTGGATCTACGCAGCGCTGCCCAACAATTTGCGCGGCTGGATTCCAGCGAAAAACGCCGAGCAAGTGCGACTGTAAACTGCGGTTACGTGGCTGACGCGTTTTAGCGCCGAAGGCGCAGGATTCATTTTGAGCCTGGGGCAACCGCCCCAGGATTTCCTGCCAATCTGGATCGCGCTTTCAGCGATTGGTGAACAAGGTATTCGGACTGATGGGGCGATGCCCCAGCTCGAATGAGGTAGCACTCTGGCGCTAAACACTAGCTCTGACACAGACACCCTACACTAACCCATTCGCTGGCTATTTGCGGCGATCAAAAATCGCCGTAAGAGAAATTGTATGGATCCCGAGATGGAGATCGGCACCGACGAGAAGGCCCTCCAGATCAATCTTGACGCAACCAAGTATGGGACCTTCGCTGAAATTGGCGCCGGCCAGGAGGTAGCACGCCGATTCTTTCGGGTCGGCGGCGCAGCCGGCACGATCGCCAAAACCATGTCCGCCTACGACATGACTTTTAGCGATGCGATTTATGGACCGGGGCACCGTTACGTCAGTCGTGTTCGTCTCCAGAAAATGTTAGATCACGAATATGATCTTCTTATCGAACGACTCGACCGAAAATTCGGGGCCGAAAAAACATTTTTTGTCTTCGCCGATACCGTTGCGGCGCGCTGCTTCAAAGAGCGCAATGAGTCACATGGCTGGCTAGGGATGCGATTTCAATCCCAGCCGCGCGGGCAACCAAGCCAGATTATCATTCACGTTCGATTGCTCGATGAGGCAAACGTCGAACAACAGGAAGCCCTCGGGGTCATTGGGGTGAATCTCCTTCATGGCGCGTTTTATCATCGCCAGCCGGAGAAATTGATTTCATCACTTCAAGAAAATCTGCCTGCCGGACGACTTGAAGTGGACATGATCAAATTTTCCGGACCTCTCTTTCAAAACGTGGATAACCGATTGATGAGTTTGCAGTTGGTCAGCCAGGGTCTGACGAATGCGGTGATGTTCAAGGCGGACGGCGAAACCGTGCAACCTGCCGAAGTCTTCTACAAAAAGGCGATCCTGGTTGAGCGCGGCAGTTTTCGACCTGTTACGTACGCCACCAACGACATGCTGGACGGGGCACGCCGTGTCTTTCTGACGCAATGCGATCGTTCGGAAGACGAGGTCGTCGTTCTCATGGAGATGACACTCGAAAATTTGCTCGCCGGCGGCAAGGTTGATCACGCGGATTTTCTCGCCCGCGTGGATATTCTCCGTGCACTGGGACGAACCGTGTTGATCTCGAAGTTCGGCGAATATTATCGGCTCGCGGGGTATCTCTTTCGTTACACAAACCGAGCGATCGGCCTTGTCATGGGCGTGCCCAGCTTGATCGAAATTTTCAACGAAAAATACTACACAAAGCTGGAAGGAGGAATTCTGGAAGCGCTTGGCAGGATGTTCAAGGGAGGACTAAAGCTTTATGTTTATCCAATGATTGATGAGGCCAGCGGCAAGGTCATCGTCGCAACGCAAGTCAAAGTCGCACGGAATCTTCGCTCATTGTTTCAATACCTGATCGACAATCAATACGTCCAGGAAATTACCGACTATCATCCGGAGTATTTGCGAATTCATCCGCCTGATGTGCTGGGCAAATTGCAGTCCGGAGACAGCAACTGGGAGCGAATGGTTCCACCGGAAGTGGTGCACATGATTAAAAAACGCGAATTTTTCGGCTACCGCAGATCGATCGCAGCCTAGGCGCGGCGCCGAGCGACTGGTCTGCGACGGGCAAATAGTTTGGCTCAAACCCAAGCGCTGTCATTCCGAGCGGAGTCGAGGAATCTCTGATTATCGAAACGGGAGAGAAGTTTAGAGATGTCTCGACTTCGCTCGACATGACATGCGGCAGAGATGAGGGTTTCGACAAGCCACGTGTATGAAGATTGCAGTCGCCCAGATCTCGTGTTCACTCGGCGATCCCGAGGCAAATCTTCTTAAAGTTCGCGACTTCTCTCGCCAGGCAAAAGAGGCCGGAGCCGAGCTAATTGTTTTTCCGGAGATGATTGATACCGGCTACTCGATGCAGGTAATCCAAAATCATGCCGCGTCTTGGACGAGTGGATTTGTTCCGGGCCTTCAAGAAACCGCCAGGGAGCTTTCAATTGCGATCGTCTGCGGCGTTTCGGAGCGCGTTGGTTCATCAATTTACAATTCCCAAGTTCTGATCGATTCGCATGGCAACAACCCTGCGAAATATCGTAAGACTCATCTGTATGCGGTCGCGCCGGTTGAAGAGCAGACGTGCTTTGCTCCGGGCGATACCTTCGCGACCTTTGCGCTCGGCGGTCTGCATTTTGGGTTCAGCATCTGCTACGACCTTCGCTTTCCCGAGATGTACCGGAAACTTGCGACCGAGCAGAAGGTCCACGCGTTTATTGTCTCTTCTGCCTGGCCTTTTCCGCGCGTCGAACATTTTCGAATACTCGCCATGGCACGGGCAATTGAAAACCAGAGCTATGTCATTGCATCGAACCGCGTCGGTAAAGATGACGACTTGTGGTTTTGTGGCAGCTCCGCGATCATCGACCCTCGTGGAGTTGTGATTGCGGCCGCATCGGCAGACCGCGAAGAAATTATTCAGGCCGATTTATCGGAAGAGCTTGTACTCTCAGTCCGCAGACGAGTAGAGTCCTTCGCTCATCGCCGACTCGATTTATACGAATAAGTCATGGCACCGCACTGATCTGTACAAATTCGTTTTCGTGTAAAACGACACGTCGCGTTCCACGAATTAGCTGCCACCATTGTCGCGCGGAGCCGATTACGATGGCGAGCACGAGCACGAGAAAGAAAACGGCAACCACCGCATCGAACCGCCAGACCCCTGCCTGACGCGTCAACTCAGCGGCCTTCGTTGGGTCGGCCATTCCCGATGCCTCACGCAAGAGCGACTGCGCGCCGCTCAAAAAACCAAGCCTCGGATCGGACGAAAATACTTTGAGATAACCCGCGGAGAAAGTGACAGCGCACATGAAGCAAAGCGGCACGAGCGTCACGAACAGATACCGGCTTTTGTGCATCTTGATCAAAAGCGTTGTGCCGAGGCAAAGCGCCACGACCGACAGCAATTGGTTAGCAAGTCCAAATAACGGCCAAAGTGAGTTGATGCCACCAAGCGGATCAATCACGCCCGCATATAGAAACCAGCCCCATGCCGCCACCAATAACAGGCTCGAGAAAAAATTCGCGCTCCACGAACGTGTATTGCCAAGAGGACGCCAGACGTTGCCGAGGAAATCCTGAAGCAGAAAACGCCCTACGCGCGTGCCAGCGTCGATGGTCGTGAGAATGAACAACGCCTCAAACATGATGGCGAAGTGATACCACAGCGCCAGTGCAGTCGGCTTTGCTGAGATCCGCGCAAACATATGCGCCATGCCGACTGCGAAAGTCGGTGCACCACCTGCGCGGTTGAACATGGTTGCTTCCCCAAGGTTCGTGGCGAGCTTCTGCATTTCTGCCTCGGTGACTGGAAAACCCGCAGCGGAAACTGTTGCGACAACTTCCGTGGGCACGCCTTTCGTGTTAATGGCGAAATACTCCCCCGGTTGCAGCACACACGCGGCGATCATCGCCATCAAAGCGACCATCATTTCGGTCACCATCGCGCCGTAACCGATGCTTCGAATCCGCGACTCGCGTCTTATCATTTTTGGCGTGGTGCCGGAGGCAATCAGAGAGTGAAATCCTGAGACTGCTCCGCAGGCGATGGTGATGCACACAAACGGGAACACCGGACCGGCAAAGACAAGACCAGTGCCGTCGATGAATTTTGTGATTGCCGGCATTTGCAGCGTCGGATTAATCAGCACGACCGCGGCCGCGAGCAGGGCGACGGTGCCAAGTTTCAAAAATGTGCTGAGATAATCGCGTGGAGTGAGCAACATCCACACAGGCAGAACCGATGCGGCCAGCCCATAGAGCATGATGGCCCAAGCCAGCCATCTCTGATCGTGACGGAACCAGGCTTCAAGAACAGGAAAGTGTCCGAGAAATTGTCCGCCCCACACGGCAAATGCCAGACCGAGTAATCCGAAAATCGTAACTGCGACGACGCTCACTTTCCCTGTGCGCAACGCAATTCCCATGATCAGCGCCAGAGGAATTGTAACCGCGATCGTGAAGACACCCCAGGGACTTTGCGCGAGAGCTTGAACCACCACCAGCGCCAAAACCGCCAGCAGGATTATCATGATCGCGAGCACGCTCACAAGAGCGAGCAGACCAACGCCAGGCCCGATTTCTTCCTTGACCATCTGACCGAGCGTTTTCCCGCCGCGCCGAATCGAGGCGAACAAAACAATCATGTCGTGCACACCACCGCCCAAAGTTGCGCCGATCAGAATCCAGAGAGTGCCAGGAAGAAAACCGAACTGCGCCGCTAGCACTGGCCCAACCAAAGGTCCGGGACCAGCAATCGCCGCAAAATGATGTCCGAAAACCATCCATCGATTCGTTGGCACATAATCCTTATCATCGTTTTGCAGAACCGCCGGCGTGGCGCGCTCTTCATTCAACACAAGCACCTTTGTTGCCAGCCACTTGCTGTAGAAGCGATAGCTGATCGATAAAGCGCAGAATCCTGCGATGACGATCCAAAGTGCGCTGATCTGCTCGCCGCGAGATAGCGCCAGCATGGCTACCGACCATGTTCCCACCGCAGCCACGCCAAACCAGAGCAGCTTTTTCCAGACGCTCATCTTGTTTGCAGTTTAATTGAAATTGTTGCGCTTCGCTACAAGCTGTGATCTATCGTCGAGTGCGATTTCGCCACAAAATTCGAAAGCTAGTAGATGGCCGTAGCCTCGCCAGTGCGAGAAAACATACGCTCAGGTTGCTGCGAACTAATCGCTTCTCGCTTGATACAAAACGGGTGATCGAAACAATCGATCCAGCTGCGTTCGAGCAGATTCGTCGGCGATACGCGGTCGCAAATCCCGGCGCGGACTGGCCGAAATATCTCGATCTTGAGCGTTGGATCGGAATTAACATCCGCCGGATTCGCGCGCTTGAACTCGATTTGTCGCGCCCAAAGCGGATTCTGGACCTCGGCTGCGGGGCAGGATACTTCCTATACATTGCGCAACTGCTCGGTCATTCCGGACTTGGTCTCGATATCGATCGCGTCTCTATGTTCCGGGAAATTACGCGGCTCCTCGGTGTCCACCGCGTAGTCCAACGAATCGAGGCTTTCCGTCCTCTCCCCGACCTTGGACAAAACTTCAATTTCATCACTGCCTTCATGATTTGCTTTAACGATCACAAAATGCCTGATCTCTGGCGTGTGCCAGAGTGGGAATTCTTCCTCGACGACTTGGCAAAGCACTTAACGCCGCGTGGCCGAGTCTGGCTTGAATTAAATCAGGAATACGACGGAACCTTCTACACGCCGGAACTAAAGAAATTTTTTCAAAAACGCGGCGCGCGAATTAATGAGCACAAAATAATTTTTACTTCAGGCGTGCGCGCGCCTGTCTCAGCTTCTCCAACTGCGCGGTGAACTCCGCAAGGCGCCGCCGATGCTCCTCGACGATGGCCGCTGGGGCACGATCGACGAACGAGCTATTTTGCAGTTTTGCTTCCACTGTACGCAGATCGTTTTCAATCTTTGCGATTTCCTTGTCCAGCCGCTCTCGTTCTCGCGCCTTGTCCGCGGTATCTATCGCCAGAAAAATCTCGCCGAGCGGCGTAATGGCGACAGGATTTCCAGCCTGCGCCCGATAGTTTGGGTCTAGTTGTAAATCCTGGGCATTCAACAAACGCGTCAGCGTGGGAATTTTATCGGAAAGCGATTTATTGTTCGGGCGTAAGATAAAACGTATCTTCCTGTTCGACGGAATGTTGGCTTCTGCACGAAGATTGCGACCAGCCTGTACCGTCTGATAGATAGCCGAAACCAGCTGCCGTTTTCCTGAGACGTCCTCGAGCCTATCCAAACTGATCTTTTGCGGCGGAGCAGCAAATTGAATCGAACCGCTTCCAAGTCGCAGTAAGCACCATAGCTCTTCAGTAATGTGCGGCATGAAGGGATGTAATAATCGCAACGTTGCAGAAAGGGCATAGTCCATGATCCCCAGCGCAGAATTTTTGGTCGCCTCATCGTCGCTGAAAATGTCAGTCTTGGCTGCTTCAACAAACCAGTCGCAATAATCGCTCCAAACAAAATCATAGAGGCGTTGCGCGACCATGTTGAATTGATATTCGCGGTACGCAGCCTCGATTGCGTCGATTGTCTCGTTCAGGCGCGCCAGCACTTCGATGGCAAAGATCGACAGCACCTGAATATCGATTTTTGGCGCTGCCTCGCTCGGGCCATGCATCTGACGAAAGCGCGCGACATTCCAAAGTTTCGTCGCGAAGTTACGGCCTTCTTCGATCTGCTTTTCGTCGAAGCGAATATCCTGACCGGTAGGGGCGATGCGCATTAGGCCAAATCGCAAGCCGTCAGCGCCGTAGTTGTCGATCAACTCGAGTGGATCGGGCGAATTGCCGAGCGACTTCGACATTTTGCGACCCAGATGGTCGCGAACAATACTGGTGAAGAAAACGTGGTGAAACGGAATGTTGTCTTCAGTCTCGCTGGATTTGCCTGGCTTGAACTCAAGGCCGGCGATGATCATCCTTGCCACCCAGAAGAAAATGATGTCCGCCGCCGTTACGAGCACGCTGGTTGGATAAAATTTCCTTCGCGTTTCCTGATCCATCGTCTCATACGCCCAGAGCCACGACGAAAACCAGGTGTCGAGTGTGTCTTCATCCTGAATCCAGTTCTCAGGATCAGGCGGCGGTTCGATGCCGACATTAATTTCCCCTCCGATTTGGGGTTTGGAATTTGGAACTTGAGATTTCCGGTACCATGCCGGTATCCGGTGCCCCCACCATACTTGTCGGCTAATGCACCAATCGCGAATGTTCTCCAGCCACTGGGCGTACACCTTCTCCCAGTGCGCTGGAAAAAAGCGGATAAGATGATCACGCACTACGGCGAGCGCCTCTTTCGTTTTTGGGTAACGCAGGAACCATTGCTCACTGATGCGTGGCTCGATTGGCACGTCACTGCGATCACTGAACCCAACATTGTTTTCATACGGCTCGGTTTTGGTCAGCGCTCCCCTCGCCTGCAGTAACTCCGATGCTTTTTCTCGCGCTTCGAATCGATCCAGCCCATTCAACTCCGGAACCGCCGGACAATTGATTCGTCCATCCGGATGCAGCACATCGATGATGGGCAGGTTGTGACGCTGGCCGATCTCGAAGTCCACCGCATCATGCGCAGGCGTGACTTTCAAAACGCCAGTACCGAACTCCGGGTCGATTTCGTCATCGGCGATGATGGGAATCTTCTCGCGCGCGAGTGGGCGCCACGCGTGTTTTCCTAAAAGATCGACGTATCGTTTGTCGCCAGGATGAAAAGCCATTGCGGTATCGGCCATGATCGTTTCGGGCCGAGTGGTTGCGACTTCCAGAAAACGACCCGGCTCTTCCACGATCTCGTATCGAACGACATAGAGATTTCCTTTCTGCGGCTTGGAAACGATCTCCTCATCCGAGAGCGCAGTTTGCGCAGCCGGATCCCAGTTGATCATTCGGCGCCCGCGATAGATCAGGCCTCTCTGATAAAGATCGACAAAAGCTTTTTTGACGGCGGCGGCATAAGCGTCATCGAGCGTGTACCGCTGGCGCGACCAATCGCACGAACCACCAAGCCGCTTGAGCTGTTCGATAATGATGCCGCCGTGTTTGTCCTGCCATTCGAGAACCCGCTGTAAAAATTCTTCGCGACCGAGATCGTGACGCGTTTTGTTTTCAGTGCGCCGCAAATATTTCTCGACTGCAGTCTGCGTCCCGATTCCAGCGTGATCCATTCCTGGCAGCCAAAGGACCTCAAAGCCCTGCATCCGCGCGCGGCGCGCAAGAATGTCTTGGATCGTATTGTTGAGCACGTGGCCGAGCGTAAGCACACCGGTGACGTTGGGCGGCGGCATAACGATTGAAAACGGCGGCTTGGACGACTTCGCATCCGCAACGAAGTCCCGATCGTCGATCCATCGCTGATACCACTTCGGTTCAACCGCTTTCGGATCGTACCTCTTTGAGAGTTCAGCCATTGCGATCAATCATCCGAGACTGAAGCGCGTTTGCAAATTGCCAACGCACGCACAGTTGTGCCACAGATTCCGCCTCTCCATTGGTGAAGGGAGAGAGATCGCTCACGCGTCGGAAATCAATCGTCACCCTACCCTCTCCCCTGAAAGGGAGAGGCGCTGATAGTTGCAGCGTGTCGCCAGTGCGATGACTTTCCGGCTGCATGAGCGATCCGCGACCAATCGGCGTTTTCGATTCGGGGATTGGCGGTCTCACTGTGGTGAAGGCCCTGTGCGATTTACTGCCAAATGAAAACATTTGTTATCTTGGTGACACGGCGCGTGTTCCTTACGGTCCGAAAAGCCCCGAAACGGTGCAACGCTACGCAGTGGAACTTGCGGGAATGTTGATGCGGAAAAATGCGAAGGCGCTGGTTGTTGCGTGTAACACCGTTTCATCAGTCGCGCTGCCGTTGTTGGCAAAGAAATTTTCCGTGCCCGTGATCGGGGTAATTGAACCTGGAGCGCGAGCTGCGTTACAGGCGACACGCAACCGACACATCGGCGTGATCGGAACGCGAGCGACGATTCGCAGCGGCGCGTACGAAAAGGCGTTGCGCGCGACCGACAACAACGTGCGCGTGAGCAGTCGAGCATGCCCGTTGCTCGTCCCATTAATCGAAGAAGGATTGCTCAATGATGCGGTAACGGATCAAGTGATCATGCGTTATCTTCAGCCGCTGCTCGCCGACGGGATCGACACGCTGGTGCTGGGTTGTACGCATTATCCGCTGCTCACTAATGCGATCGCACGAGCGGTCAGGCGCCAAATCGTGCTCGTCGATTCCGCGCAAAATTGCGCCCACGCGGTGGAAGAAATGCTGGATCGACAATCATTGCGTGCGGCGGCTCCAGGGCACGGTGCGCTAAACGTTGCGCTCACTGACGCTGCCGATAATTTTCTCAACGTCGCCCGCGACGCGTTGCAGCTGAGTTTCGGCGAAATCGAGCTACAGCCTCTGCCCTAGGCAACGGCGAGGAACGCCTTGATACGCTCCAGTTCCGCGTCGAGTTCGCGCTTGAAGAAGCGATCACGCGGTCGATGCGCTACATAGCCAAACTCTGACTTTAGTTGCCCGTCGCCTACGCGAAGATTACCCCATCCAATCACCCGATCGCGCCAAAGCAGTGGTAGCGCATAATAACCAAGCCGGCGTTTGAGAGCCGGAACATAGGCCTCGAAACGGTACTGCCAGCCCCAAAACATCTCAAAGCGGTCGCGGTCCCACACCACGGGGTCAAATGGCGTCAATAAACGCACCGTATCGGGCAGTGCGCAATGCGCCGCATTCTCTTGAGAGGGCCAATACCAGTCCACGCCATTGACACGCGCATGTGCGAGCCGTTGTTTCGCCCGCTGAAGTGCGTCCTTTAGCTCGCCCCGCCATTGGGGAACAGCAAAGCGCAGCCGACGGACCAAGTCTGCCAGGCAACTACTCGGCAATGGCGCATAGATCTGAACAGCCGCATCGACGAGCGCGTCGATCCGCGCGCGGCGCTCAGCTGCATCGGCGGGCGCCGGTCCGTGTTCGTTAACGGCATAGATGCGGATTCCGCTGTCGCGCCGTACTATGCGCAGCATGCCGCGATAATGCATGGCCGCTAGCAAATGAGTGGTAGCGCTCGACAACCCGCCCCAGTAGTTCCTGACGCTGCCGTGAGAAAAATGGTCACCCACTTCGCGCGGGTGTGCTTCACCGCGTTCCCTCACAAATTCCAACAAGAGCTGCGCGCGTTTCTTGCGCGCGGCAGGCCAGGTTCGAGGTCCTTCGGCTGGCACATCGGCGTCGGAGCGGGGATGCATGAGCGCCTGAAGTGACTTTGTCATAAACCCGTACACGACGAAGAAGTCTTCCTCGATCTTGAGCTTCGGATAGAGCCGTTCGAGGTCGCCGGCGTGATAATCTTTTGCGCGATGTCGCAGTATGAGGTCCTGAGCACGCGCGGGCGCACGGATCGGATCGGCTTGGACAAAACCCATGCGATAGAAAGCGCCTTTCAGTGTGGTCGGCTTGAACAGACTACGAGCAACGGCATAGCGCCTTAAATGATCCAGGGTAATCAGCACAGCGAACCGTTGCACAAACGCTGTGCAATCGCAGCCAGGCCTTTGCAGCCAACACTATCGAGAGGAGCGAACTCCTCGTAGGCGCCGCTGATTAGCTCGCGCCGCCTTCGGCAAACTTTTGACAACTAACTCGTACGAGTGATCGATCATTCTCCGGAGGTCGGCATCAGAAATGCCAGTATCAATCTCGACAGTGTTCCAATGTTTCTTGTTCATGTGATAACCTGGCCTGACTTCCTCGTAGCGATCACGCAGATCGAGTGCCCAATCAGGGTCGCATTTTAGGTTCGCGGTGGTCGGCATTTC
>Ga0222622_10000572_pt1 | contig 13971 bp, 11 predicted proteins | sample PLM2_5_b1metaG_FD_177335 | JGI IMG/M metagenome (GOLD analysis project Ga0222622, IMG submission 177335) | Groundwater sediment microbial communities from an aquifer in East River, Colorado, USA - PLM2_5_b1 | ecosystem: Environmental > Terrestrial > Soil > Riparian zone | place: USA: East... | reverse complement strand
CCGTGTGCCGTTAGTCGTGAGCCCTGAGCCCTTGAGCCCTTGAGCCCTTGAGCCCTGAGCCCTGAGCCTTGAGCCCTTGAGCCCTAATGCGTCAGCGCGTAGAGCAGAACGTTGATGCCGGTCTGGTAGCCCTCGACCGAGAAGGTGTAGAAGTACTGCGGGTCGGCGGCTTCCTGTTCGAAGGCGTCGCCGAAGTCGGTGTTGTGTGTGATGAAGACCATCATGTGGCCTTGCTTGTCGAAGATTCCGCGGGCTTCAGGCGTCGCGCTGTCCGTGCCACGCTCCGAGGTGCCGCCGCCGAGAGCGCGCCACATCCCGATCGACGGGATCTGGATCACCCGCTTGACGTCGAACTGTTGGTGGAAGATCGGATGGGTGAGGGGAACCTCGACGATCGGGTATTCCGACGGCGGCAACGCTTTGCCGATCTCGCGCGCCCACACTTCCCACGCCCAGGTGCCCCAGAAGTCGTCGGCCCACAGGAAGCCGCCCTTCAATAAATACTCGCGTAGCCGTTCTGCTTCCTGCGGACTGAGGTAGGTGTTGCCCACCTCCGTCATCATGATGAACGGACACTGAAAGAGGAGGTCGTCGGTGAGGCGGAGGAGGACGTGATTGGGTTCGCCCGTCGAGTCGCGGCTGATCTTGGTGCGGGTGAGTTCGGACAAGCGGATCGAAAGATTGACGTCCGCGCGCGGATAGTCGACGCTCCAGTTGCCGCCGTCGCCGTCGCTGCTTTCGGAAAAGATGATGCGGCAGAAATTGAAGCTGCCGTCGAAGCTCTCCGGGCTCGCCATCCGCAAGGGGGCCCACCCGTAGCCGAACCCGCGTCGCCGCTGCGCGAGCGCGGTGGACGCAGACGCCAGGAGCACCGCAAGCGCGATCCCTCCTACGACACGCCGTGCCGCCGCCGATCGGAACATTCCGGTCACCTCTTCAGTCTACAAGCCAACCGGATACGGGAAAAATGAAAAGCACAGAAAGGTAGGACTATTGCAGCGGCCAGTTACGGAGGTTGCGATGTACTACAGAATCGCCGCATGTGCTGTAGCCGGCATGCTGTTCAGCGGATGTGCGGAGCTGAACAAGCTCTCCGCACTGGTGCAGGCGCCTCACTTCGAGCAAGCGCCGGATCATCGCGCGGAAATCCGATTGACCGGTGCCGGCGCGGGCCAGCCGTTGGGTGGTGCGGGTGTCCGCCTGTGGGCCAGGGTCTCGAACCCCAACCCGTTCAGCCTCACACTGGGCACATTGAAAGGCACGCTGTTTCTCGAGGATTCGCGCGCGGCGGACGTGGACTTCCCGCTCGGCCTGCCGCTGGCCGCCGGCGGTGACACGACCGTCCCGATCGATGTCAGCGTGACCTTGGCGAACCTGCCGGGGCTTGCCGATAGCATCAGGCGGGCCGTTGCCCGGCAGCCATTGGCGTATCGCCTCGAGGGCACGATTGGTGTTGACGCCGGACGTCTCGGCCAGCCGGTATTCGGTCCGTTGACGATTCTGCGCGGCGACATTCAGTGAATGAGCGAATGGTGAATCAGTGAATTGGTAATTCACCAATTCATGTAACTCGCGAATTCACCGACTCCCCAATGCACCAATTGCTATGATCGCCACATGTCGTTCGTCCGCGCGGCGGTGTTGATCGGCGTGTTCGTGATGCAGACAGGAAGCCTTACGCCCGACGAGCGCGCCCTGACGGCCTACGTCAACGCGCACAACGGCGACGCGCTCGCGCTGCTCGAGCGCGTCGTCAACATCAATAGTGGCACACAGAATTTCGACGGCGTCAGAGAAGTGGGGCGCGTATTCGCCGCGGAACTCGACCGCCTCGGATTTCAGACGCGCTGGGTCGACGGCGCGGCCTTCAAACGCGCCGGGCATCTCGTAGCCGAGCACCGGAGAACAGGTCCGCGCATGCTCCTGATTGGTCACCTCGATACCGTCTTCGAGAAGGACAGCCCGTTCCAGAAATTCGAACGCGTCGACGATCGGACCGCGCGAGGTCCCGGCATCATCGACATGAAAGGGGGCGACGTCGTCATGATCGGCGCCCTGAAAGCGCTGCAGGCAGTCGGCACGCTCGAGTCGATGAATGTCGTGGTGGTGATGACCGGCGACGAGGAAGACTCGGGCGATCCATTGAACGCGGCGCGTGAGGCGCTCGTGACCGCGGCCAAAGGGGCGGAGGTCGCCATTGGATTCGAAGACGGTCCAGGCGATCCGCGTTTGGCCGTCACCGCGCGGAGAGGCACGATCGGCTGGCAGGTTCGTGCGCATGGAACACCGGCGCACTCTTCGCAAATCTTCCGCGACGATATCGGCTACGGCGCCGTCTACGAGCTCGCGCGAATCCTCAATGCGTTCAGAGAACGGATGGCCGGCGAAGCGCATTTGACGTTCAACCCCGGCGTTATCCTGGGCGGTACGTCGGTTGATTTCGATTCAGTTCAGCTCCGCGGGTCTGCCTTCGGCAAAACGAATGTCGTGGCAGAGCACGCAGTTGCATCCGGCGACTTACGCGCGCTCTCCGTCGAACAGTTCGACAAAGCGAGGCAGACGATGACCGAGATAGTAGCCGCATCTCTGCCGCACACGTCCGCGACGATCACCTTCGATGATGGATATCCGCCGATGGCACCGGCGGAAGGGAATGCCCGGCTGCTCGCGATGTACGACCAGGCAAGCCGCGACCTCGGGCTCGGAAGTGTCACGGCAGTATCACCTGATCGCGCTGGCGCCGCTGACGTCTCATTTATTGCGAGCGAGGTAGGCGCGATCATCGACGGCGTCGGTCTCATGGGGCACGACGATCACACCGCCACCGAAACTGCCGACCTCACCACGCTGCCATCGCAAACCCAGCGCATGGCCATTCTTCTCTGGCGCCTGGCGAAAAACGGTCCACCCAAATAATTCGCGCGTGCCTCAGCCGTAATCCAGCGCGCGTCCGCGCGGATCAATACGCGAATGTAAGTGTGACGTGGGGTTCGCGTATCTCTGTGCTACGCGGGATTCCTGCCCCTTCGTTTCAACGCCTGATTCACGCATTTCGACGCGGGCCTTCTATTTGCACACGTTACCCGCTGTACAGATGAACGCTACCGAGGGAGGGATTGAATGAAACGCGAATTTTTGTTGGGAACAGTGTTTTCGGCGGCCATGGCGGTTGCCGTGGGCGCGCAGTCGGCCGGACAACCGAGTTCGGATCAAGACCGCAGCAGTAAAAGCGACTCGGCGCAGACCGTTACCGTGACTGGCTGTCTGCGGTCGGGCAGCGGATCGGGATCTGGATCGGCGTCGTCAACTTCGACAGAATCCCCGACGACCAGTCAGAGCGCCGGGCAGTCGACCTCAGCGTCGGGCGGCGGGTACATCCTGACTGAGGCGTCGATGGGTTCCGGCTCCTCGTCGTCAACGGCCGGCTCGGCGACGGGCACGACCGGCTCGACGGGCAGTCCGACGGGCAGCACGGCGGGCGGCGCGACTGGTAGTGCAACCGGGAGCCCGACCGGCGCCGGTTCCACGGGGAGCAGCTCGACGATGAGCGCCAATGGCACCACGTATCGTTTGACCGGCAGCGCTTCGAATTTCTCGACGCTCGTCGGCAAGCGCGTTGAAGTGAAAGGCACGCTGCAGAATCGCGCCGGCGGATCGTCGAGCACCGGTTCTTCGAGCACCGGTTCCTCGAGCACTGGCTCGGCCTCTGGAGCGGGATCGACCGCGGGCGGAAGCGCGACCGGTTCGACCGGCAGCAGCACGGCGGGCGGTTCGCAGAGCGGGTCTTCGCGCACTGGTTCGATGTCCGACGCGAGCGGGAGCAACGGCACGCCGATGCTTCGCGTGACGTCGGTCCGCGAAGTGGGCGGAACCTGCGCGGAAGGGCGGTAGCGGGACGGGCGGGCCGGCAGCCTCCGCCGGTCCGCCCAATCGGTCCTCATTTCGCCCTTCCTGTCCTCAGACTGCGCTCTCCACTTTCGTTCCCGCCCGTTTTGCCCACTACTAAGCGCTCGAGCTAGTACACTCCTGTCCGGCATGGATTCCGCATTCAATGAGGCCGTCAGCGCCGCACTGTTGGATGAGGTGGCTGCCGAGGAGTAAGAAAAGATGCGAGTGCTACGCGTTCAAGCCATTGTTACCGCGGTAGTTCTGTCTGTCAGCCTGGTTGGCGCACAGACCAAGATCACGCCGCCCAAAAATAAGTACAGTCCGCAGGACGACGTGAAACTGGGCCGCGAAGCCGCCGCTCAGGTCGAGCAGCAACTTCCATTGCTTAGCGACGACAATGTCACGTCCTATGTCTCGGACATTGGACAGCGGCTCGTCGCGGCCATCCCGGCCGAGCTTCGGCACCCTGAGTTCCGCTACACGTTCAAGGTTGTCAATGTGAAGGAGATTAATGCCTTCGCGCTGCCAGGCGGCCCGATGTTTGTGAACCGCGGAATGCTCGAGGCGGCCAAGAGCGAGGGGGAAGTGGCTGGGGTCGTCGCGCATGAGTTGAGTCACGTGGCGCTCCGCCACGGGACGGCGCAGGAGACGAAAGCGACACCATACGAAGTCGGCACGGTCGCCGGCGCGATCCTGGGTGCCATCGTCGGCGGTAACGCCGGCACGCTGATCGCCCAGGGGACGCAGTTCGGCCTCGGGACGGCATTTCTCCGGTTCAGCCGCGAGTTCGAGAAACAGGCCGACATCGAAGGCTCGCAAATCATGGCGCGCGCTGGCTACGATCCGCGCGACATGGCGAACATGTTCAAAACGATCGAGCAGCAGGGGGGCGGCGGCGGACCGCAGTGGCTGAGCGATCACCCGAACCCCGGCAATCGCTACAACTACATCGTTCAGGAAGCGCAATCACTTCACGTCGAGAACGCGCGCCACGATAGCGGTGCGTTTCAAAGTGTGCAGGCGCGGCTGCGTCAGATGTCGCCGGCGCCAACGACGGAGCAGGCGACGCGAAACGCCGGCAACCGTCGCGGCACTGGGAACGGCACGCCGACCAGCACAGGGCGGATCAGCACCAACGTCGAGCGGCCCTCGTCGCGCTTCACCTCTTACAACGAAGGGAACCTGTTCAGAATCAGCGTCCCGTCAAACTGGCGCGAGCTGCCGGGCAACAACTCTGTGACGTTCGCACCCGAGGGAGGTTACGGCGCGGTCAATCAGCAGAGTGTTTTCACTCACGGGGTTGAAGCAGGACTGACGCGCAACGAGAGCCACGATCTTCAGACGGCTACTCAGGAGCTGGTGCAGGAGTTGGCGCAATCGAACCAGCGCATGCGGAGCCAGGGCGGCTACGACCGCGGCACCATTGGCGGCCGGTCGGGACTCCGTACCACGTTGTCGAACCAGAACGACGTGACCGGCAAGACCGAGCGCATCGCGCTCTACACGACGCTGCTCGACGATGGAACGCTGTTCTATGTGATCGGCGTGGCACCCGACAACGAGTACGGCGCGTACGACGATGTGTTCGACAAGGTGGTGCGCTCGCTGCAATTCGCGCAGACGCGAACCCGCTAACTATTAGGACTGCTCTCCGTCCACGCGGCTCATCGCACCGCCGGCGTCGTCGCCGGCGGGCGTCGATGATGGGTGGCCTGCTCGTACGAGTAGGCCAGCCGAATCAGCGTCGATTCATCCCACGGCCGTCCGAAGATCGTCAGTCCCGCCGGAAGTCGCTCTCCTCGCGTGTAACCCATGGGAACGTTGATCGCTGGAAAGCCGGTCGTCGGAGAGAAGACCTGACTGTTGTCTCCGTGCGGCGTATTCAGATCGCCGATCAACCGTGGCGGGTTGCTCCACGTGGGGTAGACGAACGCGTCCAGCTTTTGCGCGTTCATCGTCGTCAGCACTGCCGCACGAAACCGCTCGAGATACTCCGCTTCCGCTCTGCACGCGGTGCTTTCGGGTCCGTTGTTGTCGGCGTTTTCCTGCGCCCGTTCGAGACGGAGCTGCACTGACGGATGAAAGCGGCGCGACCGAACGACCTCTTCGAGCGAATGAACGGGAGCGCTGTTGCCGAGACCCGCGAGGTACTGATTGAGGTCGTACTTGAAGCCACGGCACGTTCCGGCGTTCTGCGCGCGTCGGACGTTCGCGAGATCGACGGATGCGGGATCAACGATCGTGGCGCCTGCCCGTTTGAGATCTTCGATCGCCGTCGTAAATACCTGGACGATCTCTGGATCCGTCGTATCGCGTTCATAGGCCTGCCGCAATATACCGAGTCGCGCTCCTTTCAGTCCGTTACGCATCAGGGCCTCTCGATAGTGCGGAATGGCGGTGGGGTGCCCTGACGGCCGCAGCCCTGGCTGGATGTACTCTGCACGAAGCGTGACCGGGTCGTCGGGATCTTCACCGACGATGACCTGGAATACAGCGACCGCGTCTTCAACCGTGCGTGCCATTGGTCCAGCGACGTCCGCGAGCAGGCTCAGAGGGACAATACCGGCGCGGCTCGTCAGACCCATCGTCGATCGGATCCCGACCAGAGCCTGATGGGACGAAGGGCCGCGAATGGAATTCCCCGTGTCGGTACCGAGGCCGACTGCGCCGAAACTCGCCGCGATCGCGGCCGCGGTTCCGCCGCTCGACCCTGCCGTCACACGGTCGAGCGCGTACGGATTGCGCGTGTATCCGGGCAAGATCGAACTGACGGTCTCGTACGGGCTGAACGCCCATTCCGCCATGTTTGATTTCGCCAGCATGATCGCGCCTGCCTCCTTCACCCGCCGGACCAGAAAGGCGTCCTTCGAGGACACGAACCCTTTCATCGCTAGTGAACCCGCGGCGCTCTGCACTCCAATCGTTTCGAAATTGTCCTTGACGATCATCGGCACGCAGTGCAGCGGACCCACCGGACCAGTCGTCTGCATGCGGCGATCGAGATCGTCGGCTTCGTTGAGCGCCTTCGAGTTGATCTCCACAATCGCGTTGATCGCGGGGCCATTCTTGTCGTAAGCGTCGATGCGCCGGACAAATTGCTCGACCACGGCGTGGCAGGTCGTCCGTTTGGTCGCGAGTGCTGATTGGATCTGCGCGATCGAAGCTTCCTGTACGTCGAATGACGCTCGATCCTGCGCGGCGATTGTAACGAGTGGAACAAAAAGGGCTGTGACAAGGACGAGTCGTGGCATCAGCACGGCGGCAATGTTACGCCACAGGGCGTGGTACACTCGACGCCTTTCAGGAGAGGTGCGCATGTACGGACCCAGGGATATTGCCGAAAGTTTTCGAACGGTTCGCAAAAATACCATTCAAATCGCCGAGGATATTCCTGCCGACAAGTACGGCTTCAAGGCCGCCGAAGGCGTGAAGAGCGTCGGCGAGATACTCGCGCACATCGCGCTGTCCACTGGCTGGCAGATTGAGGTGCATGGGCAGCGAGTCTCATCGATCGATTTCTCGTACTTTGCTGCGCGCGGCCCTCAAGTCGCCGCACAGGAGAAGGCGCTACAGACCAAGGAACAGATTCTCGAAGCGCTCAAGACTCGAGGCGAGGAATTCGCGTCGGCAGTCGCGGGCATGACGCCGGAGCAGCTGGCCGAAGTGGTTGCATTCGCGCCGCCCATGCAGCCATCACAGAAGACGCGGTTCGAGATGCTGCTCGGGGTCAAAGAACACGAAATGCACCATCGCGGTCAATTGATGTTGATTGAGCGGATCCTGGGAATCGTTCCTCACTTGACTCGGCGCCGTCAGGCCGCTGCAGCCGGAGTCCGCACGTGAAGCCCGCGTTCTGTGCGCTTGCGGCTGCCGTTGCGATCGGCATTTCAGGCCATCTGATCGCACAATCGCCGGCGCCCCAAAGCGCGCCGACGACTCAGGAGATTCCGCCGATCCGGAATTTCCTGCAGGTCACTCCGCAATTTTGCACGGGCGGGCAGCCGCGCCTGGAGAACTTCGCAAAGCTGAAGGCAGACGGCGTCAAGGCCGTGCTCAATCTGCGCACGCCAGGGGAGCACCGCGCCGACGAGGAGCAAGCGGCGGTGGAGAAGGCGGGGATGAAGTACTTCAACATCCCGGTTGTCTACACGGCGCCAACCGACGCGCAGGCCGACGAGTTTTTGAAGATCACCGATGATCCCGCGAACCGTCCGATGTTCATCCATTGCACGGCGGCGATTCGCGTCGGTGCGTTCTGGATGATCCGTCGTGCACTACGGGATGGAATGACCGTCGATGCGGCGCTCGAAGACGCCCGCAAGGTCGGGCTCGCCAACGCGCCGCACCTCGAGGAATTTGCCCGCAAGTATATTGCCGCGCACTCGCGAGGATTCTGACCCTTCGCATAGGGGAAGGGGTCAGACCCCGTCGGCCCATTCACCAGATCCGCTGCACGAACCAATAAGTGCCGGCGAGCGTCACGACCACGGACGCTGCCGTGACGACATGCCTCGCCGCGATCGGGCTGCGCGTTCGCAGCAGCGCGAGCAGGGACGCCACGATTACGACGACCACCGCCTGACCGATCTCGACGCCAAGGTTGAACGAAAACAACGAGATACCTAACGCGCGGGCAGGCAGCCCGATTTCGCGCAGCACGCTGGCGAACCCGAACCCGTGCACCAGGCCGAAAAAGAGCGCGATCAGCGCGCGTACATCGCGCGCGCCTTTCGTCGCCAGCAGATTGTCGGCACCCACATAGACAATGCTCAGGGCGATCGCCGGTTCGACGATGCGAGCAGGCGGCGCGAGGATGTTGAGCGCGGCGAGCGACAGGGTGATGCTGTGGCCGATCGTAAACGCCGAGACAATCCCGAGCAGCCGAAGGACCGAGCCGCCCAAAAGCAGCAGCCCGACGATGAACAGGATGTGATCCGGTCCGATTGCAATGTGATGGATGCCGGCGGCGGTAAACGCTTTGAAGACCGCGAAGGCGCCCTGCCGCCCGCCAGTGTAGTACTCGCAGGTGGTGTGTGCTCCGCCGAGAACCTCCTGATGCTTCAGGACACCTTCTTCATACACGTTCACGAAGGTCTGGTGGTTCGGATCGTACGGAAACAACGCGGCACGTATCGTGAGATGTCCGACCGTCGCACGGAGCGGCACACGATAGGCGACTTCAACGCCTGTGCGTTCTGGAACAGCACGGAGCCTTGAGATCTCCCAGGTCAGGTCGCGGCCATCCGCATTCATTCGCAAACGCTCGCGCACGAAGGCGGTAATCGCTGACGCATGCCGCTGAAGAGTTACAGGATCCAGCAGGCTCTCGGGTGCGGCGTTCAGCTCGTGAGCCACGTCGAAGTCGTGGAGTACCAGCGTGCCTTCGATCGCCGCCGTCGTCAGTCGCACGTCGAGGTAGCTGAATGGCGCTGGATGCGCGAGTACCGGTGTCGCGCAGGCAGCAGCCACGAGCCCGATCAACAGCCGGAGGAAGAAGTGTCCCGTCCTCATTCGACCGCGCCGTGTGCGCGAGCACTGTCGAGAATGCCGCGGACGTGATCGAGCGTGTCAGCTTCCTCGGCTTTCTTGTCCGTGCGCCAGCGCAGCATGCGGGGAAATCTCAAGGCGATCCCTGATCGATGGCGTGGCGACCGGGCGATGCCCTCAAATCCGAGTTCGAACACGTGCACCGGTTCGACGTGGCGAACCGGCCCGAAGCGCTCCCGGGTGTGGCGCCTGATCCACTTGTCCATCTCGCCAATCTCGTCGTTCGACAGGCCCGAGTACGCCTTGGCTATTGGGACAAGCTCTCCCTGGTCCCAGACGCCGAACGTGTAGTCGGTCAGCAAGCTGGCCCGCCGTCCGCTGCCCGGCTGGGCGTAGATCAGCACGGCATCAATCGTGTACGGATCGATCTTCCATTTCCACCAGTCGCCGCGCCGCCTCCCGACGCCGTAGACGGACGAGCGGCGTTTGATCATCAGACCTTCGACCCCTCTCGCTCGGGAGTTCTGCCGAAGCGCCGCGAGCTCAGTCCAGCTCGACGCCTTCACGATCTCGGAGGTGCGGAGAACCGCCGCCGCCGGGAGGTGAGTTTCGAGGATGATGCGACGTTCCTCGAGCGGCCGATTGCGGATATCCTCGCCTCGGTCTTCAAGAATGTCGTACGCCATGAACACGACCGGGACCGCTCGAGCCATCTGCGCCACCTGCTTCTGGCGGCCGATTCGCTGCTGCAATGCCGAGAATGGGAGCGGCCGGTCGTCGCGGTAGGCCAGCACCTCGCCATCGAGCACCGTGCCCTCGCCAAGCCGGGTTGCGGCGGCCGCGATTTCGGGAAATCGCCGCGTGATCAATTCCTCACCGCGCGACCAGAGGTGTACATCACCGGCACGTCGAACCAGTTGCGCCCGGATGCCATCCCACTTCCATTCGACCAGCCATTCATCACGCGGTCCAAGCGACTCCACCGAATCCTCGAGAGGAGATGCCAGGAAGAATGGATATGGCCGCGACCGATCCTCGCTGGTTTGTTCGTGCGACAGCAGGCTGGTGAACCACTCCGCCGTCGGTGTCCAGTCGCCCATCATGCGGGCGGCAATTGTGGTGGCCGGAAGGTCAGCCGCCTGGGCGAGCGCTCGAACCACCAGCGTGTGGGACACGCCGACCCGTAGCTCGCCCGTCAGGATCTTGAGCAGCATGAACCGCTGAAGGCGATCGCGGCCGCGCCACCATGACGTGACACGACGCTGCTGCGTCTCCTCGTCCAGTTCTCGCAGCGGCAGGATGCGGCTCTCCACCCATTCCGCAAGCGGCACATCGTCAGACGCCACGACCGCGACCTGGTCGAGAACCAGCGCCGCGGTTTCCGCTCCGTCGCCGACGACGGCGTAACTCTCCTCGAGCAGCCACGGCTCCAAACCGGTGGCCGCAAGAGTCCACTCGTGAATCGCCGAGTACGGCACGAGCCGCTTTAACCGCCGGCCGGTCAAAAAGAACACCGCCCATGCGGCATCCGCCGGCGGCGCATCCCTGAAGTACGCCACCATCGCCGCGACCTTGGCATTGGTCGACGTCGTCCGATCGATGGCGTCGTAGAGGTTAGAAAAGCGCAACATTTCAATTTTTACTTTGCGTTGGGGCCCCACCCCCAGCGCCTGCCAGCGCTCGCCTCGGCTCGCGCCGATCGATCGGCAGGCCTTGCTGCTTAGTCGCGCTCACCGCGCGCCGCGAACCGCGACCCGCGAACCGCGACAGTCTCAGTCGCCCGTGGGTTCACCCTCCCACGCCGTGCGAATGATGCCGCTCTCAAGGCCTTGTTCGGACAGGTAGCGCGCCAGCTGTTCGGCGTAGCCGTGTGTGGCCAGAACTCGACGCGCTCCTGTTTCTGCGATTGTCTGAAGCAGCGCCGGCCAGTCCGCATGATCCGACAAGACGAATCCGCGATCGTAGCCGCGTTGCCGCCGAACCCCTCGGACCCGCATCAAGCCCGACGCGAAGCCATCCGAGATGTCGCCGAGACGTCGCATCCACGGTGTGCCGCGTGCCGATAGCGGCGCGAGCACCAGTTCCCCCGCGAACGACGCCGCTTTCGACTTGCGGCCGGTCGTGCGTTCGATGACCGGTTCCACCGGAAGCATTTCCACGCCGCACTGCCGATACGTCTCGATCATTCCGAGCATCATGCCGTGCACGTAGACGACGCGATCGGTCACCCGCCGCAATTCCGCGAGGAGCCGCTGCGCCTTTCCGATCGTGTAGCAGAACAGGACCGACGTCCGGCCGGCCTCTCTGTTGGCGGTCCACCACGAGTGAATGTCATCCATGATCGCTTCGGTCGGATCCCATCGATAGATCGGAAGTCCAAACGTCGACTCCGTCACGAACACATCGCATGACACCGGTTCGAATGCGGCGCAGGTCGGGTCGGGCGCACGTTTGTAATCGCCGGCGACCACCCAGACACCTCCCGGGCCTTCGATCCGGACTTGCGCCGACCCGAGCACGTGCCCGGCAGGATGGAAACTGACGCGAGTCTCTCCGAGTGATAGCTGGCGGCCGTAGGCAGTCGATTCGATCGTCGTCTCAGGACCGAACCGCCGGCGCAGCAGCGGCTCGCAGGCATCCGAACACAGGTAGGCGGCGCTTCCGGGCCGCGCGTGATCGCCGTGCGCGTGAGTGATGACCGCGCGCTCGACCGGTTCCCAGGGATCGATGTGAAAGCGGCCAGCGGCGCACCACAGGCCGGATGATGTTTCGCTGAGCAATGACGAGACTCTCCGCAGAGTTTCCGCTACCATGGACGCATCCATGGAGCTGGTCGCGTCGCACGATGGTGCGCTCTCGCACGTCCTCGAGCGCTATTGGGGTTATACCTCGTTCCGGCCGCTGCAGCGTGAAGCGATGGCGGCAATCCTTTCCGGGCGCGACTCGACCGTCGTGCTGCCGACCGGCGGCGGCAAGTCGCTCTGCTTTCAGGCGCCGGCGCTCGTCCGCGAAGGGCTGGCGGTTGTGGTCTCGCCGCTCATCTCGCTGATGAAGGATCAGGTCGACACGCTGACTGGCAACGGCGTTCCCGCGGCCTTCTATAACAGTTCATTATCGTCCGATCACAAGACCGCGATCGTGGCTGGCCTGCGCAGCGGACAGTATCGATTGCTGTATGTATCGCCGGAGCGCCTCGTCGGCGACGGGGCTGACGGATTCATCAGGATGCTCGCGGCTTGTCGCGTGAGTTTTGTGGCCATCGACGAGGCGCATTGCATCAGCCAGTGGGGCCATGATTTTCGTCCTGAGTACCGGCAGCTCGGCCGGCTTCGCACGATGCTGCCCGACATCAGCCTGCATGCGTTTACAGCCACCGCGACCGCTCGCGTGCGAAAGGACATCGCCTCGCAGCTCGGCTTGACGGATCCGATTGAGCTGGTGGGCTCGTTCGATCGGCCAAATCTCATTTACCGCGTCCTGGCCCGGTCCAATCTGAAGCGGCAATTGCTCGACGTGTTATCGCGGCACCGTGGGCAGGCGGGAATTGTCTATTGCACGTCCCGCCGCGAGGTGGACGCACTGGCGGCATGGCTCCGCGACCAGGGCGTTCGGGCGTTGCCCTATCACGCGGGGCTTGATGATCGCGAACGAAGCCACAACCAGGACGCGTTTCTCGACGAACACGCCGACGTCATCGTGGCGACGGTCGCATTCGGAATGGGCATCGATCGATCCGACGTGCGGTTTGTCGTACATGCCGGGGCGCCGCAATCGCTCGAACATTATCAACAGGAGTCAGGCCGGGCCGGCCGCGATGGGCTCGAGGCGGAGTGTCTGCTGATCTACTCGACCGCTGATTTCATGAAATGGCGTGTCATGCTCGAGCGCAACGGCGAACTGACCGACGCGTCGCGCAAACTGCTCCGTGACATCGAGCGGTATGCCGCCGGCGTCGCGTGCCGGCACCGCGCGCTGGTCAGCTATTTCGGCGAGACGTATTCGAAGCAGGACTGCAGTGCCTGCGATTATTGTCTCGACGAGCTCGAGACCACACCCGATCCCATCGTCGTGGCCCGGAAGATTCTGTCCTGCGTTGCACGCGTCGGCCAGCGATTCGGTGTGGCGCACGTCGCCAACGTGCTGTGCGGCAGCGAGACCGATCCGATCTCCTCGCGCGGCCATCATCGGCTGACCACCTTCGGGCTCCTTCGCGATGCCCCGGTCCCGGAAGTGCGCGGCTACGTCGAGCAGTTGATCGCACACGGGTTCCTGCGGCAGACCGACGACGCGTTTCCAGTGGTGATGCTGAGCGAGTCGGGCGTCGAGCTGATGAAGGATCCTTCAACCCACCCCGATTTAGTGCTCGCTCGCCAGCGGCGTCCGGTGAAGGGCCGGGTGGAGAAGCGCTCGCGCATCGAAGCCGACTCCTGGCAGGATGTCGATCGCGATCTCTTCGAACGGCTGCGCACGGTGCGTCTCGAGATTGCGCGGGCGCGCGGGGTTCCGCCGTACGTCATCTTTCACGACACCACCCTGCGCGAGATGGCGCGGCTACGCCCGACAACGATGAGCGAACTGCACGGCATTCGCGGCATC
>Ga0222622_10000571_pt1 | contig 13978 bp, 16 predicted proteins | sample PLM2_5_b1metaG_FD_177335 | JGI IMG/M metagenome (GOLD analysis project Ga0222622, IMG submission 177335) | Groundwater sediment microbial communities from an aquifer in East River, Colorado, USA - PLM2_5_b1 | ecosystem: Environmental > Terrestrial > Soil > Riparian zone | place: USA: East... | reverse complement strand
GTGCAAAAATGGTTTGATGAGATAAGAAGTAAACTTAAAAACACCAACATTAGTGTGACGGATAAAATTATTATTTCGGTGTCATCAATTGTTGGTGAAATCATAGGGTTCGCAGATAAAGAAAAAGTAGACTTGATAATTTTGGGAACGAGGGGAAGAACTGGTTTTAAAAAATTGTTACTTGGAAGTGTCGCAGAGGGTGTAGTAACCCATTCATCTTGTCCTGTAATGGTAGTTAGATAATCCAGATTATAACGTGCTTTAAAACAACAGGACCATAACTGCAAACTAAAAGATGGAAATACAGATATTCTTTGACATCTTTAAAAAATCTATAAGACCGAAGGCTTTTTGGGATATAAAGGGCAATTAATTTGCCTTGATCATAAAACCGGAAGAAAATTTACCTTCTTAAAATATAGCTAAAAATTTCTTATGTTATTGATATAGAACAATAATACCTAAAGCTCATAAATCCAGATGTCCATAATATGGTGATGCTAAAAAATAGTAAACAACTAATCAGTTTGACAAATACGTGCCGTGAAGAAAAAGACATCGGAAAAAGATGTCAGATTTTAAATTATATTAATTACCTGGTGCCAGTAGAGCTTAGGGTATCTATCCCATCAATTATTAGTCATGACTGTATAGATCAGATTCTGAGTTCCATGGAGGAAAAAATATCGCCTCCCATCTACGAGCTTACTTATTGAATCAAAATTAGGGCAATCTATTCGATTGCAGGATTATATCTCAGTGAGGATAGTTAAGATATTACTCTCGATGCAGTTCTAGCATGTGTTCTTTCAATTCCTCTTGCGTATTGAAGGTCATTCCACATGCTGCACATTTTTCCTGATTATCCGGAGACATAATATATGATACCCAATATACAATATAACTATTTCAATCTCAATCCTGCACAATAAGAAAATTCATTCAAAATAGAGAGATTTAATTTTTCTATATGTAGTAAGTATCATACTAATTTTTTAATGAAATCTAGCAAATTATGTGCCTTCTTTTTTTCTAAGAGCTATATAAAATAAGAGTATTACTTCATATGAAATATTTTCTCTGGCTTTATCTTTAATATCACTCTTTGTTCTCCTTTAGACCTTCTTGGATATTTATCTACACCGATATATTTTTTTGATAATTTATCGATGTGTTTTTCAGCTGTTTCTCCAGTAATTTGCTCTGTCACCTTACCTCTAAGGGTAACCATTTCATACGGATTATTTTGATCAATTAATGAAAGCTACTCTGGCATCCTTAGAAATATTCCATTGTTTTATCCTACCTATTGCAGTATTGACAAGAATATTACCATTTTCAATATCAACCCAAGTTGGAGTAACATGAGGTGAGCCATCGCTCATTAAGCAAGCCAAAAAGGTAAAATTCTTGCTTTCAAAAAGTTCTCTAATACGAAGGTCACTTAACTTTCCATTCGATTGATCGCTCATAGTCAAATATTGCCTCTATTTCTAATAACTGTTTGTTAAGCTCAAAGAATCTTGCATACTTTACAAATAGATCTTTTGCTAAGTGGATGAGAATCATCAATATGTAATTTCCGTAGAAATTTTCTTATAGTAATGTAGGAAAATAGTACAGAACTTGAAAACTAAAGGTGAACCGAGTGAACCAGACAACATTGTACCGAAGATATTGGCAGAAATTGAGGAAACGGCAAGAAAAGAATTTCTACCATCAATAGGCCCCATTAAGGGAAAAATTATAGAAGATGTTATTAAGGAATACAATCCTAAGAAGGCGCTTGAGATTGGAACATTGCATGGATATTCGGCAATTTTAATTGCAAATATTATATTAAGCGGGAAATATGATAATGAGAATTTTAATAGTGAAAGAAGTTCAACTGAACCTATTCTTATCAGTGTTGAAAAGGATCAGAGACTTGCAAACATAGCAAGAAAGAACATAGAAAAAGCAAGATTATCAGAAAAAATACAAGTAATTAATGGTGATGCTCTGGAAATTATTCCAAAACTTAAATCCAAATTCAATATGATTTTCCTGGATGCAACAAAGAGCGAATACCTAAAATATCTTCAACTTATTGAAAAGTATAGTTTACTAAATAAAAGAGCAGTAATAGTTGCGGATAATGTCTTAATATATGAGAACGAGATGAAAGATTATCTAGATTATGTTAGGAATTCAGGGAAATATATTAGCCGTACAACAGAGACTAGCTTGGAGTTTTCTAAAAATGTAAAAGATGCTCTTGAAGTAAGTATTAATGCTGATATATAGCACTCCAAACTCTCTTTACTAGCGAAAATATAGAATCAAATATTTTTCAGGTATTCTGGCTTCAATTAATATCTGCCTTTGTAAAGTACGAATCGACTATTAATTGGTAGTACCGTATTAATAAAATCTTAAAGCCATTTAGAATTGTAATTCTTAAGAAACATAGTGATTAAATAAATGTAATCGCTATCTCGAACGAATAGCTAATTTCTAAATAAACCGTGATTACAGAAAAGTGATAGAAAGATGTTTGAAGAAATGTTCCCTTATTCGAAATTGTTATTGTAAGAAAAAGAGGAACTGTTCTGAAATCATAATTTCCTGTACCTACTTAATTATTGGCTAGATATCTCAATGATTCCTTTCATAGTATCTGGGTGATACTCACAATGATATTCAAATGTGCCCGTTGAATTTGCAAAGTTCAATTTTCCATTCTTACCCGGCTTGAGCTCGTTGCTTTTGGCAAGCTCAGTCCCATTTGATGTAATTATTAATTCATGCTTGGTGTCCGTGGGGTTCTTTATCTTGATAAGATAATCTGTGTTTGCTATTAAATGTAGTGTGGGATTTATTGCCTCAGTAGTGTTCTGCCATCTGTAGGTTTCATTCTTTAGTTCTAATGCGTTTAAAGCGATAGAAGTATTGCTATTAGAAGCAGAAGCACTCGTCGAGGTCGAACTACTTTTATCACTCGTCGAGGTCGAACTACCTTTATCACTCGTCGAGGTCGAACTACCTTTATCGTATGAACTGCTCTTCTTAGCTGATATCGGTTGTACAAGGTAGTGTGAAGAATAACTCATACCTATAAGCAGCATCGATATTATGATGCATGATGTCAAGGTCTTTTTGTTAAAATATGGATTATCCATAGCGTGATAGTTATTACGTAATTATATTAACATTGAGACAAATCCCATTTTTGGAACCCGGAAATGGGATCCAGTTGTAGATACCATAATTTGGTATTGTGCAATATATGTATATGTCAAAGCTGAACTTAAGAAATTAACTAAGTTGTTTGATGAAAACCTACTTCATTTGGCCAGTGCTGTTATCATTTTTGCTGCTGCCATTATTCCAATGTACCTTAGTTTAAGATTGAAGAGCAATCTTAGAATTCTTACAATCTTATTATCACTTTTCATTTTCATTCACGGGATTTATCATTTGGCATACTTTGTAGGTGAGGAAGTATTGGCAGAAGGACTCTTTAGAACTATTTCTATCGTTGTTTTAATAATTTTTGGCGGTGCGTTCATATATATGGTAAGATCCAAAAAGGAGAAACTTACAGTATGATGATATCTCCAGTTTTGGATCTTATGAGTAATTTTACACTTTATTTGTTATTCGTCGCACTGGCAATATTTGTGTGGTTGGCTTGGCATTCACATAGTGCCAAATCCTTCCGATTTCAAATTTGTATCTTCATTTTGATCTGGATTGGCGGAGATTTCGTGACTACTTTATATGAATCTGGATCATTTGATTTTCCATTTGAATTACACGATCTCGGCATGCAGATACATCTAGTTTCTATGATTCTTTTTGCCTCAATTATGTTCGTGAGATTTTATTCCTCTTACTGGTCAGGCCATAAAATCGTAGAAAGCCTTACTTCCATCCTCAAGTAGCTTTCCTAGGCTAATCACTCAACTATATGTTTAACCTTATCGACTCACAGTGAGAAGAATCTTTCCGTCAATCTATTAACAGGATCGACGTTTTGCTCTGCCTCTATCATTATCTTAATGTTTTCATATTTTACGACTATCGATCTAAAGACACTAAGAAACAGACTGTATTTCTTTCCTTCGTCAGTAATACAAATCCTGTCAATTACAAGAAGGTCTTGCTCAACCAGCCATTTAATTTTTCTGTATGCGGTAGTATGAGGCATCTTGGTCTCCATGATGATATCACAGACTGATTTGGACTTGTACATTGTTGAATTGATAATGCTAACCATTTCAGGATCGGCCAGTGCAGTTAATATTGCTTTCTTGATTTTCTCACCTTCCAGTTGCATATCTATTCACCTGCTGAATTCGGTAGATAGATCAAATCAGAGCTCTCTTTACTTGGCTTGGCGATTATCTTAAAGCAATTCATGGTAGTGCTTATTGCGGCATATTCCGCTGGCTTTTTTGCGACTTGCATATTTCACAGGTATTATAGTATACATATTATTTAATATTTGATCCACGTCATTATGTTCTTCTAATCACTAGCTCGCACAATCCATTAATACCATGTTATCCCATAATTAAATAATAATATTGAGCACAGAAAAAAAGAATCCATTTAAACGCGATCAGGCATTAAACGACGCAACTAGTGGACAATTTGGAGAAGAACCTTCAGATATTCCAGACGACCACTCCGAGATACAAAAAGATGAGGACGCACGGAAAAAGGCTGCTAGAAAATGGTCAAAAAATATCAGATAATGTTTCAGCAGCAGCACCATTGATTAAGATTTTGGTCTATATTGTTGAACTATTTTCTGTTCAAATTATATTATAGCTGAAGGTGTCTCACTCTTTATAGTCAGGACGTTATGATAAATTTTGAAAATTGCGGGAAGCATGCCTATTGGTTCCCCATCTACAGAAACAGTAACAGTAACATTTCTCTCTTTTGGCAAAAACTTTACCTCTGATGCTTGATAATAAAGAATATCTTCCTCATATTTGTAAGTGCTTGCTCCCTTTAGTTCTATTAATTTATCAATCATTTTGAAACTACCTGAATTTTTTAATATTACAATATCCAACAAACCATCTGAAAATTTTGCGCGAGGTGCTGCTTTGAAGCCGCCACCTAGGAAACGACCATTTGCAACTATACCCATAGTCATTTTTGAGGAGATTTTTTTATTCTTGTCTATTACTATATCACATTCATTGCTATTGTACGATGGAAGAGTTGCAATTAAACTTGCCATTGTTGATACAAAGCGATTTTTTACTTTTCCTCTTACTTTTTTAGATCTATCAATAATTTCAGCTCCGACACCAATTTCTGCCGCATTCAGTAGAATTCTATTATGAGTTAAAGATGGAGTTTCTTTATCGGTTATAGTAGCTGCTATTACATCTATCTTACGTCTCTTCATATGTCGAATACGCATTAGAGATTCGGCTCCTTGATGTTTTAGCTCAAGTGACCTAGCTAATACATTTCGACTGCCAGATGGGATAACGTACATAATACCTTTTGGATTAATTGGTTTTAGTCTAGAATCAAGCTTAAATTTGCCATTATCAATGTTTTGAGACTTGATATTAAAAAAACCATTTGCTACTTCATTAATAGTACCATCTCCACCGACAGCAACAATATTCTTATATCCCTTTCTAAGTAACTTACGTGTTATCAATATACCATCACTGGCTTTTTTCGTAAAAATGATTCTATGAGCTTTGGGTAGAAAATCCTTAACTTTATTATAGGTTTCGACCCAGCTTTTTCCAGTGTTACCTCCTTGAGCATTTGGATTTAATAGTATATTCAAATCATTTACGTTTATTCTATTCAAATTGGTTACAGTCTTATTGAGATTTGAAAGCTTATTTCTAGAAGTTTTCATTCAAACTAATCACTCCAAAAAACAATATATATGTAATAATATAATTAATCAACACCATTTAATAAAGTTGAAATTAAATTTTTTCATCACTATATATTTGAGGAATTATATGGAAAAAGGTCGTATATTGCCGCATGCTTGAATCTAAATTTAAGAGTAAATTATATTCATATACCAAAATTAATAATAGCTCTTTGTATATGCTTCAGGTTAAAAGCAAGTCCCTTAAATGTACGCTTAGAAGTATAAATTAGTTGATAATCCATTATAACATAAAAAAAAGATTTTGTGAATGTTCTACTTTGAACCTTCCTTTAGTTTTTCACTTGCGTTACCAAGTAAACTTCCCAGACCGCCAGCTATTTTCTTGCCTACGTCTTCAGTCTTATTTACGATTTGTCCTCCTACTTCACTAGCATTCTTTCCTAGTTCACTAGCATTCTTTTGTAATTGTGATCCAGTTTGATTAACTCCTGCGCTGGCATTTCCGGCTGCATTTGAAGCGTTTTTTGTCAGATTTTGTGCATACCCTGTTGGCATATAGATTAGTGCAATCACCAACACGAAAGTTACTGTTCCAATATAGAGTTCTTTTTTCATCATATCTAGATGAACAACATTGTTTTAATAGTTTACGTATTAATTTAGATTAAATACTCGCTATCGGAAGGTAAATTTGCCATAGCTTGTCAAAACGTATGAGGGACGCTATTTGATATCTGCATAATCAAGTTTAATATTTTTTCACCTTTGAAAAGAAAGGTTAAGATTATTTATAATCCAACTAACTGTAATGATTAATCATAAGCATGAGAAAGGTGTTGAAAATGTACTAGTATTGCAGGGTGGTGGTTCCCTTGGCGCTTTTGCATGTGGAGTTTTCAAAGCCTTTGCAAAGAAAAATATAAAATTTGACATAATAGCGGGAACTTCAATAGGAGGCATTAACGGAGCAATAGCTGCAGGCAGCATAAATGATAAGCCTGAGAAGGATCTAGAGCGTTTTTGGTTGGATTTGGCGAGAAGCAGCTACAATATTATACCAGATATTTTCACCTTTGATTTCGACTATCATAATTATCAAGCTAAATTGAAGAGATCACCAGCGGCCTCTTTAAATGCAGCATTTTTTGGAGTTCCAAGTTTTTTTGTACCAAGATGGTTTAATTTCAATAATTCCAATCCAAAATCGTCACAAATGCAGGATTGCGTTCAGCCACCGTGGAAATGGACCTATATATACGACAATTCATTCATAACAAAGACAATTGAGAAATATATAGATTTTAAAAGACTATCCCCACAGGCCCAACAAGATAATCCTAATGGTGGTAATAGTAAACCTAATACTCGTCTTATAATTACTGCAGTTGACGTACTTACTGCTGAACCTCTCATGTTTGATAGCTACAAAAGACATATTGAGATGAAGCATCTTCTTGCCACCATCGGTTATCCCCAGTATGGATTTCCCTGGGCTGAAGTGAATGATGGTACATTTGCCTGGGATGGGTCCCTATTAAGTAATACACCAATACGTGAAGTAATGGTAGCGTCTCCAAGTAAAAATAAAAATATTTATGTTGTGGAAAATTATCCAAGAAAAATAGAAAAGCTTCCTGCGAATATGAGTGAAGTTATGTCAAGATCTAAGGATATTATGTTTAGTGATAAGACTCAAAGCCTTGTACAAATGTCAAGACTTATCACCCGACACGTTAATTTGATTGAAACACTATATGATATATTCCAGGAATCTGATCAATCAAAAATAGATAAAGACAAAATTGATTATATTAATAAAGAACACTCAACACTGGTTGAAAAGCATGGTGCCAAAATTCTAAAGCTACATAGAATCACTAGAAATATACCAGAGACGCCATACTCTCTACAAAATGCTGATTTTTCTGTTGAGACAATTAAGGAACTAATTAAACAAGGGGAGACCAAGGCATTAGACTACCTAAAACAATAGTCTATAATTGAAGCGAATTTATAGTTCATTAAGAAAAATACTAGAATCTGAAAATAGAATAGGAGTCACCAGTTCTGTAAATTAGTAAATTAACTAATCTGAGGATTTCTACACACTAGAATATCTTTTTTTTCCAATTATCACGATCTTTTTCTGCTGGTAATTTGATCCATTTATCATATGCCTCATTATATTTTTTAGACCAGCCGTTGCAGGTATTATGTACGTTCTTTGTTTCCGACAACTTGATATTGCTGTCTATGTTTTCATCGCTAATTTGTTTTTCTTTAGAGTTTGAGATATCCGAAAGATATTGTTTATCATGTCTATTGTTCATATGTTCCTGGATTACTGGATTATCCAGATCTCGCCAAATTATTAGTCCGTCTGAAGAATTTGACGCGATTGATAATGTAGCCATTATGAGACGATCTGAAGGAGGACTGTAATCAAGCTTAGAATAATTATAGGTTATGGTAGGGTATACTATATACCTAATCGGTTTTTTAAAAATCTCTGAGAATATATGCAATTGCCTTTCTAAAGTCGACACATTATAATAGCATCCACTGGCCACAATCAAACCGTCAATAAAGTTGTCGTATTTCTTTACAACTATTCCGGTTTTTCGCCCTTCAAAATATACTGTTGGATAAAACTTAACGTCCTTGCTTTTATCTTTAAGCAATTCAGAGAGCCCGGAATATTCCATAAAATCTACATTATTCTTAAATTTTGTATCAGTTCTTGTACTTATCCAGTTAAAATCATCAATTGTAAAACCCTCAAATGACCTTGGATATTTCTTTTCTAGAGAGTTAAAATATTTTATCCATCCTTTCCAATCGTAACTGGTATCAGGTCCACCTTCGGACGGTGGGAGAAGAATGATTATTATTTTTAAATTCGTCTTATTTGCAGTTTCTAGTAAATCATCTGTCATTTTTAGAGATTTAGGATCTTCAAAGTTATTCATTACATAATAGTACTCACGATAGCCTTTTTTTAGAAGTGTATCCATTGCTTTTTCCTGTTCCTCGCCTTTTAAATGCTGAAGAGCAAAACTGGCATTAATAGGAGTCCAGAGCCCAACAGTAGTATCTCTAGAAGCAGCCTCTCTTGATGTAGTTACATCAATATTATTACCATTTTTAATACTGTTATCAGCACTTATTTCTTGTATTGTTTCCTGCTGTCTTATGGTGTTTGAGAAAAGATGAATATCATTTTGGAGAAGAGAAAAAATGGAGAATGAAATTGGATAAGAAAAAAGGGGTTGGATTAATAAAAAACAAAATATACCAATACCAAGGAAAATGGCTAATACTGTACCATTCATGAAAAACAAGCAAAATTTGTCATTCTATTAAATATATGTTAATACTTTTGCGACAGCTCTATCTAAATCCAGTGAGTCCTTCGATGGATTAGTAATTCCTCTTCCGTATTTAGCCTCCAACCACATATTTCGCACATGAGAAGATTTGAGATTTCTTCAATCTTTTTTGGAATCCCCACGGTGAGAATATTCTCCAATTCCATGATTTTATATCTGGTTAGATTATGTGAATCTAAATAATTTCGTAGAATTTCTTTAATGAGGCTGTTCCCATTTCTTTCATTTCTTTCTTTATTTTTTTCTAATGATATGCTTATCTCATCACCTTCAGGTATCATATAGATACTTGAGACTACATCCTGTGATGAGAGATAACTTTTAACAGCTTGGGCTAGTAATACGTCACCTGCAAAATTGATTACTATATACGCCAAATTAATCAGACTTGTACTTAGAGGTAGCATTAGATTAATTTATCAACAATATATAGTATTAAATTCAAGTTTTTGTTACTAAATTACAATTACAAAACAAATAGACAATTATATCGAAAAATAATGCAGACCAAAAGGAGTATTATTTACAGTAGAGCTCATTATTCCTAATGAATCCCCACGTAGTGAACAATTCTAACAAAAAAAGAAAATGAAAATTTACTTTGACATTTCCGAAAACGCTGCTTCCGCAGCACTTTTCATTTCCTCTTCTGAAAGATCTTTTTTATGAGTCGCTATTGACCACAGATGTCCAAAGGGATCCTCTAGCCGACCATGACGATCTCCCCAAAATTGATCCTTTACAGGATCCAAAACTTTGGCACCTGCAGAGACTGCTTTATCGAAAAGTGAATCAACATCTTCGACATATACATACATCGATACTGGACTTCCGCCAATTGAGTTAGGTGAATGACACTTCATCTCCGGATATTCATCTGACAACATAAAGACAGAATCACCTAACTTTAGTTCAGCATGTGCAACCCTACCATCAGGACTTTTCATACGACATCGTTCTTCAGCTCCAAATCCTTTTTTATAAAATTCTATTGCTGCATCTCCATTTTTCACTATCAAAGCAGGGGTAATCGAATGATAGCCTTCTGGAATTTTTTTTACTTCATTCATATTATCATTTTATTTCTTATTATATTTATCATTATGTAAATAGTTAAATAATTAATTAATTAACTAATATTAATGGAATCTCCCTGGAAGGCAATTTCCGACTCGAGTAGACGAAAAATCTTGCTTTTGCTAAAAGAAAGAGATATGACGCCTACTGAAATTTCAAAGCATTTTCAATTTTCTCTGCCTGCGGTATCTATTCATCTACGAATTCTCAAAAATTCTGACTTGATTTTAGAACAGAAGGTTGGAAAGAATAGAATTTATTCCTTAAACAAGGAAAAGGCACTTGAAATGATGAATTTTTTTGCTGGAATGTGGGATTATAACCTTAAAAGTTTAAAAGAATTTTTGGAGAATCAGAAGGTTGTAAAAAAATGAATGATGACTATACTGTAATAAACCGAGAGATAATAATAGATGCTCCAATTGAAAAGGTATTTTCAGCAGTATCTGATCAAGATCAGTTAACTCACTGGTTTCCAGACATTGCAGTCTTGGAAAAGAGGGAAGGAGGACGAGTCTCTTTTAAGTTCTTGAGATCGGAGGATAATAATCTTGATAAGGATCATGAAATGAACGGCAAAATTATAAAATTTATTCCAAATAGAGAATTATCATATACTTGGCAGTTTCAGACCAAGCCTGAATTTAATAAAGATACTATTGTAACATGGAGGTTTGAATCACTGGGTAAGGAGAAGACAAAAGTTATTCTAAGGCATAGTGGATTCACTGAGGATGAAAGACAGCAATATAATGAACATTCAGAAGGATGGACATGGTTTGTTAATAGATTGGGAAATTATTTAACAAAGGGTGAGCCATGACTCATGGTGTATTAGCACATAGTAACAACCATTTATTACACGTCAGACCAATAGTAGAGTAGGTGGAAAGTTACTAAACATGAAGGTTGTATCTAAAACAATTAAGGTAAGTTCCAAAGGAGAAGATGATATTATTGATATTACTGAAGAATTATCAAATGTAGTAAAAGAAAGCAATATCGAAAATGGAACAGTTACTGTTTTTATTTCAGGATCGACTGCGGCAATAACGACTATTGAATATGAACCAGGACTCATTCACGATTTTCCAGAAATGGTTTCCAGAATAGTACCAAAAAATATAGAATATAAGCACGATAATACTTGGCATGACGGAAATGGTCACTCTCATGTCCGGGCATCGTTGATAGGACCAAGCCTAACTGTTCCAGTAATATATGGTAAATTGGCGTTGGGAACTTGGCAGCAAGTAGTTTTGTTAGAAATGGATACAAGACCCAGGAATAGAAATGTGATACTACAAATTATGGGTGAATAAGGATCGGATTCGTCAGTAAGGAACAAATACCCTTTAAGCCAAATTGATGCAGTTGTGACTCTTGCGAGGTATGGACGAGCAGAACGTGAGTTTTCTTTAGATTCGCCTATCAATGAATCAGTCTTCCATCCAATCCATAGAACTGAGTACTCAGTACCTTGCCATCCGTATTATTTATTTTGAATTGCAAGTATCCATAGTCCATCTTGTTCACAAAAGGCCATTCTGAGTTGGTTGTTCCTTCATAGTGACTTCTACCACCAGCTCCAGTAATAAACCAGCGACCATCGCTTGATTCGGCCATAAAATGATTGTGCGCAGCAATTTCATAAACCTGAATACTTTTTGATATGTCACCTTCGATGCCCGAGATCATACTGATTGTTGAACTTTCTGCTGGGTGATGTGACTCGGGGGGTGTATGCGCAGGTTTATGAACCAATAACATGACATTCTTGACTCCTTTCATCAATGTCGCATTTGTTACCAATGATTGTCCCCACTTTGTTTGTAATATAGTATCTCCATTTGTATTTAGTCCAATTAATAAGGTCGTATCATTAGCAATTTTACGATACCAATGATCTCCACAGTATTCTTGTGTTTGATTTAAAATCATTAAACTCCCATCTTCTTCTGAGTCATGATTGCCTATTAAGCAAGCTAATTTGTTTGCGTTCTTGAGATCAGTGTAAGTATTTTCAAAATTGGTTAGATCTTTTTTGTAGCAAAGGTCTCCCAAGGCAATAAAGAGGGTGGGATTATCCTTTTCAACTTGAGCAGGTAGGTTATTAGAACAATCTATATCGCCTACAAATTCAATTACTGTCATACTTGTTGATTCATTTATTTTACCAGCACGAATAATGGACGAATTCAGATTACTGCCATTAGTAACAACCTGTGATAGTGCAACAGAGATGAAAAAAGTAACTAAAATCAATATTAATGATGGATATAAGATATATTGAATTTTAAGCATCTCTACATCAATTTTGGGATTTTGCTAGTAAAGCCTTGTGGTACAAACACTTAAGTGATAAACAATTACCCATTATATTCGTATATTCAATATAGTTCATTAGGATCCATAAGATCAATACTCATAATCCTAATAGGAACAGTTCATCTCTTCCATAGTATGTTCAATAAAGATTCTTGCAGAATGTGCGGCTCATGTTTGACAACTTCTGCGCACTGCAAAATTTGTAAGGAGTCTGTTTCATGGATTTGTCATAATTGTAATAAAATAGAAGAGGCTAAGCATTCCGATTATTATTGTACGATTTGGATGAGTAGAAGCTTAGAATTAGGATTAGAAGACTCAAATGCATTTGAGATGATTATTAACAGATGAATGTAACAGACCTCGAATCTTCAATTCAAATTGATGCCAAGATATGCGGATCTGTGGAGAGGAGAAGGATTGCCTATTCTATTATGGATTTTCATCACTCTCTTTACATAAACAGGAAGGATATTATATTGGCACAAATCTCTGCTTGTGAACTACTTTATAAATATACTACTGATAGTTTTGATAAGAACATACTCAAAAAAGAAATATCTGATCTGAAATTAATGCTAGATTTAATAGAATAGTCACAAAAAAAGAAAAAAAATTAAAGCTAATTTAGTAGTACGTACATACGTACATTATCATTCAACGAGAATCTGGTAGGGGAGTTTCTTTTTTATGAAAATTGATAATGCTATTGGTACTAGTGAAGTTAGAGCTATAGTAAAAAATATAAGATTGTATGAATCAGGCGAGGGAAATGAACCAATAGCTCCTTTTACGAATACTTGATTTGCTTGCATGTAGATTCCTGCAATAGCAGGTCCAACTGAAGCTCCAATTAAATTAAAGAGAACAGTCATTCCAAGAGATATTCCGCTAAATTTTCTCGGCGTAGATTGTAGAATAATATTAAAGCCACCAACTTGCATTAGTGACAATCCTGCGGCAACTACAGCTAGGTTTGTAGCCACTAAAATTCCAGTCGAGTGAAACATAAACAGGCTAAAAAATCCGATGGCACTCACTATACTTCCAATGAGGGTTGGTTTTACGTTACCTATCTTAGAAACTATAAATCCAGAAGAGGGGGCAAATAATAAAAACACGATCATAAATGGAAGTTGAATTTGCGCTGTAGTTATGACGCTTTCTCCAAAACCCAATGGTTGAGGACTTCTTACTAACACGGGTATAGTTTGAAAAACTGTAAACATAGCAAGAAATGCAATAACTAAAATGATGTTAGCCGAAAGAATCATTTTATTTGTCATCAACTTGAAATTAACCAATGGAGATTTTG
>Ga0222622_10000570_pt1 | contig 13999 bp, 13 predicted proteins | sample PLM2_5_b1metaG_FD_177335 | JGI IMG/M metagenome (GOLD analysis project Ga0222622, IMG submission 177335) | Groundwater sediment microbial communities from an aquifer in East River, Colorado, USA - PLM2_5_b1 | ecosystem: Environmental > Terrestrial > Soil > Riparian zone | place: USA: East... | reverse complement strand
GCCGAGAAGACCATCGAGCAGACGCTGCACCGCATCCCCGCGCGGCTGCTTCACGATTACGACGTCGAGGTGCTCGTCATCGACGACAGCTCGAGCGACCAGACCTTCAACCGCGGCCATCTGCTCCACCGCGACCAGGCGCTGCCATTCACGTTGACGGTCTTGCGGAATCCCGAAAACCAGGGCTACGGTGGCAATCAGAAGATCGGCTTTCATTACGCCATTCAGCGGGGATTCGATTTCGTCGCGCTGATTCACGGGGATGGGCAATACGCGCCGGAGTGCCTGCCGGAGCTGATCGAGCCGCTTGCTACTGGAGAGGCGGACGCCGTCTTCGGGTCGCGGATGATCATAAAAGGAGATGCACGGCGGGGCGGCATGCCGCTATACAAGTTCGTCGGAAACAGGATTCTCACAACAATTCAGAATCGACTGCTGCGCACGAACCTGAGCGAATGGCACTCGGGCTATCGGATTTACTCGACCGCTGCGCTGCGGCGGATTCCCTTTCATCTCAACAGCAACGTCTTTCATTTCGACACCGAGATCATCATCCAGTTGGTGCTGTCGGCCGCGCGATTGCGAGAAGTTCCGATTCCGACGTATTACGGCGATGAAATCTCTCACGTGAACGGGTTGGTGTACGCGAAAGATGCCGTCGTGGCCTGTCTCGAGGCGCGGGCCCAGGACTTGTCGATTTTTTACGATCGCAAGTTTGATTGCCGCCCGGCTGCCACCCGCGGCGGGCCGTATGCGCCGAAGTTCGACTTCGAGAGCACGCACACCTTGGCTCGAGACCGAATTCCACCGGGAGCCCGCGTGCTCGATATCGGGTGCGCCGGCGGGTATCTGAGCGACACGCTTCGTCGTCGCGGCTGCCACACGACGGGAATCGACGCGGTCCCGCTCGAACAGCGTGACGCCGTCGATGCCTTTCATCTGCACGATCTCAATCGTCGTCCTTTCCCGCTGGACCTGATCGCGTTCGACTACGCGATCATGCTGGACGTCATCGAGCATCTCGTATCGCCGGAGAACTTCGTGGACGATTTTCTCGCAGCGGCGGCGCCCAATCGCGATCTGAGGCTGCTCGTCAGCACAGGCAACGTGGCGTTCATTGTCGTGCGGCTGATGCTGTTGCTCGGGCAGTTCAACTACGGAAAGCGCGGAATTCTCGATCTGACGCATACGCGGCTGTTTACGTTCGGCACCTTTCGCCGGCTCTTCGAACAGTCGGGATTCGATGTGATCGAGATGCGCGGCGTGCCAGCCCCGTTTCCGCTCGCCGTTGGAACTGGCGTCATGGGTCGGTTTCTGCTCGCCCTCAACAAGGCACTGATCCGCATCAGCCGCTCGCTCTTCTCGTATCAAATCTTTGCCATCGTCCGGCCGAAGGCGACTCTTGCATCGTTGCTCGAACACGCGCAGCACGAGTCGGGCATTCGCGCATCGGAACTCGCGCGAACCGCGGCAGGCGGGCCTCCGGCGGCCTCAGCGACGTGACCGTGGCCTCGAAGAAGCGGCCCCGGGGCACGCGCAAACCCACGCACCGCGAGCGTGCGCAGACACGTCGTGCGACGCGCAGAATCCCCAGCACCATCGTTGCCGCGCTGATTCTTGCGGGAGTCGCCGCCTGGGCGTACTCGACGAGCTTCGCCGGGGTTCTCGTGTTGGACGACAAGTTCGCCATTGCCGACAACCCGAACATCAAGACGTTGTGGCCGCTGACGACCGCAATGTCTGCGCCGGCGGAGTCGCCGGTGTCCGGTCGTCCGGTTGCCAGTCTCACCCTGGCCATCAATTACGCTCTGGCGCCAGCGGATGTGCGTGACGTGCTCTCGCCCGGCGGGGCCTCGGCGCCTCCAGATGTACGAGAACGCTTCCTTCGCAACATCTGGGGTTATCACTTTCTCAATCTGCTGATCCACGTTCTGGCGGCGCTGACACTCCTCGGAGTGATTCGCCGGACGTTGCGATCGGTTCGGCTGCACGACCGGTTCGGTGCGGCATCGACTGCGCTGGCCTTTGTCGCGTCGCTGCTGTGGGTGGTGCATCCGCTTCTGACCGACGCCGTTACCTACGTGATCCAGCGCACCGAAGTTCTGATGGGACTTTTCTTCTTCCTGACGCTGTACTGCTCGATCCGAGCCGGCGAGCGCGGTGCCAGCGGGAGAGCGCGTCGGCTCTGGACCATCGCAGCGATTGCCTCCTGCGCACTTGGCATGGGCAGCAAGCAGACGATGGTCACGGCACCGGTGATGGTGTGGCTGTGGGATCGAATATTTCTCGGCGAACAAGCGGGTGACGGTTCAGGCCCACTTGCGCCGCACTCCCGTCGTCCACTGTATGCCGGTTGGGCCGCGACGTGGGTCCTCCTGGCGGTGCTCGTCGCGATGGAACGCTGGCCGCACTCCATCGGCTTTGCACGGGAGGGGTGGACACCGTGGACGTACCTCCTCACACAGACCGGGGTCATCGCGCACTACGTTCGGCTTGCCTTCGTCCCATCGCCGTTGGCCCTCGACTACGACGGCTGGCCCATGGCGACCTCGGTGCTCGAGGTCGCTCACTTTGCGGTCCCTCTTCTGATCGCGTTCATCGTGACGGTGTGGGCGATCGTTCGACGCCAGCCATGGGGATTTCTTGGCGGATGGTTCTTTGCCACGCTTGCACCGTCGTCCAGCGTGCTCCCGCTGGCCACCGAAATCGCAGCCGAACGGCGGATGTATCTTCCGCTTGCGGCCCTTGTCGTTGCGGCGGTCGTTGCCGTTTTCATCGGAGGTCGAAAGGCCCTCTCGATACTGGTGACGGATACACGGCGGCGCCGAGTGATAGGTATGACGGCGGCCGGAATCCTCGTTGTTGCGGTTCTCGCGATATACGTGCCGAACACGCTAGCCCGCAATCGTGATTATTGGAGCGACGAGCAGATCTGGCGGGACACGGTCGAGAAACGGCCGACCAATCCCAGGGCACGCGTCAGCTACGGCGTCGATCTTTATGCGGCTGGCCGGCTGGAAGAAGCCGAACGCGAGCTACGTGAAGCGGTGCGCCTCAAGGACACAAATGCGGCCGCGCATGCGAACCTCGGGCCTGTCCTGTGCGCCCAGGGCAAACTCGACGAGGGCATCTATCACCTGGAGCGGGCGCTCGCGCTCGATCCTGATTACACGAGGGCGCATGCAAATCTCGGCGAAGCGTACGCCGCGCGTGGAAAACGTGCGTCTGCCGCCGAACAATTCGCGCTTGCGGTTCACTTCGATCCCGACAATCCATTTCTGCTCAACCGTCTCGCCTGGCTGCTGTCGACGTCGCCGGAAGACTCTGTGCGAAACGGACCGCGTGCGGTGGAACTGGCCGAACGTGCCGCGACGATCACCGGGCGGGGGGATGTGATGTCGATGGAGAGTTTGTCCGCCGCTTACGCCGAGGTCGGACGCTTCGAGGACGCCGTCACCGCTGGACGTGCGGCGCTCACGCTGGCGGAGAAGCAGGGCAATGAATCATCTGCTGCCGATCTGGCGCGGCGCTTGCCGATCTTTGAAATGCGGCAGCCCTATCGGGAACGCCAATAGCGGCATCCTCCACAGTCACACTGCATCATTTGCCAAGAGCAAACAGGCGGACGGGAGAAAAGGGAGAAGACATTTCTAGACTGATTGCTCTTGGCACGATCGCAGCGTGACAGTGAACGCCGTTGATTCATTGCACCGTCTGAATCAGCTTCTGCGCCCGCGCTTTGAAGTCCCTATCTTCGGCCGCCCACCCAGGATCGACTGGTGCCGCGAGGACCCGGTCGAGCATTTCCTTTGCCTCCGATTTTCGTTTGAGCGCAATGAGCGTCTCGGCGAGGAAATACAGCGACGCGGTGCTGTTCGGGTTGTAGGTGAGGGAACGTCTCAAGTGCTCTTCGGATTTCTCGTTGCTGCCGCCGAACAGGGCGGGCACCTTGTAATACCAGCGTCCGAGCGCGCGGTCCGCTGAGCCTTGCGCGTAGGCAGGATCGAGACGAAGGACCGTGAGCAGCTCGTTCTTGATCTCGCCCCGGTATTTCAACCCCTGTCTCAATCCAAACGATTCGGCGAGCGCTCCCATGTTAGCGGCCAGCCACATGTGTCCTTCGGGACGATTGGGCTGGGTCCGGGTCGCTGTCCGTCCCGCCACGATGCCCTGTTCGAGCGCCGATCGGCGATCCGGCGGCGGACCCTGTGTGCCAATCCAGTAGGTGGCTCGCGCCAGCTTCCAGGCGGACTCGAAGTCGTTGGGATTCTTCTGCAGCCGCGATTGCCAGATCGCCGCTGCTTGTTGCGCGAAGGTGACGTTCTCGCGCCTGGCGTAGAGCGCATCGGCGTCAGCTAACCCGTCCTGACTGCGTTCGATCGCGGACGCCGGCGGGACACTTGGAACCAAGGAGGCCATGAGGGGAAAAGCCAGGAGATAGAATACGAAGATGCAGGACATCATCAAGCAGCTCCTGGCGAGCTTTGGAGAGGATCCCTCGCGCGAGGGGCTGCGCGACACGCCGAAGCGCGTCGAACAATCGCTCCGTTTTCTGACCAGCGGCTATGCGGCCGACGTCGACGCCATGCTCAACAACGCGCTCTTCACGGTCGATTATAACGAGATGGTGATCGTGAAGGACATCGACTTCTACAGTCTCTGCGAGCATCATCTGCTGCCGTTCTTCGGCAAGTGTCACGTGGCCTACATTCCCAACGGCAAGGTCGTCGGCTTGAGCAAGATTCCACGCCTGGTCGACATTTATGCGCGCCGCCTGCAGGTCCAGGAGCGACTGACCAATCAGATTGCGCACACGCTTCGGGAAAAGATCAAGCCGCTCGGCGTCGCCGTGGTCACCGAGGCGACTCACCTGTGTATGGCGATGCGCGGTGTGGAGAAGCAAAATCCGACCGCCGTCACCAGCGCGATGCTGGGAGCGTTCCGCGAAGATGCGCGGACGCGCGCGGAATTCCTGAACTTGATCAAAAAGTAGCGACAGCCCGCAGACGAAAAATTCAAGTAAGGAGAAAGGGGAGGGAACGGGAGAAACGGGGGAAACGGGGGAAACGGGAGCAACCTATTTTGGGTTTGTCCCGCCATCGCTTGTCCGCGCTGACTGTGCTGCAGCGCGCGCGATGCAGTCATGCAGGCGCGCGACTCCTTCGGTGAGCGACGCAGGACCGGGCTGCAGGATGTAGGTGGATTTGATTTCGTAGATCTGGTCCGTCCGGACAGCGCGGATGTCTGACCAGCCGGGCCGCTCGACGATCGTCCGCTTCTTCATGGCTTTTCCGCACCACGACGCAATGATCACCTCGGGGTCTGCCGCACGCACCGCTTCCGGTTGAACGATGCGATCCTTTGCGAGCGCGGCACCTCTCAAGTGAGGAAAGATCGGCTGTCCTCCTGCAATCTCGATGAGTTCCTCGACCCAGCGAATACCAGAAATCAGCGGGTCGTCCCACTCTTCGAAGAATACGCGTGGGCGCCGCGGCAGACGCTCCGCGTCGTTCCGGACGCGATCGAGCCCGGACTGCAGAGCGGTGGCGAGCGACTCGCCTTCCGCCTGCCGTCCCACGAGCGCGCCGACGGTTCTGATCATCCGCAGGATTTCAGCAATGGTGCGCTGATTGAACACCATCACGTTGTAGCCGCGCCGGATCAGTTCAGCGGCAATGTCCGCTTGCAGATCCGAAAAACCAAGAATCAAATCGGGCCTCAGCGCTTCGATCTTGTCGAAACGCGCATTGATGAAGGCCGACACCTTTGGCTTGCTGCGTGCTTCTGGAGGCCGCACCGTGTACCCGGAGATGCCGACGACACGATCGCCCTCGCCGAGGAGATACAACGTTTCAGTGGTCTCTTCGGTCAGACAGACGATCCGCGAAGGCCATGGACTGAGCATAACGACAGGTATACTTCAAGAATGCGGTTTGTGAGGGTCGTGGCAGCGATTGCGCTGCTGGTGGGTGCAGTCGATGCCGATGCGCAGCGGAAGGGTACGCCGACGCGGAAACCGGCCCCGCCTCCACCGCCGAAAGTCGAGCCCGCGCAGATCAAGTGCCCGGAAACACTTGGCGTGGGGGTGAAAACCGGCGCGTCCTACTGCTTTGTTCTCGCCGGGAGCGATCCCGTCGAAGGCGTGCGTGTGGCGATTCCGCCCCACGTCGATACGGCGGCGCTGTTATTCGACCTCCACAATCGTCACACCTATTCCGACGAGGACATCCGTGCCGGCCGCGGCTTTGCGAAATACACCGCGGTGGTTGCCGTGTTGACGATGAAGGGAGAGCTGCTCGACCGTGGGGCCGTGCAGACCGAGTTCCGTACTGCCCGCGATCTCTACGAGCGGATTTCCGGCGGTGCCGGACCGGGAGGGGTCAAAGCCGTCGCACCGATCGGCGACGAGGCCATCCGGATTTCCATTCCCGCTGCCGTCAATGAAGTGAGCATTCTTGGAGAAGTGCTCGATGCCACGACCGCGGCTGGCCACGAGACGGCCACGCAGGGACGGACGGTCGCCGTCATCAGCAACGTTCGCGTCGAGTACCGCCCGGCTCCGGTGAAACCACCGGCCAAACCGTCGCGAGGACGGCGCTGAGCGCGGTTTTTCAAAACTCGTTTCGGCTGTTGCTCGTCTCGAATCACTCATCCTGAATCACTATCGTCGGATTCAACGATCAGTGATTTGGCGATTCGCGATGAGTGATTCGGGATCAGTGATGAGTGATTCGGGATCAGTGATTAATGCCGCCCCGCGCCCCACGAGTGGTGGGCGCTGAGCAACTTCATTTCGAGCAGTTCGATCAGCGAGCGGCAGCGCTGCACGAGCCCATCGCGTTCGAGGAGGGCCTGTTTTTCGACCACCTCGAGATCGAGATACTGCGCCAGCGCGTTGACCAGTTCCTCGTCGGCCATTGAGGGTGGCATCTTCTGATCGACGCCGCGGCCTGATGGTTGCGGGACGAGCATCGCTTCGAGGCGCCGCCGTTCGGCGGTGACGATCGAGCGCTCGTCGTCGGCGAGCGGTTCGAGAATCGGATCGATGTTCGCCACGCGGTACCGGCGCGATTGATCCTCTCCAGCGATCCTGAACTTGTGCAGGCCCCGGAGCACGATGTTGTATCGCCCATCGTCGGTCCGCTCGGCGTGAGTAATCAGCCCGGCGCAACCCACGTCATAGATCGGCGGCCGGCCCTCGTATTCTCCTTCCCAGCCCGGGCGCAGCAGCACCATGCCAATCATGCGATCGCCATCGAGCGCGTCGGCGACCATCTCACGATAGCGCGGTTCGAACACGTGCAGCGGTAAGCACACGCTCGGGAACAGCACGACGTTGGGCAGCGGGAATAAGGGGATTGTTGCGGGCAACATATCAATGTATGGTGCGCGTTTTCTTGTCCATGTAGTCCATCAGGACATACCGGCCGAGCGTGCGCGGCGTCGTGAAGTAAGCCTTGCCGTGGCAGATCTCGGCGACCTTCCGGACGAAGCTGACGAGGTCGTAGTCGCGCGCGAGCATGAACGTATTGATGAGAATTCCGGCGTTCCGGCAGGCGGCAACCTCCGCGACGGTTTCCGAGACGATGAACGGATCGAGGCCGAAGGCGTTGCGGTAGATGCGCCCGTCCGGGCGGGTCAGCGCCGACGGTTTGCCGTCGGTGATCATGATGATCTGCCGCATGTCCTTCTGCTGACGTTCGAGGAGGCGACGAGCGAGCCGCAGCCCCTCGCGCGTGTTGGTGTAGTACGGCCCGACCTTCACCCGTGCGAGCTGCGTCAGGGGAATCTCTTCGGCGGAATCATGAAACAGCACGACCTTCAACGCATCCCCGGGATACTGCAGGCGGATCAGATTCGCCAGTGCCAGGGCGACGCGCTTGGCCGGCGTGAAGCGGTCTTCGCCGTACAGGATCATGCTGTGGCTGCAGTCGAGCATCAGGACCGTGGCGCATGAGCTCTGATATTCACCCTGCGCGACCATGAGATCTTCGTAGTCGACGTCGATCCGGAGCGATCCCGATCGCGACTTCGAGCCCGTACCCGCGGCGTGGCTGCGCATGACGGCATTCAGAATCGTCGCGCTCGCGTCGAGATTCATCGTGTCGCCGAACTCGTACGGCTTGGGCGCGCCGCTCGCCTCCACGCCGGTTGCCATCTCGCGTGTGTCGTGGCGGCCGAGGCTGCTCTTGCCGATTGACCCCAACAGATCCCGCAGCGCACGGTACCCGAGAAAGTCGAGGCTCTTGTCCGTGATCTCGAATTTAAAGGACTGTTCCTGGCCGCCCCCGCCCATCCCGCGCTCGCGCCGCTCGCGTTCGGCTTCGAGGTCGGGCGAGCTGGAGACGTACCCCTGATGCTGCAGTTTCTCGATGATTTTTTGAATCAGTTCGTCGAGCCGCTCTTCGGCATCTTCGCTCGTCTGCCAGTCCTTGCCGAGCAGCCGTTCGAGCGTTTCCTCCGAGAGCAGTCCGCCATTGAGCAAGGCCTCCATGATCGCGTCGTGCAGGGACTGGCGGGAGAGCCCATCCTCTCCGGGCATGGCATAGCCGTCATCAAACCCGCTGGACAGCAGCAGATCGGACAGGCGAGAGAGCAACTCTTCGAGATCGATCTCGTCGAGATCTTCGCCGGTGAATTTGGAATACCGATACTTCATGGCTAAGGGCCGAAGCCCCTCCCTGAGCCTTAAGCCTTGAGCCTTGAGCCCTAAGCCTTAGTTGTAATACTTCTTCTTTCCCCCGGGCATCTGCAGATCTCGTTCGATCGATTCCGGTGCGGTTGGACGCGCTGGCCGGCGCGGCTGTTCGCCACTCGATTGATACTGGAATTCGTCCGAGCGTGTGATCTTCTTCTGCGCGTAGAGCCCTTCGAGCACGAAGTCGACGGCGGCCGCCATCAGTGGCGGTTCGGCATTCGGCCGCACGCCCGCGTGGCGTGTCAGGTCCTTCAACCCCTGCACGTCAGCGGCGCGGGTGAGAAGGGATCGAGCATCAAGGGAGTCATCGATCTGGAGCGTGCCGCCGAGGTCGAACCATTCGGTGACTTGACGCAAGTCGGCGGATCCGAAGTAGCCTCCGAACACATTGCTGACGGCATTCCGGATCACGTCGCGCGCGACGTTGTCGGCTCCGCGCAATTCCCCTTCGTATTCCAACTCGAATTTGCCGGTGATCGCCGGCAGCGCCGCATAGATGTCGGTGATGCGCGGCACCACCACGGGCTCGTCGGCCAGAAGCGCGCGCCGCTCGGCGTTCGAGACGACGTTCTCGAGCAGCGAAATGGACAGGCGCTGGCTGACGCCGGATCGCTTGTCGATCTTCGAGTCCTGCCGCGCCTGAAAGGCGACTTCCTCCACGACTTCACGGACGAACTCGGGAATCTCGATCGCGCCTTTGTCACGCTGCAGCCAGGCTTCCTGCGCCGTAATCGCCATCGCATGCTGCCGGGTGGCGGGGTAATGGGTGCGGATCTCCGAGCCGATGCGGTCCTTCAGCGGTGTGATGATCTTGCCGCGCGCCGTGTAGTCCTCGGGGTTTGCGCTGAACACGAGCAGCACGTCGAGCCGCAGCCGTACCGGGTAGCCTTTGATCTGCACATCCCCTTCCTGCAGGATGTTGAACAACCCCACCTGGATCTTTCCGGCGAGGTCTGGCAACTCGTTGATCGCGAAAATTCCGCGGTTGGCTCGTGGCAACAATCCGTAATGCATCGTCAACTCATCCGACAGCTGGAGCGATGCGCGTGCGGCCTTAATCGGGTCGAGGTCTCCGATCATGTCGGCAATGGTCACGTCCGGAGTGGCGAGCTTTTCGACATACCGCGCTTCACGAGGAAGCCACGTGACCGGCAGGCTGTCTCCTTCGGAGGCGATGCGTGCGCGGCACGCGGAGCACAGCGGCGCAAGCGGATCGTCGTGAATCTCGCAGCCGGGGACGACCGGAATGGACGGATCGAGGAGCTCGGTGAGCGCCCGGAGAATGCGGCTTTTCGCCTGCCCGCGCAGCCCGAGCAAAATGAAGTTGTGGCGGGACAGGACGGCGTTGACGATTTGCGGGACGACGGTTTCGTCGTACCCGATGATGCCTGGAAAAATCGGCTGCCCGCTGCGCAGGCGCACGATCAGGTTTTCGCGAATTTCATCTCTGACGGATCGGCGCGCCACGCGGCCGGCCGACACCGAGGCGCGCAATGCGCCCAGCGTTGAGGGGAGTTCCGAGGTCATAGGGCATCTTAACTTGAATCCCTGCGACCGGCGCAGCGCGAGTAATATTGTGCCCTTGCGTCCTCTTGTATATGCACACCGGGGCGGTGCGGCGCTCCGGCCCGAGAACACGATCGCGTCGTTTGACTACGGATTGTCGCTAGGCGCCGATGGGCTCGAGTTCGACGTGCGCCTCTCGCGCGATGGTGTGGTCGTCATTCATCACGACGCGGCGCTGGAGCGGACGACGAATGGAACCGGTGAACTATCTTCGTTGACGGCCGATGAGCTCGCGCGAGTTGATGCGGCCCACTGGTTCACGCCGGCCGACGCGCGGCGAACAGCTGGCGACGCGGCGGGCCCCTTTCCGTATCGCGGACAAGGGCATGGCGTTCCGCGGTTGCGACAAGTGCTCTCGCGCTATCCGGGTGTGCCCCTCATCATCGAGTTGAAGGCCAACGATCCTGAACTCGGCGAGCGCGCGCTGGCGGACGTTCGTGCGGCAGGCGCGCTCGATCGAGTGGCGTTCGGCTCGTTTGGATGGGGCGTCCTGCGCGCGATCCGTCGACTCGAACCTGGCGTGCCGACCGGCGCGTCGCGGGAAGAAGTGCGTCTCGCCCTGTACCGCTCCTGGGTGCGGTGGCCCCTGGGGAAAGAAGCCTATCGCGAGTTTCAGGTGCCGGAGCGTTCGGGCCCGACGCGGATCGTCTCGCGCCGCTTCATCGCGCATGCGCACCGTGCGGGTCTCGCGGTGAAAGTGTGGACGGTGAACGACCCGGCTGACATGCGGCGCCTCCTGGACTGGGGCGTTGACGCCCTCATCACCGACCGGCCGGATCTGGCGGTGGCGGCTGTGAACAGACAATCGCACATTTGATCGGATCCCGCACCCCGGCCAACGGATCCCGACGCGCGCGGCACCTGTGATCCGAATTCACCGCGTGCCCGGGACCGCGCGCCGAGCGCGCGCGGTGATGCCGTGGCGCAGCACCTTCACCTCCAGCGCGCGTAGATCCATCTGCCGGCCCATCGGCGGATCGGCGATTTCGATCACGTAATAGGTTCCCGCTTCTCGCAGGATCCGATCCGCAACCTCCTTCATGCCGTTGGTGTTCATGAACGCGAGTCCGCCAGTCTCTCGGGCGAAGCCACTCTCGCTGCCACTGGTACGCGACCCGCCGACACCTGCGGGGTCGATCACGTAGAGCGCGACGTTCGAGGCCGCCATCGCTCGCATCGCATCTGTCCATTCGCGACGAAGGTCGCCGCCGGCGTTGGGCGGCGGGACCGGTGTATCGAACAAACCGGATGGACCGATCGCCACGATGGCTTTGCGCTCACCCGCCGGACTGGCAAGCGATCGCGACAGCGCGCTGATTGTTTCCAGGACGTGGGCGCCCATCGTGTCGAGGCGTTCGACCGCCCATGCGTGCGGGGCGTATGCGTCGATGCGCTGGAGAAGCCTGGCGCGGTCGGTTGTCGGTTCCATCGACGTGCCGCTGAGCGTCACGACAGCCACGCGATCGTCGGGCAACAAGGTGTTGACGAACTGACGGGCCGCCTCCCGGGCACGTAGGATCGCCGCGTTATCGATATGAATGTCGTCGAGGAGCAGCACAATCGTTCGCCGGGTCGGCACGCCGGGGGTCGGCTGCACAATCGTGAGCGTCTCGATCGGGATGCGATACCCGACGATCCACACCTCGAGCTCTGACGGCCTGACGTCGAGCACCGGCATCCCGTGCGTGTCGGTGACCACCGCGTCGATCAGGAGACGGCCCGGCCTTGGTTCGACTTGCGGCTGTTGAAGTGGTGGGGAAGCTCCCAGCACCGCGAGAACGATCAAGGTTGAGGCGAATCGCATCGGTGACCCTCAGTGCGAACGCTCAATTGTCGTCCGGATCGTCGGAGTGGATTTGATGCACGATGTGATCGATTTTCCGCCCCACCGTCAAAACGATCAATGCCAGTGCGATAGCGATCACTGCGGCGCGCCACAGCCCGGTCCCGACAGCGACGCCCACGGCGGCGACAACCCAGATGGATGCGGCGGTCGTCAAACCGCGGACCATCCGAATATCGGCGCGATGGAGGATCACCCCGCCGCCAATGAATCCGATGCCCGCCACCATGCCCTGGATGATCCGCGATGCCGCTGCGCCGTCGCCAACTGGCCGCCCCAGCTGCAGCCCGACATAGGAAAGGAGCGCTGCGCCAAGTGCGACCAGCGCGTGCGTCCGCAGCCCGGCCGGTTTCAGCGACATCTCGCGATTCAGCCCGACCGTTGCGCCGAGTACTGTGGCCAGCGCAAGGCGAGTCGCCAGCGTCAGGGTGTCGGGCGGCAGGCCTATGGAATCCATGACGTCGGTATCCTACCGCCGCGTCATCCCGCGGCTTTCTCATCGGCGGCGGAGGAATCGTCGCTGCGACCGGTCCGGCGTCCAGTCATTCGGTCGATCTGAATGCGATAAATCACCAGGCCCTGGTGGTCGGCGGTGCCGGGCTTTGCGGCACCCGGCAGCCACCAGCGCGAACGGTCGTTGAACAAATGCAGCGCGCGCTGGCGGACGTCGCGGTTCTCCGGCGCATCGCCGATCTCGTCGTATTTCCCGAAGACGACAACCGTTGTCCAGTGAAACCGATCATCGATGTCTTCGACTTCGAGGCAGACGCTCGGGTTTTCCCGCATCCATTCCACTTTCTTGCCGATCGCGGAAAAGCTGAACAGGCAGGCCTGTCGCGGGTCGTAGGCAAACGAAACCGGAACAACATACGGCTGATTCATGCGGCAGCAGGCCAGACGCGCGAGAGTCGACCGCGTCAGGACGGCGGCGCATTCGGCCGGTGTCAGTTCGTGAATGTGCATGAAATGGTTACCTCGCCGCTCATTCCATCGCGATGGCTTCCAGCTCGGAACCGGACAGGACCACGAAGCCGTCTTTCTCGGTTCGAACGATTTCTTCCTTACCCCACCGACTCATGATGCGGATGCACGTCTCGATCGTCGTCCCGGTCATGTCGGCAAGTTCTTGCCGCGACAGCGACAAAGGAATAAATGTTCCGCCGCGGTCGGGCCGGCCCATTTGATCCGCAAGCTTCATGAACAGCCGTGCGAAGCGCGGTTCAATCCGGCCGCCGGTCAATTCGGCGAGCCGATTAGTGAGTTCCACCAGTCGCGTGGTCATGCCGAGCAGTAGTCCGCGGACGAGTGACGGATGCTGTTCCAGCAACCGGAAGAACTCGACACGCGGAACCAGTATGCACGTTGTGGCTTCGAGAGCGGAGGCGCTGGCGGGAAACGGCTTCCCGATATAGACCGCCACGGCACCCAGCGGATCTCCCGGACCGAACACCTCGAGGATCACGTCTTTGCCGCTCGGCATCATCTTGAAGATCTTCACCCGCCCGGACGCGATCGCGTAGAGCGCATCGGAGGGCGAGCCCTGTTCGAAAATGACCTCGCCTCGGTCGAAATGTTTGACCACGGCCACTTCCGAGATTTTTCGCCGGTCTTCCGGTGACAGGCGGTTGAAAAGTGGCGTGATTTTGAGCAAATCGTCGGCAGCCGCCATGGTCGAGCCAGTGTAGCCCGGGGACATGATCGGCGTCATATGTGGCCGATGGCCGGCTCGCTATCCTAGTGTCTGGGAGGACGGCCAATGACCGCCACAGAAGACATGACAGTCCGCGAAATCGTTGCCCATGACTTCCGTGCCGCTGCAGTGTTTCAGCGCCACGGCATAGATTTTTGTTGCAAGGGGAATCGTTCGGTTGAAGAGGCGTGCACCGGCCGCG
>Ga0222622_10000569_pt1 | contig 14008 bp, 7 predicted proteins | sample PLM2_5_b1metaG_FD_177335 | JGI IMG/M metagenome (GOLD analysis project Ga0222622, IMG submission 177335) | Groundwater sediment microbial communities from an aquifer in East River, Colorado, USA - PLM2_5_b1 | ecosystem: Environmental > Terrestrial > Soil > Riparian zone | place: USA: East River... | reverse complement strand
ATTTTGCGAGAAATATGATGCAGGTCTCGTTTGGCGGCACTGGTGTTTGGCTGTCGGATGGTGCGACCAACATCATGCCCGTCGCCCCGCATCGCGGAGATGATTTGACGCCTGAGCAGATAGCTGAAAATCGGTCCACCGTTCACCGGGCGTGGAAGCTCCACTACGACCACTGCCGCCATTCCCTCGCCAACGCGTTCTATCAGGGATGGGACCTGCACCCGGGCCAGCTCCCGACGCGATACGCCGCGGTTTTCACGTTCTTTTTAGAGGGCCTCGACGCGGCCTCGGAACGGCTAAAGAATTTTGTCGAAAAGGCGGCTCAGGCGACCTTGGTCGGAGACATCTTCGACGACGCGGCCACCGGCCAGGGCCTGCTCAACTATTTTCTGCGGGCAATAAACTGCGGAGCAGTCACAGAGAAGGAAGCCCTCGACCGGACCAGCATCACCCTGGACGAACTGCGTTCAGGTTCTTTCGTAAAAATACTCAAAAACCGCCGGTAGTAACCCGTAGGGTTCGGGATATTTACCTGATGGGGAGGCATCAAATGTCTATAGCAATCGAGACAAAGATCTAGCTGCGACCTCGGAGAGGTCGAACAATCCTAATGGCGTTCCTTATGCCCAAAGAATATTTTTGGACCCCGCTGGGTCTGGACGTGTCGCCAACGCGAGTGCTATAAATCAGATTCTTCCGGATTCGCTCGGATTTACCGATTGAGACGGATATGAGGACCGTAACGCCTGCAAAAGCCTTATATGGTAATGGTTTTCGGTTTGATGAGATATGCCAGGTAGTAGCAAATAATTAGATAAACTGGCAATACAGGGGAAATATTGGCAATATGTGGCACGTTTTAGCAATATTTTGCAGATACTGAGAGTTTTTATTGTATATTGGCAGTTTTTCCTAAATCTTGTCAGTATTTCACATATATTGACAATACATGGCATATACTCGCAGTATTTGACAAGTTGTGCCATTTTCGCAAGCGATACACCGTTCTAAAGGTCTTGTAAACAACACAAATCGTGAATAATTAATATCGGAAAGCGGGTAACGGAACCGATCAGTAGATGGCGTTAGAGGCGGTTGTATGCCAGCGGCACCCTCTTAGACGCAATTTTAGGAACCGGTTAGCTATCTTGCCGAGGCCAGCATTGCGCGGGCGTTTTCGCGGGCGGCATCGGTGATCTGTTCACCGGCGAGCATGCGGGCGATCTCCTCGACCTGCTCGCTTTCACTGAGTTCCCGGGTACTGATCACCGTACGGCCGGCCGTTATTGCCTTTTCGACGACAAAGTGGCGGTCGGCGAGCGAAGCGATCTGGGGCTGGTGAGTTACGCACAAGACCTGTTGAGCACCGGCGAGGTCTTTTAGCTTGCGGCCGACGGACTCGGCTGCCCGTCCGCCGATGCCGGCGTCGATCTCGTCGAAAACGGCAGTCTTATTTTGTTCCCCAACGCCTGCGGTCGTCTTTAGAATCAGCATTAACCGCGATGCCTCACCGCCAGAGGCGACCTTGGCAAGAGGTTTGACAGATTCGCCTGGATTGGCAGAAAAGTAGAATTCGACCCGGTCGAGCCCCGCAGGACCAAAGTCTGCGTCGACCGGTTCACCCTCGGGCCGATCGATGCGAACCTCGAATCTCGCCTTTTCGAGCGCTACGGCATGAAGATTTTGCTCAACCTGCTTTTCAAATTTCTTTGCCGCTGAAACCCGCTTATTGTGAAGCTCGCCGGCAATTTTGACATACTCCGCCCGTTTTTTGGCGAGTTCGCGGTTCAGCTCCTGTTCCCGCACTTCGGCGGTTTCAATATTCCTGAGCCTTTCGCTGCTCACTCGCAGATGCTCGAGCACGGTATCTATTGACCCGCCATACTTTCTCTTGAGCCTGGACATCTCTGCCAGCCGTTCCTCGATCTGGGCAAGGCGTTCGGGCGAAAATTCCAACCGAGCGCGAAAATCGCGAACGGCAAACGCCAGGTCCTCGATCACAGCCCGTGCACTCGCGAGGCCCTCGGTGTATCCACCAAATCTCGAATCGAACTCCGCAAGTTCCGTCACGCGCCGCTGTGCCTTTTCCAGCGTTACCGTGGTCGATTCCGGATTGTCGTACAGATTGTCGAAAACCTCGGTGCTTAACAGGGTCAGCTTCTCTACGTTGTTCAAACGCAGCTTTTCTTCTTCGAGAGCGTCATCCTCACCAGGCTCTAATCCAGCGGCTTCGATTTCCTTCACCTGAAAGCTCAGGATGTCCTGCAACTGCAGTTTCTCGGCCTCGTCCTTTTTCAACGATCTGAGTTCCTCGTTGATCGCGTTCCATTCGTCAAAAGCTGACGCCGCAGCGGCAAGCAATTCATCGGTACCGGCAACCCGATCGAGCAGCCTCATGTGTGAATTTATATCAAAAAGAGCGGCCTGTTCACCCTGGCCGTGGATGTCGGCAAGCATTGAACCCACCTTTTTGAGAAGGCCCTGGGTTACAAGCTGGTCGTTCAGGAAAACGCGGTTCTTACCCGTCGCCGACAGCTCACGACGGACGATCAGATCAGCTCGCTCGGCCTCGTCAAACTCAATTCCGCTTTCGGCCAGCTCCGCCCGGAGCCTGTTCCTGGCCACACCCGAAAAAAGCCCCTCGATAACCGCCGAGTCGCGGCCGTCTTTTATCAAATCGCTCGAGACCCGTTCACCCGTGAGCGCGCCAAGGCTGTCCACGATTATCGATTTGCCCGATCCCGTCTCGCCGGTAAGCAAATTGAGCCCCTTGCCGAATTCTATCGCCAGTTCGTCAATAAGCGCTATGTTCTTTATTTTCAGAAGCGTTAACATTCGACTCAGCTAAGATAAACTGCAAATCGATCGTACGGCAAGGAGGCCCGATTATCCGGCGCCTTGTTATTGGTTAAGCACTTCCCCGTAGAGCTTTTCGGTTGCGTCGATCATTCCCTCAAGGCTAAAACTCTCGTTTGCTGTGACCTGTAACTCCTCGCCTATTTCCCGTACGGGGGCATCCCCCTCTAACAGCCAGATGATCTTCGCTGCCAGGGCCACCGGGTCCTTTATCGGCACCAGGTACACATGTCGCGGTATCAATAATTTAGCCCCGTCCGTTTCGGTCGCAATGACGGGTGTCCCCGCCGCCATGGCTTCGAGTATCCCGAGGCCGAAACTCTCGGAGTGCGACGCCGAAACAAAGACGTCTGCTGCAGCCAAAAGGGGCAGAACGTCGTCGAGCCAGTCCAGCCACAAAAACCGCTCCTCGTGGCCCAGGACCCTGACCAGGCGTTTTAATTCGCGCCTAAACTTTTGATCGATCGAATTGTCTTTGCCCGCTATCACGAACCGGCAATCAGGGAGCCGTTTAATGACCTCGTTCGCTGCCAGGACAAGGTCTCTCTGGCCTTTGGCGACCTTTAGCTCGCCCATCGATACAACCAAAGGGGCCCCTGACGGGATGCTGTGGAGCGACCGAAACTCGTCTCGCAACCTCACCTTTTCATCATCTGGCAAAACACGCGGCGCAAGGCCGTTAGCAATAACAGTAATGCGCCCCGGCGGGAATACTCTCTCTAACTGCCCCCGGACCGCCGGTGATACCGCGATCACTGCATTCACGTTTCTCAGAGCAAATCGATGAAAAGGCTTCAGCGGCAGCATTACGTGCCGTGTCAGCACCAGCTTTGTGTTCCGGGCGACACGGCACGCGATACTGGCAACTAGGTAATCTCGGCCGACGTGAGCGTGGACGACGTCGATCTGGTGTTCGTCAATAAAACGGGCGATGCGGCGGGCGCTGAACGTCCCGAACGAATTGCGGATCGATACATGCATAAAACGCTCTTGCCGCAGAAAATCTAGCCGGTCCTGCCACTCGTTTGTCGGGCGAAGGGCGACAAAAACCTCATGGCCTCTAAGGTCGAGTTCACGGCAAAGATCGACAAGGTGCCGTTCACCGCCGCCAAATGTTTTGGCCGATGATATCTGCAGTATCCGCATTCACATGAAGTTTATAACAAAAAAGGCACGCTTCCGGTGAAGCGTGCCTGAAATATCCACTAACGTGAATTTAGAATTGGAACCGAGCACCGAGCTGCACCTGGAAAGGCACGCTGCCCGGGGCGTTCAAAAGGTTGATCTTGCCAAAGTTCGGATTACCCGGCCGCATTTCATTGACCTGCAGGAAGTTCGGGTTCGAAATTCCATCCAGGCCGCAGCGGGGCAGCGAGGTGCCGACGCAGTAAAGCGTTGGCGACCCAGAGGCCGTAGATTGAGCGATCTGCATATTGGTCAGGTTAAGGACGTTAAAGAATTCACTTGAGAGGATAAGCCTGCGCTCTTCTCCAAAGTGGAACGACTTCTGAACCCGCAGGTCGACATCATAGATCGGACGATTGCGGTAATAGTTTCTCGGCAACTCATAACCCGGCACGAGGTAAGGACGTTCATTACCCGAATTATTGTCTCCGTTGAGATCAGTGCCGACGACCGCATTAAGAGGGGTACCGGAACGTAAACGGATCAGACTGCCGACCTCAACCCCATAACGCAGGAAGAATATGGGATTAGCAACAAACTGGTGTGTACGATCCAATTTAGAGGCATAATACTCGCCCCGTCTGGTAAACGGATCGTCGTAAAGAACACCGCCTGAATCGCGCTCGTTATCGTCGTCGGACTCGTTCTTGGACCAAATGTAAAATGCATTGATCTGGCCCCAGTGTCGATTGATCCTGATTCGTCCGGTCACACCCCTGTAAAGCGAATTTGCCGAGGAATCCCGAAGTTGGATGCTCCCCAACTGGGGAATAGGCCGGTTATTTCTCACATAGATGGGCCGCCTCGTTGCCGGGTCGAAACTACCCGGGGCAGGAAGGTTGATGTCAATATTTCTCTCGAGGTGGACCGTTTTTACCCATGAAAAGTCGAGTCCGACAATGACATCGCGTTTCCATTCGTGCTCCACGCCGCCGCCAAACTGATAGGAAACCGGATTTTGAAAGTCCGGGTTTATACCTATAAGGTTTGCCTGCTGGAAATTTCCGAACCTCGAGGGCGGGCCATTATTGGCGCCTACGAGGCTGTTACCGATCGCCCCGAGTTGGTCTGGTGACAAACCGGGGAGATTGCCGAGGTTAAAGTTGTTCAAATTTAGGTTCAGTATCGCAAACTGGCGATAAACCGTGTTCGGTGCACACTGGTTAAACAAAGCCAGGCTTCCGCCGTTATTAAAGGCGTTTCCGGCATTCATGCATTGCTCCGCAGTTAACCCAGTGATCGCGGCGTAATTTGGGTTGGCCGCAAAGAAGGCGGGAAAATCAAAAGTCGACGGCGTCATCTGGTTCGGCGTCGTTCCCGGAAACGCTCCTGGGCCAAGCTGGATCGAAAGGTCGCCAGCAGGGTCTCGGAAATTGTTAAAGGGAGCAGCTAAAACGATGGCCGGCGTACGAGCGTAATAAATACCGCTGTATGCACGAAGCACCGTTTTACCATTGCCCGATACATCGTACGCGAAACCGAGTCTCGGTCCCCATTCATGTTTACTGTCAGGTATCTGTGTCGGATCGACAGAGTTGCCGCCAAGTAATGGAAACGACGTCGATTTGATAGCGTCGATGACAGTCGAATTATTAGCCTCGGCACTAGGGTTATACTGCCTCTCGTAACGCAATCCGTAATTTATCGTGAGCCTCTGGGTTGCACGCCACGAGTCCTGAGCAAAAAAAGCAAGTTCCTGGATGTCATACGCAGCAGCCAGATTGCCGATCTGCTGATTGAATCGCGCTTGAGTGACATCAAAGCGTCCTAGTTTGCCCGCGGGCGTGTTCGGTGTCGCAGAAAGGGCGTTCAGAATATCGCCCGTAGCGTTCAGGCCCGAAAAGGCATAGTTTCCAAACTGATTGAATCCGAATAACTGAGCAACCTTGATCTTGCTGTACTCGCCGCCGAACTTAAATGTATGGTTGCCGTTGGCGTAAGTAACCGCGTCGATTATCTGATAACGTTTATCATCCTGCACCGTCGGCAAAAATGTTCTCGTGCCCAGTTCGCCGATATTATTGGTCACGCTTACCTGCTGAGAGTTAGCCAACCGGGGGCGTTCTTCTTTTGCCCATTGGAACCTGGCTTCGTTGACCAGTCGCGGAGTAAAACTCGAGACCAGTTGGCCAACGACGATGTTATTTTTGTCACCCTCGGTACCGTTTGTTGCAAGACTGCGGGTCGTTGTGGGATCGAGAATCGTTTCACCCACCGAAACGCCATTTAGGGCCTCATTTCGGCTGTAGTTATATCGAATGTTGAAGCGATGTGCGTCGTTGATGTTCCAGTCGCCCTTTGCAAAAAATGCCTTGGCATCATTTGTTTGGTTATATGGCGTCTGCGTGGAGGTATACGTATTAAACGGCTCAAGCTGGACCTCGGTAGGCACAAACCCAGCCAGTGTCGTGTATGCTACCGATCGATTAAGGTCAACATTTTGTTGTTCATAGGAAGTAAAAAAGAACAACCGATCTTTCACGATAGGTCCCCCTATCGAGCCCCCATATTGGGTCTGCGTAGGAGCAACAGTAAGCGGTATGCCCAATGGGTTGAGTTTTTGTTGTTTGAGAGCATCGGTAAACTCATTGCCGAGTGCCAGTTGGTCAGGCCGCCAAACAATAAATGCCGATCCTCTGAAATCATTTGTTCCCGACTTGGTAACGGCGTTAACAATGCCGCCGCTGCTGCGGCCGAATTCTGCAGAGTAACCCGCCGCTACCACCTGAAACTCCTTTACTGATTCCAGGGGAAGGGTGAAAGCTGAATTTGACCTTTCCCCCCCGCGGATGCCGCCAAAAAACGGTTGATTATAATCAACACCGTCAACGTTTACGTTTGAGTTGATGCCGCGTTGGCCCGAAAGCGAGATCTGGCCGCGGGACGGGTCGACCTGGGCCGTTGGCGTTCCGCCGACGAGGTCCTGAAACCGGCGTCCATTAAGGGGCAGTTTCTGTATAGCGGTCGAATTCTGAACCGCGTCAAACGTGTTCGACGTGGTTTGGATGCCTTCTGCCGTAACCTGGACGACGGCTGACACTCCGCCGGCCGACAAGATAACATTTGCATCGGTTGTCCGGCCGACCTGGACCTCAACACCCAGGGACGATTCACCAAACGATGCGGCAGTCGTCTTAACCGTATATGTCCCCGGTTGTAAAAGCACAAAATTATACAGGCCATCGTCGCCCGTGATCTTGGTTTGGGTTTGATTGGTCGCATTGCTCGTTAAGGTAACAGTAGCTCCCCTAACCACGGCGCCCGTTGCATCAGAAACGATACCGGTGATCGCACCTGTACCGCCGCCTTGCGCGAATATGCCGCCCACCCATGCCAGGGTTATGAGCAGCATGATCGACAAGGACCTGATAGATATATTTTTAGCCATTGTTTTTGACCTCATTTTGTCGAAATTTTACTAAAGATTTATTGCTGAGATTGACGCACTTATTGCCGAAAATCTTTTTTTTTGGATTTTTATTTTACTTTTCGGATTTTACGCACAGAAAGGTCGTCACTTTCTGTGGTCCACGTAGGCAAACGCCCTTCGTATTTTTACGTTAAGTTATGATATGAAACGGTTTCCGCTCGGAGGTGCTTTGACCTAATTCGGTCAAATGCCGAGCACAGCTTTGCTTAAATAAAAACCAGTAAGTACCAATGCAAATACGGTTCCGTATTGAGCCAATTGGTCAGATTGTATGACCTGCAGGTGAATTTGATATTAATTATTTCGTTTTGGTACAACCTTTTGGTCACAATGGGCATAGAAGAACATATTTTGTATCACATTACGTTACAAAAAGAGAGAACTGTTGGTTCGATTTGAAAACTAGTGTAGAGACAATAACTTGCAGAAATTGCCGAAACTTGACTTTTTTGTAAATTCGGTCTAAATTGTTCGGGCATTTTGATCCTGAAGGAAACTTTGAGATCTCGATGCCGTTAGAAATAAGTAAATAAGGGGAAAAAATGGCACACGTAGAATATTCTACTTCATCATACAAAACGCCATTGCATCATCGCATCACGGCAAGCATGCCGGTTCGAGCAAGCTGGGTTGATTCTGAAACTGGGGAAACGGTAAATGTCGAAGGCTTAACAGAGAACGTCGGTGAGACAAGTGCTCTCGTCAATCTCGAGATATTGCCGCCTGTTGGTTCCGAGGTCCGATTGAAATTATTGGAAGAGGGAAAACAGATAATCGAGGTAACAACTCAGGTGATCCGGGTGGAGCGCGATCCGAGCAAGCCGATGGCCGCACTTTCCATTTTGGAGAACTTAAAGAAATGGAGATCGACCGCAATAACGGCTGCTCAAAAGTGGGTGACGAGGCATTGGCAACTCAATTACGAGGAAGAATGGGTTAATTAGTTTCACTCTTCATTCGTCATAATAAAAGAAGCGGGAGAATTCGAATGAATTTTCCCGCTTTTCTTATTTCGGAATACCGAATATTCGGTCAAGTCCTTAGCCGCATGATAGCGGCGTTTCAGGATCGTAACGAATACAGGGCATATTATTCGCTCTCGGAGCAAGCACGGTAACTGTGATCGGAGCACCCGTCTTAAAGAAGCCGATAGTCGCAGTTACAAAAGTGGGCGGATGGTCGGCGTCGAAACGGATGTTATACATCGTTCCCCAGCGAACCGCATTCGCGTTCGGATTTTGAGCAAGTGTTTCCGAACTCCACGTTATAGAAGTGGCTCCCAGGGTCTGGCTCCAGGGGATGCTGCTATATCCAGTGTTTCCAACTGTACCGTCAAAAGTCCAGCCGGGGTGTTGCGGCGGAGCATGAAAACCAACATTGGTTATGACAACAGTCGGTGCGAGAGGAACAGTAAGCGACGAAATTGCGCGGTCCAGATTCTGATTATAGAGGGCATACTCGTAATGCCAAACGTTGGCAGACGGATGCGTCACTTTGTAACCGATAATGGCTATCCCATCATTACGGACATCAGGCTGGATCGTTACTCGGGTAGCTCCCGGCCAAGCCATGATCGCCGGTTGACTTCGCATGGTGGGTCCTGCCGATGAAAAGCTGAACGGACTTTGGGTTCCCGAAACATTGTATCGTTTATACGAGACATTGTTATACATATTGCACTGTGTGTCGCGTTCCGGATGTGCAGGATCATGGCACCAGACATACTCATGCGGTGTCACATATTGCGCTTCCGCATAGTACGTTGCACCCTGATTGACCGAGGTATTGAGATCACTGATGTTAGTCAGGATCCTGTGCGATGGTCCCTGGTGAGCATGGCCACCGTGATTATTAGGCGGTGTCTGAGAATCGCCTCGGGGGTAAAATCCGGTGAACGGATTCGCCCAGGCACGTGAACCGAGTCCCGGTCCCGAATTCAGGCCTGCACCATAAGGATCTGAACAGCCAGAGCCAAGATGCGGGCCGCCAACACCATTACATCCAAACCCGCAGGTGTTTCCCGTCAATGCAGTAAATGCATGTTTCATGCTCGACTGTCCGATCTGTTCAAATCGTTCGTCGTTTGTAGCACCACCGCTCATGCGATAAAGGTTTTGGGGGATGACCGGGTGATCGTTACTCGGCAATGCAAACCAATCTAAGTCGATAGTGCCCGCATTGCAGGAATCGGTACCGACGGCAAGACCAACTTGATTATTAGCGGCGCTATCAAATTGAGCCAGCCCCGACAGCTCTCCGACGATAACATCGGGCCCGGGAATTGTTCCGTTTTCGGGGTGATCCATGGCGGGCAAGTCAGCGGCGGTCACCTCTCCGTTTACTATTTGAGTGACCTCTATCGGCCGCATGACAGCTGAAACTCTTAAAGAACCAACGACCATTCCTGCATCGGACGCCCGGCCCATTGCAGATGCAAACTCACTTGAAAGCAGCAGCCGGCCACCCTGCACGGTCAACGAATGATCATCAGGATTGTAGACATATTGATGTCCTTCAACGTTGAAAAACGTAAAACCTGACTGCGAGTCACGGATAGCCAGATCATATTCGCCGCCCCAAGCCAAACTCTCGATGGCAAGCTGGTTCATAGACGCATTCAGCCTGTCGGGAACGGCAACGGTATTTTGCGGTATGAGTGCCATCGAGCTGGGCAACGCTTCACGAAATTCACCATTAAAAGCCAGAACAGTAAAGAAGGCATCCTGCTGCACGGCGAAGTTAAGAATGTTCTTCCGGGACGAAGGACCGCCATTCAACCGGGCGAGATCAAGATCTATCGAACCATTACCGGTCGATACGATCATTTTTTCAAGCGTTCCGGTATCCGCCTGAGAGTGAACGGTCACTTTCCGATCCGAAGCGGGCTCGCTATGGATAAGCGGTAAAAAACTGTGTGAAGAAACCTGTCCGGACAGTACCAATACGATACCCGTGAACAGACAAACTCCCGACAATGACAAGATCAAACGATACCGGCCGCCCGGCAATTTCTTTTTCATCTTCCTAACTCCTATTGATTTACCTCGGGTCTTAGGCCCAGCAACTCAAGCTGCGGCCGATTACTTGTGGAAAGCGCATTACTTTATTCCACATAAAAAATAATGTCAATGCTGATAAGGCAGGTTTATATGTAAAGCGTAGGATAACACGGACACATCATAAAAAGCGAGGAAATTATGGGTAGTTCTGTGCCCAGTTTTGCAATAACGGGGCACATGGAGAAGAAAATATCCCAACACGATGACTATTTATTGCATCTCAGCAGATACAACGTGAAATGGTCCTGTTTTGGGCGCGATATCGCAGGTAAAATAAAATACGTCTACAATCCTTCTATACAGCCTTCCGGCTTGGTGAAAGGTTGGTCTCGATCGACACTCTTATTCAGAATTTTATGAAAGCTGGTTGTGAAGGCCAGGAAATCAATACTGGACGAAGCATTCAACTGCCGGTGCTGGCGAACGTTGCGGGTAAAGAAACTTCTATTCGGCATTCCAGAACCAGCCGCTGGCGGGCAGCGGCTCTAACGGCGCTGACATTGCTGATGGCCGGACACGTAGTTCAGTGGTGGATTACGGGCAGCACAATATCCCCCATCGAGCCGTCTGAGACTATGTATACGTTTCAGAATGGTGCGATAAACGCCGGGCTCGTCTTTTTCTCTTTGGCTATTTTGGCAACTCTCATATTCGGGCGTTTTGTCTGCGGATGGGGCTGTCATATTGTCGCCCTTCAGGACCTGTGCGCTTGGCTGCTGAATAAGATCGGTCTAAAACCCAAGCCCTTTCGATCGCGCCTACTGGTTTTTGTCCCGCTCATAGTTGCCCTTTATATGTTTGTTTGGCCGACGGCCTATAGATTGGTTGCCGCGCCAAAAGGTGAACCGGTCATTCCGCAATTTACAAATCACCTTGTTACCACGGAATTTTGGGCGACATTCCCCCCCGTTGCTGTTGCCATTCCGTTCCTTTTTATTTGCGGTTTCATGACCGTTTATTTTTTAGGTTCGAAGGGTTTTTGCACTTATGCCTGTCCGTATGGCGGCTTTTTCAGCATCGCCGACAAGATCGCTCCCGGCAGGATAAGGGTTACGGACGCGTGCAACCAATGCGGACACTGCACTGCGACCTGTACATCAAATGTCTTGGTCCACGCCGAGGTAAAACAGTACGGGATGGTGGTTGATACGGGATGTATGAAGTGCATGGATTGCATAAGCGTTTGTCCGAACGATGCACTCTACTTTGGCTTTGGGAAACCGGCGGTTGGCGTACCAAAAACTATTTCCAAGAACTACTCCCTTACCTGGCCCGAAGAGGTGTTGGCCGGGATCGTGTTTTTTCTGAGCTTCATGGCGGTCTGGGACGTCTACCAACTCGTTCCGATGCTGATGGCTCTTGGGATCGCGTCCGTGACAACCTATCTGGTTCTCAGGTCGTCACGATTATTTCGGGCCAACGATCTGGCGTTTTATCGTCATGCGTTAAGGTCATCCGGCAATATAAAAAGGGCGGGTTGGGTATTTTTGCTTTTCTCTTTTATCTGGATAGGCTTGAACGCTCATAGCGGATGGGTGCGTTATCACGAACGTGCCGGCGCCCGAGCATTCGAGAGCCTGCAGATTCCGGATGAACTGGCATTGGCGGGGAACACCCCGGACAGTTGGCTTAGCAATAGCGATCGAGCAAATGTAATCGCAGGACGAGAACACTTTCGTACCGCGAGTAACGGAGGCCTCTTTACGAATAGTGAGGCTCTTTCAAAGCTCGCCTGGATGGAATATTTATCAGGCGAAACTGAGGAATCCATTAGATTACTGGACGCTGCCACTAAATATCAGCAGGGCGAGTCGAGGGTACTGAGTTTTTATTATAAGGGCTCTATTCTTAACCGGCAGGGCCGTTATGAGCAGGCGCGGGCAAGCCTCGAGCAGGCGTTAAACCTGAGGCCCGACATGACCGTTGCGCGTGAGGAAATGGGCGAGTCGCTCTGGCAGCTCGGCCGCCGAAAAGAAGCAGTGAGTAAATGGAGCGACGCTCTCGATCTCAACCCGGAACTAGTTCTTGCAAATTATCAGCTTGCCGGAGCGGCTGCGGCTGCTGGGGATGCAGAAGCTGCGGACGAGTATGAGAGTCGAGGAGACAAATTGACGGCTGCTGACCCATACTTTCACTGGATGCTGGGCCTCAGGCTTCAGAATATAGGTATGAATGCCCTGGCTGAAAAGCACTTTCAAAAAGCCATTCAGCTGGATTCGAGTTTTATAATGCGACGCGAGCGTCGGCCGCGTCAGCAATAACCGGCTGTAACCAACGAAAGGGGCCCAGCCCGCATCATTTCATGAGATGAAAAAGATCCTATTAGCATTTATCGTTTTTAGTCTTGTACAGCTGGCATTCGGACAGGAAAAGCCGCTTACACAGGCGGAATACGTAAAGATGCTTTACTCCGCAAATACTGATCCCTCAGTTAAGACGATTATCATTGAAGCACTACGTAAACGCGGCGTCGGCTTCGTAGTAACAGATGGCATCCGGAGCCTGACGCGCACAAAAACCGCAAATGACGACGAACTCAGACGCGCTCTCGAAGAAGCCGAACGGCGGCGTCAGAACCCAGAAGCCGCTAAACTGCCTTCCGCGAAAGAGGCTGCTGAAGTACTCGAACGCTCGCGTGTAAGTACACTTACTGCCCTGGAGGAGATGCCTGATTTTGTTGTGAAACAGGTGATAGCCCGATCCGAGGCATTTGCCGGCACCGGCAATTGGAGGCCGATCGATACCGTCATCATAGCGGTAAGTTACAGCACCGAGAAAGGTGAGCAATATAGGGTGCTCGCTGTCAACGGAGCCCCGGTCGAGTCTGAGACGGGGAACAATTATTCAGGATTAAGCGGCAGTACGACGGGGGGTGAATTCGTTGAGGACCTGGCTAAGTTGTTCAATCCGGAGAGCAAAACGGAGTTCAAAATATTAACAACTGACGTTGTTCATAATCAACCGGCGCTCGTTTTCGAATACGAAATAAAGATCGAGAATAACAAGAATGGCGGCGTTGGTTTCAAGACGCCTAGCGGCCCCAAGGATTATGCCTTTACAACAGTTCCGGCTGGAGCGAAGGGAAAGGTATGGATCGACCGAAAGACCGGACGGGTCCTTAGAATAGAATTTAAGGCGACGGACATTCCGCCGGATTTTCCCGTAAAAGCGTATGATAGCTCAATAGATTATGACTGGGTAATGATCGCCGGCGAGAGGCACCTGCTGCCGGTCCTTTCGGACAACCGGTTTACGTCTGCTGAGGGCCGTCAATTATTTCAGTCGAGGAACCTGATCCGGTTCAAGAATTATCAACGTTACGGTACGGACGTTATTATCCTCGACGAGGATGTTAAACCGGAACCGGAAGTGAAAAAGCCTGATCAATTAAAGGAAAAGTAAGCCCCGGCAACCGCTAGGCCTAGCCAGGCAAGCCCTTTGCCGAGGAAAAAGAGGAAAGCGATGATGCCGGCCCGTT
>Ga0222622_10000568_pt1 | contig 14013 bp, 9 predicted proteins | sample PLM2_5_b1metaG_FD_177335 | JGI IMG/M metagenome (GOLD analysis project Ga0222622, IMG submission 177335) | Groundwater sediment microbial communities from an aquifer in East River, Colorado, USA - PLM2_5_b1 | ecosystem: Environmental > Terrestrial > Soil > Riparian zone | place: USA: East River... | reverse complement strand
GTCCGATGGACGATGTGCCGGTTGACCCGGTGGTGATCAAGAGCGTGCGGGTGGTGAAGACACCCTGACGTCCGAACCGCGAACTTGCGAACCGCGAACCGCGAACCCGAACCGCGAACCGCGAACTGCGATTTAATTCAGTCTTATTGTGAAACCGCTCGCGATCATTTTTCTCACCATCTTCGTCAACCTGGTGGGGTTCGGGATCATCATCCCGCTGCTGCCGTTCTACGCTGAAACGTTCGGCGCGTCGCCGCTGACGATCGGGTTGTTGTTCGCCTCGTTTTCCCTCAGCCAGCTGATCGCCTCACCGATCCTGGGCGATCTCTCCGACCGATGGGGCAGACGGCCGGTCCTGATCTTCAGCCTGCTCGGCACCGTCGTCAGCTTCGTGATGCTCGCGCTCGCGCACAGCCTCGCGATGCTCTTCGCCGCCCGAATCGTTGACGGCTTGTCAGGCGGCAACATCACGACCGCGCGCGCCTACATCGCCGACATCACGACCGAAGAGAATCGTGCGAAGGCCTTTGGAGTGCTCGGCGCGGCCTTCGGACTCGGCTTCATCGTCGGCCCTGCGCTCGGCGCGGCATTCTCGCGAATCAGCTACACGGCGCCGATCTGGGCGGCCGCGGCGATCACCGTCGTGGCGACGGCGCTGGCATTTTTCTGGCTGCCTGAAACGGTGCATCGAGCGCACGCCGCTGGTCGTCTGCCCTGGCGCGCGCTGGGCGACTCGTGGCAGCTTCAGCATCTTCGTGTGCTCTTCACCATCGACTTCGTTTACTGGACCGCGTTCGCGGTTTATCAGACGACGTTCGCGTTGTTCGGAGCGCGACGATTCGGATTCGACGCGGCACACACCGGTTATCTGCTGAGCGCGTTTGGCTTTCTCGGCGTGCTCGTTCAAGGGGGAATGGTCGGCCCGGTGGTGAAAGCGATTGGCGAGCGTCAGACGCTGATGATCGGTCTCGCCTCGGCGGCGATTGGATGGGGAGGCAGCGCGCTCACGCACTCATTGCCGGTGTTCGTCGCGATGCTGGTGCCGGGCGCCATTGGTATCGGATTGTGCAACGCCACCTTGAGCTCGTTGATCAGTAAGTCCGCGCCGCCGCGGGAACAGGGGCGCGTACAAGGCGCGGCCGGGGCACTCGAGAGCCTCGGCCGGACGCTCGGGCCGGTGTGGGGCAATGGAACGTTGCAGCGGTTCGGCGAAGGGACGGCCTACGGATCCGCCGCGTTCGCGCTCATCGGCGCCGCCGCCCTCACCGTTGCCTATCGTCAACCAGACAGTAAGGGGGCCTGACCCCTTCGTCTTGCTACTGCCGGGAAGCGAGTTCTCGCTCGAGGCGCGTGACCAGGTCGTTGAGTTGTTCGATCACCGCGCGCACGGTGTGGGGTTGTGACAGGTCGACGCCCGCCTTCTTCAACTGCTCCATCGGATAATCGTTCCCGCCCGCCTTGAGCAGCGTCAGATACCGATCGCGTGCGTCGCCACTGCCTCCCATGATCTCCTGCGCCAGCCGCGCCGCTGAGGCGAAGCAGGTCGCGTATTGGTAGACGTAATACGGCGAGTTGAAGAAGTGCGGGATCCGAGCCCAGGTGATGCCGGTGAGCGGATTCACATCAACCGCATCGCCGTAGTAATCCTTCAGCAGCGTGGTGTAGATCTCGGTCAGGATCTCCGACGTGATTGGCTGATCCTGTTCGGCCAGGCGATGCGCGCGGAGTTCGTAGTCGGCAAACATCACCTGCGTAAAGAACGTTCCGGTGATGTTGTCGATCGCATGCTGCAGCAGGACGATCCGTTCGTCCGGATCGGTCGAGCGCTTCAACATGAATTCGAGAAGCAGCGCCTCGCTCAGCGTCGACGGCACTTCGGCGACGAAAATCGTGTAGCTGGAATACACAAACGGCTGCGCCTCGTGCGACAGGATGGTGTGCATCGAGTGGCCCATTTCGTGTGCCAGCGTGAAGACGTCATCGAGCGTGTCGGTGTAGTTCAGCAGCATGTACGGATGCGTGCCGTACACCGGGGCCGAATAGGCGCCTGACCGCTTGCCTTCGTTCTCGTACACGTCGATCCAGCGGCCGGCAAACCCTTCCCGCATCCGAGCCTGGTACTGCGGGCCGAGCGGCGCCACGGCGTTGACAATCCAGTCCAGCACCTCTTCGTACGGATATTTCTTGTCGAACGTAACCAGCGGAATCGAGAAGTCGTAGACCTGGTACGAACTGACGCCGAGCGCCTTCCGGCGAAGACGGTGGTAACGCCGGAGCGGTTCCGCGCCGGCCTTGGTGGTTTCGATCAGGTTCTCGACCACCGACGTCGGAATGTTGTCGCCGTGGAGCGCGGCGTCCAGCGTGCTCGTGTACCCACGCGCGCGCGCCTGAAACCAGTCGCGCTGGCAGACGCCGTTGTACAGCGACGCGTACGTGTTCAGCGTCGTCCGATACGTCTCGTGCAACGCACGAAACGCCGCTTCACGGTCCGACTGTTCGCGCCGTGTGGCGAGGAGCGCGCGGTACTGGCCGTACGAGACGGTCACCTGCTCGCCGGTCGACAGCGTGATGGTGGGAAACTTTGCGTCCGCTGTCGAGAGCGCCCAGTAGGCGTCGTTGGGCGACGAGGCAAGGCGGCTGGCGAGCGACATCAGCTTCTCGCCGGACTCGTCGAGGACATGCTCCTGCTGCCGGTACAAGTTTTCGATGGCGAACCTGTAGAGACGAAGCGGTTCGCTCCGTGCCATCCAGCCTCGAACGGTTTCGAGCGGAATGGCCAGCAATTCCGGATTGAACCAGGACTCGGCCTGCGACAGCCGCGCAAACAGGATTTGCACCTGCTGCCGCTTGGCGTTCACGGCGTTGTCGCGCTGATCCTCGTCGTACTGAAGCGACGGAAAATACCAGACCCGATATGCGAGCTGTCCAAGTTCCTCGGACAATCTGAATGCGTTCAGGAGCGCGTCAGGGCCGCCGGAAAGAGTACCCTTCAACGCGGCGTACCGCGCGATGCCGGCTTCGAGCTGCTTGTAGCCGTCCTCCCACGCGTTCCAGTCGGGAAAGATATCCGACAGGTTCCATTTGAAGCGTTCGGGCACGTCCTCGCGACGACGGGTCCCGACCTGCGGTGGCTCGGGAGTCGCAACATCAGATGGGGCAAAAACGGTCAACGGGCGCATCTTCTCACTATACCTTCAACAACCTGACAGTTTTTCAGAGTTCCCTCACGACGCTGAACGGGCCCGACCTTATCCTCCAGTCATGTCATCCCCCAACCCGGCTGGCCCAGCAGGAGGACAGACCATGACCCGATTTCTCCGAACCTGCGCGCTCGTATTGCACGACGGCAGGACGGTGGCGGTAGCCCCGCTGCTCGCCCCGCGCGGCGCGGGTGCGCACGTCGCGGTTCGCTGGTGAACCGCGGTCGCTCGATCGGCGCGAGGTGCACTATAGTGCGGCTCACCCAGGAGGCTCGGTATGGTGGCTCGCAAGAACAAGACGGGGCTCGGTCTGTGGCTCGAACGATCCGCAGCGTCGGTGACGCGCTGGACAGGAAGCACGAGTGCGTTTTCGCTCGCCTGCGGCATCATCGTGGTGTGGGTGCTGACCGGACCGATCTTCAAATTCAATAACACCTGGCAGCTCGTCATCAATACTGGGACCACCATCGTCACATTCCTGATGGTGTTTCTGATCCAGCGCACGCAGAACAAAGATTCGCTCGCACTTCACCTGAAGCTGAACGAGATCGTCGCCGCGCTCGAAGGGGCGAGCAACCGGCTGATCGACGTCGAGTCGCTGACCGAGGACGAGCTGAACATCCTGCATACCCATTACGCGCGACTGGCGCAGATGTCGATGCGGGATGCCAAACTGACCATGTCGCACTCGGTTGAAGAGGCCGAGGAAAGGCACAAGAGGAAGGTGAGGCAGAAATAGTGCGGGCGGAGGACGGGAATCGATCGACCGTGGAAGCGATCACCGTACACGTGGTGCCGACGTTGACGCACGGCCGCGTCCTCGTGCGCGAGGCCCGCGCGGTGGTGCGCAAGGGCATTCTCGTGGGCTTTCATGGCTACGTCGAAAATGCTTCCATTCAGATGGACCGGCTCGCCGCGATTCCCGGTTCGGAGGCGTGGACGCTCGTCTCCATCCAGGGGCTGCATCGCTTTTACCGCGGAAGGAGCGAAGAGGTGGTCGCGAGCTGGATGACGCGCGAGGATCGCGACGAGGCGATTGCCGATAATCTGTCGTACGTTGCCGCGGCCCTCGAACAGGTGCCGCACGACTCGGCCACCCGGCTCGTCTACGCGGGATTCTCGCAAGGTGTGGCGATGGCGTTTCGGGCTGGCCTGCTCGGCGGCGTGCCGGCGGCCGGCATCATCGCCGTCGGCGGCGACGTGCCTCCCGAGCTCATCGGCCATTCCAACCTCGCGGTTCCGGCGGTGTTGTTTCTGCGCGGTCTCCGCGATACCTGGTTGACGGGAGAGCGATTCGATCGCGATGTCGCGTCGTTGACGGCGCGCCATGTGGCGCTCATCGCATCGACCTACGACGGCGCGCACGAGTGGAACGCCGAGGTGTCGACCGCGATTGGAGACTTTCTGAGTCGATTGCCGTCAGCCCGCGTGTGATCGCATCCACTCGGCGGCAACCGTCAGCGCGTCTGTGATGGTTGCCGCCTGGTTCGCTTTCCCTCCCGGAACACGAAACGAATGATCGCCACCGCGAACACGATGAAGCGTGGCGCGCTGAAGGCGCGGCAACAGCGCCTCGATTGCCTGCGTCCCGCCAAACGTATCCTTCTCACCCTGTACGAACAGCAAGGGTTCAGCGATGTCGGGCAGATGCGCATCACGCCGCTGCTCGGGCTTGCCGGGCGGGTGGAGTGGATAGCCGAGTAAGAGTACGCCGCGAATTCGCCCTGCCCGTTTCTGGGCCGCGACGTGCGTCGCCATACGGCCGCCCATCGACTTGCCCCCAATGAAGAGCGGGAGCCCGCCGAACTCCCTCCGCGCCGCGTCAATCGCCTCACACCACGCCTGCTCGAGCACGACCGTGCGATCGGGAATCTTGCGGCCGCTGGCGATATAGGGAAAGTCGAACGTCGCCGTGCTGATGCCGCGGCTGCCAAATCCGCGCGCCGCCTCAACCATGAACGAGCTGAGCTGCCCCGCGCCCGCGCCATGCGCCAGCACGAGCGCCGCCACCGGTTCCTCACTGCGGTACACTTTTAGATCCACGTTCGTCAGAGACTTTTATGATTACACGTGTTTACCGACTCTGTCTTTCGCTGACGCTGATCGCCACGCCCTGCCTGGCGCAGCGCCTTCCGGACAACGTCGTGCCGAGCCATTACGACATCGCGGTGACGCCGGATCTCCAGGCGGCCACGTTCACCGGCACTGAAACCATTGCCGTGACACTGAAGAAGGCCGCGACGACCATGACGCTCAATGCCGCGGAGATTCAGTTCGATACCGTCACCATCAAGTCCGGCGGACGCAGCGAACAGGCGCGCGTCTCACTCGATCCGGCGAAGGAACAGGCGACCTTCACCGTGGACCGGGAAATTCCGGCCGGCGTCGCCCAGATCAATCTTCAGTACCGCGGCATTCTCAACGATCAACTCCGCGGCTTGTATTTAAGCCGCGCGAACAATCGCCGCTATGCGGTGACGCAGCTGGAAGCGACCGACGCGAGGCGCATGTTTCCGTCGTTCGACGAACCGGCCTACAAGGCCACGTTCACCGTGACGGCGACGATCGATCAGGCGGACCACGCCATCTCGAACGGCGCGGTGGTCAGCGATACGCCGGGTCCGGGTCCGGGCAAGCACACGATCAAGTTCGAGACGACCCCCAGGATGTCGACATACCTGGTCGCCCTTGCGGTCGGGGACTTCGAGTGTCAGGCCGGGTCGGCGGATGGCACGCCGATCCGGATCTGCTCGACGCCAGACAAGAAAGGCCAGACGGCGATTGCGCTCGAAGCGGCTGAAACGATTCTTCGTTTCTACAACAAGTATTACGCGGTGAAGTATCCGTTCAAGAAGCTGGACGTTGTGGCAGTTCCGGACTTTGCCGCCGGCGCGATGGAGAACACCGCGGCAATCTTCTATCGCGAGACGCTGCTGCTTGCGGATCCCAAGACCGCGTCGCAGAGCGCGCGCAAAGACATCGCGGAGGTGCTGGCACACGAGATGGCGCACCAGTGGTTCGGAGATCTGGTCACGATGCGATGGTGGGACGACATCTGGCTGAACGAGGGGTTCGCCAACTGGATGGAGACCAAGCCGCTGAAAGCCTGGAAACCTGAGTGGCACATGGAGCTGTCCGAGGTGCAGTCGAATCAAAGCGCGATGGCGCTCGATTCACTGAAGACCACGAGGCCGATCCGGGCTGAAGCATGGACACCGGCCGAGATCGGCGAGCTGTTCGACCAGATTGCCTACGAGAAAGGCGCAGCGGTGCTGCGGATGGTTGAGTCCTGGGTTGGCGAGGACGCGTTCCGCGCCGGGGTGAATGCCTACATCGAGCGATTCAAATACTCGAACGCGCGGGCGGAGGATTTCTGGGGCACGTTGACCCGGGTGACGGGGAAACCAGTCGACCGGGTGATGTCTGGCTTCGTCGATCGGCCCGGTGTCCCGACCATCGAGCCATCGGTCACCTGCAGCGGCAGCCGCGGTTCCGTGTCGCTGGCCCAAGGTGCTCCCGCGGGTGCAGTGGCGGCGAGTTCTGCTCCTGCCGCCGGCACGTGGACCATTCCCGCGTGTGTGAAGACGCCCGCGCAGAGTGCCTCTTGCGCCGAGGTCGCCAGCGCTCCCGCGGTCGTGCCGACCACGAGCTGCCCGACCTGGGTCATGTCGAACGCGGGCGGCCGGGGGTATTACCGCGTCGTGAATTCGCCCGACATGGTGCGCGCACTGGCCCGCGCAGTGGACGCCCTGGCGCCCGCCGAACGCATCGCACTGCTCTCGGACGAATGGGCGGTCGTTCGTGCCGGCCAGCACGACGTCGGCACGTTCATGGACCTGGCGGACGGATTCAAGAGCGAGAGAACCCCCGAGGTCCTCGAAACACTGCTCGGAACACTCGGCAGAATTGGTGAAGCCCTGACGACCGATGCGTCACGCGCCCGTTACCGCGCGTGGGTCGTTTCGCTGTTGAAGCCCGCGATGCAGGAGATCGGATGGACGTCGCGGCCTGACGATACTGAGGAGCGGCAAAGCGTCCGTGCGGCGCTCGTGTCGGCGCTGGGTGAGATCGGCCGCGACCCGGAGACGATTCAGACCGCGCGCCGGATAATCGACGCGAACGATCCCATCGATCCCACCCTGCTCAACGCCATCGTCCACGTCGCCGCGTTGAGCGGCGACCGCGCGCTGTATGACAAGTATCTGGCGCGCAGCAAGCAGGCCTCGACTCCGGAAGAGCAGTACCGATACCTGTACGCGCTGGCCAGCTTCACCGATCCCGAACTCGTACGACGCACGATGGATCTCATCGCCGGACCGGACGTGCGCAGCCAGGACACTTCGCTATTTCTTGCCCGCCTTCTCAACAACCCGGAGGCGCGTCCCCTCGCCTGGCAGCTGTTGCAATCGCGCTGGGACGATTTGCAGAAGAAAGCAGGCCAGGTGTTTGGCAGTCCACTGCTGATCGGCAGCCTCGGTCAGTTCTGCGACGCGACGCGGCGGTCGGAGGTGGAACAGTTCTTCAGTACGCACAAAGTGGCGGAAGCGGAACGCACGCTTCAGCAGGCGCTGGAGCGGATTTCAACGTGTGCGCAACTGGCCGGGGCGCAGGCGCCGAAGCTGGAGGCTTGGCTGCAGAACCGCTGAATACACGCACAGCGGTCCGCCGCCTTCCGGTGAAAAGCGGCAGATCTGGGCAATTCTAGAAAGTGTTCGGCGCCTGTGCGCCGCCCGAAACAATCCCGTCTGCGAGTGTTCTCGAACGACTACAGAGACCAGACGGCTTTGTGCGACATCACCAGTGCTCCGGCTTCGCAGGATTTGGCCCTCGCTGAGGACTGGCGATTCTGCCTGTAACGGTCGAGTCGTGTCAAGGGACACGGAAAAACGCGTTATTTCTTCTTCGCTGGAGCGGGCGGCGTCGCGGCGCTTTCCTGGTGGAACACGGCAACCCACTTGCCGTTGCGCTCCGTCCAGACGGTCGACGAGTAATCCATGGCCGGCACCGGCTGATTCATATAAGTGCCGTTCCCCATCCAGCTATAAGTGACCACCGCGGTCTTGTCGTTCACCCAGGTGACCTTCTCGTCCATGACGTGGAAGGAGGCGATCTTCAGCTGATCGATGGTTTTGAGGAAATCGGCGACTTTCATGAACCCGTTCCCGTCCGCCGACACGGCATCCGAGGCGACGAGGTCATTGAATGTTTTGACGTCGTGCTTGGCGACCGCTTCGTTGACTTTCGCTTCGTTGGCGATGAGCATCTTCTCGGTGGCCGCTTTCGATCCGGCCTGAGCCGCGATCAGGGCCGCCGAGCCACACAACACCAACCCCGCAGCTAACGCTGTTCCACGCATTCGAACGCCTCCTTCGTGTGCGGCGGATTGTGCCACAGAAGAACCCCGCGCCGCAGAAGAACATGTAAAACCACGAGGAGTCAGGGCCAGTTCTTGATGTTTTTCGTAGTCCTTGCCAAGATGGCATACATGGATGTAGATTTATAGATATGACTGAAGCTTCGGCGGCGCTCTATCGGCTGCTCGGGGACCAGGCCCGGCTGCGCCTGCTTCGGTTGTTGTCACTCGATCGGCTGAATGTCACCGAACTGACGGGAATTCTGGGAATCGCGCAGTCAGGCGTATCGCGTCATCTCGGGCTGTTGAAAGAGGGCGGCCTGGTCAGTGAAGAGCGTGAGGCTGGCTACACCTACTATGCGATCACCCCGGCGGTCCGCGACGGGGTCAATGGGCACGCGCCCCTCTGGATGCTGCTTCAGGACCAGTTCGACCGCGCCGGGGGCACCGACGTGGGTCGCGCCGACAATGCCAGGCTCGAAGAAATCCGGCGGCTGCGACAGGAAAACTTCGAAGCGCATTCGGGTCCGGATACGAACGAGAGACAGCTGGTGCCGGGACGAAGCTGGGCGGCGTGGGCTCGCGCGCTCGGCCACCTCTTACCGCGACTGGTGGTCGCCGATCTTGGATGCGGGGAGGGATATCTCACGGTGGAGGCGAGCCGCTGGGCCGCGCGGGTGATTGCGGTCGACCGATCGCCCGACGTCTTGAAGCGAGGCCGGGCGCTGGCCGCACGACGGCGCGTCTCGAACATCGTGTGGAAGCGAGGACTGCTCGAGAAATTGCCGATTGATGACAGCAGCGTTGACGTGGCCCTGTTGTCGCAGGCGCTGCATCATGCCGACGATCCATCGCGCGTGATGCGAGAGGCCGTCCGTATTCTCGTGCCTGGCGGCCGGGCCCTCGTGCTTGACCTGCGGGAGCACGAACAGTCCTGGGTGCGCGATCGCCTGGGCGATCGGTGGCTCGGGTTCTCGCCGGCAGCATTGACAGAGATTTTGACGGACGCAGGTTTGATCGACATCAGGGTGACCACCGGCGCGCGCCGGTCCGGCGATCCATTTACCGTGCTCATCGCGTCGGGCGTGAAGCCGGACCACACAGGAAAACAGAAGAGACATGACTGACCCCGCCGAACTGCGAACTGCGAACCACGAACTACGAACCGCGAACCACGAACTCCGAACCGCGAACAGCGAACCGCGGCTGCGATCACTGTTGGAGCGCCGCATCCTCATCCTCGATGGGGCGATGGGGACGATGATTCAGCGCTACAAGCTGACCGAAGCCGACTTTCGCGGTGAGCGATTTGCGAATCATCCTCGCGACTTGAAGGGCGATAGCGACGTACTCGTCCTGACCCGCCCGGATGTGATCAGCGCGATTCATCACGAGTACCTCGAGGCTGGCGCCGACATCATCGAAACCAACACCTTTGGCGGGACGGCCATCGCGCAAGGCGATTACGCGCTCGAAGAGGCGGTGTACGACATCAACTTCGAAGGCGCCCGTCTGGCCCGCGCCGCCGCGGACGCGTGGACCGCAAAAACGCCGGACCGCCCGCGATTTGTTGCCGGCTCGATGGGCCCGACCAATCGCGCCCTCTCCATTTCACCTGACGTCAACAACCCCGCATTTCGTTCGACCACCTTCGACGAGATGCGAGCGGCGTATGAAACGCAGGTGCGCGGGTTGATCGACGGCGGAAGCGACATCCTCCTGCTCGAGACGATCTTCGACACGCTGGTCGCGAAGGCCGCACTGGTGGCCATCGAGAATGTCTTCGAGGCCATGGGTGTCCGCCTTCCGTTGATGATCTCCGTGACGGTGACCGATCGAAGCGGCCGCACACTGTCGGGACAAACCGTCGACGCCTTCTATGTGTCGATCCGCCACGCCAGGCCCTTCTCCGTCGGGATCAACTGCGCGCTCGGTGCGCGCGACATGCGACCGTACCTCGCCGAGCTGGCCCGGTTGTCCGAATGCTACGTGAGCGCCTATCCGAACGCCGGGCTTCCCAATGCCTTCGGCGAGTACGACGAGCAGCCGCACGAAACCTCGGTGCTGCTGCGCGATTTTGCCAGCAGCGGTTTCGTCAATATCCTCGGCGGCTGCTGCGGCACGACGCCGGACCACATCAAGGCCGTTGCTCTCGCGATCGACGGAGTTGAGCCACGGCCGTTGCCTTCGCGCAGTTGGTTGCGGTCCCAATCCGGGGTGCGGAATGCGGGATCCGATCAAACCGCCGATTCGGCGGATCAAGGATCCCCGACCGCGGATCCCGGCTATAGCCAATTCTCCGGCCTCGAAGTTTTGACCATCCGCCCTGACAGTAATTTCCAGATGATCGGTGAGCGAACCAATGTCACCGGATCGGCGAAGTTCGCGCGGCTGATCAAAGCCGGCAACTACGCCGACGCGGCCAGCGTGGCCGCCGACCAGGTCCGCGGCGGCGCCAATCTGATCGACGTCAACATGGACGAGGGCATGCTCGATTCAGAGCAGGCGATGACGACGTTCCTCAATTACATTGCGACCGAGCCGGAGATTGCCAAGGTTCCCGTCGTCGTCGACAGCTCGAAGTGGTCGGTGCTCGAGGCCGGGCTGAAGTGCATTCAGGGCAAAGGGGTCGTCAACTCGATCAGTCTCAAAGAAGGGGAAGACGACTTCCTGCAGAAGGCCCGTACGATCCATCGGTTCGGCGCCGGCGTGGTGGTCATGGCGTTCGACGAGACCGGACAGGCGGATACGGTGACCAGGAAAGTGGCGATCTGTCAGCGCGCCTACAAGCTGCTCACCGAGCGCGCCGGGTTCGATCCGTCAGACATCATTTTCGATCCCAACATTCTCGCCATTGCGACCGGTCTCGAAGAGCATAACGATTACGCGGTCAACTTCATCGAAGCCACGAAGATCATCAAGGCCACCTGTCAGGGTGTGAAGATCAGCGGCGGCGTCAGCAACCTGTCGTTTTCGTTCCGCGGCAACGACGTCGTTCGCGAAGCGATTCATTCCGCGTTTCTCTATCACGCCATCAAGGCCGGCATGGACATGGGCATCGTCAACGCCGGGCAGCTCATTGTCTACGAGGACATTCCCAAGGACCTGCTCGAACACGTCGAGGACATCATCTTCAACCGTCGTCCGGACGCGACCGAACGGCTGGTGCAATTTGCCGAGACGGTGAAAGGGGCGGGCAAGAAGCGCGAGACGGATCTTGGCTGGCGTGAGGCGCCGGTCCAGTCACGGCTCTCGTACGCGCTGGTGCACGGCATCGTCGACTTCATCGAAGCGGACGTCGAGGAGGCGCGGCAGCAATTCGATGAGCCGCTGCACATCATCGAGGGGCCGCTCATGGACGGTATGAAGACCGTCGGCGACCTCTTCGGCGCCGGGAAGATGTTCCTGCCGCAGGTGGTCAAGAGCGCGCGCGCCATGAAGAAAGCGGTGGCCTACCTGTTGCCGTTCATGGAGGAGCGCAAACGAATTACCGGCACGTCGTCGGCGGCGGGCACGGTATTGATGGCGACGGTCAAGGGCGACGTGCACGACATCGGCAAGAACATCGTGGGCGTCGTGCTCGGTTGCAACAGCTACAACGTCATCGATCTCGGTGTCATGGTGTCGGCGGCGAAGATCCTCGATCAGGCGATCGAGCAGAAGGCCGACATCATCGGACTGAGCGGACTCATTACGCCCTCGCTGGACGAGATGGCCTTTGTGGCGCGTGAAATGGAGAGGCGTGGCTTTTCGCTGCCGCTGTTGATTGGCGGCGCGACCACAAGCCGGCAGCACACCGCGGTGAAAATCGCGCCGGAATACAGCGGGCCGGTAGTCCACGTGCTCGACGCGTCTCGCGCCGTCGGCGTCGTGTCGAGCCTGCTTGGGGCGGACCGGTCCCGGTTTGACGCCGAGAATCGTACCTCGCAGCAGGAGATACGCGAGTCGTATGCGGCACGCCGGCAAAAGCCAATGCTGTCCTACGAGCAGGCGCGGGCGAACCGGCTGCAGACGGATTGGGACGAGCACGTCATCGCTTCGCCTTCGTTCGTGGGGAGGCGCTACCTTGACGATGTGCCGCTTGCGGATATCTCCAGGTACATCGACTGGACGTTTTTCTTCTCCGCGTGGGAGCTGAAAGGACGCTTCCCCGCGATTCTCGACAATCCCGAATATGGTGCCGCCGCGCGGGAACTCTACGAGCACGCGCAATCGCTGCTGAAGCGCATCATCGATCAACGCCTGCTCAAAGCGAACGGCGTGTATGCGTTCTGGCCTGCGAATACCGTCGGCGACGATATCATCGTCTATAAGGACGACTCGCGGCGCGAGGAGCTGGGCCGGTTCCCGATGCTGCGACAGCAGGAGGTCATTGCTGACGCCCGCCCAAATCGATCGCTGGCGGACTTCATCGCTCCCCGTGAGAGCGGTGTTCCGGACTACCTTGGCATGTTTGCGGTGACGGCGGGCCTTGGCGCCGACGATGTGGTACGGCACTTCGAACGGGACCACGACGATTACAACGCGATCATGGTCAAGGCACTTGCTGATCGATTGGCCGAAGCGTTTGCGGAGTATCTCCACGCGCAGGCGCGCAAGGACTGGGGATACGGCGAACGCGAGCGCCTGTCGAATGAGGAGCTGATTGCGGAGAAGTATCGCGGCATCCGTCCGGCCTACGGCTACCCCGCCTGTCCGGATCACAGCGAGAAGTTCAAGCTGTTCCAGGTGCTCGATGCGGGACGCCAGGGATTGACTCTGACCGACAGCGCCGCGATGCTGCCGGCAGCATCGGTGAGTGGCCTCTACTTTTCGCATCCGTCAGCGAAGTACTTCAACGTCGGCCGCATCGGGCGCGACCAGTTGGAGTCGTATGCGACGCGCAAAGGGATGACCATGGAGGAAGCGGAACGGTGGCTGTCGCCATATCTTGCCTACGATCCCGCCGCCGTTCCAGCCTTGAGCCTTAAGCCTTGAGCCTTGAGCCTTAAGCCCTGAGCCTTGAGCCCTGAGCCCATGATCAGATCCCTGACGTTCGCCGCGCTGGCAGCCGTCTTCGCCGTTCTGGCGACGCCGCTGACGAGTGCGCAGCGCCGCAGCGCGCCGCCGCCGACGCAGAAGTCGGGTCCGCAGGCGCCGTTTACCACGCCGTTGTCGCTCGCCGAGATGAGCGGAAAGCAAGCCGTCGTTAACACCTCCGCGGGAAACGTCGTCATTGACCTCAGGCCGGATCTCGCGCCGAACCATGTTGGATACTTCATGAAGCTCGCGCGTGAGCATGCGTACGACGGCACCGTCTTTCATCGCGTGATTCGGATGGCGATCGTTCAGGGCGGCGATCCGCTGTCGAAGGATTCCGCGAAGACGAGCCTGTATGGCACCGGCGGGCTTGGCGTGTTGAAGGCGGAACTGACCAGCGAGCATGCGACGCGAGGCGCGGTGGCTGCGGTCCTGCAACCC
>Ga0222622_10000567_pt1 | contig 14018 bp, 13 predicted proteins | sample PLM2_5_b1metaG_FD_177335 | JGI IMG/M metagenome (GOLD analysis project Ga0222622, IMG submission 177335) | Groundwater sediment microbial communities from an aquifer in East River, Colorado, USA - PLM2_5_b1 | ecosystem: Environmental > Terrestrial > Soil > Riparian zone | place: USA: East... | reverse complement strand
CATATAAAAAAACACCAGCAGGTAAAATATAAGCCCGTTTATCATCAACATAAGGAGTAGCCACAAAAGATCTTTCGGTTTTTACATCATAAGATATATTGAACGCATTGGTATTGTTACTGAAAACCCTCCAAGTATTGTCAGCAAGTTTTTCGGTCTTTAATTGTTTACCTGTTTCATCAATTACTTTAAGTTGCTGAACATTTTTTGCATAATCCATTTTTTGATAATAACCCGGTGTCCATACAGGCATTTTGAAGTCAATAAAATCTTTTTTTAAGCCTTTACATGAAAGTTGTACCTGGAAGAAATGCCATTCAGGATTACCCATCTTTACCGTATAGGCAAGCGAGATCTTTTGAGCAAGAACAGAGATCGAAAAAAATAAAAGACAAACTAATAAAGCAGCTGATTTGTTTGTTTTCATTAATGCGTAAAACTATTTAAGATGTTTTGCATAGAATGCGATCGTTCTTTGCCATGCTAATTTTGCTGCTGCTTCATTATATCTTGCAGGGGAAGTATCATTATGAAAAGCATGGTTGGCTCCTTCATACATATATAGTTCATACTCTATTTTATTAGCCTTCAAGGCTGCTTCATAAGCTGGGATGCCTTTATTTACTCCTTCATCAAGGCTGCCATAGTGTAGTTGAACGGCGGCTTTTATTTTTGGTACATCAGCATCAACAGGCTGACGACCATAAAATGCAACAGCTGCTTTCAGGTCAGGAATATTTACGGCAAGGTTATTAGACATTCCGCCACCCCAGCAAAATCCAACACAGCCGGCCTTGCCATTAAAATCTTTCCTTGTTTTTAAATATTCAAATGCACCAATAAAATTTTTAAGATTATCCTCAGGTTTCAGCTCGCTGAAACCAGCCCTTGCCTCATCTTCATTAGCAAATGTTTTTCCTAAAGCAGATAACGCATTAGGTGCAATGGCAAGATACCCTGATGTGGCTGCTCTTCTTGCTACATCTTCAATATGTGCATTCAATCCACGGTTCTCATGAATCACTATCACGGCTGCATATTTTTTTTCTTCTTTTGGTCTTGCTATATATGCTTTCATTTCATTAGGTACGCCGGGATAGTTTATGTATTCGGTGAACAGATCTTCAGCTGTAGTAAGACCGGGTTTTGCATAATTGTTTTCTATTTGCGATAGTACAGATTGTGTAAGGGCAATGCTGCCGGTAATGAGTGTAACCCGTTTTAAAAAATCAGCACGGGTAATAGTAGCTGAATGAATATACTCATCGTACAAATTGATAATTTTCTGATCCATATGTTTAAATTAAGGGAACTAAAGTTACGAAAGCAAAATAAATAAAGAATACAAATTCTTGTATCGCCAAGTTCATTACCTTAGCGATCTTAATTTTTTTAAAAGATAATTTATGAAATACTTATTTACAACTGCTATTGTTGCTGCATCATTGATCGCATGCAACAGTAATGACGATAAAACCACTGAAACAAAAGAAGCAGGGCATGATGCTCATGCAAGCACAACCACTGCGATGGAAATGCCTCCAATGCCAGAAGTTCCTGCAGGCGCAAAAGTGTTTTTTGTTAATCTGAAAGATGGACAATCTGTTAAATCACCATTGAAAATTGAAATGGGAGTGGAGAATATAAAAGTAGATACCGCTGGAACTTTAAGACCGGCATCAGGTCATCATCACCTGCTTGTTGATGTTGATTCCATAGCTACAGAAAGTGTCGTACCACCAACAGACTCGCTTCATCATTATCATTTTGGAAAAGCGCAAACATCTGCTGAGATCAAACTGACACCCGGCAAACATGTTTTGGTTCTTCAGTTTGCTGATGGAATTCATCGTTCATATGGAAGTAAGCTTATAAGTAGAATAACTGTGGATGTAAAACAGTAAAAGTTATTTTTTATGTTTCTATAATGCCCTGTTTATCGGGGCATTTTATTTTACAAAAAGAATGTATTCATTTTAATTGTGAATCAAAGTTTAAAGTTTAATTGTTTATAAATTTTAATTCCCTGAAATACAGTTAATAAATAGCTTATTCTTCCTGCTGGCATGACGTTTGAAAATCAATAGTAAAATCTATGATTATGAAAAAAGTAACAATGCTTTTATCCGTAGCTGCAATTAGTTTTCTATTCTCATCTGTGAATGCACAACAGGCAATAGGTATAAAAGGAGGTGTAAATATGACGAGCCTAAGTGGATTTGAAGGTCGCGACAGGGTCAGCGGGCACATAGGTGTGTTCCTTCATCATACTATAAATAGAAACTGGTGTTTCCAGCCAGAGTTATTGTATTCCGGTGAAGGACAACGCTACATGTCAGGCGGAGTGGAAAGAACTTTAGCTCTCGGTTATCTTCAACTTCCATTAATGATCCAATACTACCCGGCGCCACAAGTATATTTGGAAGCAGGTCCACAATTTGGTTTGCTTCTAAGTGCACAGGACAAGGCTGATGATGAAGCGGGACAAATAAATGCAAAGGATGATTTTACAACTGGTCAGGTTGCTATAGGCTTAGGTATAGGATATAAGGCTTCAGAACAATTAATATTATACGGACGCTATAATTTTGGTTTGACCGATGTGAGCCGCTTTGATAATATTGTAGACCATAGCAATGTTGGTCAACTTGGAGTTGCAATTAGATTTAAACATCATTAATTGAAATAAGTAACTATTGAAAGCAGTTATGAATATCATGACTGCTTTTTTCATTTAGAAAATATTAACTGAAAATTTCGATAATACTCTTGCCAAAACATTCAAACATCTCTTTAACACAAAAGCTGGCATATTTATCGTCATACAAACACTAGTAGTAAATAAATCTCATGGATTTAGAAATGTAAACCGGGTCACTGAATTGAGAAACCATTTTTTTACAACCTAAATCCTTTTTAAATGAAACGTATCTTAAAAGCATTTTTAATAGCGACTATAGTGTTGCTGTTTGGTGCAGTGCAAAACAAAACATCCGCACAGGTATCAGTTAATGTTTCCTTTCAATCTTTTTATGATGACCTGAGTCCATATGGCGACTGGATCAGTTATCCGGAATATGGATATGTGTGGCGACCTGATAACAGGTATAACGATTTTCAACCTTACAGATCTGAAGGACATTGGGCATGGTCAGATGATGGCTGGCTCTGGGTATCAGATTATGAATGGGGATGGGCACCATTTCACTACGGCCGTTGGGTCTATGATTCTTATGAAGGCTGGCTCTGGGTTCCGGATTATGAATGGGCACCTGCCTGGGTAGTTTGGCGTGGCGGTGATGACTATTATGGCTGGGCGCCAATGAGCCCCGGTATCAGTATCAATTTATATTTAGGCAACAGGTATAATGTGCCATCCAATTATTGGTGCTTTGCTCCAAGCCGGTACATCACTTCACCGCATCTTTCAAATTATTATATTGACAGAGGCAGGAACACAACCATTTTTAATCACACAACTATTATTAATAATTATAGTAGTAACAGGGGTTATGTAATTGGCCCTTCCCGCAATGAAGTTGAAAGATATACTGGTTCAAGAATTAGCCCAGTTAGAATTCGCGAATCTCAAAGAGCCGGACGTACCATAATAAGAAACGATGAAGTTTCTATTTACAAGCCTTATATTAACAGGGGTTCTGATAGAGGAGCGCCAAGAACTTTTGAAAATTCCAGGCAGAGAAGTCAGAGTGTAAGTACTGATAGAAATGTGGCAAGGCAAGAAAGACCTTATCAGAATCGCGGTAGTCAGCCAATAGGAAGACAGCAAATCCCTAACCAGAATGATCAGAGAGTGGAAAGACAGCAAGTGCCTGATCAGAATAGCAGGAGAGCAGAAAGGCCATATCAGAATCGCGGCAATCAGCAAATAGAACGGCAGCAATTTCCAAATCAGAATAATCAAAGAGTGGAAAGACAGCAAATACCTGATCAGAATAATCAAAGAGTAGAAAGACAACAAGTGCCTGATCAAAATAGCAGGAGAGTGGAAAGGCCCTATCAGAATCGCGGCAATCAACAGGTGGAAAGGCCACAGTTCCCAAATCAGAATAATCAAAGAGTGGAAAGACAACAGGTGCCGAATCAGAATAGTCAAAGAGTGGAAAGGCAACAAGTGCCGAACCAAAATACTCAAAGAGCGGAAAGGCCTTATCAAAATCGTGGACAGCAACAACAGGTAGAAAGACCGGCACAAGTTCAACCGCAGCAACAACAGCAGCAAAGAGGGAATGGTAATGGCAACGGAAATGGAAATGGTCGGGGAAGAGGCAGAGGTAATTAATAAATAATAATTGATCTTATAAAAGAGCTTCCTTAATTGGAGGCTCTTTTCATTTTATTAAAACAATGGATAGCCAATTATAAATGATCACAAGTCTTGATTCGATGGTTTTAAGTGAAGAAAAAAAGCAAATTCTACGAAAGCCCTTGTTTCATTTGTTTTAATGATAACCAATTCCAGATCCTTAGCAGACCATCTGTCTTGCATTTCATACGAAAGTAAATTATCGTGGCAGACAGAAATGTAAGCAAGCCAATAAAAAGAATTGAAGCATTTATGCTGATCAAGTCAGCAATGATACCAGTAAGAATTGCACCAATGGCATAACCTAAGTCTCTCCACAAACGAAAAACGCCAATGCTTTTTGCTCTGTCCTGCGGATTAGTATTTTCTGCTACGGTTGCTAAAAAGGTGGGATATACCATCGCAGTACCCCAGCCTAATATTGATGACAGTAAAATAAAATGCCACATTGCGTTTGCCCAAAGTAATGCTATCAAAGCAATCGCCTGCAATAACATTCCGGTATAAAGCATGTCTTTTTTACAAAATTTATCAGCCATCACTCCTGTGAATAATTGTCCTAATCCCCAAACAGCGGGATATATTGCCGTAACAATTCCAATTTCTCCAATTGTAAAACCTTTTGTTACAAGCAATATTGGAAAAATACCCCATACCATTCCATCATTCAGGTTATTAATTAAACCTGCCTGTGTTACCGATCCTAAGTTTTTATCTTTCCATGTTGTGTCCCAAAAAATATTTTTCAACCGTGGAATGGTATTGGTTGTTGTTTCCTTTGCAACATGATGCTTGGTGTCTTTAATCAAAAAAATACTTCCAAACAAACCAAGGATTACCAATACAATGCCTATATAAAACGGGTATGGCCTTATCCCGTACTCACCAGCAATCCATCCGGTAAGAAATGCGACCAATGCCACTGAAATATATCCTGCAGATTCATTTATTCCCATTGCAAAACCCCTTTGCTTTTCACCTACAAGATCAATTTTCATTACAACAGTGCTGCTCCATGTTAATCCCTGGTTGATTCCCAATAGAACATTAGCAGCAATAATCCAGCTCCATGAAGGAGCAAACATGAGTATAAAAGGAATGGGAATGCCAATGATCCATCCAGCTATCAACAATTTTCTTCTTCCGAATTTATTTGCCAATGTGCCGGTGTAGTAATTAGTAATTGCCTTTACAATTCCAAAAACAATGATGAAGGAAAGGATTGCAGTTTTGGCAGCTATTGCAAATTCCTTTTCGGCTATTTGGGGAAGTATAGAACGTTCTAACCCGACCATGCCACCAACAAAACCATTGACAATGACTAGTAAGGTGAATTGCTTCCAGTTTTCTTTCAATCCTAATTTGATATGTTCCATATCGCGTTTTTTGAGAACGGATAACTACAAAACTACCATACCCAAAATCTAATTCATAGGATAGCCGTGATTAATCCAGTCTATTTTTAGGTTATTTGGCATGTTTAACAACTTATGGTTGGTAAATTTCATTTTTGTCAGTAACTCAAACGCAGGCCTGATATTTGGACAAACTTTAAATGGACAACATCCGCAATAAATAATAATAGTTCTTTTCTTGTCCTCCTTCGATAAAAGTTTTTTCAAATCATTGAGACTTTCTTTTTCTTTTGTAGGACCTACCTTGATTGATCCTTTTATTGAACCAGCAGGACCTACATCAATAATTAATGGTTTTTCAGCAGCAGAATCATTAATGATTGCTGCAAGATTTTCAGGTTGCATCAATTGGTCGGAAGTCCATGGTTCAGTTTGAATCTGTCCAAAAGTAGTAATTGCAAAAAAGATCGCTACGAAAAGGATCACCAGGTGTTTGGAATTTCTCATTTGTATTGTTTTAATTATGACACGGAACATCGATTAGCTCCTGCTTCCAAGTCTACGGAATTTATTTCACTGAAAACGCCTTTAATATTTTTTTCGACAATGGATAAGTAATTCGATGGTGTGGGCGGAATGTGTTGCAGAATGTGGTTTACAAATTCTTCTTCACCCAGCTTAAGCATTGCAACATTCTGTTTAATATTTCCAATCGTTGCTTGAATAAGAATACTATCAAAGTCTACCGGCTGACCGGTATGTGCAGGCAGCACAATTGTATTTTCATCCAAAGCCAAAAGTTTCATTAAAGATTGGTAAAGCATTTTTGTTTTTTGAATTGTTTCATCGTTGTTGACTTTCAAATCCGGCCTTCCCACTCCATCAATAAAAAGTGTGTCGCCTGTAAGCAATACTTTATCATCAATCAAATAGCTTGTACTTTCTACTGTATGTCCAGGTGTTCGAATTGTTTTAATAGTGATACTACCTATTTTAAAAACTGTTGTATCATTTACAGGAATAAAATCAAAGTCCGCGTTGTTTGGTACAGGCAGGTGCAATGTTGCATTGCTGTTTTCAGTCAATTGTCTTGCCCTTGAAAGATGGTCTGCATGAATATGCGTTTCTACTACATGCTTCAATTTAAGGTTGTTTTTTTGCAATGTCTCTTGATATACTTCTATTGGAAGCGAAGCATCCACTACTATTGCCTCACCGATTGATGAGATGAGATAAGAAAGGCAACCTTTGCCCGTTCTCCTGAATTGTGTTATATCAAAGTTTTGGAATGAAAGTTTTGCAATATTCCATGATAAACTCCAACTTTTCATACCACCTTGCAGCGAGTATGCTTCAAAACCTTGCTCTTTCAGCATGCGAGCAGCAATTAAACTTGTTTTGCCACCTGCACAAATTGTTACTACAGGCACCGATCTATCCAAATGTAAGCCATGCAATGCATCAGGATTATTTGCTTTTAATTTGTCATAAGCATTAAAATAAATGCTGCCGGGTATAAACCATTCTATTCTTTCCTGAATTGGCCGTACGTCAAGTACATTGATTTCTTTTGCTGATTCTAACCAACTTTGGAGAGTATTGATACTTATTTGTTTTACATCTTCCACAATGGATCTTTATTTCATAAAGGTCGTAGAGTTAATGAACAATTTCTTTAACATAAGATAAATAATTACCGATGCCCCCGAATACGGCTAAGGCTTACTTGTGTAATGCCGAGGTAGGAAGCCACATATTTCAAAGGCACCCGCATTAAGATATTTGGAGCTTCGTTTAGTAAAGCACTATATCTTTCTTCTGCAGTATGAAATTGCATTCCTTCAATGCGGTTTATTGTATCTACATAAGCAGCTTGGAATATCTTACGAAACAATCTTTCTATTTCCGGGAAACTATCATACAATTTGAAAAGCAAGTTGGCGTTAATAGCAGTTATCTCTGCATCTTCTAAAATCTGTATGGCTTTACGGCTTGGTTTACCAGTAAATAAACTTTCCACTCTTGCAATGATGCTGTTCTCAAAAAAGAAACTCTCCGTTATATCAATGCCATCTTTGAAATAATAGATACGGGCTACTCCTTTCTTGATAAAGTAAATTGTTTTGCAGGTGTGACCAATAGGTTGTAGGTCTTTATTCTTTTTGATGGAAACAATACTGCTTATCTCTGCGATAGCTTGCTCTGCTTCTTTTGAAAGCGGATTGAATTTTGAAAAGTATTGAAAGAGTGATATCATTTTTAGATAAAAGTCCTGAATAATCAAGTAACTTCTATTTTTGACGTACAAGTTTCACTTTTATATAAACTGCTAATTCTTTGTCAGGTTAAGGAACTATCTTGGATAGATTTTTATTCGATGAATTTAGACAAAAAAATTTTCATGCCTCAAATCCCTCAACTGGCAGTTATTATGTTCACCGATAGCATGGTTGAATTATGAACAATACACCGGAAAATAAAATAAACCCATGTGGTTAACAAAACGTTTATGAAAAAATTTGTTTTTTTTACTTTGCTCATCAGCAGCTTGTTTCAGCATATTACTGCACAGCAAACAAAAGGTGATAGCCTACTCACAGTTTTATCATCAGCAAAAACAGATGATGAACGCCAGGATATAATGATGGAACTCTTTGACCTTTATGAGAATTTTTCAGTTGACTCTAATATGTATTATGCAGGTAAGGTGTCAGAATTCGGAAGACAAACAGGCAATCTATTGATCGAAGCCAGGGCAATTGATGAAGTTGGCTACGTTTATTGGAGAATGGATAATCGCCAGAAATGTCTTGAAGTTACCTTACAGTCACTCAAGATGGCAGAGAAGACAGGTAATCAAAGACTCATTGGAATCATATATATCGGTTTAGCCAGTGTGCAGGAAGAAGAAAAGGCTATCGCTTATCTTAAAACATCCATCCGTTATCTTGAAAATACAAGTGGCTATAAAGAACTTAGTATTGCTTTAAACGATATAACAATTGATTATTTGCGTTTCCATAAGCCTGATTCTGCTTTGATTTATGCACAGTGGGCTTATAAACTGAGCCAGCAACATAATTACAAGACTTATTCAGGTTATACACTAAGTTCTTTGGGAGCAATACAATCGGAACTTGGAAATCCAGGTCTGGCATTGGAATATTACAAATTAGCTGTCAATGATGCCCTGATGCAAAACTCTGACCCCTTACTTTATAATGCTTACAGTCATTTAGTGCAGTTTTATCAAAAGCATGGTAATAACGATTCGGTTTTTCACTATTCTCAAAGAATTTATGGCCTTGCCCAAAAGGGCCCGGTCAGATGGATGATTACACCCTCCAGTATATTTTATGAAATTTATAAAAAACTGGGGAAAAGCGATAGTGCATTGAAATATCATGAAATTTATAAAGCGGCACAGGATAGTTTGTATAACACTCAAAAAATTCAGAGGGTGCAAGCCATGAGTATTCAGGAAGATTTAAGACAGAAAGAAATCATGTTTGAAAAAGAAAAAACGAATGAAGAAAGAAAACATACTATTCAGTATGCGGCCATTGCAATCGGAATCATTACTCTCCTGCTGTTCTTTCTTCTGTTAAGCCGTAGTATTATGGTCAATGAACAACTGATAAAATACTTTGACGTTATCGGTTTATTAATTGTTTTTGAATTTATAAATCTTGTTTTACATCCATTTCTTGGTAATCTTACAAATGATTCACCTGTTTTAATGTTGCTAATCATGGTTTGCATTGCTGCAATTTTAGTTCCCGGGCATCATCGTTTGGAAATATGGCTCACCAAAAAGTTGGTAGAGAAAAATAAAAGAATCCGGTTAGCTTCAGCAAAGAAAACAATTGAAACCTTGGAAGGGAATTCTGTAATTTAGGTCATCTTTTAATTTGATCTATATTTATGAATCTATGTTAAATGTATTCGCAAATTATCAATTATATAAAACAACGGGTTGAGATCACCGAAAAGGAGATTGAAGACAGCCTTCAATACAGCGAATTTAAAAAGTTTGCAAAGGGTGAACATATCTTACGTGCAGGTGAACACTGCCGGTTTATAGGTTTTCTGAATAAAGGATTTATTGTTACAACTTTTGTGGATGAAGCAGGTAATGAAAAGGCTTCTGAATTTAAACACGAAGGATGTTTTTTCACTTATACTGAAGGACTTGTCAATAACAATCCTTCGCATAAAAATTTTATTGCTATTGAAGATTGCGAAGCACTTGTATTAAGTAAAGAATTCCTGCCTTTGGTCTTTAAAGCCAACCCGAAGTTCGAAACTTTATTCAGTCAAATACTTGCCGAGGAACTCAGGTTTGTTTTGCTGAATGAACTAAATAGAAAAGTTCTAAGTGTAGAGGAAAATTACCTGTCTCTTGAAAATACAATCCCAGGTGCTTTTCAAAGAATACCTATAAAATACATTGCAGGTTATTTGGGAATTGAGGCTCCCAGCCTCAGCCGTCTCCGACGCAGGTTAGCTGGTAAATGAAAGTAACCCAGGTTAGTTTTTAAAATGTCTGCTCTTTATAGTTTTGATTATTAAATCAAACACTATGACGTGGGATAAGTTTGTTTTTTTATTACTGGATAATGCGGTCAAGTATTTTTTTATTTCTTTACCGTTCTTCCTTGTGTATTATGTTTTTTTCAGAAGGAAACTTTCCTATAAAAAAATACAAGCAAAATTTCCGAAGATAAAAGATTATGCCCGTGAGTTGGGTTTCTCAACCCTCTCTGTAATTATATTCTCAGTGCCGCCGTTGCTAATGCTTTACAGTGACGCCATCAGGCCTCACACTACTTTTTATAAACATATTGATGAGCATGGAACAATCTATTTTATACTTGCATTTCCGTTAATGCTTTTAATGCACGATACTTATTTTTATTGGGCGCATCGTATTATGCACAATCCGTTGTTGTTTAAATGGGTTCATTTGGTTCATCATAGATCCACCAATCCATCTCCCTGGGCTGCTTATGCCTTTCATCCGCTGGAAGCAATTGTAGAGTCACTGATCTTTGTCATCTTCCTGTTTACTATTCCTGTTCATAGCATTCACCTGATGTGGTTCTTTGTATTCAGTCTCGTTTATAATGTATATGGACATTTAGGTTTTGAAATTTATCCGAAAGGATTTAACAGGCATTGGTTTGGCAAGTGGATGAATACTTCTGTCAGTCATAACCTGCATCACCAGTTTTTTAATGGTAACTATGGATTATACTTTACAATCTGGGACAGGTTTATGGGAACACTGCGTCCGGATTATGATACCGCATTTGAAAACTTGAAACAGAGAGAAAAACCTTTACCCGTAAGTTGCAAAATATGAAACAAAAAATGGCATCTTTTATTTTAATTGCGTCATTGATTTCTTTTGAGGCATACTCTCAAAACAAAGCGGATGGCGTTATTGGCATATGGCTTACCAGTGGTAAAGAACCAGCAAAAATCCAGATATTCAAATCAGGTGAAAAGTATTATGGTAAAATTATCTGGCTGAAAAATCCCACTGAAAATGGAAAGCAACGTACTGATGGAAATAATCCTGATAAATCAAAACGAAATAACCCGATAATCGGGCTATTGATGCTCACTGGTTTTAAATTTGACGGTGATGATGAATGGAAAGGGGGTGATATTTATGATCCCGAAAGTGGTAAGACTTATAGCTCTTATATGTACATAAAAGATAACAATACACTTAAAGTAAGAGGCTATGTTGGAGTTTCTTTATTTGGCAGAACTGAAACATGGACAAGAGCTAATTAAGTGTCACTCATTTTGAAACTTATCGGTGTTGGTGGGTATAAGACATTGTGAAAGATTAGAGAGTTAAAATTAATCAAAATGGAATTAATCTATGGGAAGGTTCATTTTCATCAAGAATGCCTTATGACGTGGATCACCCTTAAGATTTTTTAATAAGGGATCACCTTTCAACCAATAAAGCCAACTATCTTTCTTATTGTATGCTTTTTCAAGCCATTCAAAGGCCGCATCTTTTTCGTTCCTGAAAGCATGTAACTCAGCTATTAGATAAGACCAGTCATTCTGATATTTTTCTAAAAATTCCTTTAGTATTTCATCACCTTCTTTTTTTCGTCCAAGTGCATGGTAGGTAAGTGCCAGTCCAAAAGATTTAAAGAGTTCATTATTTTCCTGCTGCATTTCCTTCAATGCTAGATCTGTTTTTCCAAGTAACAAATAATTTCTGCCCTGATACATATGGGCACGTTGAAACCGTGGATTGAGTTCCAATGATTTTTTGTATGAGAAAATAGCTTCCTTCAACTGGCCTGCATAAGACTGAACACTACCAAGGTTCATATAATAAAGAGGTTTTAGTGGATCTAATTCAATAGTTTTTTTGGTATTACTTAGTGCCTCTTCCCATCGGCCTAAACACTGATAGAGGTCACCAATACCATATACTATTTCAGAATTTCGCGGCTCAAGACTAAGTGCTTTTTGATAGTCTTGCTCAGCTCCACGCCAATCGAAATCATGGTATAATTTAACATCGGCCAACTCCAGATATCCGATGGCAAGAGTATTACCAAACGAAATTGCTTTCAATGCTGCATGCCTTGCTTTTTCATAACCCGTGTTCTGATCAATATAATTTTGCCATGATTGTCTTGAAACGGCATTGGCCAGTTTTCCCCAAGCCCTGGCATCAGTAGAATCTATAGTCAAAGCCTGGGTATAAAAGTCAACTGCTTTGGCAACATTTTCTTTATCCAGTTTATCAAAAAAATAATTGCCCTGCAGTATAAGATTGTATGTATCAATATTACCAGTGCCGGATATTTTTACTGAGGGAATTTCGAGAAGTTTAAGTTTCAGCTCCTGTACAACAGTCTGCGCTATCTCATCCTGTAATTTAAAAATACCTTTCATGTCCCGGTCATAGGTTTCACTCCACATGTGTGAGCCATCGCCAGCTTTTATCAACTGGGCTGTTACACGAATATTGTTTCCGTCTTTACGTACACTGCCTTCCAGTAAATATGCAACACCCAATTTTTCCGCTATGATTCGCAGATCTTCATTTTTGCCTTTGAATGAAAAAGAAGAGGTACGGCCAATCACTTTCAGTTCAGGAATTTTTGCCAAGAGGTTCAGCAATTCTTCACTGAGCCCATCTGAGAAATATTCTTGGTCTTTACCGGCACTCATATCAACAAACGGTAATACGGCTATAGATTTGTCGGTAGCTGAATCATTCTTAGCCAGGAAATATTTATAAATAAAAAAAGCAACTATAACTATCATGATGAAAGAAATAGCTGCAATCAAATTTCGATTCTGAAGATTTTTCTTCTTTAGTTTTCCTTCCATCATTTTACGCTGCGGCACAAATAGACCTTCATTCGTCAAGGCAAACACTTCCATGGATTTCCCTACATTCTTAAAATCAAAGTGGCCAAGTGATGCGGTGGTAATAGAAGTATTGTTCTTTATTTTATCATGGACTTCTTCGGAAATCAAGATAGTATTTTCCTGTCCCAGCGACTGGACTCTTGAAGCCACATTCACCCCATCACCCAATGCTTTCGCATCTTCAAAGAAAACTTCGCCGATGTGTAAACCAATGCGTAGCGGAACAACCGGTTCTGTCTTCAAATCTTTTTGTACTGCCAGGGAACAATTAACTGCATCGGTGACGCTGGAAAAAATACAAAGGCTACCATCGCCATAATAATTTAATACCTGTCCATTAAAATGAGTCACCCATTTTTCGAGAGTTGTATTATAGTGTTTGATAACAGCGACTGCTTTTTGCTCATCAGCTTGCATCATGGCCGTGTACCCGACAATATCGGTAAACATGATGGCGGCAAGCTGACGAGTAGTGGACATCAAAAAGGAATTATGAATGAAAGTTAGACAACTTTATACAAAGCCTGTGGTAAGTAAAATACTTGGATCATTTTCGGTTTTGGAAAAGCTAATTACTCCATTCCCATCTTTTTGAGTAATTCTTTAAATCCTTCTTCATTTCTTAGTGGGTCAAAAAGTTTATCTACTTTAATACTGATCAGGCCGAAATCATAGAGACGGTAGGCTAAGTTCAGTTTTTCAATTGCCTTTTGTTTGTCACCTATCCATGCATAGAGAATACCGATTTGAAATGCGTGATCATACGGTGATGATTTTTCCAGTGAATCCGCAATTTTTTTTGTTTTGTCTGATTGGCCGTACGTGCATATGCAATACTTTTTAAAAAGGAAATAGAAGTCGGTCTGCTATAATATAATACACTGTCATACTCATCTTTTAAAAAATGGTAAACCATT
>Ga0222622_10000566_pt1 | contig 14027 bp, 11 predicted proteins | sample PLM2_5_b1metaG_FD_177335 | JGI IMG/M metagenome (GOLD analysis project Ga0222622, IMG submission 177335) | Groundwater sediment microbial communities from an aquifer in East River, Colorado, USA - PLM2_5_b1 | ecosystem: Environmental > Terrestrial > Soil > Riparian zone | place: USA: East... | reverse complement strand
CGGTGCTGGCGGCGAGCGCCGGAATGGTTCGGTTTCCTCGTTCCGCGATCGTTCGGGCGTCTGAAATGGGAATGCTCCGCGTAGAGAGCAACCCGACGGGGCGACCGGTGTTGATTGACGGAATTGAGCAGGGTCGCACACCAGCACGGGTGTCGGTTTCCGCTGGCACTCATGTCCTGGAGGTGCGCGGCGGAAACGCGCCACGCGTGATGCCGGTCTCTGTGGCGAGCGGCGTTGAGAATACTCAGTACATCGAGTTCCCCAACGTCCCGCAGACCGGGCAGCTTCGTGTTGACTCCGATCCAGCGGGTGCGACGGTCGTGATCGATGGCGTTTCCCGCGGTGTGGCGCCGCTTACGGTGGCAGATCTCACACCGGGGCCGCGCGAGATCGTCCTCCAGACAGCGGCCGGATCCGTGAGGCACACCGTCAACATTCAGGCGGGCGCCACATCGTCGCTCAATGCGCTCGCCCCCGCACCGTCTGCCAGCGAGACTCCGAGCTGGGGTTGGATTGCCGTCAGTGCCTCGTTCCCGATCGATATCCGTGTTGGCGGGAAGGTGCTCGGTGGCGCCGGCGAACGCATCAGGATGAGGGCCGGCCGTAACCAGATCGAACTGGTAAACGAGGACACCGGATTTCGATCGGTCCGGACCGTCGAAGTGGTACCCGGAAAAGTCACCACGGTTGGCATCGACGCACCGCCAGCGGGACTGGTGAATCTGAATGCGGCGCCGTGGGCCGAACTCTGGATCGACGGACGGCGGGTCGGTGAAACGCCTCTGGCAAACCTGTCGGTCGCAGCCGGGGACCACGAAGTGGTATTCCGTCACCCAGATCTCGGAGAGAAGCGACAGGTGCTCAGGGTGAATCCTGGCGCGCGTGTCCGGCTCAGTGTGGAGATGAAGTGACGTTGAGTTGGCAAATCAGGCGCAGTCTGCTCGCGCCTGGTTCCAGCATGGAGTAGCTCGAGTGAATATGTTGGCACGGATCGCGCGCACGCTGCTCATCGGAGTGTCGTTCACAGGTGTCTGCGCCTGCAACGGTGCAGGCAAGCACACAGCCAGCATACGACCCTCCTACGACAAGGCCACCGGGCAGCTCAAGGAGCTGGCGTACGACGCGAACGGAAATGGCCGCACGGATACGTGGACGGAAATGGAGGGATCCAGGCCGTTGCGGTCCCGCGTCGACATCAACGAGGACGGCAAGATCGATCGCTGGGAGGAGTACGACGAGAACGGTGGTCTTGCGAAGGTCGGTTTCTCGCGCACGAACAACGGGAAGCCAGACGCGTGGGCGTTTTCCGGGGCCGACGGCAGAGTCCGCCGCATCGAGATCTCGTCGACGGGCGATTCGAGCCGGATCGATCGATGGGAGTCCTACGACACGGCGCAATCCGGTCCCGATGGGCGCGGAGCATTGGTCCGGGCGGAGGAGGACACGAACCACGATGGCAGACCGGACAAGTGGGAGACCTACGAACACGGCATCCTCAAAACCGTCGCGTTCGATGAAAAAGGAAACGGCCGCCCCACTCGTCGCCTTATCTACTCGAGCAGCGCGCGCGTGGTGATTGAGTCCGATCCCGATGGGTCCGGTCGATTCGCTGAACATGCTGAAGTGAGATAGCAACACGATCCGCCGTAAGGAGAATGGGAAATGCGCAGATTGGTTTCGAAAGTGTTGGTCACGGTCATGACGATGGTTGGCGCGCCTCTCGCGGTGCTGGCCTCCCCGCAGGACTTGATTGCCTTGAAAGGCAGAGCGTTCACGCCGGGTCTGCAAGCGCTTACAGATACTCGCGTGCAGATTCGTGATCTCAAGACGGGGCTGCTCGTCAACTCGACCACCAGCAACGCGACGGGGGATTTCTCCTTCGAGAACCTGAAGGCTGGCGATTACATCGTCGAACTCGCCGATGCTTCCGGTCACGTGCTGGGCATGAGCGCTCCGTTCACGCTCGGCACTGCGAAGATCGTCACCGTCTCGGTGGTAGCCGTTTCGACGGGCGCCGTCGCAGCGGGCGCGGGGGCAGGTTTCAGCCTGTTTGGACTGGGGACAGTATCGAGTGTGGCGGTCCTCGGCGCGGCGGGCGCAGCGGCGGTGACTGCAGTCGTCACGACGCGTCAGGACGCGAGCCCCTCTCGGTGAGGAGACGGCGCCATGCTCGGACCCGCATAGCGCTCTTCCGGGGTGAACCGGGCATCTGAGCCCGGTGTTGCCCCACGCAATCAGTACCAGGATTCGGTCGAAACACGAACGACCGAGCCTTCGAGAGGTCGACGACGGGCGAATGATTCAGCCGGTCCGGCGTGAGCTGTCGGCGAAATTGGCCAGCAGATGACCGGAGGCCACGTGTTGGGAGGAGACATGTGCTTCACGAGACAGAAGACGAACCGATTGGAGCAACGACCGTGACCGACACGATCAGAATGTGCATCTTCATCATGGCAATTGGAATTCCTGCGAGTGCTGCCGCCCAGACCGAGGCCTCGTCTCAGCCCGGCGATGTTCGAACCGAAGCGCGGGGGCACGTCGGCCCGTTCTATCTCACGCCAGGTGTCCGTCTCAAAGAGCTTGGCGTCGATAGCAATGTGTTCAACTCGGCCGGGGAGCAGAAATCGGATTTTACTTTTACGGTCGCGCCGATCATCAAGGTGTCAGTGCCGATGGCGCGGCGAGCACTGCTCACCACGACCCTGGCCTCCGATCTGGTGTGGTACGCGCATTACGAAACGGAGCGCTCGGTCAACCCTCAGGTCACAGCACGTGGAGAGGTATATCTGAACCGAATCACCGTATTCGGCGAGACCGCTCAGCTCAGCACCCGTCAACGGCCGAACTACGAAATCGATGTGCGCTCGCGTCGCGCCGACGATACGGTGTCGACCGGAGTTCGAGTCGCGCTCACCTCGAAGTTCTTGGTGGAGGTCGGCGCACATCGTGACGAGATCCGCTACGACAGCGACGCGGAGTTCGACGCGACGAATCTCCAGCGCACGCTGAACCGTGACACGCGCGGCGTGCAGCTCACGGCGCGGCACCGGCTGACTCCCCTGACGACGCTGGCCGTGCGCACCCAGGTAGACCAGGATCGATTCATCCTGTCGCCGTCCAGGGATTCCGACAGCTATCGAGTGCTGCCGGGTGTTGAATTCGGACCGCAGGCGCTCCTGAAGGGCTCGGCGTATCTTGGCTATCGAAAATTCACGCCACTGGTTCAGCAGGAGCTCCGCCCGTTCAGCGGGCTGGTGGGGGAACTCGGTCTCTCGTACACGCTGCTCGGCGCGACCGCATTCGGCCTAAGCTTCCGGCGCGACCTCGCCTACTCGTACTCGGAGTTCCAGCCGTTTTTCATCGATACCGCGATCGGCGCATCCATCCGCCGCGCGATCGGACGCCGCTTCGACGTTCTCGGTTCGGCCGATCGCCACAACTACGACTATCGCAGTTTCCTCACCGCCGGATTGGATGACGCACCGCGTGTCGACATCACGTGGAATTACGCGGCCAGCGTTGGCTACCACGTCGGACGGGGAGGCCGACTCGGGTTCGGTGCGTCGTACATACAGCGGGACTCGACGATCCCGTGGCGCGCGTACGACAACCTGCGCTTCGGCACCACGTTCTCGTACGGACTCTAACCATGCCATTTTCCCACCCGCTTCCAGCCGTCTCCGCCCGCTCGGCGCCGCTCGTCCGGCATGACGCGAACTCGTCGTCGGCACGGCTTGCCATCGCTCTGGCCGCGCTGATCGCATTCGGTCAGATTGCGTCGGCGCAATCGACGAGCGACTACCTCATCGGACCGCAGGACGTGCTCACGATCCAAGTCTACGATCAGGCCGATCTCGGCGGAAAGTACAGCGTCGAGGCGGATGGCACGTTCAGCTTTCCTCTGATTGGCCGCGTCAAGGCCGGAGGGCAGACGCTGCGCGCGTTCGAACAGAACCTCAAATCGAAACTGGCAGACGGCTATTTTCGCAACCCGCAGGTCACCGTCGCCATCGAGCAGTACCGCAGCCAGCGTGTCTTCGTGATGGGAGAAGTCCGGCAGCCAGGACCCGTCCCGTTGACCGGCGGCATGACCCTGATTGAAGCGCTGGCCCGCGCCGGGTCGACGACATCGACGGCGTCTGGCGAGGTTGCGATCGTCCGCACGTCGCAGGGCGACGTGCGCGGCCCGGTGTTACCCGATCAGACCGGCGGAAGCGAGGTGTTCCGCGCATCGATCAGGGAACTCGAGGGCGGGGCGCTCTCTCAGAATCTCGAACTGCGCGACGGTGACACCGTGTTCGTTCCGCGTGCGGAGACGATTTATGTCTTCGGACAAGTGAGGACCCCTGGCGCCTATGGTGTGCAAGCGAACATGACCGTGCTCCAGGCGCTCTCGCTGGCTGGCGGTGTCACCGAGCACGGCGCGAGTGGCCGAATCCGCGTGGTCCGCTCGGAGGACGGCGCGAAGAAGGAAATCAAAGTGAAGCTCACCGATCTCGTCCGCCCCGGCGACACCGTGATCGTTCCGGAGAGATTTTTCTGATTGTCGCTCGCGTCCGGTCCGCCGGCCGCTTTGAAAGGCGCTCTCGATGAATGACGAACTGAATCCTGGCCAGACACCCGAACCGCACGCATCGCTGCGCCTGGCGGTCGGGACCGGCCGTCCGGCGCAGGAGGCACAGCCGTCCGCTCCACAGCGCCCGGCCGTGCAGGCCTCCGCGCCGGCACCGACGCCGCGCGATTCGACCGACGGCGGGCATCTGCTGGACTACCTCAAGGTACTCCACAAGCGGCGGTGGACAGCAGCCACGGCGTTCCTCCTCGTCGTCGGCGGGATCATGCTGTACACGTTCACCGCCACGCCGATTTACGAGACCAGAACGCGGCTGCTGATCGAGGCGGACAACCCCAATATCATCAGCTTCAAAGAAGTCATCGACGAGCAGGGCGCGAAGGCGGACTACTACCAAACTCAGTACAACATTCTTCAGAGCCGGATTCTCGCGCACAAGACGCTCGACGAACTGCAGCTCTGGGACAATCCCTACCTCGGGCAATCAGCGACGGGACCGGGCTTCTTCGCACGCCTGCTGGGAGACCATCCTCGCGCCCAGCAGTCCGCTCGCCCTGCTGCTGCCGGCGACGAGTCGCCCGAGCAATCTCGCGCGATCGATCGATTCCTGGCAAACCTGACGGTTTCTCCGATTCGCAACAGCCGACTCGTCGATATCCGGTTCCGTCTGCCGGATCCGGAGCTCGCCACTCGTGTGGTCAACGCGTTGGCCAAGAACTACATCAAACAGAACCTCGAATACAGGTTCGTCGCGTCGAAGGAGGCGAGCGATTGGCTCGGGGAGCGCCTCGACGAGAATCGGAAACAGGTCGAACAGGCGGAAGCTGCGCTGCAGCAGTACCGGGAACAGAACGATGCCATCCCGCTCGAGAACCGCGAGAGCATCATCGTCCAGAAGCTCTCGGATCTCAGCGCGGCAGTGACACAGGCCAAGACGGATCGCTTCCAGAAGCAGGCGGTGTACGCCCAGCTCGAATCACTCCGTCAGAGCGGTGACGCCCTCGACAGTTTCCCGGCGATTCTGTCCAACACATACATCCAGCAGCAGAAGGCGTACCTGGCGCAGCTGCAGAGCCAATACACCCAGCTCTCGGAAAAGCTGGGCGAGCGCCATCCAGAGATCATCAAGGTGGAGTCGGCCATCCACATGTCGCAGACGAAGCTGGATGGCGAAATCGCCAAGATCGTGCAGTCCGTGCGCAACGAATACAAGGCGGCTCTGGCCAAGGAGAACAGCCTGATCCAGGAACTGAACCAGCAGAAATTGGAAGCGCAGGGCATGGCTCGGAAGTCGATCGATTACAGCGTGCTCGAGCGAGACGTTCAGAGCAGCAAACAGATCTACGAGAGCCTTCTGCAGCGCGCCAAGGAAACGGGGATCAGCAGCGAGCTGAAGACCAGCAACATCCGGATCGTCGACCGCGCCGAGCAGCCTCGCGCTCCGGTCGCGCCCAGGAAGATGCTGAACCTGGCGCTCGCGCTCGTCGGCGGGGTCATTCTCGGCCTCGCGCTGGCGTTCTTCTTCGAATACGTCGACAGCAGCATCAAAACGCCCGACGAGATCAGGACCTATCTCGGGCTGACGACGCTCGGGATGGTGCCCGCGTTGAATGCCAGGACGTTGAAGGGGCGTGAGCCGCTCATCAACACCGGCGTGCCACCGAATTTCGCCGAGGCGTTCCGCGCCATGCGAACCAACGTGCTCTTTGCTGCCGCAGACGAAGGAGCCCGAACTCTCGTGATCACCAGTACGGGCCCCGGTGAGGGAAAGACGATCGTCGCGGCGAATCTCGCGATTGGATTCGCGCAGGCCGGCCAACGCGTGATCTTGATTGATGCAGACATGCGACGTCCGCGCGTGCACCAGATGTTCGGTCAGCGGCAGGAGCCCGGCCTGTCGAACCTGATGGTCGGTCATGCCGTGCCCACCGCGACGATCTGCAAGAGCGGTGTGCCCGGACTCTGGCTGCTGCCCTCCGGCCGCATTCCACCGAATCCCGCTGAACTCCTCGGATCGCGCCGATTCAAGGAGTTCATCACGCTTCTCTCCCAGCATTTCGACGCGGTCATCATCGACTCGCCGCCGATCATGGCGGTCACCGACTCGGCCATCGCCGCCAGCGCGGCCAGTGGCGTCGTATTCGTCGTGGGTGCGGAGATGACCAGCCGCCAGGCGGCCAAGACGGCGATCGAACAGCTGCAGAAAGGACACCCGCGCTTCCTCGGGGCCGTACTCAATCGCGTCGAATTCGAACGGAACGCGTACTACTACTCGGGCTACTACCGGCGCGAATACGCCCAGTACTATCAGGCCGCCGCCACGGCAGCCGCCAGGTGATCGTTCGATGAGGGCGAACATCTCCTGGGCCTTCGCTGGCAATGCGGTGTACGCGGGTTGCCAGTGGATGGTGTTCGTGCTCGTCGTTCGCTTGCTCGATCTCGAGCGGGCGGGTCAGTTCGCGTACTGGATGGCAGTGACCGGCCCGGTTTTCGTCTTCGCCAACGTGCGGCTCAGGAATCTCGTCGTGACCGCCGACGATTGCTCCTTTGATTTCTCCGACTATCTGAACGCGCGGCTGCTCACGACGGCAGTGGCCATTGGTGTCGTCGTGCTAATCGGCACGTGGCTGTCGACCGAGCGGCACGCACTCGGCATCGTCGCGCTGGTGATCTGCTCGAGAGCGTGCGAGGCGATTTCCGAGATCTGTCATGGCCTGTTCCAGCGTGAACTGGACATGCGGACCGCCGGCCTCGGGCTGATGATCAACGGCATTCTGAGCGCCGCACTGGTCGGCGCGGGTCTGTGGATGTGGCCCTCGCTCTCCGGAGCCGTCGGCCTGTACGCAGCGGCCTCGCTGGTGGCGTTGATCGGCTGGGATCTGCCGCACATGCGGAAGACACTGAGGATGCGAGGTGCGTCAATCATCGGGACCGGCGGTCTGCCGGCCGCCGGGAATGTGATTTGGAGAGCGCTGCCGCTCGGGCTCAGCGCTGCCATCGGCAGCCTGCAGATCAACCTGCCACGGTACGCTATCGCGGTGTACCTGGGGCCCGCCGCGCTGGCCGTCTTCAGCGCGCTCGCCTACATCCCGACGTTGGGCAACCTGATCGCGAACGCCGTGGCGCAGGCGGCGCTCCCGGTTCTCGCCCGAGACCTTCGAGTGTCGCGAGTGGCGTACGCGACACGGTTGCGGACGCTCGTTCGTTCCGGTGTGGCGCTGGGTGCGGTCAGCGTAGTCACGGCGGCGCTGATGGGACGTATGGTCGTGACCCTGATCTACAGCGCGGAGATTGCCGGCCACCTCGACGTTCTGATTTGTCTGATGATCGCGGCGGCGTTGTCCTACTCATTTCTCTTTCTGGGAACGGCGGTGACGGCGCGTCTGCGTTTCGCGACCCAGTGCTTCATCAGTTCGGCCGGTCTCCTCACCGTTGCCTCGTCTGTCATGCCGCTGGTGAGCCATTACGGGCTCCGCGGCGCAGCCTGCGCGCTGTGCGCCGGAGCGGTGGTCGAGGCATTGGCCTACGCCGCGGTCACGGTGCAGGATTTCAAAGCGGACGCGCGTCTCCGCAGCACACCCTCCGGTCTCATGGACGAATGCACAGGTGAGGCCGCATGACAACCCGGTTGCTGCGGGTCCTGCACGTGTTCGGGCAGATGGCCCGGGGAGGCGCGGAGCTCAGAACTCTCGAGCTCGCCGAATCGTTTCACGGGGAACGGGTTCGATCGGACTTCCTGGTTCTGAGCGGTCTCGACGGGCCGCTCGACGCACGCGTCAGAGCGGCCGGAGGCGAGGTGATCAAGTGTCGAATCGATGCTCGATTCCCGTTACGTCTGTATCGACTGCTGCGCGAGCGGCGGTACGACGTCGTGCACTCGCACGTTCACTACTTCTCCGGCGTGATCCTCGCTCTCGCGCGCCTCGCGGGCACCCCTGGCCGGATCGCCAACTTCCACACGGCGGTGGTCAACGATAAAGAGGAGACTATCCGCCGGCGTGCACAGCTCGCCACTTGCCGGCGACTCATTCAGCTTGCCGCCACGGATGTGCTCGCGGTCGGCGAAGCGACCATGCACGGCGCCTGGGGCCCGCAGTGGGAATCGGATCGCCGGTGTCGGGTGGTGTACAGCGGGCTGCCTGCAGCACGGCTGCGGGTGCAGGTGAAGACACCTGAAACATCCGTCCTCACCAACGTCGCGTCGATTCAGCCGCTGAAAAATCAGCTGCGGCTGATTGGAATTCTTAGCCGCGCGGTTGGGGACCTTCCCGATTTGAAACTGCGCCTCGTGGGTCGGGAGGTCGGAGATTACGGGTTGAAGGTGCGGCGAGCGGCGGCCGAGGCGCGTCTGTCCGATCGGCTCGAGCTGGTCGGCGAGGTCGACGACCCGATGCCATGGATCGCCGGGTCGAATCTGCTGATCCTGCCATCGCTCTGGGAAGGTCTCCCGGGAGCCGCGCTCGAGGCGTGCGCGCTTGGTATTCCGGTGCTCGCCGCCGACTTGCCCGGGACACGAGAACTGGCCAGGCATTTTCCGACTCTCTCGGTGTTATCCCTCAAAGAAGATGACGAGGTCTGGGCGGCTGCTGTCGTGCGATTGAGTCGACCAGGCATGAGAGCCACCCGTGAGGCGCAGGAGCGCTTCGCGCGAAGTCCCTTCACGCTGGCCCGCAGCCGCGAGGCCCATTGCGAGGTCTGGAGTCGCGCCTGTGCGTCTGCATAGGTGGAACCTGTGGCGGCGCCCGGGCACGGTCACCTTTGGTGTGCTCACGGGACTGGTCGCTCTGATCGCAGCGATTGCGCTGCCCAAGGAAGGGCTCGACGTATCCATCGGGCACTTCTGGTGGATTGCGCTGGGCTCCATCACGATCGTCGCTTTGCTCGTGGCCCGGAGCGGCCTGTGGAGTGCGACCGGCGCCTATGCCAGCGTGTTCTGGTGTTTTCATTTCGGACTGATCGCAGTCCTCGCCAGTGGCTTCATCAAGGCTGACGAGCTGTCGCCGTGGGATCAACTGTGGCTGCTCGGCCCGTTCGGCGCCGATGCTGCCGTGCTGGCACTGATCGGCTTCATGGCATTTGCCGCGGGTGCGATCCTGATCAACGCGTCGGCCACGTCCGCTGACTCGCGAACGAATCCACCAGACCCAAACGAAGGCGCTCACTTCTTCGGTCCGGCCGGCTCCGCGCTGGTCTTTGCGGCAATTGTGCTCTGGTGCGGCAGTGTGCTCATGACGAGCGGAGCGAGCGGGTTCTACGGGGCGTACGGGGATTACCTCAACGGCATCGATCAGGTCGGCGGGTTCATGGGGCTGGTCTGGCTCGCGCTGGGCGGCGGGATCGTCATGTCGATCACGGGCAGGCATGGGTGGCTGCGAACCAGTGCAATCGTTGCGTTCGGGTGCATGGCGCTCATCGCGCTGCCGATCGGTTTGAGGGGGGAAATCATGTTCCCGACGATTGCGGCTCTGGTCGCCGCCGCCCGGTGCGGGTGGACGTTGTCGCCGGGGAAGGCGTGTGCCTTTCTGATCGGGTTGCTGATCGTCATTCCGTCGGTGCGTGAGATTCGGAGCACCGGTCTGCAAGGTCTGCCCGACATGGCCCTCGAACTGCGCATGTTCGACGCGTTCGTCGAAATGGGAGGCTCGCTGCATCCGGTCGAGAAGGTCGTCCGCTGGCGCGCCGAAGGTGAAGCGCTCGACATGGGCAGCTCGTACTGGGCGCCGATCGAGCGCGCGGCGGCACGTGTGCTGCCTGGCCTGGAGACCAGTGCCGCAGAGGATGACATGCGAATCATGAACGTCCTCGTGACTGACAGAGTCGGGGCGATCGGCTTTTCCCCGATCGCCGAGGCTTATCGGAATTTTGGCGCTGTGGGTGTCGTGCTCATTCTCGGTCTTCTGGGTGCAGGCCTCGCCGCCATCGACGGGATCGCTGATCGCAAGCTGGCGGTTCTGGCGATCGCCATTCTTTACGTGCCGCTGCTGACCAACGTTCGGAACTCGTTCGTGTCGGTCCCGCTGCAATGCGGCGTGGGCGGCTTATTCGTGGCCGGGATCCATGTCATGCGGCACGTGTCCGCAACGATCAGGTGCAGAGCTTATGCGCGTCCTGCTTACGTCAGAAGCGAGATTTGAGCGCACGCCGGACGGCGAGATCTGGGGTCCGCCTGCGTATGGACGCGCGCTGTGGGCGCGGTATCTGGAGGTGTTTTCGAGTGTGACGATCGCTGCCCGAGTCGCCGATGTGACCGTCGCCTCACCGGGCTGCGTCACGGCCTCGGCCCCCGACGTGCAGTTCTGCCCGCTCGTTCCATATTCAGGACTCTCCGGATTACTCACCAACCTCCGTCGCGTCCGCGGCAGCGTCGTTTCTGCGGTACAGAACACCCCCGCCATCATCGTCAGGGCGCCGTCACCGATTGCCTATTTGACCTGCCGGGCCGCGGCGAGGGTCGGCCGTCCTTTCGCCGCGGAGATCGTCGGTGATTCGGATCAGGTGTTCTCACGGGGCGCGTTTCACCATCCCCTCCGGGTGCCGATCAGGTGGTTTGCCAGATCGACGCAGCGGCAGCTCTCGCGGGAGGCGATTGCGGTTCTGTATGTGACCAATACCGTGCTTCAGCGCCGCTACCCAAGCCATGGGCAGTCGTACGCGGCTTCGGACGCCGCGCTCGACGATCTGGCGTTCGCATCCGAAGACCGGCACGAGTGGCGGCCGCCGGCGGAGTTCCTGCTCGTCACGGTTGGCGGACTGGATCAGCCCTATAAGGGAACGGGCGTACTTCTCGACGCGGTATACGAGCTTCGTCAACGAGGGGCGCGCGTCAGGCTCCGCATCGTTGGCGACGGTCGGCTCTTCGTCCACTACCAGAGACGGTGCCAGGCACTGGGTCTTTCGAACGCGGTCGAGTTCGTTGGACAGCAGGATCGTGCAGGCGTCCACGCGGCGCTGGACGCTGCGCATCTGTTCGTCCTGCCGTCGCTCACCGAGGGCCTCCCGCGCGCGCTGCTCGAAGCGATGGCGCGCGGCCTGCCCGCGGTCGCCACCAACGTCGGCGGCGTTCCCGAATTGCTTCCCTCGGAGTGTCTCGTTCCTCCCCGGGATGCGCACGCGCTCGCTGTCCGCATCGAACAGATGATGTGCGACCAACCAGGGCGGCGGCGCTTGGGACAGCGAAACCGAGCTCACGCACGCACGCATCACGAGCGGTGCCAGTCAACGATTCGCAGGGACTTCCTCACCGCGGTCAGGCACGCGAGCGCGAGTCACTTCCCGGAGGCGCGCTGTGCGTGAATCCGTCAGCTTGACCGCCGCGGATGCCCTGCCGAGTCCTGTGCAATCTGTGGCCCCGCCCGACGTCGGGACGAAGGAACGGATCATCCTCGATCACGATGCCGTTACAGGTCCGCGGCTCAAGTACTACTTGCAGGCGGCCGACGTCGAGTACTGGACTGATCTCTGGAGGCAGGCGGGCGAGACTTCATATGTCCGCGCCAGCCGCGGACATTTGCCCCATCAGCTGCGGCAGACATTCCGGCGCTGGGCGAAGCGGGACGGCAGGACGCTCGAAGCCGGATGCGGGCTGGGCCACTTTACCGTCGCCGCGAACGCGCTCGGTTATCGCGCCGAAGGGCTTGATTGGTCCGCAAAGACCATCGAGACTATTCGCCAAAAATTTCCGTCGATTCCGTGGCACGTAGGCGACGTGCGGAGCCTGGAGTTTGCGACCGAAAGCTTCGACACCGTGTACTCGCCGGGCGTGTGCGAGCACTTCATCGAAGGGCCGATCACGGTTCTCTCCGAGACACACCGCATCCTTCGCCGGGGCGGTGTCGCCATCGTGTCGACGCCCTGTTTCAATGCGTGGCAGCAGCGACATGTGGACCGTGTCACCCGCGGCGGGCGCGGTACGGATCGCGAGTTCTATCAGTACGCGTTCACTCCCGACGGTCTGACGACGGTGCTGGGACGACTCGGCTTCGAGGTCGTGCAAGTGCGGCCGTATGCCGCGCTCGACACGTTCATCCACGACGTGGGTTGGCGTCTCCCGCCCCGGCTGGCACACGTGGCTGCGGGTTTGATGGACTACGTTCCCGTCGTTCGCGACTGGGGCAGCACGTGCATCTGGGTGGCACGCAAATGCTGACGTCTATTTTCGAGTGGCCCGGACGCGCGAAGAGGGCGCAGACATGGTAGTGGGCATCACCGGCGCGTCCGGCTTCGTCGGCTCTACCCTCATGCGTCGGCACGTCGAGGCTGGAGACGTCGTGCGCGGCCTCACCCGGCGGCCGAAGGCGATCTCGCAGTCAGGCGTGCAGGTAATCGAAGGGGATCTCGAGAGACCGGACGACGCGCTGACGCGATTCTCGGACGGCCTCGACGTTCTGTACCACTGCGCCGGCGAGGTGCGGGATGTGCGGCGAATGCAGGCCGTCAATGTGGAGGGGGTGCGGGCGTTGCTTCGCGCCGCCGCCGGGCGCATCGGCCGGTGGGTCCAGTTGAGCAGCGTCGGCGTCTATGGCTCACGCCGCAGCGGTCTCATTTCCGAGGACACTCCGGTTGCGCCGCGGGGGATCTACGAACAGACCAAGGCCGACGCCGACGCACTGGTAATGGAAGCCGGACGTCTGAGCGAGATTCCGACCTATGCGGTGCTGCGTCCCTCGATCGTATTCGGACCAGGGATGCCGAATCAATCCGTCACGCAGATGATGCGGATGGTACAGCATCGGCTCTTCTTCTACATCGGCCCGAGCGGCGCGTCCGCAAACTACGTTCACGTGTCGAACGTCGCGGATGCTCTTCTGCTGTGTGGGACTTCGCCGCAGGCTGACGGCCAGGTCTACAACCTGTCCGACTGGTGCACCGTGGAAGACTTCGTCGGCGCGATCGCTGACGCGCTCGGCTGTCCACGGCCGCGCCTGCGCCTCCCGGAGTGGCCAGTCCGCCGAGCGCTGCGGATGATCAACCACGTCGCGGCACTTCCACTGACTGACTCGCGCATCGATGCCCTCGTCAATCGAAGCCGCTACTCGAGTCAGCGAATTCAACGCGATCTGAGATTCTCACTCGAAGTCTCGATTCCTGCTGGCCTGGCGCAGATGGTGGCGATGAGGACCGCGGCATGAAGCGCAAGGCCTGTGTCGTGGTCGCGAGCGAGATGACGCTGCGTACTTTTCTCGTCGCTCAGCTTGTCGCGATGCAGGCACGCTACGACGTCACGGTGGTCGTCAACACCACGAATCCGGCATTGCTCGAAGACCTCGGCGTCAGCGCGAGACTGCGGGCACTCCCAATTGAGCGAGCGATTGCGCCGCTCTGTGATCTTCGGTGCCTGGCAAGCCTGATCCGCCTCATGCGCACGGAGCGTTTCGATCTCGTGCACTCGATGACACCCAAGGCCGGACTGTTGGCGATGGTCGCGGCCCGGATCGCGCGGGTGCCGGTGCGTATC
>Ga0222622_10000565_pt1 | contig 14040 bp, 7 predicted proteins | sample PLM2_5_b1metaG_FD_177335 | JGI IMG/M metagenome (GOLD analysis project Ga0222622, IMG submission 177335) | Groundwater sediment microbial communities from an aquifer in East River, Colorado, USA - PLM2_5_b1 | ecosystem: Environmental > Terrestrial > Soil > Riparian zone | place: USA: East River... | reverse complement strand
CGACGATTGCCCGCCGGATTCCGCGAGCAGTTTTCCGATCACCGTGCCCAGCGCAATGACCATCGCGATCGACCCGAGCGTGTCGCCCATGCCCGCTTGAAACGCCCGGGCAATGTCAGCCAGCGGCATGCGCGTCGCCAGCCCCACGAAGATCGACGACAGCGCCAACGCAAGAAATGCCGGAATCCGCGCCCAGGTGATCAGCAGGACAACGAACGCGACTCCGATGGCGGCGATGATCAGAAGGGTTGCGGCGTCAGACATGAAGCTGGAAGCTGGAAGCTGGAAGCTGGAAGCTGGAAGCTGACGTTAATATATTTTAGGTTCAGCAATGGGCGCCGTGCCTTCGAGGAAGTCGAAGTCGCAGCCGCGATCGGCCTGCGTGACGTGCAGTGAATAGAGATGCCCGAAGCCGCGCGGGTACTGGGGTTCGGGCCGTTTCCACTCGGCGCGCCGGCGCGCCAGCTCCGAATCGTCGACGCGCAGCGAGAGACGGCGCGAGGGGACATCGAGCTCGATGATGTCGCCGTCGCGAACGAACGCGAGGGGGCCGCCGACGAACGATTCAGGAGCGATGTGGAGCACGCAGGCGCCATAGCTGGTTCCGCTCATGCGCGCGTCGGATAACCGCACCATGTCGCGGACGCCTTGTGCGAGCAGCTTCTTTGGAATCGGCAGCATTCCCCATTCGGGCATACCGGGTCCACCCAGCGGGCCGGCGTTTTGCAGAACCAGCACCGAGTCTGGAGTGACGGGCAGCGATGGATCATCGATCCGGGCGGCCAGGTCGTCGTAGTTGTGAAACACCACGGCCGGGCCGGCGTGCTGTAGCAATCGCTTCTCTGCCGCGGTGTGTTTGATGACCGCGCCTTGTGGCGCAAGATTTCCGCGAACCACTGCGACGCCGCCTTCCGGACCGATGGGACGTTCGCGGCTGGCGATCACCGACTCGTTGCAGACGATCGCCTCGCTGACGTTTTCGCCGAGCGTCTTTCCGTTCACGGTGACGCACTCGGTGTGCAGGAGATCTCCGAGGCGTGCCAGCACACCGCGCAGTCCGCCGGCATAAAAGAAATCCTCCATCAGGTATTCACCGCTGGGACGAATATTGCCGATGAACGGCGTGCGTCGCGAGAGCGCGTCGAATCGATCGAGATCGAGGCTGGCGCCGGCGCGGCCGGCCAGCGCAATCAGATGAATGATCGCGTTGGTAGACCCACCGAGCGCCATCGCTGCCGTGACCGAATTTTCGAAGGCCTCGGTGGTCATGATCTGGCGCGGCGTCAAGTCTTCCCACACCATCTCGACGCTGCGGCGCCCGCACGCGACGGCCATCCGCGCGTGAGCCGAGTCGGCCGCGGGGATCGACGACGCCCCCGGGAGCGTCATCCCCAACGCTTCGACAGCGGCCGCCATCGTCGACGCCGTGCCCATGGTCATGCAGGTGCCGAACGATCGCGCGATGCCTTCCTCCATTTCGCGCCAGCTGCACTCGTCGAGCGTCCCGGCGCGCCGCTCGGCCCAGTATTTCCACACGTCGCTGCCGGACCCAAGAAACTGGCCGCGCCAGTTTCCGCGCAGCATCGGGCCTGCCGGCATGAGGAGTGCGGGAAGGTTTGCGCTCGTCGCGCCCATCAGCAGCGCCGGCACCGTCTTGTCGCATCCGCCCATCAACACTGCCCCGTCGACGGGGTAGGAGCGCAGGGCCTCCTCGGCATCCATCGCCAGCAGGTTGCGATAGAGCAGCGTGCTGGGTTTCATGAAGGTCTCGCCGAGTGTCAGGAGCGGGATTTCCATCGGGAACCCGCCGGCCTGCCAGACACCGCGTTTGACTTCTTCGGCGCGCATACGGAAGTGGGCGTGGCAGGGATTGGCGTCGCTCCAGGTATTGAGGATGGCGATCACCGGCTTGCCCGAGAGATCCTCCATGCTGAATCCGGCCTGCTTGGCGCGCGAGCGATGGCCAAACGACCGCAGGTCGTCGCGTCCAAACCATCGATGGCTGCGCAATTCGGTCGGCTGCTTCCGCCGCGTTGTCACCCTTGAGCCCTCCATTCACTCCCGCGGGTGTGCCTCGACCGATGGTTCGCGATCACGACGACACCGCGTGCGGGTCACGCGATGGAATCCGCAACGTCAACACGACGATTGATTCGAGAACCAGCGCGCCCGCGAGGATCAGCAGCCCTGTCGTGTAGGCGCCGGTGAAATCGCGCAAGGCCCCCATCAGCGAGGGGCCGACGGCCCCACCGAGATTGCCAATCGCGTTAATCAAACCGATGCCGGCAGCAGCACCCGTTCCCCCGAGAAAAATCGGCGGCATCGTCCAGAACACGCTCATCACCGAGCGCTGGCCGATTTGGGAGAGCGTGAAGCTGAGCACGAGCAGCCAGATGTTGTGCCGGAACACCACCGCGAGGACTAAGCCAATCGCCGCGGTGATCGCGCATGCCGCGACGTGACCCTTGCGCTCACCCGTGCGATCCGAGTGCCGTCCGATCAACACCATGGCCACCAGCGCCGCGGTGAACGGGATTGCGGTCAGCAGGCTGATCGGCGCCCGTGTCGACCCGGCAGCTTCGGTGAGCATCTTGGGGAGCCACAGAAAGATGCCATAGGTATTGACGGTGTTGAGAAAGTACACGAGACACAGGAGCCAGACGCGTCCGCTCGACAGGCTGCGAAAGACCGACGAGTGTCCGCTGGAGATCCGGCGGGCAGCCTCCGCATCCATCGTTGCGGTGAGCCACGTGCGGTCCGCATCGGGCAGCCACGTCGCGTCTGCCGGCCGGTCGGTGAGTACTCGAAGCGCCAGCACGCCGAGAAGAACTGCCGGCAGGCCTTCAACGAGAAACAGCCATTGCCAGCCGCGCAACCCGAGCGCGCCATCGAGCGACAGGAGCGCGGCCGAGACCGGGGCGCCAAGAATGATCGACACGGGTGCCGCCATCATGAACAGCGCGCCAGTGCGTGCGCGTTCCGCGGAAGGGATCCAGTAGGTCAGGTACAGCACCACCCCGGGGAAGAATCCTGCTTCGGCGATCCCGAGGACGATGCGTGCGGCGTAAAACGAGTTGACGCCGCGGACGAATACCATCCCCATCGACGCGATACCCCAGCCGATCATGATGCGCGCAATCCAGCGCCGCGCACCGGCTCGCTCGAGAATGAGATTGCTCGGGACCTCGAAGAGGCAATAACCGAGGAAGAATAATCCCGCTCCAATCCCGTACTGCGTGTCGGTCAACCCGAGATCGCGTTGAAACGCGCTTGCGGCGAACCCGATATTGACGCGATCGATGTAGGCAACGACGTAGCAGATAAACGCGAAGGGGATCAGTCGTCGGGCGACCCGCGCAATGACCTCGCGCCGGCGTTGGGCGGCCTGTTCGGGCGTTGCTGGCTCGGTCACGTGCATGGCGGCGGTCAACTCTATCGTGACCGCGCCAATTCACCAATCCACCGGTCAACCCGAGGGGCATCGCCCCTCGGACTCCCCTACACGCGCCCTCGCTCGCCGCTTCGACGGCTCGCTCCGGTCGCGTGGCTCGCTCGCGCGCTCGCTCGCACACTGTTGTCCCACGCCGAGATTTATGAGACAGGTTCTAATTGAATTTGTGTCTCACCTGCGTTGTACTGGCTGCACATGAGAGGTGTCATTGCCGCCGTCGCCACGCCCGTTGACGCGAACGGCCGCTTGTACGTGCACACGTTCGAGCGGTTGATCGATCGGTTGATTGAATCCGGGGTGGACGGCGTGTGCCTCGGTGGCGCGACGAGCGAATACCCGAGCGTTGCCGTTGACGACCGAAAGGCCGCGATCGAAGCCGCCGCGCCGCGCGTACCTCGGGATCGCACGTTCCTGGTCGCCATCGGCGCTCCCACACTTCGACAGGTCGTAGACCTTGGCCTGTCAGCGCAACGCGCAGGCTGCGGTGCCGTGCTCCTGCCCATGCCGATGTTTTTTCGCTATCAACAGGACGATCTCCGCGCCTTTGCCGTCGAGGCGAGCCGCGCGCTTGCGGCACCTGTGCTCCTCTACGATCTTCCCGAGTTCACTAATCCCCTCGAGCCTGAGACCGTCATCGCGTTGTTGAACGACGAACGATTCATCACCGGAATCAAGGACAGCAGCGGTGCCCGCGCCCATTTGCCTGCATACGCGGCCGCTCGCAACGGACGCGATTGGACGCTGCTGGTCGGCCACGATGAACTGCTCTTCGAAGGGCTGTCCGCCGGATGGAACGGGACAGTGTCCGGGATCGCGTGCTTTTGTCCTGAGTTGCCGGTGGCGATCTATCGCAGCCACGTCGCGGGGGATGGTCAACGCGCAAGAGATCTTCAAACACTGCTCGACGAAGTGATCGTCCAGCTGGGAACGCTTCCGGCTCCATGGGGGGTCCGTGTCGCCCTCGATCTGCGGGGATTCGACATGGGTCCACTGCCGCTTCCGCTCAGCGCCGCCCGTCGCGAACAAGTGAACCGCTTCCGCGAATGGCTCCCCGGCTGGCTCGACAAAGTCACACTCGCCGTCCGCTAAGCCCTCTCGCGCCGAGACCGCACAAGATCTCACGCCGAGGACGCAGAGTGCGCAGACAAGGAACTCGCTGGCCCGACCGCGCTTCGCGCGGTGAAGGGCACGCCGGAATTGAGAACACAAACGCTTCGCACACAAGTAGCGCTTGTGTTCTCAATTCCAGCGTGCCCTGGAACGCCGGCTAAAGCCGGCGTTCGGGCCAGCCATGCTCGGCGGAGGAAGCCAAAGATCTCTGCGTCTCTGCGAGAGTCTGTCTGCGTCTCTGCGAGTGTCTTACGGCTGCACCGTTGCGCCCGCTTCTGCGAGCCGACCCGCATCGTGCGTCACGAAGAACAGGATGCCGCAGGCGAGGAACACTGCCGCTGCGAGATACACCGATGACGCCAGGGCGATCGCCGTGCCGAGATTGGATCGCGAGGCAATGAACCCAATGACGATCGGCGCCGAGCCTCCGCCTGCGAGCCACCCGATCGCGTTCATGAAACCGGCCGCGGTACCGCGCGCCTCGGGTGCGACGACGTCGAACACGGATGCGAAGATGTTCGCATCGTAGAGCCCTTTGAAGAATCCCCAGAGCGTGAGCGCGAGAATCAACGTGCCCACCGACGTTGTCACTCCACACAGCGCGACGAACGGTGCGCCGCCGAGCACGCCGACCAGTTGAACCGCGAGGCGTCCGCGAGGAGAGCGGCGCCGCCAGGTGTCGGCGAGCCACCCGCCTATTGGCGCGCCGGCGAGGCTCGCAAGCTGCACGAACAATGTGGCCGTGAGCCCCGACATCGCCAGCCCCATGTGAAACTTGTCGAACAGAAATTTCGGCATCCACGAGAGCAGCACCACGGCGACGAAGTTGGCGCACATGAAAGCGCCCATCAGGCACAGCACCGTGGGTGTCCTGGCGACCAGCCGAAGAAAATCACCGAGTGGGAGCGGCGCCACAACTGCGGGACCCTGTTCGAGGCCGCGCGGCGGCTCCACGAGGAAGCGGTGCAGGATCAGGCCGAGCACGACACCGGCGGTGCCAAACACGACGAACGACAACCGCCATCCGTAGTACTGGCCGATGAGTCCGGCGAAAAATCCACCGCCAATGGTTCCTACATACACGCTGGTCTGATGGAGACCCATCGCGCGCGACCGCGTGTCGCGCCCGTGATAGTCGCTGATCAGCGACATCGACGCCGGGTAGTAGAACGTTTCACCGAGGCCTTCGGCGGCGCGAAACAAGAACAGGTGTTGGAAGTTGCGCGCGAACACCGTCGCAATACAGATCGCGCTCCACGCGTGCAGGCCGCCGAGAATGGCCGTCTTACGGCGGATGCGATCGACCACCATGCCGGCCAGGGGGGCGGCGAGACCGTAGACCCAGGCGAACGCCGAGCCCAGCAGTCCAAGCTGGATCGGCGTCAGGTGCATCTCGCGTTCGAGCAGCGGGAACACAGAAAAGATCGCCTGGCGATCCGCGTAGTTGCAAAAGCAGATCGCCCAGAGCATGGCCACAACGGCCCATTTGTAGCGAGGTGTCATCGGCACCCGCATTATGGCGTAGCGTTCGCTCGCTGGCGCTACAATGCGCGTGAGGTCGCGCATGCGAATCATTGCCGCCGCCGTGCTCGCCATTATCGTCACCGTTCCGCAGGTTCCGTCAGGTCAATCGCGGTACCGGACGCTGGACGATCGCTTTGCGCCGCCGCAATTTGTCAACGCGGACGGCTGGACGGCGCGGGCCGCCTATTTGCGCGAGCACGTGCTCGCGTCCGCCGGGCTTCTGCCGCTGCCGGAGAAGACCGCTCTTCACCCCAGCGTCTTCGGAGAAGTACGACGCGCCGATTACAGCGTGGCCAAGGTGTACTTCGAGAGTCTTCCCGGCTTCTTCGTCACCGGCAACCTGTATCGGCCCATCGGCGACGGACCGTTCCCCGCGGTTCTGTCGCCGCACGGCCACTGGGCCTACGGCCGTCTCGAGAACACCGCAATCAACTCCGGGCCTGGACGGGCGATAAATCTGGCCCGCCAGGGATTCGTGGTGTTCACCTACGACATGGTTGGTTATAACGACAGCCAGCAGGTGCCGCACACCTTCAGCGGCCAGCGCGAGTATCTGTGGGGATTGAGTCTGTCAGGGCTTCAGCTGTGGGATAGCATCCGGGCGCTGGACTTTCTCGAATCGCTTCCCTACGTGCGTCGTGACGCGATCGGTATGACCGGCGAGTCGGGTGGCGGCACGCAAACATTTCTCGCCTCCGCGGTCGATCGCCGGATTGCCGTTTCTGTCCCGGTCAACATGATCTCGCTGCACATGCAGGGCGGTTGCCTGTGTGAGAACCCTCCAGGGTTGCGCCTGGAGACGACCAACGTGGAGATTGCCGCGACGATTGCGCCGCGTCCGCTGCTCATGATTTCCGCCACCGGCGATTGGACGAACGAGACCCTCGAGTCGGAGTACCCCGCGATGAGGGGAATCTACAATCTGCTCGACGCGCCCGACCACGTACGGGCCGTTCGCATCACGGCGGAGCACAACTACAACAGGGAAAGCCGCGAGGCGATGTACGCCTGGATGACGCGCTGGCTGCAGCACGCGCCCGAGGACGCGCACCCGTCCGAGCGATCTTTTACAGTCGAACCGCTCCAGAACCTGCTGGTGTTCTACCAACGCGCGCTGCCGTCAAATGCGGTCGACGTCGCAGGGCTGACGGCGGAATGGATCGACGGGGCCAAACGTCAGCTTGCGGCAGCGGCCCCGGACGCATTCGCGGCGACGTTACGGCATGCGCTCGGGTTTGCGCCGCCGGACGTTACGGGCAACGGCCATGACGACGCGCACACGAGCGGCGGAAACCGAGCAGTGCTTTTGACGCGGCATGATCCCGAATTGGAGCGTGCGTTGATCGGCGCGCGGTTCAATCCGATGACGATCGACTTCACGCCCTTTGACGCCGAAGCCGCGACGAAAATTCACCATTTCGAGACCTACAACCGTACTCCTGCGAGTCAGCGAGTGGCCGATATCGTCGCCGCCGTGCGCGCCCATCCCGGTGCTGCGCTCATTGCGGACGGCGACGCCGCCCTCGCGGCGTTGCTCGCCAGCGCCGTCGTCCCGATTCGTCTTGCCGTCCTTGACGTCGAGGGATTCGATACGTCCAGCGATCAAGCCTTCGTCGACCACCTGTATATTCCGGGCCTTCGCCGTGCGGGCGATTTGCGAACCGCCGCGTCGATGTCTCGAGGAGAAGTGGTGGTGCACAATGGCGGCGCGGCGTTCAACGTCCCCGCGCTCCACCCGGACGCTGGGAAGCTCACGTCGGCAGAGATTGTCACGATCCTTCGCAAGTCGTCGTCAAACTCGAAACACTGACTCTGGGGTTCACATGGCTCTCCTGGTGCGCGCTCTGATCCGCATTCCGCGTGTTGGCGTGTTGGCGCTCGCTGGATGTGCGCTGCTGACACTGGGCGTTGCCGCGCAGGAACACGTTCATCCGACCGACGTGTCTGTCGTCGAACTGCAACCGCTCGCGCAGCAGGTCCGCCGGCTCGAAACGGCGCTTGCGTATCTCGGTCAGCCGTTGCCGGCGCACGACCGCGATGCGATCGATGCCGCGATTGCACGCGCGGACACCGCCGCGTCGGTCCCGGAGATTCAGCGGATCCTCGATCGATCGGTGCTGGCGACCGTCCACATCAATCCCGAGAGCCGGGTCAAGGTAGAGCAGGGCCAGGCGAAGCCGGAACTGCTTCAGGGTGGCACCCGCTTGTTCCTCGTCAAAGTCTTGAACGAGGCTGGTGTGACCGCTCCACTCGCCGTCCAAAGCGTCAACAGCGGCCGTGTGTTCATTACCTCTCGCAACACCCCGGAGCCGGCACAGGAACTGACCGAAGACGACGTTCGCGACCGCTGGGCGGACATTGCCTTGTATACCGCGTCGCCCATGCGCCCGCGTTTGTCCGGCCTGCCGATCGAGTATGTGATTCTGCAGGTCTACAGCCGCGATGCGGGCCGGCGATCGGCGGTCATGGCGTTCAATGTCGGCCAGGGAACGGCCGACGTTGGCTTCCGCAGCGACATCGACATCCTCTTCACCTGTGTTCCCGCTCACCCGGTGCGCGTCCGCGTCGTCGATGAACACGGCGAGCCAACCACGGCAGGGTTCTTGATCAAGGACGATGTGGATCGGATTTATCCGACGGTGTCGAAGCGGCTGGCGCCTGACTTCTATTTTCAGCCGCAGGTGTACCGCTCGGATGGGGAGACGATCCGGCTGCCGTCAGGCTCGTTCATGCTGACCGTATCGCGCGGTCCGGAGTACGTGTCCGAGACGCGTCGTGTCGCGCTGGCGGGTCCCGATGAGTGGCTGTTCCGGTTGGCGCGCTGGATCGATCCATCGCGCTACGGGTGGTACTCCGGCGATCACCATATCCATTCGGCGGGATGTTCGCATTATCAAAACCCCACCGAAGGCGTTCGTCCTGAAGACATGTGGCCGCAAATTTCTGGAGAAGGCCTCAATGTCGCGTCCGTGCTCACCTGGGGGCCGTCGTACTATTTCCAGAAACAGTTCTTCAGCGGCGAGGATCATCCGCTGTCGAAACCGGGACAGCGGCTGATGCATTACGACCTGGAGATCTCCGGATTTCCGTCAAGCCATGCCGGCCACCTCGTGCTCCTCGGTTTGAAAGATCAGGACTACCCGGGCACGCGGCGACTCGAGGACTGGCCGACCTGGACGCTGCCCATTCTTCGTTGGGCCAAGGCGCAAGGAGCCGTCGTCGGATTCGCCCATTCGGGATGGGGGCTGGAGACGCGCAGCCGCACGCTGCCTAACTACGAAATACCGGCGTTCGACGGCATCGGCGCCAACGAGTTCATCGTCGACGTGACGCATCCCAACGTGGTCGATTTCATTTCGGCCGGGGATACACCGCACATATGGGAACTGAACATCTGGTATCACACGTTGAATGCAGGCTTCCGGACGCGGATCAGCGGCGAGACGGATTTCCCCTGTATCACTGATGACAAAGTTGGCCTGGCGCGCTCGTATGCAAAGGTCGACGGCGGCCTGACGTATAGAAAATGGATCGATGCGGTGAAGGCCGGCCGCAACTACGTCTCGGATGGGAAGAGCCACCTGATGGACTTCTCGGTGAACGGCATCGAGGCGGGCACCAACGAGAGCGAACTGCGGCTCGATCGCCCGGGGCGCGTGAAGATCGCGATCAAGGCGGCGGCAAATCTCGAGGCCGTGCCGAACGAGCTGATTCGAAGCACGCCGTACGATGCCACGCCGTATTGGGATCTCGAACGTGCCCGAATCGGGACTGGTCGAGAAGTGCCCGTCGAGATTGTCGTCAACGGGGCCGTCATGGCCACCCAGCCGCTCGTCGCCGATGGCCGCGTGCGTGATCTCACGTTCGAGATCCCGCTTGAATCCAGCAGCTGGATCGCCGCGCGGATTCTTCCCTCCTCGCACACCAACCCGGTGTTTGCGATCGTCGGCGGCAAACCGATTCGCGCCTCTCGCGAGAGCCTGCGCTGGTGCGTCAACGCGGTCAACCAGTGCTGGAGCCAAAAGGCGCCGAAGATTCGCGACAGCGAACTGGACGAGGCGCGCCGGGCCTACGACTTCGCGCGACAGACGTATCAGCAGCGCCTGGCGGAACTCGAGAAAGGGCTCCAGTGAGCGCGGAGATCCGGTGCGTGCGCGCTGCGCTTCTGGGGTGCGTCATCGCCTCGTCCATGGCGTCGAACGCCGCAGCCCAAACTGCGAGCACCGCTCCGCGTGTCGACTTCGAACGGCAGATTGCACCGATCATCAAGGAGCGGTGTCTCGAGTGTCACAGCCAGGACAAGCGGAAAGGCGGGCTGTCGCTGGCCACGTATGCTGACGCGCTCGACGGCGGCCGCAATGGACCGGCCATCCGTCCGGGCAACGCAGCGCGGAGCATTTTGATCCACCGGCTGACCGGCGCCGTCGAGCCGCAGATGCCGAAAGACAAGGATCCGCTCACGCCGCGCGAGCTGCGCCCCGTTCGCTTGTGGATCGATCAGGGTGCGCGACGGACCGCAACCTCGGCTCGCGCACCGCAGCCGTGGGAGGCGCCGCTGGCGTTGACGAAACCGGCGGTTCCTGCGGCGATCTGGCCCGGCTGGGCGAGTCCGCTGGATCGACTGGTCGCCTCGTACCTGTCATCCCATCGAACACCGGCACCACCGCCGGCGTCGGACGCGGCATTCGCCCGGCGCGTCTACCTGGATGTATGGGGTTTGCTGCCGACGCCCGAGGAACTCCAGCGCTTTCTCGACGATCAGGATCCGGGAAAACGCGGGGCGCTTGTCGGATCTTTGCTGGCCGACGACCAGAAGTACGCCGAACATTGGATGTCGTTCTGGAACGATCTCCTCCGCAACGACGACGGTGTGACGTACTTTTCGGAAACGGCCGGCCGCAAGAGCATCAGCGACTGGCTGTTCACCTCGCTGAAGAACAATCTGCCGTACGATCAATTTGTCCGTCGGCTGCTCAGTCCCACGGAGGCTGGGGACCCGGACGGATTTCTCGTCGGGGTGAACTGGCGCGGCGAGACCAGCGCGGCCGTCACACCATGGATGCAGGCGGCGCAAAACACCGCCCAGGTGTTTGCCGGCATCAACCTGAAGTGCAACGCCTGCCACGACAGCTTCGTGAGCAAGTGGAAGCTGAAGGACGCCTACGCGCTCGCCGCCTACTTCGCGCCGGATCCACGGCTGCAGATGTATCGTTGCGACGTCGCCCTGAACAAATTCGCTGAGCCTGGCTTCCTCTTTCCCGAATTGACGCGCACCCCATCGTCGTCGTCGCTTCCGGATCGGCGCGCCGCGGCCGCTGAGATCTTCACGGATCGCCGCATGGGGCGAATGCCGCGAACCTTCGTCAACCGGATCTGGACGCGGCTTTTCGGCCGGGGACTGGTGGCCAACCCCGATGAAATGGACGGCATGCCCTGGAGCGCGGACGTCCTTGATTGGCTGGCCAGCGACTTTGTCGATCATGGCTACGACATCAAGCGATTGATCAATACGATCCTTACCTCGCGCGCGTACTCGATGCCCGCCGTCGCCCGACCCGGTGAACCGCCGGCGCGCGGGTACACCTTTGCTGGTCCTGAGGTCCGCCGGCTCACGTCCGAGCAGTTCGCCGATGCGATCGGCGCGATGACGGGAGAGTGGAATACCTACACTCCGCGCGCGCCGTCATCCTCGACCTCGCCGCCGCGTCCCGCACCGGAGCGGCCACCCTCGATGCCATCCACGGCCGGCGCGTACGGCCGCGAGTGGCGCGCCGCATCGACCAGCTTGACGCGCGCGCTCGGCCGGCCGATTCGCGACCAGGTCACCTCGGTGCGCGCGGCGCATGCGTCCACGCTTCAGGCGCTGGAACTGGTCAACGGCGAGTTGCTGACGCAGTCGCTCTCGCGGGCAGCCCGCCGTATGCTCGGCGAACTGCCGCCCGAGCCGCTCAGCCTCTACAACCGAACCGTCGCCGGTCGTTACGCTTCGTCGACACTCTTCGACGTCGACATTTCGAAGGCGACAAAGCTGTGGCTGGTGGTCCAGGAGAACGGATCGAACGCGCCTGAAAAAATTCAGCCGGTGTGGGCACACGCGGAGTTGATCGGGCCGTCCGGACCGGTCGCGCTCTCATCGCTGACGCCGGTCGAAGGACACGGGCTGCGATCGGGTGACGGTCCAATTGGTGTGGCGGGGGATACGGGAGATGGTGTCCGTGTGAAGAACCCATCGGTGCTCGTTTACAACATCGCCGACCGCGGCTTCACGTCCCTCCGCGGTGCAATTGGAATCGAGAACCCGCAGAGTGAGATTGGTTCGACACTGAATCCGCAGATTCGATTTTTCGTGTTCGATCGTGAGCCAAACATGGAGCGCCTGCTGCCGCCCGCTGCCGGTGCGCCGCTTGCGCCGCCTCCACCGATTCACACGGTGAGCGAGGCGATCGATCGTGTCTTTCACCATGCCCTCGGCCGTGCGCCGTCAGCTGAAGAGCGAAAAACCGCCGAAGCGGCCCTGCGCGATCCGGCTGGCACGGCCCGTCCGTCGGCGCCCGGGCTCGCGGATGTGCTGTGGGCGATCGTGATGAAGCCGGAATTTCAGTTGATTTATTGACCCGTGATCGGGGGTGCGGGATCCGGGATCCGCCGATTGCAGCAACATACGACGATGAGGCGGCGCGAGCGATGAGCGAGCGCTGGCAGAGCGCTGGGGGTGGGGCCCCAGCGCAAAGTAAGAAAAGATGAGAATCATGACCCGGGACGAAGCACTTATCTATCGCCGTCTCTCCCGTCGCGGCTTCATGGGCGCCACGGCGGCCGGGACGCTGTCGGCGCTGGTCGGACGTGCGCCGGCGTTGGCGTTTCAAGCGCCAGCGAAGCCGCCGACCGCCGATGCGGTCATCGTGTTGTGGATGGCCGGCGGCATGGCGCAAACCGAAACGTTCGATCCGAAGCGCTACACGCCGTTTGCGCCCGGCGTTCGCGTCGAACAGGTCCTGAGCACGTTTCCGCAGATCGACACCGCCGTCGACCACATCAAGTTCACGCAGGGTCTCGAACAGATCGGGAGCGTCATCGATCGCGGCACGGTGATTCGTACCTTCAACGCCGCTGATCTGGGTTTCATCCTGCACTCGCGTCACCAGTATCACTGGCACACCGGTTACATCCCGCCGCAGCCGATGGCGATGCCGCATCTCGGCGCGGTGATCTCGCGGACGCTGGGGCCGAAGAACCCCGACATGCCCGCCTTCATTGCCATTGGACAGACGGTTGAGGGCGCAGGGGAGATCGGCACGTTGAAAGCGTTCCACACCGCTGGATTTCTCGGATCCGAGCACGGCCCCTTTTTGATCGTCGATCCGCAGGATGCGGCGTCCGCGGTCCGTCCGCCGAAGGAACTCACGGAGGCGAGGTTCCGCAGCCGGCGCGAACTGTTCACGTCGCTGCTCGCGCAGGAGCCGGTCTATCAATACGGCGGCGATTTTCAGCGCGAGTCGCTGCTGAAATCCCTCGATTCGGCCGATCGCTTGCTGAAGTCACCGTCGGCGAAGGCATTCGACTTGTCGCTCGAACCGACGCGGACGTTCGACGCGTACAACACGGGACGATTTGGTCAGGGATGCCTGCTCGCACGGCGGTTGATCGAGGCGGGCGCGCGCTACGTCGAGGTCACCTCCGAATACATTCCGTTCGTGTACTGGGACAGCCACGAGAACGGTCACGAACGCGCGACGGCGATGAAAAAACTCATCGACGCGCCGGTCGCGCAGCTGATTCGGGATCTGGAGGAACGTGGGCTGCTGGATCGCACGCTCGTCGTGCTGGCCAGCGAGTTCGGCCGCGATGCGCTGACGGAGGGGAAGGTCGGGAAGGAAGTCAAGGATCAGGCGATCAATATTCCCGACGTCATCAGCGAGCCGCGTCATTACGGGATGCATCGGCATTTCACTGCG
>Ga0222622_10000564_pt1 | contig 14043 bp, 10 predicted proteins | sample PLM2_5_b1metaG_FD_177335 | JGI IMG/M metagenome (GOLD analysis project Ga0222622, IMG submission 177335) | Groundwater sediment microbial communities from an aquifer in East River, Colorado, USA - PLM2_5_b1 | ecosystem: Environmental > Terrestrial > Soil > Riparian zone | place: USA: East... | reverse complement strand
TAACGCTCAACGATCCCCTGGATGATCTCGATGGCCTCTTTCTCGGATGGCGGTTCTATCCGCACAGCTTGAAACCGGCGCTCGAGAGCACGGTCCTTTTCAATAGTTTTCCGAAACTCGGAGGGCGTCGTTGCGCCGATGCACTGTATGTCGCCTCGGGACAGCGCCGGCTTTAATATGTTTGCCGCGTCCAGCGTGCCCTCAGCCGAACCCGCACCGACCAGTGTGTGAAGTTCATCTATAAAGACGATGTTCTCGCTGCTTTCTTTAAGCTCGGACATTATCTTCTTCAACCTTTCCTCAAATTGCCCGCGATACTTTGTACCAGCGACGACCAGCGACAGGTCGAGCGACAGTATGCGTTTATTTTCGAGAAAAGTGGGGACGTTCTTATCGACGATCCGTTGGGCCAGGCCCTCGACTATCGCGGTCTTGCCGACACCCGATTCGCCGATCAGGACTGGATTGTTCTTTGTACGACGGCAGAGGATCTCGATGATACGTTCCATCTCGGACTCGCGTCCTACGAGAGGATCGAGCCGCCCCTCGGACGCCTCAAGCGTCAGGTCACGGGTAAATTCGGCCAAGCCCGGCGCCTTTGCATTCTCCTTGCCCGAGCCAAGCACGCCCGGAATTCCGCTCTGACGCGAAAGCTCTTCGCGAACGTCGGGCAGCCTTAAACCATAGCCGAACAATATCTCGGCCGCCACCGATTTCTCTTCGCGGACTATCCCCAGCAACAGATGCTCGGGGCCAATATGGCGGTTCTTTAGCTGGCGGCTTTCATCATTGGCGTAAAAGAGTATCTGCTTGGTAGCGGCAGAAAGATGAAGCTCAGAGGACTGGGGGATGCGGTCGCGAAGCACGATGCGTTCCTCAACGTCGCGGCGGATCGAATCAACTGTCAGAGCGTGGCGAAACGGAAAAAACCGTGCGGACAGGGTCTTGTCCTCACGCATCAGCCCAAGCAGAATGTGCTCGGGTGCGATGACTTGTGAACCGTATTGGAGGGCTTCATAACGGGCAAAAAAGATCACCCGACGCGAGCGCTCCGTATAGCGTTCAAACATAAATTCCAGGACTCCGCCTTCGTTAACTACACCATTATAACGAAAAACAGGGAGGCGACAACAGGCTAATACAAGCTAAATTTTGCTACGAGCTTCATTCTCATACAGTTTCAAAAGCCTTTGAAATCCAGAAAGATTCTTAAATTAAAAATGGTGGAGATCTAATTCGCGAGATCGGAGACAGGCTCAATGTCCGCTTTCTCTTCGCGTGGTATCTCGAGTACCAAAGCCTCGTCCTTGTTCGTGATCCCGCGAAGTATCTGGCCGGCGGGTGCCAGCTTTACCCGCGAAGTGAGAACGCGTGAAACCCGGCGCGGAAGAAACTTGGGCGCGATATTTGCGATGGAATCGGCAAGAGCGACAATATCGCCGCCGCCTGACCAGTGCTGTCGAACGACCGTCTCGTCGCTGCGGTTAACCAAACGCAGCAGGACCAGCGCCACGACATAAAGGTCGTCAACCTGTCCGATAAACGGAAAAACATCAGGGATAAAATCGAGCGGCGAGATCACATAAACGATCGCGGCGGCGAACAAGGCCTTTTCCGCGGTCGGGACACGGGCATCCTTAAGGAGGCGACCAAGCAGCAAAACCATGTTGGGAAGGAACATTAAAAAACTTCGCAGCCGGCCTTTTAGCTCCGATCGTTCGTGCCTCTTCAGCTTAGTTCCCGGCTTTTTGCCTTTGCTCATGTTCGTGATTCCCTTTAATAACTTCAGTCTAGAAACAACGTTGCCTTTGTGCAAGTTATGATCGATTTGGTTGTATAGTAACGAAATATGATACTTCAACAAATTCGCGAACGAGCGGCAGCCGACCTGCAGCACATCATCTTGCCTGAGGGCGAAGACATCCGAACGATCGAGGCCGCCGCGATCTGTGCCCGCGACGGCGTCGCCCGGATCACGATCATCGGCAATGAGGAAAAGGTCCGCGAGCTTGCCGGCCAGGCGGCCGCAAATCTTAATGGCGTCTCAATACTCGATCATCGGCAGTCCGCGGAATTTGGAAAACTCGCCACTCTATATCACCAAATGCGCCAATCCAAAGGGGTAACTCTCGAGGAGGCCGAGCAAACCCTCAAAGACTCGCTTTACTTCGGCAATTTGATGGTCCGCGAAGGCAAAGCCGACGGCTCGGTTGCAGGTGCAACAAACACGACTGCCAATACGGTCGCCGCCGCTCTTAGGTGCATCGGCGTGCGGCAGGGATTTAAGACGGTCTCCAGCTTTTTCCTGATGGTCGTGCCGGATAAGAACTTCGGGGCGGGCGGGGCAATGATCTACGCCGATTGCGGCGTCGTCATTAACCCTGATGCGGGCCAGTTGGCTGAGATAGCGATAGCATCGGCCGACTCATGCCAAGCACTTTTGCAGGTCGAGCCTCGTGTGGCGATGCTTTCCTTCTCAACCAAAGGTAGCGCAAAACACGAAATGATCGACAAGGTCGTCGAAGCCACCAAAACCGTCCGGGCCCGCATGCCCGACCTTGCAATAGATGGCGAGCTACAGGCGGATGCTGCATTGGTAAAAACCGTCGGCGAATCAAAAGCTCCTGGTTCACCCGTCGCTGGCCGTGCAAACGTTCTCATCTTCCCTGACCTCAACGCGGGGAATATTGGCTACAAACTTACCGAACGCCTGACCGGCGGCACAGCGATCGGCCCCATCCTGCAGGGCCTCGACCGCCCGTGTAATGATCTTTCCCGCGGCTGCAAGGCCGGCGACATAGTCGACGCGGTGGCCATCACTGCTGTCCAGTCTCAGGCGCGTAAACTTGCGTGATCGGCCCACGGTGATTAATGGATCGCCAAAACAATCCTATTAAACGTCTTCTCAACCGCCTCGGCCCCGGCCTTATAACTGGTGCCTCTGACGACGATCCGTCCGGTATAGCAACCTATACCCAGGCCGGTGCAAGTCTCGGCTACGCCACATTGTGGACAGCGATCGTAACGCTGCCGCTAATGATCGTCGTCCAGCATATTTGCGCCAAGATCGGTATGGTATCGGGCCGCGGCCTGGCGAGTGTTCTCAAACACTACTACTCTCGCTGGCTGCTTTACCCGGCAGTGGCATGCCTGGTCATAGCCAACACCATAAACGTCGGCACCGACATTGCTGCGATCGCCGCGGCTATCAATATCTTTGTTCCCATACCTATCGCGGCGATGGTCCTGCCAATCGGTGCCATTATCGTCGTTCTACAGATTTGGGGTTCCTATCGGCTGATAGTGAAAGTTTTTAAGTGGTTGACCATTTCCCTATTCGGATACGTGATCGCCGCTTTTTTAGCCAAACCCGACTGGAGTGTCGTTGCCGGGGCGACCTTTGTGCCGCACTTCTCTCTAAGCCTCGAATACATTACGACTATCGTCGCCATACTCGGCACGACCATCTCGCCCTATCTATTTTTCTGGCAGGCCAGCGAAGAGGTAGAGGAGGAGATCTGCATTGTTGGCCGCCGGCGTTTATCGCAGAGAAAGGGTGCGAGCAACGAGGAGATACGAGATGAAAAGATAGACACGGTGGTCGGGATGTTGTTTTGCAATGTCGTTTTCTACTTTGTCATTCTCGCCGCCGGGTCAACGCTGCACGTCTCGGGCAAAACCGAAATATCCTCGGCGGCCGAGGCGGCTCAGGCGCTTGCTCCTCTGGCGGGAAACCTCGCGTCTGTGCTCTTCGCAGTTGGCCTGATCGGTGCCGGCCTGCTCGCCGTTCCAGTACTGACGGGTTCGGTCGCATATGCTGTGGCCGAAACATTTGACTGGCCGGAGGGGCTAGACGAAAAACCTCGCCATGCCCGCAAGTTCTACGCCGTCATAGCCGTATCCACGATCGTCGGGGTGCTCATCGATTTTGCCGGTATAAATCCCATCAGTGCCCTATTCTGGACCGCCGTCATTAACGGTATCGTCGCCCCGCCGCTCCTTGTGGTCGTCATGCTTATCTCAAACAACAAGGCTGTAATGGGAAAACGGACCAACGGGCCTTTCACAAATATCGTTGGCGGGCTGGCTGCTGTTCTGATGTTTGCCGCTGCGGCAGGTATGATATTGACGTGGAATAAGTAGAGATCGGCTAAAGGTCGTCCCCGGGCATGCCGACGTCTATTTCGAGGCATTTTCGACAGAGGCAGTCGGAGTATTGTGCATTCAGTTTCGCGACGGTTGCCTCCTGTAGTTTCACCTCGGCACACCAACACCCTTCGAGCTTAGCTCCGCAGCCAAATGATTCGCCGCACGATCCGCAGACTTTGGGTTCAGGCTTATGCTCGGTCATATTACTCATAAAGATCGGGTTCCCCCGGCGGCCGTGTTTTCCATCTGCGGTGTATCCAAATCCATTGCTCGGGATACGCACGAATCACTCTTTCGGTTGCTGCCACACATAAAGCTGTCGTTCTCTCCACGTCGCTTTTTCGGTCGCCGGTGCTCACGGGGTCAATTATCTCGTCGTGGTAAATAAAATATTTGCCCCTTTCATTATCCCAAATAGCGAACATCGGCACGATCACTGCATTAGCACGCAGAGCGAGCATAGCGATCCCGGTTGCAGTACAAGCGGGAATGCCAAAAAAGGGCACGAAAACGCCTTCCTTGGGATGAGAGTTTACATCGGCAAGAACACCGAGGGTTCCTCCGGAACGCAGTGTCCTCAATATTGGCGAGGCCGAATTCGTCTTGTCGATCTGCTTGTTGCCAAGACGCGTGCGGATCCCGACGATCATCTTTTCGATCAAAGGGTTATCCATCCGGCGGGCGAGAAATGTGAGCGGCTCAAAGAACAAAGGGTAAGTAAATGCCTGCAGCTCCCAGTTGCCCATGTGACCGCCCAGAATGATCCGACCGCGCCCGTCGGTCTTTGTTCGCTCGTATTGTTCCGCAAATACTGGGTCCGGCTCATATTCGATCAGATCACCAAGATTCTGTCGTGAAAGATCGTCAAACCGGCTGACCACCGCCATTACCCGCCCCATATTTTGAAAGGCAGCCTTTAGGATAATCGCTCGCTCCTCAGCGGTCTTTTCCGGAAAGGCAAGTTCCAGGTTCCTTTCGCCCACTTTGCGGAGCTTATCCAGCCGTCGAAAACCAAAAGAACCGGCCGAGATTCCGATTTTCATCGCGGCATTGCGCGGCAAGACCCGTAACATGAACAGAATTGTTCTTGCGGCAAGGTATTCGAGCCAAATTTGTGGTGAATTTTTCTTTGCCATCCCGGGGGCAGGGGTCAATTGACTACTTTAGGGTTAATAAACAACTAATTCAACAAACACGCACCTTGTAACAACCCATTTACCATCGCATTTGTGATTTAAAGCACTTCTTTCGATCTCAACTAAGGCTACTCTAAAACGGTTAATTGGGGGAGGTTATGAATCACACTACAAATGCCATAAAAACGCCTTTCAAAACACGACGCGCCCGATATGAAGTTGTAAGCACGGGCGGATCGAACGTCTCCCATAAAGAGATCGCGATCTTTGAGACATACGATACGATCTATCGTTCATTGTGCGCCGCTCTTTATAATTATGCGCCCGGGTCGGGGCATCCGGGAGGCTCCATCTCGTCGGGGCGATTTGTCAGCACGATTCTGTTCGATCTGCTCAGCTATGATCTTTCGCGACCTGATCGCGATGATGCCGACATAATTTCATACTCGGCCGGACACAAAGCTCTCGGGCTTTATGCCCACTGGGCCCTTAGAAACGAGATAGTCCGTGTCGCCATGCCGGAAATGCTGCCAGCCGACATCCGTCAGCAGCTGCGTTTAGAGGATTTATTAGGCTTCAGGCGAAACCCGATAACAAAGGCCCCGCTGTTTCTTAAATTCCGGTCAAAAGCCTTGGACGGGCATCCGACGCCGGCGACACCGTTCGTCCGTTTATCGACCGGTGCTTCTGGCGTGGGCCTCGCTTCGTCGATCGGCTTGGCAATTGGTGCCGCCGATTACTACGGGGCAAATGCCCCGGTCGTTCATATTGTCGAGGGAGAAGGTGGAATGACCCCTGGACGGGTCAGCGAAACATTGGCCGCAGCCGGGACAGCTTGTCTGAAAAACGTGGTCCTGCACATCGACTGGAACCAGGCGTCCATCGACTCTAATTTCGTCTGCCGGGAAGGTTCACGGCCGGGCGATTATGTTCAATGGGATCCCGCCGAGTTTGCATACCTTCACGACTGGAATGTCATTCTCGTAGAGGACGGAAAGGACTATCAGAGCATTTTCGAGGCCCAACGAAAAGCTTCAGCGTTCGCAAACGATCAGCCGACCGCAATTGTTTACAAAACGGTTAAGGGCTGGAATTACGGTATCGAAGGCAAGGCATCTCACGGGGCTGGCCATGCCCTCTGCAGTGTTGATTTTTACAATGCCGTAAAGCCGCTGCTTGATCTCACCTGTGAAGATCTCAACCTCTGCAAAGACGAGCAGATGTGCAAAAGCGGCAGCGAGAGCTCAATGGTCGAAAAATGTTTCTTCGAATCACTGCTTATAGTTCGCGATGCGTTGGAAATGAACAGGGATGTAACACACGCCCTTGCCGAGCGGATACTGGCATCGCAGGAAAGGTTGAACTGTTTGGGAAGAACAAAGCGTGACATGGCACCGGACATTTCAAAAATCTATTCGGCCTTGCCGGCTTCCGAAACCATCCCGGACGAGTTAGTCCTTGCTCCCGGTTCATCCACTACCTTGCGCGGCGAGCTCGGCAAGGTCCTCCATTATTTCAATAAGTTGTCTGGTGGTGCATTTCTTACCTCTGCCGCAGATCTGCTTGGCTCGACGAGCGTAAATGTGATCGCCAAAGATTTCAGCGACGGCTATTACAACGCCGATGCTAACCCGTACTCAAGGACGCTCTCCATCGGTGGCATTTGTGAAGATGCAATGTCAGGAGTCGCGAGCGGAATATCAACATTTGGACGTCATATAGGTGTGTGTTCGTCGTATGGAGCATTCATGGCCCCGCTGGGACATATTGCCGCCAGGCTTCACGCCATAGGCGGCCAGGCACGCCGTAGCTGGTGTGACAAACCCTTTGATCCCTTTTTCCTTATCTCAGCTCACGCTGGAATCAAGACCGGTGAGGACGGCCCGACCCACGCCGACCCGCAGCCGCTGCAGCTTTTGCAGGAAAATTTCCCAAAGGGAGCGATGATCACGCTCACCCCCTGGGACCCGCAGGAATTATGGCCGTTGGTGTCGGAAGCTCTTAAACTTAGGCCGGCGATCATCAGTCCATTCGTCACACGGCCATCGGAAAAGGTCCTCGATCGTGCTGCACTCGGCCTTGCACCTGCGTCCGACTCTCGAAAAGGTGTCTATTTGCTTCGCAAATCGGCTTCGACAGAACCGGATTGCACCGTCATCCTCCAGGGCAGCGAGGTAGCATATTCATTTGTTACCGAAACCTTGCCCTTGCTCTTACAGCATCAGATCGATGTTGCCGCCTATTACGTGGCCAGCGCCGAGCTATTCGATCTCTTGGCCGAGTACGAGCAGGAAGAAATATTCCCGGAGAGTGTTGGACAAGAGGCAATGGGCGTCACCGGGTTTACGCTGCCTACAATGTACCGCTGGGTACGTTCTTCACACGGGCGAAAGCACACGCTTTATCCATTCCGAAAAGGACATTATCTGGGCAGCGGAAAGGCCGAGAGCGTTATCGCCGAAGCCGGCCTCGACGGGCTAAGCCAGTTCAACGCAATACGAACATTCACCGACGCCCGCCAAACTCGCACGGACGTAAAGCCCGGAGCTCAGGCCGCATATTCACTAAATTAAAACCATGATACGCATATCAGACAGGATCAAACTACTCGGAACAGAAACAGCGTTCGCAGTTTCGGCGGAGGCATCAGCTTTTGCCGCAAAAGGCAATAAAGTTTACCCGTTTCACATCGGCGATATTAATCTTTCAACACCGTCCACGGTGGTAGAGGGCACATTCAAAGCCATAAAAGATGGCAAGACCGGATACTGTCCTAACGCTGGTATACCACAACTGCGCGAAGCCATAGCCGCCAATGTCGGAGCCTCGCACGGGATCAACTATTCGGTGGAGAACGTCGCCGTTCAACCCGGCGGCAAACCAACGATCGGCAAATTTCTGCTTGCACTTATGAATCCAGGAGACGAGGTCCTTTATCCTAACCCGGGATATCCGATCTACGAGTCTCAGATCGAATTCAATGGAGGAGTGGCCGTCCCTTACACCTATTCCGAGGGTGAGGATAATTTTGTTTTCGACGTCGAGGCGATCCGGCAAAAGATCACTCCTCGCACAAAGCTGCTGATCCTAAATGACCTTCAGAATCCCAGCGGGGCCGAATGTTCGCAGCAGGATCTCGAAAAACTTTCCGAGCTCGCTATCAAGAATAACCTGATGGTGCTCAGCGACGAGGCGTATTTTGATATTCGGTACGAAGGCAAAAGTAACTCGATCGCGAGCCTTCCGGGAATGCAGGAGCGGACCGTCCTGCTTTATACGTTCTCAAAGAAATTCTCGATGGCAGGATGGCGTCTGGGGGCATCCATCGGCCCTAAAGAGGTAATCGATGTGATCGCCAAAATAAACGTCAATGACGAGTCGTGCACAAACCACTTTATCCAGTACGGGGCACTTGCCGGCCTGGCGGGAGATCAGTCAGAGGTAAAGAACATTCTCCAAGTCTTAAAAGAAAGGCGCGATGCCGCAGCTGCGTTGCTCAACACGATACCCGGTGTTCGATGCTTCCGGCCGAATGCCACGTTTTATCTTTTCCCAAATGTGACCGGCCTGATGGAGAGTAAAGGCTACACAGATTACGACAGCCTTCGCACGGACATACTCCACCAAACCGGTGTCTCGTTTTGTACCCGCATGCATTTTGGACGGCTGCTGCCGGGTGAGACCGAGCGTTATATTCGGATCGCCTACGCGGGTATCGGGCTGGCCGAGCTTTCTGAAGGACTGAACCAGCTAAAGGCATTTGCGATGTCGGAAACCCGGGCAGCGGCCCACAGTTGAACCGGTCCCCAAACTGCCCGTTTATCAAATTACGAAACTCTTACAATTACTGCTGCGCTTAACTGCTAAGCTAAAAATCGGCCGAAAACAGCCACCGGTCTAATCCGCGGATAGGGGTTTAATATTAGTGCAAAATGTAATCGAATTTGAGGCGTCCAAAGCCGGAAGGTTTAACTGGAACACGATCGTTTGGGTGTCCGTCTTCCATATCATGGGCATCGTTGCTCTCTTTAACTTTAGCTGGCCGAATGCGATCGCCGCCCTTGTAACCTGGTGGATCGCTTCGAGCTGGGGTATCGGTATCGGATATCACCGCTTGTTTACCCATCGGGGCTTTAAGGCGCCGATGTGGCTTCAGTATTTTTTGGCCACGTGCGGTTCACTGGCCCTTCAGTCAGGGCCTATCTCTTGGGTAACGACCCACCGCATTCACCACGCCTTTACCGAAACGGACAAAGATCCCCATAGCCCGATGAACGGAACATACTGGTCGCACATCGGTTGGATATTTCGCGGAACGGCCCAGGGGCATTCGCAGGCCACATTGCAGCGGTACTCGCCTGACCTGACAAAGGACCGCTATCTGACGCTGCTCAATAATTATTACTATGTAACGCTGATCGCGTGTGCTTTTGTGCTGTTGGCGATCGGCGGCTGGACAATGGTCCTGTGGGGAGTATTTTTACGAACCGCAGTGTCTTGGCATTTCACCTGGCTTGTAAATTCGGCGACGCATCTGTGGGGCAACCGGCGTTTTGATACGCGGGACGATTCGCGGAATAACGCCCTGGTTGCTGCTCTTACGTTTGGCGAAGGTTGGCACAACAATCACCACGCATTTCCCCGCTCGGCCAAGCACGGCTTTACGTGGAAGGAATTTGACATCAACTGGTATCAGCTGCAGATTGCGGAAAAGGCCGGCCTTATCAGCAATGTTTATGCATATGACATTGCTACCGAATCGCAAACACCCAAGGAGCTTAGAAAAGCCGCCTGATCGACAAGAAAAATTAAATAAAAGGGCAAAACGTAGAACTCGCTTTTACTTTTGCCCTTTTAATTTCTACCTTTGGTTTAGAAATGCGTCGCCGCAAGACCGCAGTTTTTTTCCTCATTCTGGGTATCAGCCTCACGGTTCTGGCCGCGGTGCTCAACATCGGGTGGATACTCCTTAACCTACGCGAAGTCGTCCTGCTCATATTTGGTGTCGTATTTTTTGCTCTGATAATTACCGGTCTGATACTTAACACCATCTTTCTTGTCCGCGAGATAAGACGCAACGAGCAGCACGATGCATTTCTGAACGCAGTTACCCACGAACTGAAGACCCCGATCGCCTCGATCAGGCTTTATCTCGAAACCCTAAAGACCCGCGAGGTCGCAGAAGCCCGAAAACAGGAGTTTTACGATGTAATGCTGGCGGACAGCGACAGGCTTCTAGGTACAGTTGAACAGGTGCTGCAGGCTAGCCGCAACAAGGAAAAAGGCAGGCCCACCAATATTGCCGAGGTCGATCTCGGCGACCTGCTCACCGAAACGATAGGCATTACGCGAACACGTTACAACATCGATAACGGAACAGTAAGATTTGCCGCACCAGTCGACAAGATAATTGTCTCCGGCGATAGAGCGGACCTGCAGACAGCCTTTTCCAATCTCCTTGATAACGCTATCAAGTACTCGATAGAGGAACCCCGTATCTCGGTAAAACTCAAAACATCGACACGTAACGCCGAGGTCTATATCAAGGACAACGGAAAGGGCCTGGCAAAAGCTGAGCTCAAGCGCATATTCAAACGCTTTTACCGCGTCCCTAATTCTTCGCCTTCCGCGGCGAAAGGAACGGGCCTCGGCCTCTCGATCGTTCGCTCGATCATCGAAAAACACGGCGGCCGGGTGGGTGCCGAGAGCAACGGTGACGGCAGAGGCAGTACTTTTTTTGTTAGATTGCCGTTAAGTAGCAAATGAAGATATTGATCGTTGAGGACGAAGAACATCTTGCCGACGGGCTCAGATTCAATCTTGAGGCCGAGGGTTATGAGGCCGAGATCATAGGTGACGGCGGCGAGGCTGTCAAAAAGCTTGGCGAGGAGAAATTTGACGCGGTCGTTCTGGATGTAATGCTGCCCACGCTCGATGGCTTTGAGGTTGCCCGATCCATGAGAGCAGCCGAAGACTATACGCCGATCCTGATGTTAACGGCACGCGGACGGCCCGAGGATGTGCTGTTGGGATTTGAGGCTGGAACCGATGATTACCTGCCAAAGCCGTTTGACCTGGCGATCTTTCTTGCCCGTCTCAACGGACTCCTGCGCCGCCGGCAATGGCAGCAGCAAAAGACTCAGGAGTCTGCGAAAACGGAAGTCACCGAACTGAACGGACGCACAATAGACCTCGGCAATCTGGAGCTAAAGCACGGCGACGAGACAATACACATAACTTTGATGGAAGCGAAACTGCTTCAATACCTAATGGAAAACGAGAACCGGGCCGTGTCGAGGCGCTCGATCCTCGAGGATGTGTGGGACCTGCAGGAGGACACAGATACGCGTGCGATAGATAATTTTATTGTGCGGCTGCGGCGGCACCTCGAGGACGATCCGGCAGACCCGCAGATAGTACAAACAGTGAGAGGGGTCGGCTACCGGTTCGTGAGGCCGGAAAGCGAATCTGAATAATCCCGACGGGCAAGTACCTTAAGATCATCCCGCCATCTCTCGTGCAGCTCGAATCGCCAAAGCTCGATATCAGGCGAGATTGACCGCGCAAAAAAATCAAAATCCCTATGAAAGCTCCACGCCGGAGCCGCCAGATAAACCAAGGCCGGCTTATCAATGATGTCGCGGCCGTCAAACAGGTCGGCCGCCTCGAGAATGCCGCGCCGCCGCTGAAGCTCGATCTTTCGCCAGTAATCGGCCGCCTGAAAGATCATCTCGCGGTCCGGCTGCGTCTTTAGTTCGATAATAACGAGCCGTCCGTCGCGCCTAAGTGCAAGCAGATCGATCTTGTCATTTGACGACCGGAATTGATTGTAAAGCGGCGAGAGGATCAGGTTAGCATCGAGTAGTCGGATGTTGCGGCGGAGAATAGATTCGAGCCACGCCTCGGGTGCCGTGCGATAGTATTCGTGCCGCTTGTTCGGCGTCGAAGCTGACCGGTAAAGCTCGAGTTCTCGAACCAGTATTTTGAGCTCGCTCCACGAGTCCTGGGAGAGGATGCTCCGGTCGCGGCCGATGCCGAACCAAGCCTTTTCCTGTCCGGCGACTTTTCGGACCCTGGCAAACGGCAGGCCCATAAACCGAACGGTCTCACCCTGACGCGAAAAGATCACATCGATGCTGCTGGGCGACAGATCAATGATGCTTTGTGCGGTTTTCCCGGGCTGTGGTTGGCCCGGCAGAGTGAGTTTTGGGGCCTTTTCGCGCCACAGCCCGCTGATCTTTCGCTCTGGCAGTTCGAGCAGTCTCGGCGGGTCTTGTTTTCTATCCACCTCGATGACGGTCAGTTTGCTTTTCCAGCGCTCGGTCAGCAGGGCGTGGAGTTTTTGGGCATTTTTTGCCTGCCTTTTTTCGCATATGATCCAGATCTCATTCACAGGTTTGTTCTTTCGCAAGCCGAGTTTTTCGAGCCACAGGATCGCCGCCGTAAATATTGCCTCGACCGTTAGCACAGCGGTGATGTCAGCGATGGCGGCCACCGCACGCTTTTCTGCCATTTCGAACAGGATCTGAGCAAGACGGCCGTTCTCGGCGTTTAGCGATACCCTTCCCAGCTTTGTTCCTGCAAAACTCTCTATGATCAGAGCGGCGATCTCGTTCGCCTTTTGCAGCCGGGCAAGCTCGACATCGGCCGCAAGCTCAATGGCCGAAATCCTCGGGACGAGCCGCATCGTTTCCCGGTTTCTGGCAAACGCTCCCGCCGCATCGATCGAGACCTCGCGGCCGTCTCTTTCAAATCCGTTCAGCCGCCAGGTGTGATGTCCTTTGTCATCGAGAAAAGCAAAATGGGCCTTCTTGCCATCGCTGGTTATCTCGATCTCGCTGGATAGAAGCGGGAACGTCCGCCCCGCGTCACGTATGAGCAGCCACTCGTTATGACCCGAGATAATGTCCTGCAGATCCTCGGTATTTACCATTTATGGTTTGCGGCAAAGTAGCTCATCATCGCCGCGGCCCAGTCCGAATAACCCTGCTCCGACGGATGTATACCGTCCGCGAAAAACCCTTCTGCCCGAATCTCAGTTGGCTGCGGATAATAAAAAACACGCTCAAGATCGCGGGTAAATTCGAGAATATTGTCGTTATGCATCTGAGACAATCGCCAGAGTATGGTTTTGATCGGTTGCGGCATTATAGGCGAATAAATGATCATCGGGCAGTTGCTGATAAAAATGACCGCGTCGGGATTCTTGGCCCGCAGGATCTGAAGCAGCTCGAGCATGTCCCGCCGCCACTTGGCCGGGCTGGACAATTTCATAACGTCGTTGCCCCCGATGCCGAGCAAAATGTAATCAAACGGGCCGTCCGCCACTAACGGTACGAGCTCGTCGATGGTCCGGCGGGCGGTCACGCCGTTCTTACCCACCACTTTCCAGTTAATTCGCCTGCCCGTATGCGAGCTTAAATGTCTGGCGAATTGGCCCGCCAGTGCTAGCTCATGGGTCCTGGCGCCGAGCCCCGCCACGGTCGATTCGCCTATAACCAGGAGCTTGGCCGGATCATCGCCTTCGCCTGCGTGGCCGTATTTCTCCCCCGCTGCATCCGGCAGCAGCCCTACCTTCCAACGCGTGACCTCACCCTGCAGGAACAAGAAAGGTGAAACAGGAAGCAAGACAACGGCTGTCCCAATAAATTTTGCCTGCCATCTGCGTAAATTGCTCATTCGCACGTTCACAGCCGCGACAACGCCATACCCCGCTATGATAAAATTCGGTAAAACGTATGATTTTAACAAAATCACG
>Ga0222622_10000562_pt1 | contig 14046 bp, 6 predicted proteins | sample PLM2_5_b1metaG_FD_177335 | JGI IMG/M metagenome (GOLD analysis project Ga0222622, IMG submission 177335) | Groundwater sediment microbial communities from an aquifer in East River, Colorado, USA - PLM2_5_b1 | ecosystem: Environmental > Terrestrial > Soil > Riparian zone | place: USA: East River... | reverse complement strand
TGCGTTCGGCGTCGGCTTGTCACTCGCGATGGCTGTCATCAGTTATCAACTGTTCGAGCGCCGCTTCCTGGCCTTGAAAGACCGGTTCGGCCCCGGGACGACCGCCCGAATCCGGTCGAATACAAGCAGAGTCCCGCGCGTAGAGATGGTCGAGGCGCCGACCCGCTGACGGTCGCCGGTAACGCGCGGTTAAGGCCGCGCGTCACGGATCGCTGGCGAATGTCCGGACAACGTGGCGGGTTTCTCGCCTATTTGATGATTCTCAGGTTGGTCGGCGGAGCCGGCGCGGCGGTGGCGCCCGGCGGATTCGCGAACGGCGTGCCCGCATCGTATCGGGCCTTGGCTGGCAGCGTGTAGACGCGGGTCGCGGCGGTCGTGCCGGTCGGATCGATCCACGGCCACGTGTACGAACCGAAAAATGCTGGCTTGCTCGCGAGATAGAACGACGCGGGAATCGTCTTCGCACCGCTGGCCCACACCACGCCGTTCGTGACGTTGTCCCAATTGCCGTCCCGGTAGATGTGGTTCAGCGCATAGCCGTTGTCCCAGTTCCCACCGATGCCGCCGTAATTGTTTCCAAGCTGATAAACCGGCCGGCCATTCTGCGAAGTTGGCGTCGTCTGATAAACACTCCCGCCGCTCAGCACGTTGCCGATGTAGGCGTGCGAATGTGTCCATCCGTCCATCCCGACCGCGCGCAGATTGCCGCTCATTCCGCCACCCAGCAGGTTCGTGCCGTGGGCGTAGTTCCTCAAGTGCGTATGAAATCCCGAGTTCCCGTGAGTGGTGTCGCCGCCCAGATTTGGAGTCCAGTTGCCTTCGATCAAATCATGATGCGTGAAGTTCGCGTGGCTGTCGTCGATCCCGCTTTCCTGCCAGCCCGGACTGTTCCAGAGCACAGCCTGATCGACGTAGTTGTAGGAGACCACGTTTCCGCCGCCCGTCGAATTGAGGGCCACGGGCTTGTTGTTGTTTACTGAAATATTGTTCTCAACCAGGTTCGCGGACGACCCCACGCCAATGACGATGCCATAGGCCTGGCCTCCCGGGTTCTCGTCAGCAGATCCGTGCACGTACGACTCACGAACCACACAGCGGTAGGCACGTCCGAGGCCTACGTTATAGCCGTACTTACCGGGGTGGGCGGGGTCGTTCGTCCAGCGCTCGCCGTCGGCTTCGACGCCCTTTGCCCAGGAATACGCCATGTAGCTGAACATGATCGTGCCACCCGGGAAACCCCACATATTGTTCCCACCCGCGACGGCGATGTTTTCGATGCCGTCCCAACGGTTTCCCACGGGGATGCTTGCCGTGTTCAATGGAATGGTTCGCCAGACCTGAGGACTCATCGACAGCGGGAAGTCGATGTACAGCGGGTCCCTGATCGTCAAAGTGTTTCCATTGATAGCGGTAATCTCAGTCTCTTGCATCGTCGATCGCCACTGCGGAACAGCATTCCTCGCAGCGGTGTTGGCTGAATTCAAGTCGCTGATGTTTCCGAGACCGGGTGCTCCGGTCCCGGGACCGTTCCAGGTGTACGAGGGTTGACGCTTGAAGTACTGGCCATCGTAAAACCAGATGTAGCCACCATTGATGTACGCGGGACCATTGGCTACGGCCGGTCCATCCACGTGATCGATCGTGATGATGTCCCCCACGACGTAGGCGCTGGCGTTAGCGACCTGAATCGTCTGACTGCCCGTTAAGGCATCAGCCGTCACGCTCTGTACGGCGAAGCTGGCATCGGACGATCCGGTACGGTGCCCGAACAACATCACCGTGCCGTAATCGTTGATGGTTCCCGCCGCCGCGATCCGGGTCGTCGCGGCTCCCTCTCCGCGAATCGTCACGTTGTCCACTTTCACATAGATGCCGACCTGGCCGCCTGAGTTCACTTGGGGCGAAACGAAATACGTTCCCGCTTTCAGCTTGACGATCTTGCGGCTCGTAGGCGTGGCCGCAGCGCCCGCAGAGTTGATCGCTGCCTGAAACGCGGATGTGAACGCCGCCGCGTTCGCGGTTCCTGTCAATGCAGGATTGACGGAGTAACCGTTATATGGGTTTCCGCTGGGCAGCCACACGGTCGCGGGCCGTATCGGATCGTTGTCGGCGGGGATTCCGCCGGGAATACCAGGGTCCCAAGGTGTCTGATAGATTGCCGGAAGAATCGATTGATCCACGACCGCTGGTGCGGCTTGCGAACCAGCGGTCAGGACGTTCGATACGGATCCAATCGACAGGGATATAAAACCAAGCCACAGCGGGGCCTTGCTCATTCTCATCAGCATCCTCTTCGCGTTGTCTTCCTCTGCCGCGAGTCACCCGTCGATACGTGGGCCGGCAGTTCGGGAAGTGTCACCGCAAGACGCACGAGCACGCGCAAGGGACCCGGGCGCCTCAGCGGATGATTCTCAAGTTCGCGGGCGCTGCCGGAGGGTTCGGCGGCGTGCCTCCTCCGACCATCGCGTCGTAGCGTTGACGCGCCGGCAGCACGTATAGCTTCGTCGCCCCCGTCGGATCCACCCACGGCCAGGTATTGGACCCGAAGAAGGCGGGTTTCGCCGTCAGATAGAGCGACGGCGGCAGCGTTTGCGGGGTCCGATCCCACTTGACGGTGTTGGTGAGGTAATCGTAGTTGCCGTCGCGCAACACCGTGCTCCGCAATTTCGCGTCAGGCGATTGATCCCAATGCTGGGGATCGTACCCAAGCCGCCAGATGTAGGAGCCGCTGCCCCACGTGTTCTGGCCGCTGCCCGTTCCCGGATCCTCGTAGATCCACCCGGACATTTTGCCGGCGGTTCCCAGGACGTTTCCGACAAACGTGTGCCACCAGGATCCAAACATGAGCCCGCCCGTCCTGGCGTTGGACATTCCAGGGTAGTCCCGGCGGAAGCCCGTGAGGTGGTTCCGGAATACGGTCATGTAGATGGCGTTGCCGTGCGTGTTATCCGAGTCGTAGTTGAACGATTCGTTCCCCTCGAACAGCATGCTATGGCTACCCACCATATGGCTGCCGTTGACGCCCACCTCGACCCAGCTCGGATCGGTGTAGATGTGACCGTCGTCCATGTAGTTGTAGCCAATCACCGATCCGGAGCCCGAGGACCGCCCAACCATGACCTTGTTGGCATCGATGACGATGTTGTTTTCGATCAGCGCCTCGGACGATGCACTTCCGAAACTGATCGCATACCCGGCGCCGCCCGGCTGCGGCCAGGCCGCATTGTGAATGTATGAGTCACGGACCACGACGCGATACGAGTGGTTGATCGCGACACCTTCTCCGAGCCACACCGAGTCTTCGACGTTCTTGATCCAGGAGTACGCTGCCGCTTCGAATCGAAGGCTTCCATCGCCGCCGCCGGAGACCGAGAGATCCTCGATTCCAGCGTTGGTGACGTGGACGTTGCCGCCGGTATACCGAGTCACCTGCGCGGCCTTTGACACCGGATAGCGCACCGACAGCGGCGACGTGAACGTGATGACGTTGCCACTCACCGACGCTATCTCCTTCAGTTCGTTCACCGGGCGGTTCGCACGACTGAACCAGGTCAGCGAGTCGGGGAACGGGTCGTCTCCGCCGTCGGCAGGACTGTGCCGCATGAACACGACTTCGTCAGAGGCCCATATCGTCGCCGAGGTGGGGGAACCGCTGCGGTTCGGAAGGCTCATCCAAGACCCGGCGTTGTAATCGTCTCGATCCACGATGACGAACTGGCCGGCCGCAAACCCGGTCGCGCTCGAGACTGTTACCGACATCGCGTCTTTGGCACCATCGACGGTCAGGTTCTTCGCGGTGGTGTTGTCAGGACCCGGCCAGCGGTTCGGCCCGATGATGATGATGGGCTGTGCGTCGCCAACCGTCTCCGTATTCGGCTTCGCGCCGTTTGTCTTCTGGAGCTTGGTTGTGCCCATGCCGCTGCCGCGAAGCGTGATGCCCTTCTGGATGATCAAATAGTTATTGACGAGAAAAGTTCCGGCCGAGAGTTTTACGACCTGTCCGACAGGGCACGCGTCGATTGCCGCCTGAATGCCGGCTGTGGCGTTTGTAGAACCGTTGCCGTAGGTGGACGCGTTCACCGTCGCGCAGATGGTCGTTCGATTAGGGATACCTCCCGGTATGCCGGGATTCCACACGGTGCGGCGATCTGACGGAATAATGCTGGCGTCGATCTGCGCCCACCCTGCTGCGGGAGCACTGATCAGTAACACCAACGTGTAGATCGCTTTACGCACAAATCCTCCTACCGGTCGCTGTGGACCGTTCAACAAATGTGCCACGGGTGCGTGGTCCAACAGCGGCAGAAATGACGCGATTTTTCAACAATTATATGTCCCTTATCCTATTCAGAATAAAGAGACTAGGCCGCACGGGGGGCTATCGCGGAGATTGCCGGAAATGCCACGGTATCCCGTCGCGATCTGCGAAAAGGGATACCGCCGAGCCGAAGACTGTAATTTTGACCGAAGGTGGGGGAACAGAGTCCCCGGGCAGGAGAGACGGGCCGTCTTCCGGCTTTTTGAATTTTCTACATCGGATAGTGCGAAGGCTACGCGCCAAACGCTGCGAGTCGTCGTCGAACTTCCGTGCTGCGGTCTGATGTGGAGTCGAGCCTGAGGTACTGCTCGAGCATTCTCCGCGCGTCCGCGCGATTGCCCTGCTTTTCGTACGCGAGCCCGAGATGATACGACGCCTCGAGGTTCGCGGGATCGATTTCCAGGCTCCGCCGCAGAGAAGCCACGGCAAGTGGAAGCTCATTTTTTTTGACGTAGATCCAACCTAACGTGTCATGAACTTCCGCCTGGTTCGGAAGAGCTGACTTCGCGGTCTGCGCCAGCTGCAACGCGAGATCGACGTTGCCGCCGTTCTCCGCGTAGATAAACGCGAGATTGTTGGCCGCAACACCCGCCGAGGCGTCGAAGGTCAGGACGCGCTCAAACGCAGCCCGCGCGTCAGCGGTCCGTCCCTGAATTTGATAGATCATGCCGATGATCGTCAGCGCCCCGACGGGTCGATCCTGAGTGTCGGCGAGCTTCTGAAACTGGACGAGCGCCGCATCGAGCTTTTTCTGAGACAGGTAGAGCTGACCGAGCAGCGAGTACGCGGCGAGCGCGCTCGGATTAGCGTCGATCGCGCGAATCAGCAGTCCTTCTGCCTTACTCGGATTCTTCGCGTGGAGTTCCGCCTTCGCGGCAATGACTAGGAGTCCGGCGTCCTTCGGCCAGGCGGCGACCAGCCGGTCGAGACGGCTCGTCGCGTCACCGATTTTTCCCGCCGCGATATCTAACGCGGTTAAGCCTCCGAGCGCGGCCGGGTACACGGGATCGAGATCGAGCGCGCGGGTGAACGACTGCCGTGCGCCCAGCTGGTCGTGCGTCGCGGCGCGAAGAAGCCCCATCTCGGTATGAACGGCGGGCACCTTCGGCGCCGCTTCCACCAGGCTCTTCAGAATCGTATCGGCCTGCTCATAATCGCGGTGGAGGATCAGGCCGTGAGCAAGGACCAGTTTCGCGTCGACGCTACGCGGATCCATCCGGGTTGCTTCGGTCGCCAACGTGATTGAGCGATCAGTCGCTCCCGTCGACAGTCTCAGTCGCGCGAGTTCAACTTGCGCGGCTGCGGCTCTGGGATTCAGCCGGAGCACTTCATTGAACGCCTGCTCCGCTTTCTGAGTTTGCGCTTTGGCGGCAAGAATACGGCCGCGGATGAAATGCGCTTCTGCGAGCGTTGGCTCCGCCGCAATTGACGCATCGATCGTGCGGAGTGCGTCGTCCAACAGGTGCTGCTGACGGAGGACGTCCGCCTTGGCGGCCAGCGCCTGGCCGTTCTTGGGCTCCGCGGCAAGGATCTTGTCCAGCGTCCGCAACGAATCATCAGGGCGTCCGCGCAACAATTCGATCGTTGCCAGTCGGAGCGTGGCCATCGTCCCAAGGTGCGGATCCGGCTGAATCTTCTGAAGCAGGGGCTCGGCGTCGTCCAAACGACGCTGCCCGATGTAATAGTCGGCGAGCGAGAGTGTCACGCGTGGAGTGGGATCGGCGTCAACCGCAGCTCGCAGATAGCGCTCCGCCTCCTGCTTGCGGTTCGTGCCCTGGTAGAGCACCGCCATCGCCAGGTTTGCCAGTTGGTCGCGAGGCGACACTGCGAGCGCCTGCTGCATGGTCTGCTCGGCATCGGCGACGCGCTGGCGCGACAGGTAGAACTGCGCAAGTGCCAGCCGCGCGGCGACTGACTTAGGGTCCGCGTTGATCGCGTCGCGGAACGATCGCTCCGCCGCGTTCATGTCGCCCTGGGTCGCTTTCATGATCGCGAGACTCGTGTAGCCACCCGCGAGTGTGGGATCGAGTCGAATCGCCGCTTCGAACTCCTTGATCGCGCTGTCGACATCTTTCAGGCCGGCAATGGCGTTCCCGAGGAGAATCCGTGCCTGAACGTTCTTTGGATCGCTGGTGATCGCTTTCTCCGCGCGCACCTTCGCGTCGTTGAACCGTCCGGCGAGGATGAGGAGATTGCCCGCCTCGAGCTGTACCGCCGGCAGGTCGGGGGCGAGTTCGGCCGCCATCTCTGCCGAGCGAAGAGCGCTACGAGCATCCCCGCGCGCCAGATACGATGACGTGAGCTTCCGGTACGCGTCGGTGAATTTTGGATCCTGCTGAATGGCGTTGCGGTATTCGATGATGGCCGCGTCGAAATTCTTTGCCGCGACGAACTGATCGCCTCGCGCCATATGGTCCCGCTTGAGCGTCTCCGGATCGTGTGAGCACGCCGAGATGAGCAACAGCGTCGAAGCGATGGCGCACGCGGACAAGAATCGTGAGGACATATTCTTTACAGGCTTCCAAAAAGCTGGTGTTGAATTGCCGGTAAGATCGCTCGCGCAAAGGGCCACGCCGCGGAAAACGCCGCTGATTCCCCCTGAGGATCTCGGATGTCGATCGGTGTGACGATGCGGACCATGGCGATGTCGGTTCGCCCCGACCGAAAGGCGTCTCCGACCAGATAGGCTTTGCTTAAGTACTCGCTCGCCGTAACTCGATTCAAGCTCTGGTACCAGTACAACACAAGCTGCTGGTCGAGGCCCTTGGCTACGACAACCTTATTGATGGTGCGTGATGGGTGCGACGCGTCGTCGGCCAGCGCCAACCGTTCGACTTTGAGAGGCTGCCAGCCGGCGCCCGGAAGACAGTTCATCGGCGAATGCACTGCGCCTCCCTGCCGCTGACTTCGGTAGTACGAAACGTACAGCGAGGCGACTCTCTCATCGGGAAGTGAGTAGTAGCGGTTGAGATAATCGTCCGCTCCCGTTTGTTGAACGATGTCAGCGGGCAGGACCGAGTCTCTGCCAACCCAGCCATTCAGCTCCGACGGGAACGCAGCCAACGGCCGCGCGTTCGGAACGGGGGTTGGCGCACCGAGGTAGGTGCGTCCCCCATACGCGACGAGCAACATAATGATGAGGACGAGAGACTTCCGCCGAATCATGCGGACACCCGGGAGGCGACGACGCGAAGACCGCGAAGCGCGCTTGCGATCGTCGCGAGCATCAGGAAAGAGGCGGCGAAAACGAGCCAGCCAGAAAATGTGTGGAAAAATCCACTCGCGGCAGCGGGACCCACATAGTTCGCGGCTATCCCCGTTCCCGCCACTCGCAGTCCATTTGCCACAATCGCGATCGGTACACTCGAGGCGGCGATAACGGCGCGGACCGTCGCTCTCGTCGCGGCGAAGTACCCATACAGCAGCGCCAGGGAAAACAGCGATACCAGGGATCGGATTCCGCTGCAGGCTTCCGCGACTTCCAGCGTCGTATGCGCCAGTTGAATGACGTTGCCTTCCCGCAGGACCGGGATGTGAGCGAGTTGGAGCACTGAAACGCCGAATCGCGTCGCGAGCAACTGCAAGGGAAACGCAATCCGGTAAAAGACGATTGCCGGCAGCGGAATCATCAGCAGCGAGAAGGCCAGCGGAAAAGCCAAGACTCGAAGCAGTCGCGTGCCGCCGAAGTACAGCACGGCGCCGACGACGACTCCGATGGCCGACGTGCGCATCAGAAAATACTCAACGCCCGCGGTTCCGACGAGCAGCGTGACCAGGCTGATGGCGACGACGAGAAGTCCGAACGGATTCGGATTCGGAACGACCGCGGCTATCCGATCGCGACGAAGCCAAACGAGATATGCGGAAATCGGAAGAATGACGAACCCGTGCGAGTAGTTCGGGTCGCGAATCCAGTTCTTCACCATATCCACAAACACCTGCGCATACAGCAAGGTGAACGCGGCGACTAAAGCCGCGAGGTATGGCGTCCTGGCAGGAAGGTGACGTCGGAGGTCCAATGCCTCCGGATAGAGCAACGGACCTTCCAATTGGCGGAACTGTCGAGATTCACATATTAGTGATTTATTTTCAATAACTTACAGAAATAATACGTCGCCGGTTTGACTCCGCAATCACAAGAAGTTCTGCCAAAGGCAGATAATTGTGGCTGCCTTCGCAGACATTTATCCTCAGCCGCGCAGGCTGTCTGCCGTCAGCGCGGATTCATCATGTCGGCCTGGATCTCCGCGGCCGTCAGGGCGCGGTTGAAAATGTGGACCTCGTCGATTGTCCCGAGGAAGTTGAACAGGCCCGGATTGCCGGTCCGCTGCGCGATATTCACATTGACCGGTGCGTTGAACTGCGCTGAGGGGATCGTGCCCGCCAGGTCGCCATTATCCAGAACGCCGTTGACATAAATATCGAGCGCTTTCGTCGCCGCGTTGTAAACGCCAGCGAGGTGGTACCACGTGCCGGTCGTGAGGATCGTACTGCTATAGCGTTGAATGGAGTTCGAGCCGTTTGAGCTGATCTGAATCGCGGCGGTTCGCACGCCCGTATCCGGGCTGGTTTTTAGCTGCCATCCGGCCCCCGCCAGCTTGCCGACAATTGTGCCGTCGTCGCCGGGTTGCGCGTTGATCTTGATCCAGGCACTCAGAGTCATGCTGCCGGTCAGCTGCAGCGACGAGCCGTTGCCGACGTCCACGGAATCGGATCCGTCGAACGTCAGCCCTCCGCCGTACTTGCCGGTCGACCACACCGGAGTGCTGACGAGCACGCCGGTATTTCCGCCGCCGGAGCTATCCGCCGTCGTCGTGCCGGTGCCTTCGCTGAAGCGGAAGCCCGCCACCAGACCGGAGGGCAACGGATTCGCCGTCCCCGCCATCGTGGCCACGTAGGACGCGGCGGTGGAGGGGACCTGAATCGTGTGCTGCTGCGCCCCTCCGTCTGACCAGTTGGTAAACGTGTAGGTGGTGCCGCCCACGGTCTGCGCCGGCGCTTCGATCGTGTGCGTGAAGCCGATGAGCGTGTCGTGCGTAAACGGGGTGAGGTGGGCAATCGTGTCCAGATACACCGTCAACCCGCTCGGGACGGTATCAAAGCTCAGAATCACCTTCTCCGGGAAGATGGTGACCGACTGCGACGACTGCAGCCCGTCCGAGTCGGTCACCGTCAACGTGATTTGATAGCGAGTGAACCCGCTGAAGTCGTGCCCACTGGTCGGGATCGTCAAGCTCCCGGACTTCGTTCCGACCTGCGGTAAGCCGGGATGCACGTGGCCTTCGTGCAGGAAGTCGATATTCCACGTAAAGGCGCTCGCCGGCAACACGCCATCCTCCGCGTCGGTGCCGTCACCGCTGAACGCGATGACGTCCCCGGCCCTGAATGTCGCGCCGTTGACTGGCGACAGGAGTCGGGGCACGGGCCTGGTGCCGACCTGGATCGTCAGCGACGCGCCGAGCGTGTCATTGAAGCCATCCGAAACCGTGACGCGCGCGGAATATCGCCCTTTCACGGTATAGGTGTGGACCGGGTTCGCGTCCGTCGACGTGCTGCCGTCCCCGAACGTCCACAGATAGCTCAGGGGGTCTCCTTCCGGATCGACCGTACCGGCGGTCGAGAAGTTCACCGTCAGCGGCGCCGCCCCGTCGGTGGGCTGCGCCGATGACACGACGTCGGGCGGTTGATCGTTCGAGATGAACCGGATCCGTCGGATCTTGCTGACCCCTTGTTCGCCGGTGACATCTGAAAAACCCAGGTCCACGTAATACAGCGCGCCGTCAGGCCCCTGCGTCAGGTCGACGATGTCGCCGTAGGGTCCATCGAGCGACCCGTCGGGCGGCTCGAAGTTGAACGAGCCCGTCACGTTCCCGGCCGCGTCGAGCGTCAACCGCCGAATCCAGTTCTGCGCGTAGTCGGCGTAGAAGTAGTTCCCTTGGTACTCGGCCGGGAACTGACTGCCGCGATAGATGAAGCCGCCGGTGATCGAGGCGTCGCGGCCCAGGTGCGGATAAGCGAAGAGCGGCGAGGTGAAGGCCGGATTCCCCGCACAGGAGGACCCTTCACACACCGGCCAGCCATAATTCGCCCCGCGCACCCCGAGATTCACTTCCTCCTCGGCTGTCGAATAATCGTTGCCGCCCACATCTGCGATATAAAAGCGGCCGGTCGGACTGTCGTAGAACGCCCGGAACGGGTTGCGCAACCCCCGTGCCCAGATGGCGTCCACATTCGGTCCGGCGCCGTCGAAAAACGGATTGTCGGTCGGCACCGTGCCGTCGCTATTGAAGCGCAGCACCTTCCCGCGCGGACTGGTGAGCGACTGTGAGTCGTCGCCATTGAAGTGCTCACCGGTGGTGACCAGCAGTTTGCCGTCGTTGGCAAAGTTCAAGGCCCCGCCGTGGTGTTCGACGTTGGCCGTTCGCGGATCCTCGTAGACCACGAATTCGCTGCCCGACACCGTGCTCGACAGATCCGCCGTCGCCGTGAACCGCGAGACGCGATCGTGATTGGGTGACCCGAGCGTATAGAAGACGTAATAAAAGTGATTCGTCGCGAAGGCCGGATCGAGCACGAGATCCATCAAGCCCTGTTGGCCATTCAGCGTCCCGATGTTCGTGATCGTCAGGAACGGCACGGGATCGATGGTCCAGTCCTCGGCGTGCACCCGCCGGATTCGCCCCCCGAGCTCGAGCACCAGCATGTGCCCGTCGGGAAGAAACTTGACCGCCGTGGGCAGGTTCAGCCCGGAGATCAGGATCTCGTTCTGGAACGACCCGGCCGCCGATCCGGGGTTGGTCGAAAACACGAAGTCACCCGACACCACGAGATGGCTCCCGCCATCGACCGATCGCACGCGATAGTGATACGTCGTGTTGGCCGACAGGCCCGTCACCGTTTGCGCGTGGCTGGTCGTCGCGGTCGCGTCGAGCGGCGTGACTGACCCGTAGGACTGCGACAGCCCGTACTCCACCTCGCTCGCCGCCGGCTGGTCGGTGTCCCACGAGATCGCGGCCGACGTCGCCGTCACGGCGTCCGCCGTGACATTCGTGATGGTGAAGGTGTCGGTACCCGTCGTGAAGGTGCCATTGGTGCCGAGGCGTTCGTTTCCCGCGGCATCGATCGACCGGACGCGGTAGTTGTAGGTCGTAAGCGCGGAGAGACCCGACACGATGACGCTGTGCGCCGTGACCAGGGTCGAATCGAGCGTCGTCGACGAGCCGTAGGCGGTCGTCGTGCCGTACTCGACACGTGAGGTCGACGGTTCATTCGTCGTCCACGAAATCGACGCCGACGCAGCCGTAATGTTGACCGCCTGCACGGCGGATACCGTCGGCGCGGTGGTGTCCAGCAGGATCGTATCGGTGAACGCCCCCGACCAGTTCCCGAGCGCGTCCTGGAACTGCACGAACACGGTCTTGGTTCCCTGGCCAGTCGTCAGTGTCCAGGACTTCGATGTCGAGAAAGGCTCGGCTTTCGAGTACGACGTCCCAGTGTTCGAGAACCTCATTTGGGTGACGGGGTTCAGTTGGTCCGTCGCGCTGAGGGTCAGCGTCACCGCAGTGCTCTTCGTTGCGGCCGCACCCCCGCTGATGGCGATGGTTCCGGTTGGAGGATCGTTGTCGACGACCACACCAACGGCGGTCGCGGTGCCGACATTGCCGGCGGCATCACGTGCCCGCGCCGACAGCACGTGACTTCCGCTCGCCGCGGTGGTGGTATTCCACGACACGGCGTACGGCGCGACCGTATCCTCCGCGCCCAGCGACGCGCCGTCGAGCAGGAACTGCACGCCGACCACGCCGACGTTGTCGCTCGCCGCTCCGGTCACCGTCGTGGTGCCCGCCACTGCGGCGCCCGGCAGCGGCGCGGTCACGGAAACGGTGGGCGCCTGACTGTCGGACGCGGCGTTGACCGTCAGTGTGAAACTCGTCGATCGCGACAGCGCGCCGGCGGTGCCGGTCGCGATGATCGTCGCCGCTCCGACCGGGGTCGAGGCCGACGTCGTGATCGTCATCGTCGTGCTGCACCCCGGGGCACAACTCGCCGGCGCGAACGAGGCCGACGCGCCGCTCGGCAGACCCGACGCCGAGAAGGTGACTGCCTGTGATGCGCCCGAGAGCAGGACGGCCGAAATCGTGGAGGTCGTCGCCGCTTTCTGGTTCACCGACTTATTGCCGTCGTTAGACAGCGAGTAATCGAACGAAATCCCCAGCGTCGTGGCCGACGCGGAGGGGGACAGTGCCGAGGTGTTGCCCGTCTGATCGTAGGCCGCCACCGTGTAGGCGTACGTGGTCAGCGGACTCAGTCCTGTATTGTCGGGATAGGAGGTCGTCGTTGCCGTTCCCACCTGGACGCTGTTCCGGAAGATCTTGTAGCCCGCCACGCCGATGTTGTCGGTCGACGCCGGCCATGAGAGATTGATCTGCGACGACGAGACCGCCGTTGCCGTCAGGCTCACCGGCGCTGATGGTGGGGTCGTGTCCGGTCCGCTACTGCCGACCCCGGTGGCCATGTCGCCCTGAATCTCCGCGGCACTGAGCGCGCGGTTGTAAATCCGGACGTCATCCAGCGTCCCGTTGATATAGAACCCGCCCGTCCGCCGCCCGATGTTCACGTTCACCGGCGCGTTCCCCTGACTCGTGGGCACGGTGCCCGAGAGCGTGCCGTTGGCCAGCGTGCCGTTCACATAAATGTTCAGCGTCCGCGCCGCCGCGTCATACACCCCCGCGACGTGATACCACGTGTTCAGCGCCCGCACGGTGCTGCTGTACCGTTGAATCGATGCGCCCGTCGTGCTCGTGATCGCGATGCCGAATGTTCGCGGTCCGGTGTCTGGCGTCGATTTCAACTGCCAGCCGGCGCTCCCATTCGATTTGCTGACAATCTGCCCATCATCGGCCACGTTTGCGGTCTCAAAGACCCACGCCGACGCCGTCATGCTTCCCGTCAGTTGCAGCGCGGTGGGGTTCCCGACGTCTACGTAGCTGGTCGACCCATTGAACGAAAGGCCTCGCCCGTTCTTCCCCGTCGTCCATGCCGGTCCACCGACCAGCGTCCCCGTCAGCCCAGTTCCCGACGCATCCGCCGTCGTCGTTCCCGCTCCTTCACTAAATCCATATCCTGCGAGCAAGCTCGGTGCACCATGGACGACATGCGATCGCTGCACCACCAGCATCACACTTAGACAGACCAGCAACCCGACCACAGTTCTTCTCATGTGGAAAACCTGCGGCACACTAGTGATGCTTTTTGAGCGCATTTTCACAACCAAGCCGGCAGTTACCGAGAGGCTGCACGGACGGATCTCGCCGGGATCCGTGCTCGGTTGTAATTTCCTGAATGGGGTTCTGCAGCGGTGCAGGATCGAAAGCAGAGCCTATCACCATGACAGCGACTTTGCCACCATGTTGCAGGGGCTGATTAACGAAGTCCGGCAGCAACCAACGTCACGCCGCTGCCGGCACACTCGGCGAGCGCGCAACTCTCAATGTCGTGAGCTGCCGCGAATACGGAAAGTACGGTTTACTGCAGAAGGACCCAAACAGTACGACTGAACTCTCAAACGTTGCGATTTACGACAAGCGGGATGCTGAACTTGGCAGCCGCGCAGGCTGTCTGCCGTCAGCGCGGATTCATCATGTCGGCCTGGATCTCCGCGGCCGTCAGGGCGCGGTTGAAAATGTGGACCTCGTCGATTGTCCCGAGGAAGTTGAACAGGCCCGGAT
>Ga0222622_10000561_pt1 | contig 14047 bp, 9 predicted proteins | sample PLM2_5_b1metaG_FD_177335 | JGI IMG/M metagenome (GOLD analysis project Ga0222622, IMG submission 177335) | Groundwater sediment microbial communities from an aquifer in East River, Colorado, USA - PLM2_5_b1 | ecosystem: Environmental > Terrestrial > Soil > Riparian zone | place: USA: East River... | reverse complement strand
CGTGTCTCTTTCATTTGCGTATCTCTGAACGCCGTCAAACGAATGCGCCGAAACACCAAAACCAAAGACCGGTTCGAGCCGCCAGTATTTTGAATTGTGACGCGACTCATATCCCGACCGTGCAAAATTTGAGATCTCGTACTGGGCGTACCCGGCTTTTATCAGTCGGTCGATCATCATCTCGTACATTTCCGCCGCCAATTCGTCGTCCGGCTTTGGCCGGCGTCCGCCGCGGACCTGCTCGGCAAGCGGCGTTCCCTCATGGATCTCGAGCAGGTAAAGCGACAGGTGCTCGGGCGATAATGCGATTGCCTGGTCGAGGTTTTTTTCCCAATCTGCCAACGATTGACCCGGAAGTCCGGCGATCAAGTCAAAACTGACGTTGTCGAAACCCGCTGTTCGCAGCGTCGCAAACGTCTCTCTCGCATCTTTTGCATCGTGTCCCCGCGCCAACAGTTTGAGTGCACGATCGTCAAACGTCTGGACGCCAAAACTGGCGCGATTTATCCCGAGGCCACGATATGCAGCAAGTGAAGCATCGCTGACTGTTGCGGGGTTCATCTCCATCGTGATCTCTGGATCGGATGAAACGCTGAATTTGGACGCGACGGACCCGAGGATCTTTTCAACCTGCTCCGGCATCAATAGCGAAGGCGTTCCCCCGCCAAAGTAAATTGTGTCGATCTCCATTCCACTGTCGGAAAAATTTCGTATCTCAACACAGATCGCAGACACATAACGATCGACGGCCTCGCTGCTGCGGTAGACATCCGTCGCAAAATCGCAGTATGAACACCGCGACTTGCAGAAAGGTATGTGAAGATAGACACCGGCAGTCATCGGTTACATTTTAGAGGCTGCGTCAACCGAACCGAAATGACCGTTGAACAGATCTCTTATTACTCCAATCTAGTGTCGTTCGCCGTTATCCTGGCGTTGTGGTTCGTGTTCGCAAGTGTATTCCTGCTAAGAAAAAGGCCCGAGTCCGCTCCGGACAAGGTCGGGGTGCCAAAATCCTGGCTGGGCCTCGTACTGCAGGGTCTGGGATTTGGGATCGTTTGGACTATTCGACGCTCACCGGCCTTTTCTCCGCTGATCGACGATCAGTATTTATTAAATGTCGCGCTGCAGATAGTTGGTGTCGCCCTCGCAGCTGTTTCCGTGTGGTTCGCTATGGCAGCGGTTCGTGAGTTGGGCGCACAGTGGAGCCTGCAGGCCCGTCTGCTCGAAGGGCACAAACTGGTCACGACAGGCGTTTACCAGATAGTTCGCCATCCGATATACACGGCAATGCTGGGGATGTTGATATCGACCGGAATCGTATTTAGCCACTGGATAGCTCTCGCCACCGCGATAGTTATCTTTCTGATTGGTACCTGGATAAGGACAAGTATCGAGGAACGGCTTCTTAATGATGGCTTCCGAGAGGAATTCAGGGATTGGAAGGCCAAGGTTCCCGGCCTCATTCCGTTTATCAAATTCTAAGGCTCGAGTATTTTGCCAAGTGATGTGCGCCACGCATCCTGAAGTTCACTGACTGAACAAGAGAAACTTGCGTTGCCAGGCAAACTGATACTGAGTTCGCTGCCCCCCACACGGCCGATTACCTCAAAAGGATGAGCGCCGGCGAGTTCCCGCACCTTGTCTAAATTTGCCTCTGAAAGGCTGACTACGATTCGCGACGGAGTTTCTCCGAACAGGACGGCTTCGGCCGATAGGTCTTTACTTTTCAATTCGATCTCCGCACCAATGGCCCTTTTCCCGAGCGATGAAAAACAGCATTCGGCAATAGCAACCGCCAGGCCGCCGTCAGAGCAATCATGAGCTGAACTCAGCAGGCAGTTGTCGGAAAGCGTCAGGAGAATATCGTGAAGCCTCTTCTCGACATTGAGATCGACCTGCGGCACAACGCCGTTCGCGACAATGTCGATGGTATTGATACCCACAACGGTTTGTGCAAATTCACTTGCGGCAAGGTCGTTATGGGTGGCGCCTAAGACCGCTATCAGATCACCTTCATTTTTGAACCTGGTTGTGACGATCTTGCGGGTATCCTCGACCAGGCCGACCATCCCGATCACAGGTGTCGGGATTATTCCGGCGCCGTCGGTCTCGTTATAGAACGAGACATTGCCGGACACGACCGGCGTTTCAAACACACCGCACGCCTCGGCCATGCCGTCGATCACCTCGGAAAACGTCCACATCACCTCGGGACGTTCGGGTGAGGCAAAGTTTAGGCAATTGGTAACGGCTATCGGCCGGGCACCCACGCAGACGACATTGCGGGCTGCCTCGGCGACCGCCAGTTTTGCGCCCATCTTTGGATCGACGGCGACGAACTTGCCATTGCCGTCCAGGCACATCGCTATGGCTCGCCGGGTTTCTTTGATACGAATGACAGCTGCATCCGCTCCCGGCAGGACCGCGGTGTTTGTCCGCACCATTGTGTCGTACTGCTCATATACCCATCGTTTTGAGCAAATGTTTGGCGACGCAAGAAGTGTTTTCAATGCTTGCCCCAGGTCCCAGGTTCCGAGTTTCAGATCGAGCTCTTTGGGATTTTGGGCTTGAGCCTTGGGGGTCATCGGCCGCTCGTATTTTGGTGCTTCGTCAGTCAATGCTTTGACCGGCAGGTCAGCCTCGAGAACGCCGTTGTGCATTATCCTGAGCCGGTCGCCCTCGACGACCTTGCCGATAACTACTGCATCGAGGTCCCATTTATTAAATATCTCAACAACCTCGCGTTCGTGGCCGCGGCGGGCGACGATCAGCATCCGCTCCTGCGATTCGGACAGCAGCATCTCGTAGGCGGTCATGCCTGTCTCGCGTTGCGGGACGAGGGTGAGGTCGATCTCGAGGCCCGTGCCGGCACGGGCGGCCATTTCGACAGACGAGGATGTCAGTCCGGCGGCCCCCATGTCCTGAATGCCCTCGATGGCACCGCTCCGCATTGCCTCGAGACACGCCTCGAGCAAAAGTTTTTCGAGAAAAGGGTCGCCGACCTGGACGGTCGGGCGTTTTTCGAGCGCCTGCTCGTCAAACTCGGCCGAGGCCATGGTCGCCCCATGAATGCCGTCGCGTCCCGTTTTCGCACCCGCGTACAATACGGGATTACCGACCCCGGACGCTTTGCCAAAAAAAATCTGGTCCTTTCTGACCAGGCCGAGAGCAAATGCGTTAACAAGCGGGTTGAGGCTGTACGATTCGTCAAAGGCGACCTCGCCGCCAATGGTCGGCACGCCAAAGCAGTTGCCGTAATGGCCGATGCCGGCAACGCAGCCTTTTAAGATGGATTTGTTGCGGTTGTAGGTCTTGTCTTGTGCACTTGACCCGGTCTTTTGTGCAGCGGACCCAGTCGGTTCTGGCACAGAATACGTGCCAGTGTTTCGCAATTGCTCAACCGTCGCTCCCGGTTCTGACCGGTTGCCTTTGCCTAGCGGCCCGAACCTTAAACTATTCATCGCGGCTACCGGCCGGGCTCCCATTGTAAAGACATCGCGCAGGATACCGCCGACGCCGGTCGCGGCACCCTGGAAAGGCTCGATAAAGCTCGGGTGATTGTGCGACTCGACCTTAAACGCCACGCACCAGTCGTCACCGACGTCGACAACCCCGGCGTTCTCGCCTGGCGGGACTATGACTCGCGGCCCGCTGGTCGGCAGGCGTTTGAGATGCACGCGAGACGATTTATATGAGCAATGCTCGGACCACATGACGCTGAAAACGCCGAGCTCTGTCAGGTTGGGTTCACGCCCCAGAATGGCCACGATCCGGTCGTATTCGCCCGGGGTGAGGTTGTGTTGTTCGACTATCTCGGGTGTGATCGTTGTCATGGGGAACTGCGGGCAATCGGCAGCCTGTGAAACAAACAAAAGAGTTTATGCGCTCGGTCGGTTTTTATCAAACCGGAGCGAATAAACTCTTGTTATTGATCAGAAGTTCTATTTTGGCGGCTCTGCCGGCAATGCCCTGAGTATGTATTGCCGGAGCGATTCGACACGCAGCCTGCCCATTTTTGAGTAGACCTGCTTGCCGCCGGCGTCGTAAACGACGGTCATCGGCAGGCTGCCGGCCCAGTCTTTGGAAACGATGGCGATGGCCGCACTTTCGTTGGGCGTGTGCAGCAGATAAGCCGGCATTTCGGAGTGCATGTCGTCGAGGAATTTTGGAACGTAGGTGTTGATGTCTGCCATGTCGTCCAGCGAAACTGTGATGAAATCGACCTTTCCTCGAAACTCATTATCGAGTTTCACCAGGTCGGGAAACTCCTCGGTACACGGCGGACACCACGTGGCCCAGAAGTTAATGACCAGCGGGCGCCCATTGGGTTTCAAGACCTTTCTCAAGCCCTCGACATCGATCTGTGTGACCTTTTGCGACGAGCTAACGGCTTTTGGCGACGCAGACGTGTCACCCGCGGCAGTTTGAGCAGGAGTAAACTGAAACGCTGTCAGCATTAAAGCAAAGACCGATACTGCCTTTGCCAGGGGCCATTTAATGGACATAAGTATCGATCAGTCAGCGGAACGTTTGATAGAGCAGCCAAAAGCCTCGACATACGTCCGGTCGATCTTTTTACCAGCCAGTGACGCATCGAACGCACTTTTCAAATAATTCTCGGTAACATTACGGCCGGACCGGTCGTTGTCGATCGCACCATGATATACCAGGACGTTTTTGGCATCTAAAAAATAAACCTCAGGTGTATGCGTGGCACCGAGCTTGTCGGCCAGCATGCCCTTATTGTCGACAAGAACAGGGAATTTGAAAGTGAGCGCAGAATGCTGCATCACAGTCTCTGCCGACTCGGTCACGTTTGAATTGACGCCGACGACATTGATGCCCTTGACCTTGTAATCCAACGCGATCTGGTTCATCCGCTCATTGTAGCCGCGGACCACAGGGCACTGAGCAGACACAAAGATAAACACGGTACCGCTTGTGCCTTTGAGATCGGTGAACGATCGGGTTTTGCCTTCTGAGTCGGCAAGTGAAAAATTGTCCAGCTTGCCGCCGATGCCCAACGCCTGGGCGTTCGCCCCGACCGCAAGCGCTATTAGCGCGATCAAGAAAAATGCAAAACGTTTCATTATTCCCTCCTGTACCAGCTTCTACGATGCATCGAGTCTACCAGCCGTTTTCCCGGTGCGACAAACTTTTGGGTGGAATAGTTACGCGGCGGCCGCCGATCCAGTTTCAAAGCGGCGGGAGAAACAGGCCACTTTTTGAAGCTAAAATGGCACGGATAACCAGCCTTTTTGAGGGTCATGTTTAACACTTTTTGATCAAAATGTGTATTTGAGGTCAAAGATAACGAAATACCCGTATTCACTGGCTGTAGGTGTTTACAAGATCATTATATCGGCGTTCTAACGATCTTAACGGCCTTTTAAGGCTTAGAACAACGTTTCCATTCTGTTTACGGTGCGGAAGGGTCTGTAACAGTGCCCAAGGTCGCGGAACGGTACCCGAGAGTCTCCAAGGGTGTCATCGGGTCTGTAACGGTGCCGGCGGACTTGCGGCGGCATTTTACAGCTATAACACCGTTACATAGGCTGAAATGTTGCCTGAGACTCTTCGGCACCGTTTCAGACGGTAAAATTTTAAAGTATTGCCAGGATTGTTGAACACGCCCGGTGGACAGTGGTCTGCGGTCTGTTGCGGAATTACAAAGGCCTCGCTCGTGATCGTCTGTGTCCCCGACCAACGAACCATCAATCATGAACAAGGAACCGTGAACCAACGTATTAACCCGTTGATTCAATGCTATAATTCGGCTCATTCCTGATGATCTCTGAGGGCGTAAAGATCTCGCATTACAAGGTACTGCACAGCGTCGGTTCGGGCGGCATGGGCGAGGTGTACCTGGCTGAGGACCTGAACCTCGAACGCAAAGTGGCGTTGAAGGTCCTGCTACCCGATTTTGCAAACGACAACGAGCGTGTCCGGCGTTTTGAGCAAGAGGCAAAGTCGGCATCCGCGTTAAATCACCCAAACATTCTTACCGTTTTTGAGGTAGGAGCGTTCGAGAACACTCGCTACATCGCGACCGAATTCGTCCGCGGCAAGACCCTTCGAGACCGAATGGCCGGCGGGCAAATGGACCTGGCTGAGATGTTCAGTGTCACTCTGCAAGTCACGGCCGCCCTATGTGCCGCCCACGAGGCTGGCATAGTCCACCGGGACATAAAACCCGAGAACATAATGATCAGGGAGGACGGCTTGGTAAAGGTCCTCGACTTTGGCCTCGCAAAATTGGTCAGCACGAGCGCCGACAGCGCCGAGACGACGCTGCACCAGATCAATACGCACCCGGGTATGCTGATCGGCACCGCCGCCTATATGTCGCCGGAACAGGCCCGCGGGCAAAAGCTGGATCCGAGAAGCGACATATTCAGCTTTGGCATTGTGATGTTCGAGCTTTTTGGCGGCAAGCGGCCTTTCGAGGGCGAGGGCCACCTGGACGTTATAAGTTCGATACTCAGGGACCAACCTCCGACGCTGCGAGAGGTTTCGCCCGATATGCCGCGTCAGCTCGAGCGTATCATCACCAAGTCACTGCGAAAGGACCGCGATAACCGTTATCAGCACATCAAGGACCTGCAGATCGACCTTGAGGACCTGAGGGACGAACTTAAAAGCGAGAACAAATTAGACCACAGGTCGGGTACAAGCCAAATAAAGACTGTTGCTACCGGCAATGGGGCCGTCAAGACAACACTGACAGAAAGCATTTCACGTACGCGCCGGTTTACGATACTTCATGTCCTGATGATCGCGGCCGCGGCTGTGGTATTGGTCGGCGCAGCGTGGTATGTTCGTGCCAAAATGTACCCGGCAGCACCAGTGCCGGGCTCCTATAAAACGACCGAGATCGCCAGTTGGAACAGTGCTCCGGGCGAGCTTTCCAATAAGGCAAGTTTCTCGCCTGACGCCAAACTCATTGCATTTTCATCGACAAAATCGGGAACAAAAAATATCTGGGTTACCCAGGTTACCTCTACAAACGCAATCCAGATCACGAACGATAACTATTCGAATATAGAGCCTATATGGTCGCCCACAGGTGATGAGATCGCGTATTTTTCAGACCGGGGCAATGCGGACACTACGGGTATCTGGCGAATCTCCGCGCTTGGCGGCGGCACTCCCGGCCTTGTCGGTTCCCTCTTAGCGCGAAGTGCCGAATTGAGGCGTTGGACACCATCGGGCAAAGTTTATTATCAGATGGAAGGGGAACTTTACGCGATTGATGTGTCGAGCGGTGCATCACAAAAGGTGACCTCACTCGACCGACCCGATATTTTCTGGCTAGATGTTTCGGACGATGAAAAGTCCCTCGCCTACGCCTCAGTCAAGGATGGCGTGTGGCAGATCATGATCTCGGATATCTCAGGCCAACACGCCAGGCAGATCGCTACAGGACAGGGCGAGATCAGCGTAGATATGGTTTGGCTGTCAGAAAAAAATAAAGTGTTTTACAGCGCGGCGGTTGATGGTGTCCAGCAGGTCTTTGTCGTCGACAGCGGGTCTGAGAAAAGTTACAGGCTAACGGCCTCAGACACAGACATCTCTGTGATGGACGTCTCGCCCACCGGCGACTCGCTTATTATCGGTTCGGCCAAGGAAGAATCGAACCTCTGGCGAGCGACCTTGTCAGACAGTCAGGAATCGCCGCTGGCCCGAGACCTCAACGCAAAACTCTGGCCATCGGTTTCACCGGACAATCAAAAGGTGGCGTTCCAGTCGGTGAAAAACCTGAACGGCGGCACCAAGATCTGGGATGGAGATATCGTTTTTAAAAACTTAGCATCCCGTAATGAGAGCGAAAAACCTACTCTGGTCGCGAAACGCGCGGTTTATCCATCCTGGTCGCCAGACGGCTCGTACATTGGGTTTATGAGAAAAGACCCTGATAAAACGGAACTATTCGCTACAAATTCTAACGGTGGCGGTGAAAAGCGATTGGCAACAGGTGGCATTGCGGCAATCGGATATTCGACGTCACCCTACAATTACATCCAGACGAAGGCATTTTCCTGGTCGCCCGACAGCACTTCGATCGCTTATATCTCAACCCGTAACGGGGCTTCAAATCTCTGGCTGGCAGGTTTGCGAGACAACAGTGATACTGTCATTACGAAAAACGTAGATCCTGAGCTTAGCGTCGTTTGCCCCATCTGGTCCTCAGACGGAAAGCGGTTGGCGTACTCGACCGAACGACGGGATAACGGAAAGTCTGTTCGAGGACTCGAAGTACTTGATGTGGCAACCGGGGAAGTAAATAAGGTGATGGAAACGACAGACCCCATGCGCCTGATCGGATCGACATCAGACGAGTCCGCTCTGATCATAGCGGTTTCTGAGATCAACAGCGGCCTGCCGCCCGTCACCAATTTGAAACGCGTGGCGATCGCCGGCGGTGTCCAAAGCTCGATCGCGGACTTGAAAAATATCTACTTTTACAATATTTTGCTCTCGGACGATCGAAAATTTATCGCTTACGCGGCCCGCAACGATAGCAAGGATGATATTTGGGTATTGCCTTCCACGGGCGGTGTGGCCCGAAAGGTAACAAGCAATAACGATTCGAGTCTTTATTATTCCAGGCTTGCGTGGCTTCACGACGGAAGTGCAATAGTTTTTGGCAAGCAGACGCGTTACAGTTTGCTTTCGATCATCACCGGGATGAATTAAAGGAGAAAAAATGAGAAACAGATCCTACATTAGTTCACTGACCGCGTTATTTGTTCTCGTTATAGCTATTGGGCTGATCGGTTTAGCATGCGGCAAAATTACCGATAACAATGCCAACAATGCTAATAACACGATGACACCCGTAACTACGCCCGATCTGTGTACGAATCAAATGATCACGGATGCGATATACATCAAGCTTATGAAAGCCGGACTCGCTTCCCCGCTCAAACAGATCAATGTAGGTGTGGACGCAGGTATGGTCACTTTGACAGGATTTGTAAATAACAGCGCCGAAAAGGCCATAGTCGTCGGCATAGTTGAAAATACATCTTGTGTAAAGAAACCGGTGAATGTGGATAAGTTTTATGACTGCGCTCCTGGTCCGCCGGTGCAGCCGGATAACGTGGGCGGCTGTGGTCCGGGTTGGTACCGGTGCGGGGATATTTGTGTGCCTAACCGTTGCTTCTGGAATGACGCTCCTGCACCGGGCACGACTCCTTCGCCTGTCCCGTCGAGTAGTATTACCCCGTGTCCGTCAACGACACCGACACTGACACCGAAACCGTCACCAGATTCGAATTCGAACAAGCAAACTTCTACTTCGAATAAGTACTAATCGTGGGTTTAACCGAAAAGGCGCGGCAGGCGCCTTTGAAGATTTTTAGGTAGTAAGATCTCCATGGCGTCATCGACGGTTACAATGCCGGCGATGTCGCCTTCGTCGTCTATAACAGGCAGGGCGAGCAGGTTGTATTCTGATATGGTCTGGGCGACCTCCTCGGCGGATTCGGACGGGTGGGCAAAGCGAAACTCCTTTCGCATAACATCTGCCAGCTTGTAGGTTGGATCGGCCAGGATCAATGACCGCAGGCTAATTACGCCGGATATCTTCCAGGAACCTTCCTCCTCGACGACGTACATGTAATAGATCATGTTAGGCGTCTCGGCCATTTCCCTGAGACGAAGAATGGTCTCGCCGACGGTGAGATCTTTTGGGAAAACAACAAACTCTGTGGTCATCAAACCACCCGCGGTGTCGTTCTCAAACGGCATCAGCTCGGCTACATCCGCCTTTTCATCGTCCTCCATCAGGTCAAAAAGCTCCCGAGCCTTTTCGTCGTCCATTTCGTCGAGAACGTCGACGGCGTCGTCGGGCGACATTTCTTCCAGAATGTCCGCGGCCCGTTCCTCGTCCATGTCCTCTAGAATGCGGGCCTGGGCCTCGGTCGACATTTCCTCGAGCGTGTCGGCGGCAACCTCGTCATCGAGGCTCTCGACGATTTCGGTACGATGTATCGGTGACAGCGACTCGGCTAACTGGGCGATCTCAACAGGGTGCAGACGCGAGAGTTTGTCCTTTGACGATTTTAGCTGCACAGTGACGGTTGCCGTGTCGGTCGCGAGATAACCCACGTCTGCCCAGTCTATAACCTCGACCGGCTTGTCACTGCCATAGAACCCTTTAGGCATAAGGCGCCGGACAAAACCCTGCAGGCTGACATCGGCCCCGGTTACACGCCACATATCGCCTGCATTTATCAGCTGCACGTCATTTACGCGTACGACCCGCTTGCCATCGACATCGATCAACTGATTGTCGAGAACGTCTTTTCCCAAAAGCACTTCGCCTTCGCGGCGGATGAAGGGCGTCAGATCGAGAATGGCCGAGGTCATTTTCGCCCCATGAATGCCAAGGTCGGTAAAATGCCGGCTAGGCATAAAAAAGTTTCGTCTTCGGTAGCGGGCCACAAGGCCGATGACGGGCGGATGATCTTCGTCGCCGTATCGAACGAGCACATCATTGATCGCCGCGATCTTTTCATTGCGGGCGTCGAAAATGGGCCGATTCAATATCTGGGACACATACAACATAGGACAAAGATAGCTTAACTCCGGAAAAGGTAGAAACGTTGAGGGTTTTGCCGCAAAACATTTCTGGTTACAACATTGTTAAAATGAGTTATAATTTGTGGAACGCCCGGTAAGTTGGGCGTTTTTATTAAATAGGCGAAGCGATCCGTCCGCAAGGTTTGGAACGCAAGGGTCAACGCCAAAGCAGCCGCCAGGCTGTAACCCGACACCTACCAACCAACTTAAAATGAAGAACGCACACCTCGTATTGACGATCTGTCTGCTTGCAATTGTCCCTGCAATTGCTCAGGACCGCACAGGTTTATTTTTTGATAATTTCGACACCGCCACGGGAGTCCAGGTATATCATCCCGAATCCCTACCAGTTATAACAAAAAAGACGAAAGGCTCGTCACGCAATAAAAAGCTCGTTCAAAAGACGGTCCAGTCCCGGATGAATGTCAGCGAGGGACTCGCCGCCAGGGAAATGCCCCCGGCCGAGTATAACAAGCTGCTTATGTCCAACGGGACACAGTTAAAGGGATTCTCGACCGGAAATGTGCTCATCGACTCGTACATTGTCGATTCGAGCCGAAGATACGCTATCGATCCCCTGCTGATCTATTCGCAGATGCACCAGGAATCTTCCTTCAAACTGCGCGCTACGTCGTACAAAGGTGCAAGCGGACTGATGCAGCTGATGCCTGCGACGGCCCGCCGCCTGGGCGTAACCGATATATACGATCCGAGACAAAATATCGAGGGCGGCGTCAAATACATGCGTATGCTGCTCGACATGTTTGGCGGCGACGTTAATCTCGCATTAGCAGGCTACAACGCCGGCGAGGGTGCCGTGATGAAGTACGGTTACCAGATACCGCCTTATTCAGAGACGCGTGAGTATGTTCGCCGCATATCGACCCGCTATGGCGAGATCTCAGATCCGCGTATAGCTCACATTGCGCGCCGCGTCGGCACCGCACAAGCGTCAAAGCTGGGGCAAAAAGAGTCTCGCCCGCTAAGTATGTATGAACCCGCTCCCGTCGCCGTCAAATTAGCCGACGGCACTATGAGATTGGTAAATCAATAAAGTTTATGAAAGGTTCCCACCGAGTGTGACGTTCTTCTCCAACTTGTCGAAAAGACATGCGGCCGGCACGCGTCGGCCGCGTTTTTATTGCAGTTTGTAGTTTGAACGCTTCTCGCGGCAAAGGTATATAATTGCCCGATAAATATGTACTGCGATAAATGCGGAGCGGACAATTCAGATACAGCCAAATACTGCAGAAAATGTGGACAGCCGATCGAGGAGATCGAAGAATCGACACGTGTCCGACAAAGACGGGCAGAGGTTCCCCCGCTCGATAGAGACATGTCTGCCGGATATGCACCCCCGGCAGCACCGGTCATTCCAGTGGCAAAAAAGCCAGTGATGGCGACGTCCCGGGGAGAAAGCGACGACAGAAATAGTGAAGCTGAGATCGCAACCGCGAGCCCAACCCTTCTTTTCGTCAAGATCGGGTATGTCCTGGCGGCGATCGGAGCCGTCGTGCTGGTCGCGTTGACGAGTGCTTATTTCTATCAATTTTTCTCTATTACTCTTTCGGTAATTATCGGCCTTCTCCTGTTCCTGATACCTGCGTATTATCATTTCCGACAAAAGCTGGTGAGGTATCGATTGACAGAAACCAAGCTCGAGATAGACACCGGATTGATCGCCAGAACGACCCGGAACATCCCTATCCGCAGGATTCAGGACGTGACAGTGGCAGCCGGCGTGACGCAAAGGCTGTTGGGTTTCGGCAATGTCGAGATCGACAATGCCAGCGAAGAGGGCGGCAAGGTGGTGCTTCGGAACATAGATGAGCCCCGGCGCTTTGCCGATATGCTGCTCAAGCAGATGAGCCTGCTAGATAGATAGGCTTATATATTCGAGTCGTGTGCTGCAGTGACCCGGGGTTCCATATGGGGCGTAGACTCATCGTCATCAGCCTGCGAGTAATACTTATAGTAGCCCGACCCGTAATAATCGTATTCCATCGAGCCCGCTTTGATTCCGTTAAGAACGACTCCATAGATCCGAGCGCCGATACTGCTGACCCGCTGTTTGAATTGGCGCATCAGGTGGATCGAGCTCTTATTGGCCATGGCCACTAAAACGACACCATCGACCAGCGTTGAGAGGATAGCCGCATCGGTAAAGGATATCGCCGGCGGCGAATCGATGATCACGTGCTGGAACCTGCCCGACATAAACTGCAGCAGGTTGCGCATCTCGTTCGAGCTCAGCAATTCTGCCGGGTTTGGCGGGATCGGACCGCTTGTTACGATCTTAAGCCGCGGCAGGTCTTTGTAGGTGCGGATGAGATTGCCTGTGTCCTTATCACCCGAAAGATAGTTGGTCAGCCCCTCGGTATTCTCCAGGCCAAAATGGGTGTGCAGCCGCGGCCGGCGCAGATCGCAGTCGATTATAACGACGTCAGCATCGGACTGGGCCAGGGTGATTGCGGTGTTTATCGCCGTCGTCGTCTTACCCTCTGACGGCTGTGACGACGTGACAAGGATTGTCTTTGGCGGCTTGCCTGCGCTCGAAAAGAGCAAAGAGGTCCGTAAATGCCGATAGGCCTCGGCCATCGGCGAGTGGCGCTCGTCCATCGTGATAAGAGCGGCAGTTGCCACGGCACCATTGCCATTGGCGACGGAAAGGAGTTTTTTCTTGTCCGTATTCAAATAGTGCGGTATGAGTGCGAGTGTCGGCAGGCCGAGATGACGGCTGACATCCTCTGAGGTACGCACTGAGTCATCAAGATAATCCAGCAGAAACGCTAGTCCGATGCCGGCTGCCAGCGAAAGCAAAAGAGCAACCAGGATGTTCCGTCCCCGCTGCGGTCCGATCGGGCCGCCCGGCGTTGACGCATGACTCTGGATCGAAATGTTGTCGGGCCGCCCACTGGCAAGTGCCAACTCTTGTTCCTTTTGCCGCTGGGTATAGCTGTCTAAAAGGTCGTGATTGGATTTAAGCTCACTTTTCAGAGTGGTTAGCTTAATTTCCTCGATTCCCTCGCTATTCGCTTTATATGCAGCCTGATCAAACGCTGCGACGGCCTGTGCGAGTCGGGTCTGGGCCGAGGAGAGTTGCGAGCGAATGCTGGCGAGGACCTCGCGTTCTGCATTCTTTTCAAGTTTTTCGCCCTCGATCTTGATCTTTTCCGAAACCTCGGCGTTTACTCTTACTTTTTGATCCTCTAACTCGGCGATCTGGGCTGTAACGGAAATAACCTCTCGATGCTGTTCGGTATATTTGGTTAGAAGCTGTTTCCGCTTTTCCTTAGCCTCATCGATCTTCTTATCCATCTCCTCGATGCGTTTTTCGAGATCGGCCTGACGTTTAAGATTCTGGCTGCGAGCGTCCTGGATGGCTTTGTTATCGCCGACTATCGAGAGGATGTCGCCGCTTTGACTGGCGTTGACGGCAGCCGTATACATCGCCTGC
>Ga0222622_10000557_pt1 | contig 14087 bp, 14 predicted proteins | sample PLM2_5_b1metaG_FD_177335 | JGI IMG/M metagenome (GOLD analysis project Ga0222622, IMG submission 177335) | Groundwater sediment microbial communities from an aquifer in East River, Colorado, USA - PLM2_5_b1 | ecosystem: Environmental > Terrestrial > Soil > Riparian zone | place: USA: East... | reverse complement strand
CGATCCATCATCAGATGGACTTCATTAACGGTGCCGTGTGGTTCGAACAGATCCTGAAGATCGTTCTCGGTGCTCTCGAATGAGAGATTACCTACATACATTTTCATTGTGTTTGAATTTGGAAAAACTACCGAGCTACAGAGCCGTTCCCGTGAATCGGGTTTCAAACCACCAATGAGCAACGCTCACCTGACGATCTACCGAGCAGTGAAGTTAACCAGCGTAATCCAATAAGCGCGCATTATCGCCCGAATTAGGCGAAACACAACCGATCATTTTCACGGTGTATCTATTTGGCATTGAGCTGACCAAGATCACTCAGCGGCCGTTGTCTCGGTGAAACGGTAGCCGCCTGAAACGTGTGCCGTGCATCAATTGCTGATAGGTTTCCGGCGCTTGCTTGCGGGCCGCAGCGCGAAATCTTTGGAAAAAGGAGGCACGCGGTTTTGAACTTTCATGTTGCGCGTAGTAAAGGGCGCAGTTCTGAGTCAATGTTGGTTCTATCTTAATTCTCCGGTTCATGTACGCCGGTACCGGATTGACGTCGGCGCTGATATCTAGGCAATTTGCGTCGAGGCGCGTGATATACGCATCCACCAACGTCACGAAAGTTATGCCAGAGAATGCGATGTCGCCGGACAAGTCCTTAAGCAATCGCTCAAGCTCATGTCTATGAGCAGCGATAGCATTCATGATGCGGTTTTGTATGCAGAGAGAAGGGGCCGCACACCTGCGCGATCGATTGACGCTGCGCTATTAACCTGACTCTACAGCCGCAACTGCGATTACCTAATGATTAAATGCAGGTTGTTTACCATTGTATTACCCCCGATCTCACTGGCACGGCCAAGACAGGAGCGGACGAGAAAGAAACAAAACTCGACACCGCGTTCCACGCCACGCTCAAATACATTTAGTCTTCGCGATTCGAGTCGAAATCTTAACTGGTGAGACATGCCTCCTCATAGGACTGGAGGGCGCGGAATTAATGGATGCCCGACGAGCCGCCTTTTGCGACCGAATCCCGGCCGAACTGGATATAGTAGGGATCGAAATACCAGCCGGTAGCCGGGGCTGGCTGCTTCAGGACAGCATAGCCGCTTGCATCGTACAGAAGCGAGTTACTGGGATTGCGCGAAACGCTGAAGTAATCCCCCAGTCGGATTTGCGAGGCGACAGGCGATGCGGTGCTGAGCTCCGGATACCATACGATAAAATCACCCAATATTCCCACCGCGTGACTCATATAATTACCGGTCCCCGGTGTGGTGAAGGCGGCGCCCCAGGCCAGCGCGATTCCAACTTCGCTATTCGCATTCGTCGCCAGATAGGGATCCACAAAAGCATAGTCATTATTCCAAATCTGCCATTGCGCGATCTTGGTGAAGTTAGACGTATTGATTTCGACAACCTCCACGTGCGCGTTTTTGAAATTCGTATTGCTCGAGGTGTTCCAGGCGAACCAGACCTCCGTGTTGGTACGACGCGTCGCGCCCGTTATCGCATTGCCTGGCCAGCCGAACGAAAAATTGTCCACGCCGTCGGGCGCGTTCAGGGTGATCGTGCCGTTAGGCCAGCTATCGATATCGATATCGCGCGAGGAATATTGATTCGAACCTTCTGCCATCGAGAAAACTCGCAGCTGAGTGTTCTTCGGGCTTCCCGCCCAGAAGACCGTGTCGCCAGGATTCTGAGAAATATGCGAGCCATACGCCGTCGAGCCATCGGTCTTCGTACCATCGGAAGGAGAGGTGTAGCCCATGTTGATCGTTTGGCTGTCGCGAATCTCATTCAGCGGAATGCGCACCACGAGCAAGCCCTGGCTGACCGCGTCGGCGCTGTAATAGAGGAAATTATCGCCGACAGACAGATCGGGGTAATCCATCGTTGTTGTACCGAGATTGAAGGTGGCCGACGCGAGGTCCCAATAGGTCCAGCCTGTGGCGCCGGCACCGTTCAAGACGTCCTGCGTGCTGGCCGAAGCGATGCGCACCTTGTTAACGCCGGTGAGACATCCTCCCGTGCCGGTGCCGCAAAATTGCATGAGCCACACGAAGCGGTCGATCTGCGGCGCGTAGCGAATGATCTGATCGCAACACAAACCTTTGTCCAGCGGGTTTCCGGCAGCGTCATTGGTTGGGCCTGATGGAAAAATCGTCGTCGGATCGAGCTCTGTATAGCTCGTGCCGCCATTCGTCGAGAGCATCACGCGCGTGTTATAGGAAAGCATGATCACGTTGCCGTTGCGCGCGGCGTTTGGGTCGGGCGGAGTGCCAACACTGGCACTTGTTCCCTGCGGATTATATTGCGTGACAACCACAGGGTCGCCCGCGCCACCCGCCGGTTTTTGCTTCTGGATTTGGAGGAGCTTTGAGCCCTGCACAGTCGGTGCCAGCGTGCCACGCTGCGGTCCGGTCGGGACGATACGCGGATGATCTTTATTGTACTCCTCTTTGGGCACCTGAAACGGAGGATATTTGTCCCGAGGATGCTGCGGTTCCGAGGTTGCCCTGTTCAAGGGCGCAGAGCTTGCTTCGCCCTGCTGTGGGTTCTGCCGGCCACAGCAATGGCAGTGATAAAGCCAGAAAAGCAAGCCCAGGAGGAAGAACGCCGCCACGAGCACGAGAAAGATCAACACGGCTTTCAAAAAACTATTCATGGTAAGACCCTATTTTTACGAGCTGCCACACAGCCACGCGCTCACGCGACTCATCGGCCGATTTCCCCACCGCCGGGGCCGATAAGAAAAGACGAAACCGCGAGGCTGACACCCTCACCCTCTGTTAGCCAAGGATGCTATGGCAACGATTCCTTTATGACAATCTAAATTTACCTGACAGCTGGATTTTCCGCCCACGAATCACACGAATTACACTAAACCCTTCTCAATTTTTTCGAGTCAATTCGTGTGTTTCGTGGGCTGCACTTCCGAACAAGAAACAAAAGTCGACGACGCATCTCGCACCACGCTCAATTAGGGGAACACGTAGTGGTCAGTGTCATGCAGTTCGATGACTTGGGCGATCCGCCTGGTGCCTAGTCCGATTGGACCGCTCGAGCAATCGCGAGGAATGCTCATTGCGCTTCGAGACGCCCGACAATACTGGTAACGAGCAACGCTGCGTTCTGGGCAGCGCTCTTCTCGAAGAGAAGTACGTTCTCCTGTGCCTTAGCGCCCGCGCTATCGCTGAGGCTGCAGGATGAGGCACGGCACGCGCCGCTGCCAGCAGATCTGCGCCACCGCCGCGCCTTCCATCTCGGTCGCGTCGGCTTTGAACTCTTTGCGCAGCGCGTCCTTCTTCGCGAGCGAGGCCACAAACGCATCTCCGGTCACGATCACCCCTGTGACGACCCGCGGGGTCCTCTCGCCTGTGACCGTCTCCACGGGCGCGAGCTTGAGGTCCAATGCGGCCTTTTCAGCCACGGCCAACAGGCCCGCGTCGGCGATAAAGAAGAGGGGGTTCGGCTTGCCTGTGAACGGGTCCACCGTCCGGCCGACGCGAAACCCTTCCGGGGTCCACTCCCCATAACCATGGTACGCAGTCTTGGCGCCGATCACGACATCACCGGGGCGGAGGTCCGGGTTGAGGCCTCCAGCGATCCCGGTGAAGAGGACGTGACTCGGCTGGAATTGCTCGACGAGTAGGGTAGCCGCTATAGCTGCATTCACTTTCCCCATCCCCGAGTGGGTAAGCACAACCTTTCTGTCTTTCAAGCCCCCGGTCGTAAACCGGATCCCCTGGACGGTCATTTCCGTCTTGTCCGTGAGTTCCTGGCCCAGCGTCTCGATTTCCAGGGTCATTGCACTGAGGATGCCGATGATGCGCGCGGTGGAAGCTGGCCGAGGGGTATTACCCACCTGAGCGACGCTTGCTGCCGGGAGTAGCAGCAAGAGGAAGAAGAGAACGCAAAGCGATCTGAGCATCGGTGTCATAGTTGATCCTTGTTATGCCGCAGCCCGAAGGCGGCCATGGAGGACCCTATTTTGGCGCGGCGGAGGCAACCAGTTTCTGGAAGCGCGGATTTCTGCCCGCCACGGCGGGTAAACTCCGTTTGCGGCTAGGGAACCTCGATAAGTTCACCGCTGCGGGTTTGCTAGTTTCTGGAACCGCGGGTCTTTCCGTAACGGCTCAAACATTGGATCCAGCCGGAGCAAGGCAGGAGTCAGAGGTGGGTTTGCGGCTAAAGGCGCTTCGTACGGGATCGAAAGCAGCTTCTCCAACGTGGAAATCGCGCGGTCGGCGTCGCCTGCGCGCGCGGCTACACGGGCAAGAATGTCGAGCGGCCTGGGTCCAGTCAGCGCGTCTTTCTCGATCGACATCATGGCGATTGCGCGCTCGGTCAGAGTCATTGCAGCGGTGTTATCGTCAAGAGCCATATTTGTAAGTGCGAGATCCCCCATCAGAACAATATTTCCAGGTTGTTCTTTGAGGAAAGATTCCAGCTCAGTGCGAGCCTGATCCCAACTTTCGCGCGCACCGTCGTGATCGCCATTAACTTCCTGTGCCCAGCCTAACCAAAACCGCAGTTCGCCATTGTAATAACCCAGCGCCTGATCGGGTTTGGCTAATATTTGTTTCAGTTGAGCTATGACCGCCGCAGGGTGGGATTCCAGGATTGCCTGGTAAACTTGTGTTTCCAACGCGTTGGCGTAGTCAGCGCCTAGCCGAAGCGGATCCAGAAGTGCCGCAGCACGCGGCAGATCGCCCTCCGCTTGTGCTATTCGGGCCTTTAACACAAGCGTGTCTATGTCATCAGGCGTAATATTCAGAATCTGCTCAAGCTTTGCCAGGGCTTCGGGGAAACGTCGAAGGCAAATATAGGAACGAGCGTGTTGTGAGAGCAGATTAACGTTTCGCGGGTCGAGTTTCTCGGCTTCGTTGAAGTGCGCGTCGCTCTTGTCCCAGTTGCCACGCCTCCGTTCAACATAAGCTAGCGACTGCGGAATGCGGCTGTTATTTGGCAGAAGACGATGCGCTTGCTCAAGGTAATCGACCGCAGTGTCGTAGTCTCTGAGGCAAGCGTAGTGATAAAAGCCTTTTGCGAACACAGCCTCGCCAAGCTTGGGCTGCAGCCGTAGAGCCGTGTCGGCCGCCTGCCGTGCTTCTTCGCGGAGGGTCTCGGTTGGTTGAAGACTCTGAGTAAGATATCCACTCGCATCGACGTAAGACAGCAGCGCCCAGCCAAGAGCAAAGTTAGGATCCAATTGCACTGCTTGCTTGAGGTACTTCTGAGCACCGAGGGAGTTCGCAGGTGTAAATCCGGTCTTCAGCGTGTACGCAAGGCCACGTAGGTACGCATCGTACGCCTCGGGATTCTCTGTCGCTTTGGCTGCGATGACTTCTTGTTCATGGCCGGTCAGTTTGGCACGTAACTGATCGGCGATGGTTTTGGCCACCTCACTTTCGACCGACAAAATGTCCGTCAGCTTGCGATCAAACGTATCCGACCAAAGCTGTGAATCACTGGCCGCCTTAATCAGCTGCACGTTGACGCGGACAGTGTCGGCGCTCTTCTGCACACTGCCTTCCAGAATGTGGGCAACACCAAGTTGCTTTGCGATCTCGCGCAAGTTTTTCGGCGCGCTTTGATAATGCTGCGTGGAAGTGCGCGAGATCACCTTCAGATTGCTGATCTTTGATAAACGCGTCAGGATTTCATCCTGTATTCCCTCGGCAAAGTAAGCGTTCTCTTTGTCGCTGCTGAGATTTTCGAAAGGCAGCACGGCGATCGATCGCTCCTCGGGAGTGAATGGCCGCAAGCGTTGATACAGCCACGTCCCACACGCAATGGCTACGATGGCCAAGGTCAAAGCCACGTTTACCAATATGGCTTTCCTGCGTCGTCGGCGCGCCTCAGGATTGAACCGGTCGTAGCAGCTGTGAACGGCAAGAAGTAGATCGCGTGCCGATTGCGGTCTGTGGCTCGGGTCTTTCGCGAGCATCGATTTCAGTAGCGCGACGACCTTGCCCGGGAGGTGCAGGCCCTTGAGCTGTTCCAATGGTAACTCAGTGGTTTGCCGCGCACGGATTTCCTCCATCGTCCGGCCGACAAATGGCGTCCGGCCGGTGAGCAGATACCAAAGCGTAACGCCTAACGAGTAGATGTCGGAACGCGTATCAACCGGCAATTGCCCGGCGCCTGCGAACTGCTCCGGACTGGCAAATGCCGGGGTACCAATAAAACCCGCGTGCGTTTGCTCGGCGCCGGATTGTGTCTGAGGGCCCATGACTTTGGCCACCCCATAATCAATCAGCTTTACCCGAAGCGCGCCGCTTGGATCGGATTCTAGCATGACGTTCGATGGCTTGATGTCGCGATGCACGACGCCGCATGCTCCCGCAGCGGCGAGAGCACGTGCCGCTTGCTCGGTTACATCCAAAGCGACGGCGAGCGGCATCGGTCCATCGCGGCGCACACGCGCTTCAAGCGTTTCGCCTTCGACCAATTCCATCGCATAAAAACACTCGCCATCTTGTTCGCCGTAATATGTCACGCGAGCCACATTTGGGTGACGAATGTTCGCCGCCGCACGCGCTTCACGCAGAAAACGGGACCGCGCGCCAGGATTCTGCGCGACCTTGCGATCGATGACCTTGAGGGCAACAAGCGAGTTCAAAACTGTATCGCGCGCGCGATAAGTTACGGCCATTGCTCCCGCACCGAGCTCCATCGGAAAACCGTCTGCTCCCGTCTCTGCTTCGAAGTGGGCGTATCGCAGTGGTCCCGGCGTTAGTCGGCCGCGCGCTGCTGGCCTTTCCGGCTGCTCTCCGTCCCCAAGGAAGGTAAGACTAACGAGACACCGCAGGCATTCGCCGTTCGGACCACGTTGAGTCATCGGGCGTCCGCAGGTCGCGCAGGTCTCCGCAGTTTCACTCTGCGTTTTCGCTGTTCCGAGGCCCACGCTGATGTCGTCCATGTCGCAAAAGCCGCCTCAGGCCATCAGTATTTGGTACAGATGGCGCAGTTCTCCATCGATATCTGCCGAATCCGAGACCGTATTGCCCACTTCTGCTCTCAAGGATTCACGGAATCGCTGGCGGAGACGCGAAAGCCAGGTACGCAAAGTCGCGATTGGCACTCCGAGTCGGGTTGCGGCTTCCTCCTGACTGGGCGGCTTGGCGCTGCCGCCAGCCACGAACGGCCTTAATTCCTCGAGCCACTCAGCTTTGCCTTCCGCTTCAAATTCGGTTTGCAAATTCTTCCATGCCCGTGAAACGATATTCGACGCCCACACAAGATCGTAGCAACCGGCATCGCTCAGATGAACAGTCGCGAGCATCGCCGCCTCGGCTTCGGGTAGATGCTCCTCGATCGATAGGACCTGCCGACCCCCGCCTCGCTTGAGCGCGCGGGCGCGATCATACTCGTTGTACAAAAAATTCTCCAGAGATCCGAGGAGAAATGTGCGGAGCCGACCCTTCTGGCGATCCGCGTGGCTCAATGTGTTTTGCTCGAGCAGACGAGCGAAAAAACCTTGGACCAGGTCCTGCGCATCAGCGGAGGAGTGACCGCGGTGACGAAGAAAACTATAAAGCGGCGGCCAATACGCTTCGCAAAATCCGGAAAGCGCCTGGTGAGAGGAGGCCTCTGAATCGGGCTCCCCGGCACGAAACACTACGGTCCAATGCGTCGTTTGAAACGAAGCACCGCCTTCCTGTAGTGTTCCAGGGATTGCCTTCGTGGGGACAGATCGTCGCCTACGAGACTTGATTGTGCGAGAACAAAATCGCCCGGCGGTTCTGCAACGCCAGCCGGTCGGTTGTTTGCGGGAGGAATGCAGGGGTCACGCCTGACGCAACAGTGCCAATTCCGCCCGGGATACGCTCCCGTTTAGTAAACGCCTAGAACGTCCGTCTCGCTTGCAGCGACCTGACTCAGGTTAACGTTGCTTCCCGCGATATACGCGTTATGGCCACTGCGCGCAGGCCCCTGCCCCTGCTCTCGTGCAATCGCACCGAAGCTCAGGAGTGCGAACACTACAGCTACAGCCACTGCCACGATTGCTTCGGTAGAGAAGTTCATTGCGACTACGTGTCTTGCAGCGACGCCTTGAGAAGGAATTCCTTCCACCCGCCGCCTGAGTTGAAGGAAGCCATGCTGTAAACCAGGAACGGATCATGTTTCCGATAGGTCACACGAATCAGCGACCGCCATACAGAGCCCAATAGGTTTTTCATATCAGATAGACGCAGCCAATTGGTTGCCCTCGACGGCTTCCGGCTTTCGGCAGCCTTCGAAAACGCGAGCGACCGAGGAGCCCAATTTTCGGGAAAGACGGCCGGCGCGCCGAATCCAGTAATGAAATGGCCCGAGTGACGCGTCTGCCAAGAGTTCCGCGCGCACCACTTCGGGACAGAGATCGAGCAATTTACAAACATTCATGAACGAATACGGCCAGGAAGAATCATATGCCGTCATCCAACTGTGAGCGTCGAGATATAGTTCCCGATCGACGGCTTTCGTGGCCGTCCGGAATCGGCGCAAATCGTAAGCTGCCTGTTTCAGGACACCGATAGCCAGACCTTTCTCAGGCGTGGGCGGTGGCGGTTCGACTGGAGGAGTAACAAAATGGGCGCTCTGAGCATTGCCGGATTCCGCTTTCAAAAACGCGGCGAGCTGCTCGCGCGACATTCGCGACAGAGACTTTTGCCCTACGTTTCCGCTGCCGAAACTGTTCGGAAACACCATAAATTGACCAGTGAACTCAGGTGTTTCAGTAATGCGGTTATCAGCTACCATGTTCATCATATCGATTGTTGATTTGATTCGCTTCATTCCTTTCTAAAGATTTTGAAGCCGGACATTTCAAAAAATTTGAATTTTTCTTAATTTCCGCGCGAAATCCCGCACGCGGCCGTGCGAAAGAGGTCCTGCCGATCAGGTCTGGCTCGTTGTGGCGGCGGTTTGGCGACCGCCGAGTGCGGTGACTATAAGGGCAGCTGCCAGCTTTCCTGGAGCTTAGGCAATGGCGCCGACCCCTAAAGCTCTTCCTCGACTTTGTAAACGATCATCCCGCGTGCCTGATAGTTCGCGAGCGCCTGTGGATGATCGCGATTGCACGTATGCACCCACACACGGGTAGGTACGATCCCACGAAGGGCCCACGCTTCTTCGATTGCGATGGTTAGCAAGGCACCGCCTAAACCGCGACCGATGAATTCAGACAGCAAACCGAAGTAGGCGATCTCAACTCCGCCATCCGTATCCCGACGCAATTCATAATAACCGGCGAGCACGTCATCATGATATCCGGCGAAGGTGCACAGCTCCGCCGCCGCCGCGTATTCCTTCCACTGCTCATCCGTCCATGGTCGTTTGTCGATCCAATCCCACTGCTCGCCGACACGAAAATAGAGGTCGCGATTAAACCGCCAATCGCGATTCCTCTTTTCACGGACTTGGAATCGCGCATCCGCGCGCTTTGGACGCAATTGGTCCCGCGACCGCATTTCGAGATATGTGGTGATTAGCGGTTCGGCTGCCATCAATACTACGGTAGTGGCTTTAGTGGGACAGCGATAATCGCAGTCGGCTTTAGTTCCCTCGAATCTTTGAGGCTCCCATCTGGCTGAAAATAACCGACGTACGAGTTTGCGATGACGTATAACGCGTCGGTCGCGATTGCGCCGGTCGTAGGCTCTGCGAATTCAGAATGATGATGCGATTGCAACACCGTGATTCCTGAAATCCGTGTTCCCTGATCGGCGAGCGCAATGCGAATGACGCGTCCCGGATTTGTCACATTCTGGATCCCAACCAAGTCGCCTGTGTGCCAGTAAAGCCCATCGCAACCGCCAGTCACAACTGTGTCTGGTTGCGACAGGCGCGTGGGCGCTCCGGTCGAGAGGTCGATTTTGGCGATGCCGGTCGAGATCGCAACGTAAAGCTTACGGTCCGCGCCGAGGGTGATGCCGTTTGCACCTGGGAGCGCGCCCTTGGCTCCAAACGGCGTGAGCGTTTTCTCACCAGGCGTTTTCCGAAAAAGCGTTCCGCTTGCCGAGTCCGTGGCGTAAATTGTGCCGTCGGCCGCAATAGTGAGATCGTTGAGCTGGCTAGCGTCCGGTGCGTCGTACCGATTTAAAAGCAGCCCGTTTCTTAAATCGTAGCGAACGATAGCGTTTCGCCGTTGCTTTTGTGCTTCATCGAGAAAACCGTTCGTGCTCACTGCATACAACTGCTCGTGTGCAGGGTCGACAAACAGCCCGAGCACGCAATCCAGATTGTCCCCCGATCCGGAGAAATCCTTCACCTCGCCTTTTTGGTTCGCGCTTAGGATTTTCTTTCGCGCGACGCTGCCAATAAAGAACCGGTCTTGTTTTGGATCGTAGGCAATTCCTTCCGGGATCAACTTCGAGTCGCCGAGGCGAAACGCGACCGGCGCATCCGGCGTTCGCGATTCCTCCTGCGCAAGCTTCGCCCGAATCTTCTGGAACTCGGGATCGTCCCACACTGCTTCGAACCCGGCGTCGCGCACTGGAACAAGTCCCAGCTTGCGTCCTTGCAGGCTGCGTAACAGTGCGAATGCAGCCTCTCGCTCGCCCAAGTCGATTCTAGTGATCGCTTCATAGAACACGAGCACGCCATCGCTGGGCCGCTCCTTTCGCAATGATTGAATTCGTTCCAGTCGCGCGTGCGTTGCGGATCTGGGGCTATCAGCCGCATCGGCCGAACAGAAATTCGCCATCGACACCACACAAGCGAGCAGCAATCCGCCCACCATCGGCGCAGAAGACCATTTCACCACGGCAATACACGTACGTGTTTTGCCAGTAATTTCATCGCGAAAAGCTCTCAGCCTATTGCCATCACCATTTGCTTCGGCAGTTTGGTCCTATCTGATGAGGAGTATAATCAGGGGAAATTCGCGCAATTAGCATGCCTAAGAGGAAATCGCGCCCGCAGAAGCGCCGCCGCCGTTCGATCATCGCATTTGAGATGATTCGGCTTGACCGTACGGCAACCGAGCCGCTCCACGAGCAGCTTTACCGTCAAATTCGCGACGAGCTGAAATCGGGAAGGTTTAGCGATGGCTCATCTCGACTCCCCTCCTCGCGGACGCTCGCTACAGACCGGGGAATCTCAAGATCGACGGTTAGACTCGCGCTTTCAAAACTTCACGCTGAAGGTTACCTCCTCTCAAAGCCCGGGTCCGGAACATTCGTCGCGAATCTTCTTCCGGAAACCTTTTTGACCGCGGGCCAAGCGAAAACCTACCAACCAATCGAGCGCCCAATTCGCATTTCTGACCGCGTAAGAGCAATTCCGGATGCACGCGTTGGAAATCAGTTTGACCTCGGGGCGACGGGCGCAGGACCAGGCATCTCGCTGATCGCGAGTATTCCCGCAGTCGACGAATTTCCAATAGCTGTATGGGAACGCCTTAGAGCTCAGGTTCTGGCAAAAAAAGGCGTTAACCTGTTGCGCTATTCATCGAATCGCGGCGACGGCGACCTGCGCAAGGCAATCGCAGCTTACTTGTGCGATTTCAGAGCAGCGCACTGTCACCCGGATCAGATCATCGTCGTGGCAGGTATGCAGCAGGCGATGCTGATCAGCGCAATGGCCGTGTTAAATCCGAGCGAAGTCGCGTGGATCGAAGACCCCTGCTATCAGCAAACCCGAAGAGTTCTTAGTTTGGCCGGCGTTAAAGTAATTCCCAAGCCGATCGACAACCAGGGAATCGTGATTGCACGGTCGCCAAAAGAACCACTGCCAAGGATGATTTACGTAACACCCTCGCACCAATTTCCTCTCGGCGTTACCATGACTTTTCAACGCCGGACCGCCTTGCTCGATTTTGCGCGTGCTCACAACGCATTTGTTTTCGAGGATGATTACGACGCGGAGTTCCGTTTTGTCGGGCCGCCATTGCCTTCGTTACAAGGGATGGATAATGCCAATCGAGTAATTTACGCAGGCACGGTAAGCAAAATTCTTTGTCCAGGGTTGCGTCTGGGCTACATCGTTGCGCCAGAGCAGCTGATCGATTCGTTTGTGAAGATCCGCAGTGCGATGGATCAGCACTCGTCCCCGATCGACCAGGCGACGCTGGCCCGTTTCATCACGGAGGGCTTTTTTCTAAGTCACATCAAGCGTATGCGAAAAATCTATGCCGAGCGTCGCGATTTCTTCATCAAACAATTCAATGAATTGCTTGGTGATCGTTTCACTTTGCAGGTTCCCGAAGCCGGATTGAACATCGTAGCCTGGTTGAAACGCGAGGAAGACTTTCCAATGATCAAACGCATCACGTCTGATATCGGAGTAAGGCCCTCGACGCTCTCGTTCTTTTGCATTCAAGCGAAGCTAAAGCCGGCGTTCGTATTCGGATTCGCGGCCTGGACACCGACACAGATTCGGGAAAGCCTGGTTAAACTCGCATCAGCACTCAGCAAGCGCGGCAAGGATCTAAATCACGGCCGCCAGTCACGATAAACCTCGTGCGCACCGAGGGTAAGACTGGTTCGGGCTTTGCTATGCCGGTCGATCTGTTCGGCGAGCCATTGAAACCATTCCCAATTCTTTTGCGAAGCCGCGCGCTCACGTTCGTATTCGACGTAGCCCCGCAGTTTGCGCCAGGCAACGCGCACTGTGCCGCCCAGCAGCTCGTCCACTACGTTCAATGGAACCATGCGCGCAAACACGGCGTACCCAAGCGATTCCAGAATACAAGCTATGGACTGGACGGCCTGAAAGAGACGCGGATCGGCTTCGATTTGTGAGGGCGTCGTCCCGTCGGAAATTGCCTGCACCAGGCTCATCGATTGCATCCATGCCGGCGTCAAAATCGCCTGAACAGCCACGAAGGCGGCGCGTTCCTCTCGCTCCTTCCGCGCGCGCCGCATCTCAATCACGCCGAAAACGACAGCCGTCAATACCGTGAGGGCCGTTGCAATGTTTGCAACCGTCGAAAGCTCCACCGCAGCAATTTGTGCAAACGCGTCGTTTGATGCCACGAAAATTTGGTCTGACGCGTAATCTGGTTGAACCGACCCACAAAAAAAGCCGCAGGGTTTACGGAACCCTGCGGCTCTTATCGTAATATCCCAGATCGGGAGTTGACTCAGTCTATAAGAACCACGTGATCAATCATACGCAAATCGCCCATGTCTGCGTAATAAACGCGCACGCGCGTGCCGGGTTTGATCGCTGTTTGGACGATTTCCCCTGCCTTGTTCACAACGTGACCACGGCCGTTGAGAACATAACGGCCCGGATTATTCGAACTGTCCTCCCGAACAACGAGTGTATTGCGAGGCTGATAACTGGCAGCCGCGCCTTCCGCAATCATCGTTCTGATGATCGTTCCGGTTACCTCTATCGGTTCAGTTGTAGTTGTTCCTTGTTTCTTATCCGTCGAACTCGGCTGGGCGAATGCCAGTAGCGCAATCAGCACACAGCCGAGAGTGACAATTATTTTTTTCATGTTCGTCTCCTGTTGTTAATGGTTATCTGCTGAGGGAGTCTCTGGAGCAGGCGAGCCTTCAACAAGAGCCACTTCATGCGCTTCCTACAGCCCACTTTTCGCAGCGCTGGTAGGATTAATTGGGCGCCATGCTTGAGAGCGGTTCAAGGCGTTGAGAAGGACGCGGCCAATCGCTAACGTGTTGTTCAATAACGAGTGGATCGTGTCGAAATCGATCCCATGTGCGCCACGCTTGAATCAACCTGCGCTCGGAAGAAATTCTTCGCGAACGATCTTGCCGTTCTTCACAGTGTAAACGCCGACTTCAGACATTTTCCTGCGCTCTTTCGTTTTCTTGTCCGACACGTCAGCGTCGTATTCCACCACGAATCGATCGTGACCGACGAAAGGCCCCTTGGCATCGAAGGTGTGGACTTCCATCGCGTTGACCCACCAATCGACTTTGCCGCGCACGCCTTCTTTGCCGCGAGTTTCCGGCGAACCGCCGCCCATGCTGAATGCTTCCACGCTTACAACGTTGTCGTCGTAAAGCTCGAGCGCTTCATACCAGGCTTGTTTTCGAGTTAGCTCCACCACTTTTTTTGCAACTTCTTCCGTAGTCATATTTTCCTCCTTTGTTTAGATGAGAACTTACTTGCTGAAGAATTTTTCTAGTCGA
>Ga0222622_10000555_pt1 | contig 14089 bp, 10 predicted proteins | sample PLM2_5_b1metaG_FD_177335 | JGI IMG/M metagenome (GOLD analysis project Ga0222622, IMG submission 177335) | Groundwater sediment microbial communities from an aquifer in East River, Colorado, USA - PLM2_5_b1 | ecosystem: Environmental > Terrestrial > Soil > Riparian zone | place: USA: East... | reverse complement strand
CAACGCCGGGCTCAATGTCGACACGGCCGCGAAGCTGTTCACCGTGGTCGATCTGTCGACGGTGTGGGTGGTAGCCGACGTCTACGAGACGGATGTCTCCCACGTGCGCGTCGGCACTCCAGCGACCGTGACAACCAAGGCGTTTCCCGATCTTGCGCTCAGCGGTCGCGTCAGCTACATCGACGCGCAGGTCCATCCTGAAACGCGCACGGTCAAGGTTCGCGTTGAGGTGGCGAATGCCGGACAGCAGCTTCGTCTCGGGATGTTTGCCGACGTCACCATCGAGACCGCCAGCGACGGGTCGACAACGCGTATTCCTCGCGGCGCCGTGCAGCACGTCGGCGATCGTACGGTTGTGTACGTCGCCGACCCTCAGCAGCCAGGCCGGTTCATCGAGCGGGGCGTCCGCACAGGCGAGGGCACCGGAAACGACGTGATGATCGTGAGTGGCCTGCAGGCCGGCGACAGAATTGTGACCGACGGGAGCTTCTCCGTGCGTGCCGAGCACGATCGTGTCGGAATGGCTCCCGACACGATGTCTCAGGTGCAGGACGCGAGGGTCGTCGTCGCGGAACAGGGATTCGAACCCGCAAAGTTGACGGTGCGAGCGGGAACACCTGTGCGGCTCACCTTCCTGCGGACAACCGATAAGACCTGCGCAAAGGAAGTTGTGTTTCCATCTCTCAATCTCCGGCGTCCGTTACCGCTCAATTACCCCGTCGCGATTGAGTTCACCCCGAAGGCCTCCGGCGAGATCGGGTTCGTCTGCGGCATGAACATGCTCCGCGGAACGATCGTGGTCGAGTGAGGAGCATGGACGCGTTCACAAATCAAAGACACTTCAGCCGCGTCACTACTCAGGTAGAACTGGTCAGATGCGCCGCAGTGCGTCGATCGGTTCCACGCCGAGCGCACGGCGTGCCGGGAGATAGGCGGCGGCGCCGACGACGGCGCCGAGAAAGCAGACGACGACACCGAGGGCCAGCGGATCGAGCGGTCGAACGCCGAACAGAATCGGTTCGAGGGCGTTCGAGCCCACGAACGCTCCGATCATCACCATCGCGAATCCGAACGTTGCGCCGCTCCCGATGGCGCGCAAGCTGGAGCCGAGCACCAGTCGCAGAACGCGCGCGCGCGGCGCGCCGAGCGCCACGTGCACCCCAATTTCGTGCGTCCGTGAGACGACCGAGTGCGCGACGATGCCGTAGACCCCCGCTGCGGCGACGAGCAGCGTGAGCATGCCGACCAGGACAGTGATCGCCGACGCGAGTCGCGCCGGTTGTGTCCTGGAGACAACTCGGTCTTCCATGGATGCGGTTCCCACCGCCGCATCGGTCCCTCGCGTCAGGTCGCCGGTCAAACGGTCGAGCGGCCGGCGCGACGTCGTGCGAACCACGAACGACGCGTCGGTCAAATCGTCGTCGACGACAGGAAGATAGAGAGTCGGACCATCGGGAACGCCAACGTCCAGCGACTGCAGCGTTGGCACGACGCCGACGACTGTACCCGTCCGGAATCCGATTTCTGCCTCGCGACCTGCAGCAGCGCCGGCAGCCGACGGTCGTTCGTCCAGGAACATCAGCGGCTGACCGATCGCAGCTCGCTCGTCTCCCCAGAACGTTCTGGCGAGGCGCGCGTTGACGATCACGTCGGATCGATCGTCTCCGGTCCGGAACGCTCGTCCCGCCAGAGTCGAGACGCCGAGTGTCGGAAAGTATCCGGGATCCACCCTGTTGAATTGCACTGGAACTGCGCTGGACATGTGAGCGGCACGCGCCTGGTTGAAGCCAGCTCCCACAAATGGAGGGATGCTGACGAGCCCAACGTCCAAGCCGGGCGTGGAGCGCAACGAAAGCGACAGCCGCCGAACGAGGTCAGCGCGATCCATCGCCGAGGAGCTTCCGGCCGGGACATCCACGGTGATGGCGTAAAGGTTCGTCAGCGAGAAACCCGTATTCACCCTGAGCGCATGCTCGACACCTCGTGCGAGCAGTCCGGAGATCAGGAGCAGGACGAGCGATACAGCCACTTGCACGGCGACCAGCGAGTGACGCAGGCGCGACCCCGGCATCCGCCCGCCCAAAACGCTCGTGCCCTGTTTGAGGGTAGCCAATGGATCGATTCGGGTGGCATGGATGGCCGGCGCTACGCCGAAGAGGATGATGGCGGCCAGCGCTGCCACGCTCGCGAACGTGAGCACGGTGATGTCCGGCACGAAACGATCGAAATACCCGGTCAATGGAAGCAGGTGTGCCGTCGTACGCAGCACGATGGTGCAGAGCGCGAGCGCCACCGCTGCGGCGATCAGCGCCAGGAGCGCGCTCTCGGTCATGAGTTGCTGGACGACGCGCCGCCGGCCGGCGCCGAGCGCGATTCGGATTGCCAGCTCCTTCTGGCGTGCGATGGCACGTGCCAGCAGCAAGGCCGCCGCGTTCGATGTGCAGATCAGCAGCAACACCGCCGCGAGGGCGACAACAACAGCGCCGGCGCCGATGACTTTGGCTCTGTCGGCGGACTGCATCAACCCGGCGTCGAGAGCGGCGGCCTGCGAAACGGCGATGGTCGTTCGTTGACCTGGATGCATGGCGTCGTAGCGGGTGGCGATGACGCTCGCTTCGGCCGCCGCAGACTGCAGGGACGCGCCAGGTGCCAAGCGACCGACGACGAGAAGCCAGCTCATGCTCGCGTCGACCATCTGCTTCGCGTACCCCCGCGCGGGAGCGGCGATTTCCAGCGGAAGCCAGACATCGACGGTATCGACTTCCGTGCCGGCAAAGGACTGCTCGGCCACGCCGATCACCGTGTAGCCCTCTCGATCAATCAACATCGACGTGCCAATGACCGAGGGATCCTGACCGAACGCGTCGCTCCAGAGCCGATGACTGATCACGGCGGCTGGCTGCAGACGATCCGCGTCGGTCAGGAGCCGGCCCGCCGCAGGCCGGACCTCCAGGAGGTTGAAATAGTTGGGCGTGACGAGCGCCACGGCGATGGCGCGGCGGTTGCCAGCGTGGAACCAGGTCGCACCTTCTTGCCGAACACCGGCGACGCCGGACAGCGCGCGAGTGGTGTCCCGATAGAGCGTCAATTCCGGGTAGGAAAACTGCGAGACGTGTCCGTTGACTCTGCGATCGACGTCGCCCGCGATGCCGAGCGAGAGCTTCACAATGCGTTCCGCGTCCGGCAGCGGCAGTGCCCGGAACGCCACCGCGTGGAACAAGGTCATCAACGTCGTCGTGGCCCCGATGCCAAGCGCGAGTACCAGGATGATCGAGGCGCTGAGGACCCGAGTCTGCCCGAGCGATCGGGCGGCGTACCGGCAGTCTGTGGCCACCTGCTCGAGAACCGGGACACTGCGGCGATCGCGATAAGCCTCCGCGGCTGACGTCAAGCTGCCGAATTTAGCGGCGGCCGCTTTGTGCGCGTCCACATCCGCGAACCCCGCGTGCCGGTATTCGTCGGCGAGCATCGTGAGATGCGACCTCAGCTCTTCGTCGATGTCGCCGTCGCTGCGTGTCAGCCGCAGGATCCCGGCAAGCCGCAGGAGTGCTGCTCGGATCTGCTTCATCGCACTCTGGCCGCGGCGAGAAAACGGGCGACAATGTCGCTGGTCGTCTGCCATTGACGGGTTTCGTCCGCGAGCTGCTTCCGGCCGGCCCGGGTCAGCTGATAAAAGCGCGCGCGGCGCCCGTTCTCTGAGACGCCCCATTTCGACGTCACGGAACCTTCCTGCTCGAGCTTCAACAGCGTGGGGTATAGGGTTCCAGGATTGACCGACAACCGATCGCCGCTCGTCTGCTCGATGCGGCGCGCGATGCCGAACCCATGCTGCGGCCCGAGCGCCTCGAGCGTCGTGAGCACCATCAGTGCGAGCGTGCCCTGCCAGACGTCGGTCTTGTGTTCCTTGCCGTCCTGTCCTGATTGCGTCATTTGGGAAACCCAAATGATGATGGCACAACTCATTTGGGAAAACAACTGGAGGCGCGAGCGAGCCGTGTTGTGCTGTGGATTGAAGCTGTTCCTCCCGCAGTGGTATTGTCCGCCACCGATCGCTAACGGTATACGGAGACACATATGAAGAACCTGCACATGCTAGTCGGGACAACGGCCGCAACGTGCGTGTTGCTGGCGATGTCTGTATTCACTGCTGGACCGACCTTCCGGGCGGATTATCGATTCAGTGGTACGGCGCTGACCGACTTCAGGCCCGTAGGTTCCGCCGACTGGATGGTACAGAACGGAGAGATCGTCGGAACCGCGAGAGACGTCAAAGGCGGCTGGCTGTTGCTCGGCGGGAAGGAATTTCAGGACACGCAAATGTACGCGAGCGTCAAGTGCGCAGGGAGTTGCAGCGCCGGGTTCGTGATGCGCGCGGAGAAAACGCCCGATGGCGGCATGAAGGGCGTGCTCATGTCGCTGACTGAAAATGACCTGGTGCCATACATCGTAAAGATTGACGCCGCCGGCAAAGAAGTCACCCGCGAGCCACTCCCGCCGCCGGCGCCGCGGAGCAGCGGCGGGCAACCGGGCGCCGCACAGACCGGCGGCGGCAACGCGGCAACCGCCACGCCCGAGAGCCTGACCGCGCGTATGTCAGCCGCCACAGCCGCATTGGGCGGACGCGTCGGAAATCCGGGTCCTCCGCCGCCGATGTCTTCCGAACTCGCAGCCCAGTATCCCAAGGAGTCGCGACTCGCGGCGCGTCCGTCGGGCGCATTCACGCCCGGCGATTACAACGCGGTGGAGGTCTTGCTGACCGACAATACGGTGCAGCCGAAGTTCAACGGAGGAGCGCTCGGCGGCAACACCGGCCGTACGCTCCCGGAGGCAGAAAAAGACGGGTACGGACAGATCGGGTTCTATGTCGGCGGCTCCGGTGAAGTTCGGATCAAGGACTTCATGTACAAGGACATCCTGAATCACGTCTGGGCGCCAGACGAGACAGGCCGGAACTTCAAACAGGTCCGCATCGATCCCCATTACTACTCATGGAGCGCGGCGGTCGCCGATTTCAATCATGACAAGACCCTCGATGTTGCCGCAGGTGCCTTTTACTACCTGGGTCCCGACTACACCAGGGGCAAGCAGATGTATACGCCGGTGTCGTTCAATCCGACGGCAGAGTGGCCAATTCCGGCGATGGTGAACCTCGCCTACGATTTCACCGGCGACGGCTGGGCCGATGTGCTGCAAATGGGCGGCAATGCGGGTAACGGTACCGGGTTTCTCTTCGTGAATCCAAAGGGGCAGTCGCGCCACTGGGCGAAGTACCCGACGATTGCTCCGGTCGGCAATGAAGAAACGCTCTTCAAGGATATCGACGGGGACGGCCGTCCCGATCTCATTCACGCCGGCATGAACCGGCTTCGCTACTCGACGTTCGATCCGAAGAAGTGGGATGCGGCGAATCCGACGGCGATGTGGACCACGCACGACGTCTCGGAGCCGGGTCCATGGGGCGTCAACATCGGCCACGGCCTCGGTGTGGCCGACATCAACGGCGACGGCCGGATGGATTTCTTGAACGCGTACGGCTGGTGGGAACAGCCGGCAGCTGCGACGGCCGACACGTGGAAGATGCACCCGACCTCCTTCGGCCGCTGGGGCGCATCACAGGGCGGCGCCGGCGGCGCAGAGATCTGCGGATTCGATGTCAACGGCGACGGCATGATCGACGCGGTTGGCCCCATGGAGGGCCATGGATTCGGAGTCGCATGGTGGGAGCAGAAGCGCGACGCCAATAAGAACATCTCATTTGTCGAGCATGTGATCATGGACAATTTCATGACCAGGAATGCGGGCGGCGTGATGTTCACTGAGCCGCATGCGGCGACATGCGCCGATATGGACGGCGATGGCATCCAGGACCTCGTGACCGGCAAGCGCTACATGTCGCACTTCGGCTATTCGGATCCCGATCCGTGGAGCGAGCCGGTGCTGTACGTCTTCCGGACGGTACGCAACAAGCAGGCACCGGGTGGCGCCGAGTTCGTGCCAGATCTCGTCAACAATCGATCCGGCGTCGGATCGCACTTCGTCGTCGCTGACATGAACGGCGACGGGATGAACGACATCATCACGTCGGCGAATCTCGGCACCTATGTCTTCCTGAATCTCCACAAGAAGCCGGCGACGAAGTAGACGCGGACTCGCTACGGCGCCGGGTTCCCTCGACCGCCACGGCCGCGGCCGGCTGGCGGACGTCCGGCGGCGATGACGCTGTCGGCGCCGACCGGGATCGCCCGCGAGGCGACGACGCGATCGCCGAGGTCCATGATGGCTTTGTTGTCGGACGTCATCGCCGGCCATCGGGTAAGTGATCCGCCGTTGGGATCGCCAGTCTTGATGAAGTTCGCGACGTATGACGAGAGCTGATCGGCGAGCTGGTGATCGAGCGCGGTGAACTCTCGTCCTGGCGACAGGTGCAGGGTGTTGAACTCGTAGGGGACTTCGGACGTATGGAACGCACCATACCGTCCCGACTCTGGGCCGGGCTCCACGTGCGTGAAGAGATACGCGAACACCGGCTTGGTCGCTCCTCGTGTGGCGAGCCAGTCAACGAGTTTCAGGTTGAAGCCGCGGTCGACAGCCTCGCGCTGCGCCGAGCGCTGCGCCTCCTCGTCGGTGTTCCCCGGATAGAACTTCAGGAATTCGCCGGCGCGTTCGCCATATCGCTCCTGAACCTCCGTCCGCCAGCTGTCGGCCGTCACCGGCACGCGCGAGACAAAGAGATCGTTGAGCGTGTAGCCAGTGATCACAGGCACATCACTGGCAAACACCGCTGGTGTCGTCGCGATCGGAATGATCCGGCCGTCGGCGACCAATCCGCCGCGTCCGCCCGCGCCGTAGGCCTGCGCCGCCGGCAATGCGCGCGCCTCCTTGATCGAATGGACGCCGGCGCGCTCGAGCGCGGCCACCGCCGCCTGCTCGGCCGTCGTCCGCGCTGTGTAGTTGCCGTTGGTGCCCGGCGCGGCGGGGCTCTGAACGATCGCTCCGCGGAACAGCCCCTTCGCGACCGGCGAGACGAGCAGCGCCTGCACGGACATCGCGCCAGCCGATTGGCCCGCAATCGTCACTTTGGTCGCATCGCCGCCGAATGCTTTGATGTTGTCGCGGACCCACTGTAAGGCCGCGATCTGATCCTGAATCCCGTAATTTCCCGACGCACCACCTTGTTCAGTTGTCAGTTCCGGGTGCGCCATGAAGCCAAGACTGCCGACGCGGTAGTTGACGTTGACGACGATGAGGCCCTTCCTGGCGAGGTTGGCACCGTTGTAGACGGCGACTGCGCCCGACCCTTCGTTGAAACCGCCGCCATAAATCCACACGAGGACCGGCAGGTTCGCAGCCGGACGCGCGGCGCCGGTGAGCGTGGCGGGCGTCCAGATGTTCAGGAAGAGGCAGTCCTCCGACACGCCAGGCGCCTCGGGACTCATGTACTCGCTGGTCCATTGTCCCGAACCGGCCGACCTCAATGTCTGGGTGCACGCAGCACCGAAAGCCGTCGCGGCGCGCGGTTGCGCCCATTTCAACGGCGGAGCGGGCGGCGCCCATCGCAGGTCACCCACCGGCGGGGCGGCAAACGGGACGCCGCGGAAGACGGTCACGCCATTGTCGGTCGTACCTGTGAGGACACCTTGCGCGACGGTCGTGTGAGGGTCAGCTGTTGGAGCTGCGCCCACTCCGAGACCGATCGACGCCATGATCGACAGGAAAGCCACGAACCCTCTCATCACTCGACTCCATTCGAGGCTCAGCCTCGTGATTACTTCGTTTCGACGAACTCTGCGTCTTCTTCTTCGGCCGGGCATGTTTCCTGCTGTCTTCCCTCACGCTATCTTGAAAACCGGCGAGTTTCCTCAGCACTTTTCCAGACGACCAAACAGTCGCGCGTTGCGATCTACGGAATAGCGTATCTCAGACGGGGGCACTCACTTGCCGCCGAGGCGGACTCTCCGCCGCCGGCAGCCGATCACGAAATCACACACAGGAGTATGCGTTGTGGCAGCTGTAACCGTTCTCAAGTTTTCTGAACCGGATGGAGCGGAGAAGGCGCTGGGCCAGATCCAATCCTTGCAGAAGGAGCACCTGATCAAATTGCTCGACGCGGCAATCGTGTCGTGGCCGCACGGGAAGAAGAGCCCGAAAACACGCCAGCTGCTCGACCTCGTGACGCTCGGGGCGATGGGCGGCATGTTCTGGGGATTGCTGCTCGGCGTGATCTTCCTCACGCCGCTCTTCGGCATGGCGATCGGCGCGGCGTTTGGGGCCATGGGCGGAGCCTTTCGCGACTATGGCATCGACGACGATTTCATCAAGCGAGTGCGGAGTGCTGTGACCGAAGGGACTTCTGCGCTCTTTCTGATGACCAGCGATGCGGTCATAGACCGGGTCTCGGAACGGATGAAGACTCTGAAGTTCGACATCATCGCGACCAACCTCACGAAAGAACAGGAAGACCAGTTGCGCGAGGTGTTCTCGCAAGCGTAGTCCTCGTTCGTGACCGCGGTCGATCCTCGCGTTGAAGACTGAATCGTCGTAAAGGGCGCCGACCTTGTAGGGAAATGCGTCGTGCGTCGGCCTCCGCTCGCGCATTTTCACGGGCCAGCTTTTTGCACCGGGCCCGGCCAGCGACCTTGACGCGATTCAGTTGCCATACCACAACCATTTTCATAGCGAGGCCCGATGGCCAAATCAGCCCGTCGATCCGCAAAGTCGAAGTCTGCCCGGCCCAAACCGTCGCAGCGCAACAGCCGTGCAACAGTCAGCGGTCCGGCCAGGCCGGACGCGCCGCCGCCGTCGAGCTCGTCCACGGACGATCTTTCGGCGAAATATGCGGGCACCCAGCAACTCGCCAGCGCGATGGCGTTCAACACCAACAAGCCGAACGAATACGATCCGGACAAGGCCGTCGCGCCCGAGCGGGGACCCTTCGCCGTTCCGCGTGACCCGATCGTCGGCTCGAGCACAATCACCGAAACGAACGCCTCGGAGAAGGTCGGCAGCGGCGGACCACCCATCGGCCAGAACAAAACGATCGCGCCGCTGGATCGAGTGCGCGCCGATTCGACGGAGCGCGAGCTGACGACGAATCTGGGTGTTCCGGTTGCCGACAATCAGAACTCGCTGAAGGCGGGACTGCGCGGTCCGACGCTGCTCGAAGACTTCATCCTGCGCGAGAAGATCACACACTTCGATCACGAGCGCATCCCCGAGCGCATCGTCCACGCCCGCGGCTCCGCTGCGCACGGCTATTTCGAGTGTTATGAGCCGTTGACGAATCTGACGCGCGCGTCGATCTTCGCCGAAGCCGGCAAACGCACGCCTGTGTTCGTGCGCTTTTCGACCGTCATCGGCGAGCGCGGTTCGACCGACACCGCCCGCGACGTTCGCGGATTCGCCGTGAAGTTCTACACCGACGAGGGTAACTGGGACCTCGTCGGCAACAACATTCCGGTGTTCTTCATTCAGGACGCGATGAAGTTTCCCGACCTGGTGCACGCGGCAAAGCCCGAGCCGCATTTCGCCATGCCGCAGGCTGCGACCGCGCACGACACCTTCTGGGACTTCGCCTCGCTGATGCCCGAGATCACGCACATGCTGATGTGGGCGATGTCGGATCGCGCCATTCCCCGCAGCTATCGGACGATGCAGGGGTTCGGTGTCCATACGTTTCGCTTCGTCAACGCCGCCAACGAGTCCAGCTTGGTAAAGTTCCACTGGTCGCCGCTGGCCGGCACCCATTCACTGGTGTGGGACGAAGCGGTGAAGATATCCGGTGCCGATCCCGATTTCCACCGCCGCGATTTGTGGGAAGCGATCGAGGCGGGGGCGTACCCCCAGTACGAGCTCGGCGTCCAGGTGTTCACGGAACAACAAGCCGATCGCTTCACGTTCGATGTCCTCGACGCGACCAAGATCGTTCCTGAAGAACTGGTGCCGGTTCGCCCGATCGGGCGCATGGTCCTCAACCGCAATCCGGACAACTTCTTTGCCGAAACCGAGCAGGTCGCGTTCTGCACCGCCCACATCGTGCCGGGACTCGACTTCACCAACGATCCGCTGCTCGCGGGACGGATCCATTCGTACGTGGACACGCAGATCTCCCGGCTCGGCGGCGCGAACTTCCACGAGATCCCGATCAACGCGCCGGTGGCGCAGGTCCACAACAACCAGCGCGACGGCATCCACCGCCAGACGATCAACCGCGGGCGCGTCTCCTACGAACCGAATTCGCTGGGCGGCGGCTGCCCGTTCCAGGCGGGCCGCGACGGGTTCATCTCGTTCCCGCAGCCGGCGGAAGACGACGACCGCAAGGTGCGCGGCAAGCCCGAGCGCTTCGCCGATCACTACACCCAGGCGATGCTGTTCTGGAACAGCCAAACCGACGTGGAGAAGAACCACATCGTCAACGCGTTCCGGTTCGAGCTGTCGCGCGTGCAGGTGCCGGCCGTGCGCGAACGGATGGTGTCGGGTTTGATGAACGTGGACCTGGAGCTTGCGCGCCGCATTGCCGATGGGCTCGGCATGCGCGACATGCCGGCGCCGATGCCGAAAGTGCTGCAGAAGAAGGTCACTCCCGAGGTCCGCGCGTCGCGCGCGCTGTCGCTCTTCGCGCGGCCGGGAGACGGCCGGATCAGCGCCCGCCGGGTCGGGATCATCGTCTCCGACGGCGTCGACGGTGAGGCGCTGCGCGCGCTCGCGGCACGCCTGATCGCCGCGGGCGCGGTGGCGCGCTTCCTCGGGTCACGGCTCGGCGCGGTGCAGTCGGCGAGCGGCGCGGCGCTCGAGATCGACTCGACCGTCGAGGCGATGCCGTCGGTTCTATGGGACGCCGTAGTCATTGCGCCCGGGGCCGCATCGGCGGCGGCGCTGGCCAGCGACGGCCGCGTGGTCGAGTTCGTCAAGGATCAGTATCGCCACTGCAAGCCGCTTCTGGCAATCGGCCCGGCGACGGAGCTCCTCGCCAAGGCCAATATCCCGCTGCGCTTGCCTGGCGGTAAAAGCGATCCGGGCTTGCTGTTGGCTGATGCCATCAACGATGCGGGCCGTGAGGCCTTCGTTGCGGCTCTGGCGCGGCATCGTCATTTCGAGAGGGAGACGGACCCGCCGATGGTGTAGCGAGGGACGATCGGATTAGATTTGCCCCGACGGGCGGGAGGTGCCACTCTCGCCCAACGCATCATTCGAGCGGTCGCACGTACTTTCTAACGACCGACAAAAACTTCTCGAAATCCAAAGGCTTCCGGAACTGGGCGTCGGCGTCGAGTAGTTTGCCCGCCGCCGATACGGTGATCACGGGAATCGAGGCGAGCTCGGGATCGCGCTTTTGCGCGTGGCGCAAGTCCCATCCATCCATGCCAGGCATCATCAAGTCGAGCACGATGAGTTGCGGCCGTTCGCACGACTGCAGATATTCCATCGCCTGCCTGCCGCCGGCCACCGCAACCACCGCGAAACCTTCGTCGCGAAGAAGACTGGTCAGTGCACTGCGCGAGCCTGGGTCGTCGTCGACAACTAAAATCTGGGTATTCACGCCGAAGTCCTCATTGACGGAGTCTGCGCCGTATCGAGCGGGAGGGCAATCGAGAACGTCGCGCCCTCTCCGGTCCGACTATCGACGGAGATGCTTCCGCCCATCGCATCAACCAATTGCCGGGTAATCCATAAGCCCAGCCCGAAACCGCCATACTGGCGCCGCGAGACCCCGCGCTCAAACTGCGCGAAGAGTCGTTCGTGTTGCTCGGGAGCGATCCCGATCCCGTGATCCGTCACCGCCAGCCGTGCGAAACGATCGTCGTGGCGGAGCGAGATCACAATCGGCCGGCCCTCCCCGTACTTGATCGCGTTCGACAAGAGATTAGAGACGACCTGCTCGACGCGAAGGCGATCCCATCGCCCTATCACGGGGTGGCGATCGGCGAACCGAATCTGTCCGTCACTCGACTCGCCGCGTACCTGGTCGAGGGCGGAACTGACCACTTCCGCCAGATCCAGCTCCTCCGGCTCGAGAACGATCGAGCCCGCGCTGATGCGCGAGACATCGAGCAGATTGTCGAGCAGACGAGTCAAGCGGCTGACCTGGGCACTCGCCTGGATGATGCGGTGACGCAGTTCGTCTTCACGCACCTCCGTAGTAGCACGCTGGTACGATCGGACAATGCCGACCAGCTGCAGGTGCACCGCGTTGACCGGGTTCCGCAGTTCATGCGAGGCAATTGACAAGAAGTCGTCGCGCGCACGCACCGCCGCTTCAAGTTCGGCGATCAGATTCAGGCGCTCGCGTTCCGTCCGGTGGCGTTCCGTTCCCACCCGGCGCGCGACGACGAATAACGCAAAAACCACGAGCAGGCCGACGGCACCGACCCCGAACGCGGTGAGGCGAGCCGCGCCATACGCGCGGTCGGCCTGGGCGGTACGTGACGCCAGCAACCCGTCTTCTCGTGCTTCCATGCGGGTGACCGTCGCGCGGATGCCATCCATCGTCCGTTTGCCGACATTCGTCAGCACTACCGCTTGCGCGCCCTCGAATCCCTTTTCGCGCCGGGTCTGAATCGCAGCCGCGAGCTCCTCGAGTTTGATCTGGGTGGCGACCGCGACATGCTCCAGATCGACTCGCTGTTCGGCGTTGTCGATCGTCAGCTGCCGGACGCGTGCGGTTTCGATGGCCGTTGCGGCGACGCCGCGGGTATATGGTTCAAGATAGCCGTCGTCGCCAGTGATGAGGAATCCGCGCTCGCCCGTTTCCGCGTCGATCAGGCTCGTCAGCAGCGCCTCCAGCTGCGCCTTCACGGCGCTGGTGTGGGCCACCGCAGTCGTTGCACGATACACGGTCGCGAGATTTGCCAGCGTGATCAGCACGCCCGCGACCAACACGACGATAATGGCAAGAAAGCCAAGGGCGAGGCCCGGAGTCATGACACGCGTTTGCTTGACCGGCGCGGAGATGTTCTCCCGGGAACCAACGGAGGTATGACCACCGATGCGATTGGCGTCTGAGTGGCTCACGTTTCTGATCGATGGCAGCAACAACGGCCATCAGGGCCACGGTCGTGGTTATGGCCGGGCATCTACCCGACTATGCCACAAGCAGCGTCTCCGCAAGAATCGGTAGCGCGTTGTGCGAACCCGAAATGAAATGTTCAATGCCGCCGGATATTTCATCGACCGTCACATCGAGCAGGGTCGCGGCGCCTCGATCGCTGTTGAGTGTGCTGATCGCCGCCTGACGTATCGCGACGTGTTCGAACAGGTGAACCGTGTCGGCAACGCGTTGAAGACCGTGATCGAGGTGCCTTGTTCGAGCGGTTTTGCACGCGGTCGGCATCGAGATCCTCGACGGTATCGGATCGACAGAAGTCCTGCACATCTTCATTTCCAATCACCCCGGACGCGTGCGTCCCGGGCTCCAGTGGCGTCGTCGTCCGTGGGTATGCGGCACGTCTCGTCGACGAGCAGGGTCAACCGGTGCCGACAGGCGAGCTGGGCGATCTCGTCGTCTCCGGCGATTCGACCTGCGCCTTCTCTTGGAACCGCCATCAGCAGACGAAGGACACGATCAGCGGCCACTGGATTCGAACGGGAGACAAATACCGGCAGGATAGCGACGGCTTCTTTTGGTTCGCCGGACGCTCCGACGACATGCTGAAGGTGGGCGGGATCTGGGTGAGCCCAGCGGAAGTCGAACATCTCCTGCTCGAACATCCCGCCGTAAACGCCTGCTGCGTGACCGGACGACTGGATCAGGATGGTCTCACCAAGCCTGTCGCTCACATCGTGCTGCACGCCGGCAGAGAACCCGCCGCCGAGCTCGTGGCGGAATTGCAGCAGTTCGCACGTCAGCACCTGGCGGAGTACAAGCGCCCTCGCTGGATTGAGTTCGTCGACGCCTTGCCGCTGACGGCGACAGGAAAGGTTCAGCGCTTCAAGCTACGGAGCGCTCCGGTCCCGGAGCACAATTCATGACCGTCACACCGTCGATGTCCCGCTCCACGCTTCTTTGATCGCCGCCACCAGTTGATCGCCCATCGCGGCCTTGTCGAAAGCCCCGGTTGCGCCAGCCATGCGTGCGGCTTGTGCGACATCATGG
>Ga0222622_10000554_pt1 | contig 14104 bp, 11 predicted proteins | sample PLM2_5_b1metaG_FD_177335 | JGI IMG/M metagenome (GOLD analysis project Ga0222622, IMG submission 177335) | Groundwater sediment microbial communities from an aquifer in East River, Colorado, USA - PLM2_5_b1 | ecosystem: Environmental > Terrestrial > Soil > Riparian zone | place: USA: East... | reverse complement strand
GCACCCCCGGCACTGCCCCCAACTCTTCCTGGACACGCCGATAAAGTGCGGTGAGCCGATCGCCGTCGTAGCCGCTCAGCGATGGGTCGATTGAAAAGGCGATAAGGTCGTCCACTCTGAATCCCGGATCGACGTTCTTCAGGTTGTAAAGGCTGCGGGCAAACAATCCGGCTCCGGCCAGCAGCAGCATCGAAAGCGCGACCTGTCCGATCACCAGCCCACGACGGAGACGAGCCTGTCGTCCTCCTCCCGTAACGCTCCCCGAGTCTTCCTTCATCGCTGATGTGACAGTGACGCGCGTCGCCTGGAGAGCCGGAACAATTCCGAAGATGAATGCCGTCAACACTCCGACCGCGAGGGCAAATAGCGTCACTCGCACGTCTGGATCGGATGATAGTGCGCGCGAGGCGGGATCGCCGGGCAGCGCGCCGATCAGCACCGCCCCGGTCCACCACGCGAACACCAGTCCGACCGCGGTGCCGGCCGCCGCGAGAAGGCCGCTTTCGACCAACTGCTGCTTGACGATTCGCGCGCGATTTGCACCGAGCGCCAGGCGCAACGAGATCTCCTTCTGACGCGCCGTGGTACGGGCGAGGAGCAGGTTGGCGACGTTCGCGCACGAGATCAGCAGCACGACGCCGACCATCGACATCAACACGATGAGTGGTGTCGAGAACTCGCGGCGCAAATCGGATACACCCTTCCGGCCCGGTAACACATCGAGGTGCTTCGATGTGAACCGTTTTCGGAACGATTCGGACGCATTGGGAATATCTTTGATTTCCTGTTCGTTGATTTGCCGATAAATCACGTTCATGGCGGAGTCAGCCTGCTTGGCCGACACGCCAGGTTTCAACCGCGCCATGACCGTCAGCCATCGGCTGCGGCGATTGTCCAGATCGTCCCAGGTCGGCGTCATCTGAGCCTTCATCATGATCGGCGCCATGATGTCCACCGACTGCCCGATTTGAATGCCGGCGAATCCTCGCTTCGTCACCCCGACGATCGAGAGCGGGTGACCGTTCACGCTGATGGTTTGGGAGAGAACGCCAGGGTCGCCGCCAAACCGCCGCTGCCAGTAGCCGTAGCTCAAGACCGCGACGGGATGAGCGCCGGGCGTGCGATCGTCGGCCTCGTTCAATACGCGTCCGAGCGCCGGCTGGACGCCGAGGACGTCGAAATAATTACCGCTGACGAGTTCGCCGTTCGCGCGTTCCGACGCGCCGCGCCATACAGCGGTCATCGCGAGTGGAAACCGCGCCAGCACCCCGGTGAACACTTCGTTGCGGTCGCGAAAGTCTTTGTACATCGGATACGAGAACGTCATGGCGTTCATCGTGCGTCCCATGAACGCGCCCGGGCCGTCGAGGAGCACGAGCGACGCAGGGTCGTGCACCGGCAGCGGACGCAGCAGGATCTGGTCCATCAAGGAAAAGATTGCCGCATTGGCCCCGATGCCCAGTCCGAGCGTCAGGATGACGATCGCGAGAAAACCGGGAGACTTGCGGAAGCTGCGGATTGCGTGACGAAGGTCGCGCCATGTGGAATGCATAAGATGTAGTCCGTTGGTAAGACGTTCGATCGCGGCGCCCGGTTGGTGAAGTACGAAAACATTAGTATACGCATGAAGACGAGTACAATGTGGCCATGACGCGATCGACCGCTCTGTGGAGCGTGCTCATGACCACGGCGTTGGTCACCGGGTGCAACAAACACCAGCCGGCGGCAGCTCAGCAAGAAGGATCATCGCCGCTGCCGGTGGCCTCGATGCCGAAGATCGACCAGCAGAAGATTCTTGACCACATCAAGGTGCTGTCGTCCGACGAATACCAGGGGCGTGCGCCGGGAACGAAAGGCGAAGAACTCAGTGTCAAGTACATCCAGGATCAGTTCAAGCAACTGAACCTCAAACCGGGAAATCCGAACGGCACCTACATACAGAAGGTCCCGCTTGTCGGCATCACGGGCGCGGAGCGGAAGCCGCTCACCCTGACCAAGGGCGCCGCCAAGCAGTCGCTCAAGTGGTCCGACGATGTGGTGGCATGGACGAAGCACGTGGCCGACGGCGCCGCGGTTGAGAATTCGGACGTGGTGTTCGCCGGATACGGTGTCGAAGCGCCAGAGTTCAACTGGAACGATTTCAAAGACGTTGACGTGAAGGGCAAGACGATCCTCGTGCTCGTCAACGATCCGGCCGTCCCCGATCCGTCGGACCCGAGCAAACTCGATCCGAAGACGTTCAAGGGCGACGCGATGACCTACTACGGCCGCTGGACCTACAAGTTCGAAGAAGGCGCGCGTAAAGGGGCAACCGCGATTTTCGTCATTCACGAGACCGGGCCGGCGGGTTACCCGTTCTCGGTGGTGCAGGGAAATCTTCGCGAAAAATTCGATCTCGTCACGCCGGACAAGAACATCTCTCGCGCCAATATCGAGGGATGGATCACGCTCGACGCGGCGAAGAAAATCCTCAAGCTTGGCGGCCAGGATTTCGACACGCTCAAGAAACAGGCGAGAACACGCGAGTTCAAGCCGGTCCCGCTCGGCCTCAAGGCATCAATGGCCATCAAGAACACGCTGCGCACGATTGATTCGCAGAACGTGGTGGCGAAACTCGAAGGCAGCGATCAGAAGCTCAAAGACGAGTACGTCGTGTACTCGGCCCACTGGGATCACCTGGGTGTAGGCGCGCCGGTGAAAGGCGACACCATTTACAACGGCGCCCTCGATAATGCCTCCGGCGTGGCGACGGTGCTAGAAATCGCGCGTGCGTTCACCACCGTGCAGCCGCAGCCGAAGCGCTCGATTCTGTTTCTGATGGTCACCGCTGAGGAACAAGGGCTGCTCGGATCGGAGTACTACGCCACGGCGCCGTTGTATCCCTTGAACAAGACCGTCGCCAACATCAACATCGACGGCGTGAATCAGTGGGGACGCACCAGGGACTTAACGGTCATCGGCATGGGCGCGTCCGACCTGGACGACTACCTGAAGGCCGCGGCTGACGAACAAGGCCGCGTCTTGCGTCCCGATCCCGAGCCGGAGAAGGGGTTCTACTATCGTTCGGACCACTTCAACTTCGCAAAACAAGGCGTGCCCGCACTCGATCCGGACGCCGGCATCGAATACGTCGGCAAGGACGCCGCCTACGGAAAGACCAAGCGCGACGAGTACACCAACAACGACTACCATGCGCCGTCCGACCAGGTGAAACCTGATTGGGATTTATCGGGGGCGGTGGAGGATGCGCAGTTATTGATGGCCGTCGGCTACCGCATCGCAAATGCGGACAAGATGCCCGAGTGGAAACCGGGCAACGAATTCAAGGCGAAGCGCGAAGAGTCGTTGAAACGCTAAAGGCTCAGGGCTCAGGGCTCAGGGCTCAGGGCTTTTGAAGCTGGTAACTGGAAACTTCAATTAGGAGAACGCAATGCCATATCCCGAGTATTTAATTGCCCCAATGCGCGGCGAGATGACCGACATGGGCGCGCAAGAGCTGCGCACGGCCGCAGCGGTCGACGACGTCGTGAAAAACAGCCAAGGGGTCGTGATGATGGTCGTCAATTCCGTCTGCGGGTGCGCGGCCGGGAAGGCACGGCCGGGAATCGCGCAGGCGCTTCAGCACAAAAATCGGCCCGACGTGCTGGCGACGGTGTTCGCCGGGGCGGATATCGAGGCGACCGATCGCGCGCGCCAGTACTTCACCGGCTACGCGCCGTCGTCACCCTCGATTGGTCTCCTCCGCGACGGCAAGCTGGTCTACATGATGGAACGGAGCCAGATTGAAACGCGCAATGCGGAGATGATTGCCGACGAGCTGACTCGCGCCTTCGATCAGTACTGCGCCAGCAAAGCTGAAGAAAAAGTGGGAGAACAGGCCAGATAACGAGCCCGCGACGTCAGCGCTCGTTCGGATCCTCGAGGTAGGTATAACCCTGGAGCCCGTCCTCGTAGAATTTGAGGAGGCGGCCGGCTTCTTCGTAGCTGATGCGGCCTTCTCGCACTGCCAGTTCCACGTCGTTGCGCAGTTTTCGGACCAGCGTCTCGGAGTCGAACTCGACGTAGTCGAGGACTTCCTTCACCGTATCCCCTTTGATCACCGCGTCGAGCACGACGCTGCCGCGTTCGTCGAGGCTGACGTGGACGGCATGGGTGTCGCCGAACAGGTTATGCAGATCGCCGAGGATCTCCTGGTAGGCGCCGACGAGGAACACGCCGAGGTAGTACGGCTCGCCGTTCACCGTGTGGAGCGGCAGTGTCCGCTTCACATCACGACGATCGATGAACTGATCGATCTTCCCGTCTGAGTCGCACGTGATGTCGCCGAGCACTGCGTGATGCGTCGGCGGGGTGTTCAGCATGTGAATGGGCATCACCGGGAACAGCTGCTTGATCGCCCAGCTGTCCGGACATGACTGGAACAGCGAGAAGTTGCAGAAGTAGGTGTCGGCCATCGTGTCGTCGAGGCCCTGCAAGTCCTCGGGCACGTCGTCCATTTGCGCCACCAGCTTGCGCAACTTGACGAGAATCGCCCAATACAGGTTCTCCGCCTGGCATCGCTGTTCCAGCGGGAGATACCCGCCTGTGAACAGGTTCAGCGCCATGTCGAGCGCCTGCTGCGCGTCGTGATAACTCTCGAGCGCGTTCCGGACCGTGAGGTTGGTATAGGTCTCCAGCAGATCGATGACCGGCTGTTCCGCTTCCTCCGGTTTGATGACCTCCGGAATCTTCTCCTCGCCGAACGTTGATACGCCCAGCACGTTGAAGATCAGCACGCTGTGATACGCGACGATCGCGCGCCCGCTCTCCGACACGATCGTCGGATGCTTCACTCCGGCGTCGTCGCACACCGTCTGGATGTGGTAGACCACGTCGTTGGCGTATTCCTCGAGCGTGTAGTTGACGCTGGATTCGAAGTTCGTCTGCGATCCGTCGTAGTCCACTCCGAGCCCGCCGCCGACGTCGAGGTATTCGAGTCCCGCGCCGGCCTTGGAGAGCTCGGTATAGACGCGAGCCGCCTCGTTCAGCGCGCCCTTGACGATGCGTATGTTCGGAATCTGGCTGCCGAGGTGAAAGTGGAGCAACTTGAAGCAGTCCTGCATGCCTCGGGATTTCAGTTCGTCAAGCCCGCGCAGGACCTCGGCGACGGTTAGTCCGAACTTCGAGCGATACCCGCCGGAACCCTGCCAGCGGCCGCCGCCGCGGGCGGCCAGCTTCACGCGCATCCCAATCTGCGGGCGGACGCCGACCAGGTCGGCGTACTTCAGGATCAGCCCGAGCTCGGTGTATTTCTCGACGACCGGAATGACGTTGCGCCCGATTTTCTGGGCCAGCATCGCCATCTCGATGAACTCGGCGTCCTTGAACCCGTTACAGATGATCGGGGTGTCGTTGTAGGCCTGGGCGGCCACGGCGATCAACTCGGGCTTGGACCCCGCCTCGAGGCCAAAGCCGTACTCCCGGCCGAAATCCAGCACTTCCTCGACCACCTGCCGCTGTTGATTGACCTTGATCGGGTAGACGCAGACGTAGCGGCCCTCGTACTGGTGCTGGGTAATCGCGGCGCGAAACGCATTGTGGATGTCGCCGACACGGTGGCGGAGGATGTCGCGAAACCGGATGAGCACCGGCAGGCCGATGCCCCGGAGCATCAGGTGATCGGTGAGCTGCTTCAGGTCGATGGAGCGCGCCGGATCCTTCGTCGGATGGACGAGCACGTGGCCCGCCGTGGAGATCGAGAAGTAGCCCTTGCCCCACCGGTCCAGCTCGTAGAGATCGGTCGCATCAGCGATGGTAAAAGCTTCGCCAGCCTTCCACGTGCGATGACCTCGCGTGATCGAGCTGCTCACGCGAACATGATACACACGTTTGGCGAAAATCTCTTTTCAAAATCAACAGCTTGGCGCGCTTACTGGCGGCGCGACCGCGGCCATGTTGGTCGCGCGAGATCGGGATCCGCTGTGCGGGATGCGTGGCGTGGATTCCTACCGTGTCATTCGTCGCCTCCGCCTTCACGCGGAAGTCAGCGCGGGGACATGCGGCTACCGCCGGAAGCTACGGTTCTCGGTCGGACCCCGGATCGCGGACCCCGGATCGCGGATCGCGCACCACGCATCCGGACCGCGGGCCATGCTCGGAATTCACCAACACCCCTCGTGCGTCGTGCGTCTCCTATTCGAGCACTGTCCGGAAACGGTCGAGGACTGGTCGGTGGCGGGCAGCGGCTGGATTTCGCGACGACGCTCGTGGAGGGACAAAACGGCACCCTACTGGGACGAACGGCTGGAAAACGCGGTCGAACGGCCTTTTCGCGCAGTTCCTGGCGCGTTCCGCCCAGTGGCGAGCCGCATGCAGCGGGCAAAAAAGCTGATTTCCAGCAAGACGAAAGCGCGCGTGGCTACGTCTAACCCACAACGTTCGCTCTTATGCAATCGACGACACGGCTATGAAACCGCCCAGCGATCGACTGCTCGACATGACCGGCGCCGGCATCGACCTTCCGGCCCGCGCGCGTCCGCGATACGGCCTTCGCTGGCCGGTCGTGCTCGCGGTCGCCACGCTCCTGGCGGCGATGTCATCCGCCCTTGCGGTGAGCTTCACGCGTGCGCTCGGCAAACCAACCACCAACTGGTTGTCGCTTGTCATGTTGAACGCGACCTACTGGTACGTCTGGGCGCTCTTTACCCCGTCGATCGTCTGGCTGTCGCAGCACTTCAGGTTCGAGCGGCAAGGCCTCGTTCGCGCGATTGTCATTCACGTTCCTTCTGTCGCGCTCTTCTCCTTCGCCCACATCGCCGTAATGGCTGGCGCCCAGTGGTGGCTCTTCTCGACGCACAGCGATCCCTGGTGGGCCGAGGTCAAGCGGTCCGCGCTCATGAACTTCGACTGGGAGATGATGACCTACTGGGCCATCGCCGGGCTCAGTCACGCCGTTCTCTATTACCGCGAGTCACGCGATCGCGCGGTGCGCGCCTCACAGCTCGAGACCGAGCTGGTCGAGGCGCGGATGGCCACGCTGCAGCACCAGCTCCAGCCGCATTTCCTCTTCAACACGCTGCACGCGATTTCCGCGCTGATGCACAAGGACGTGCACGCCGCTGATCGCACGTTGATGCGCCTCAGTGATCTGTTGCGGATGACACTCGAGAATCTCGGTCAGCACGAAGTCACCTTGCAAACAGAGCTCGAGTTCCTCGCGAAGTACCTGGAAATCGAGCAGACTCGATTCGCCGACCGGCTGGTCGTCCGTTTCGACATCCAACCGGAGGCGCTCGACGCCCTCCTGCCCACGCTGCTGCTGCAACCGCTGGTCGAGAACGCGATCAAGCACGGCGTCTCGAAAAAATCGGGTCCTGGCCACATCGACATTCGCGCGCGGCAGGAGCACGACAAACTCTGGATCGAGGTCCGCGACGACGGCCTCGGTCTCTCCGAGACCGCGCTGGCGGCGCTTCAGAAAGGCATCGGCGTCTCGACGACGCGAGCGCGCCTGCAACATCAGTTTGGAGCGGATTTCCGCTTCGAGTTCCACCGCCTCGAACAGGGGGTCGCGGTGGTCGTGGCGGTGCCGTGGCGCACCGAACGCCCCGCCGATCGCACGCAAGAGAGCGATGTGCCGGCTGACGCGTCCGGGCGCGGCGCCAAGCCGTTCAGCGGCGCGATCGGCGCTGCTCGATCTCAAACGCCGGCATTGCGCCGGCCTCATCTGGGACAGACGATATGAAGAAAATCAGGACGCTGATCGTGGACGACGAACCACTCGCGCGGGAGCGACTTGCCGCGCTGCTGGCTGGTGAGGGCGATATCGAGATCGTCGCGCAGTGCCGCGACGGAGAAGAAGCCGTGACCGCCATCGTCGATCACGAGCCGGATCTCGTCTTTCTCGATGTGCAGATGCCGCAGATGAACGGCTTCGAAGTGATCGAAGCCGTCGGCGGCGAGCGCATGCCGCTCGTCATCTTCGTCACTGCCTACGATCAGCACGCGCTGCGCGCATTCCAGGTCCGCGCGCTCGACTACCTGCTCAAGCCGTTCGACCGCGAGCGGTTCACCGACGCGCTGCAGCGCGCGCGCAAGCAAATCGAGCGCGACGAGAGCGGCGATCTGGGGCGCCGCTTGCTGGCGCTGGTCAAGGACCTCCGCCGCGATCAACCGCGCACCGATCGTCTGGTCGTGAAGTCGGGAGGCCGCCTGTTCTTCCTTCGCGCCGACGAGATCGATTGGGTCGAGGCAGCCGGCAATTACGTGCGTCTTCACGTCGGATCGACGTCACACCTGCTGCGCGAAACCATGAACGCGATTGAAAGCCGGCTCGATCCGGAAAAGTTTTTCCGCATTCATCGCTCACGGATCGTGAACATGGAACGGATCCAGGAGCTGCAGCCGTGGCTCAATGGTGAGTACGCCGTCCTCCTGCGAACCGGGACGCGCCTGACGCTCAGCCGAGGCTATCGAGAGAAACTGCAAGACCGCCTTCGCGCGTAGCCTCTGTTTTTGGGGGATCGACCTCGGTCGATCCCCACTCGCCACTCGGTCCTGCTGAGCTACCGACAGAAGCGTAATCCTCCTGCTAGATACAAGACACTCGCGGTTGCGGTTGGTGCGCAATTGCGCGCAACGCCGCGCAAGCTCGTCGGCACTTGCTTTGCCCTGTGGCAACTGGCGAAACTCATCCGTCCAGGCACCCTGATGTCCAACCCCTCGCAAAGAACTCGTGTGAACGATGATCGTGACACTGTCCTGATCGTGACGGACGGAGAACTTGGCGCAGCGGCAACGCGAGTGCTCCAACAGGAGGGTTACGACGTCGTGACCGCGCGCCACGCCGGCCACGCGTACCTGGTAGCCCTCACGCGAGCGCGCATTGATTTCTTAATCAGCGAGAGCCGCCTCGACGAGATGACCGGGGAGGCACTCGCCACGAGGGTGCGCCGGTATCATCCAAAGCTGCGCAGCTTGTATATGGCGGACGGCCACGCGCACGGGTCCGCTCACACGCTGGTGCGTCCGTTCACACGAGAGGAATTGTTGGACCGATTGAGCCGAATGGCGCGGGCCGCTACTTCGCAGGCATCTTGAAGTAGGCGTCGTCCACGGTCACGTTGAATTCCACCTTGTCCAAGGTCGTCGTCGCGACAACGGTTCCGTTCTGCCGCTGCTTCATGGCGAAGGGGACGAGTGAGCCATCCACGCTTCGGTAGTCTGAAAACTCCGTCACGTTGACCGTTTGCGAACCGTCCGGACTCCGGCCGGCCACACTGATCTTCTTCTCGAGACCTGTTTCCGCATCGAGGTAATAGTCCTGCGGCGGACCGCCCTTCTTGGTCACTTTTAGGTGGTAAACGGGGGCGCCGCTCAGCGTTTCCTTGCCGACGAGCTCGATCGCGTGTCCTTTCTGCTTGTAGTCCACGAACACGCTGTCGAACTCGGCGTCCTGGCTCGCGTATGCAGCCTGGGTATTGGGGAGCTGCTGCGGCGGCATAGCGTCCATCATCATCCACAGCGACGAGCCATCGAAGGCATTGACGACCTTACGGCCGCCGACGTCCGCGTCGCGGCGCATAAGGTTGGGCCGCTTCGCGACCATCGTCATCGTTCCAGTAATGTCGTGTCCCGACATGTCGCGAGCGACCACCGAACCGGACATGCGCACCGTCTGCGTCGCTTTGATCTTCTCGATCCCGCCCTTCGATCTCAGGTTGGCGGCAATGATGTCGTCAAGCGTCTGGGCCTGGACGACGCCCGCGACGAGCCACATTCCCGAGACAAGTGCGGCAGTCCGGAATAACGATCGACGCATGCAATCTCCTGAGCGGCGCAGGCTGGCAGATCGATTCTCACATGAAATGACGGCGTACAGATCACGACGCACAACGGCCAACGGCCGCCGTGCGTCGTTCTCACGTCAACTGAGGTGCTGGTTCAGACCCGGCGCCGCACCAACATGCGGTAGAGCGCCAGCAGGATCACCGCACCAAGAATGGACATGATCCACCCAGCGCTCTGACCCTCTCCGTAGAACCCCATCGCCCGGCCGATGAAGCCACCGACGAGTGCTCCCGCGACGCCGAGCAGAATCGTGACGATGAAACCTCCGGGATCTTTTCCTGGCATGAGCAGCTTGGCAATGATGCCAATGACCAGGCCGAACACAATCCACGAAAGAATAGCCATCGATCGTCCCTCCCCTTCTTCCTGCCGCGTCACCAATGCAAACGATTTTCCACTGTGTACTCTAGAGCTCGCGCAATGGCAATGCTTAAATAAATCGAAGTCGGCGGCTACGGCTGAGCCTGTGGTGGTGGCGCACAGGGTACCCACCGCGGCCTTCCCGGCGTTCAATTTCCACTCTGGGAAATTGGGTCACTTTCTCGAGCGGAGGCAGACTGAAGAAACGAAGGTGGGGTAGGACTACGCGTGAGCGCGGCCTCGAACCGCGAACAGCTCCGGCAGCCGCTGGCGCAGGAAGGCTACCGCATGGGTGCCCACGGTGGCGCCACTGAGAATCGTTGACAGGCTGTAGTACACGAACGCGGCGACACCTGCCGATGCCCAAAATCCGGCGCCGGCGATGGCCGGACCAAGAAGGGCGAGAGCAGAGGCGCACCCGACGTCGATCGACGCGGCCACAATCCGCGGCGCGATTCGAATACGGCGCGCGCGCGCTTCGCTTTTTCGATCGCGGTCGGCGGCGCGGCGGTCCCCCCCTCGCGGCGCCAGGGACGCATCGTCGAGTGGTGCCGGCGCATGTCCGATCAGTTCTGCCTGCGCTTTGATGATGCGTGCGGCCCGGCGATCGCCGTTCGGAAAGAGGCGGCAGAACTCGTCGACGACTTCGTCAGCGTCCAGACCGACGGCCTTCGCATAATCCCGAATGAAGGCGCGCGCGAATATGCCGGATGGCCACTTGGAAAAATCGTTGCGTTCGAGTCCGAGCCAGAGATCGGCGCCGACTTTCGTGACCGTCACTATGGTTTCGATGCTGATCCCGCGTCGTTCACGCTCGCTGCGCAGGCGGGGCCCGAAGGTGTCTCTGTCCGACATGAGGAACTGGAAACGGAGCAAAGATCGAGCCGGACCATATCCACACGGATCGCCAACGTTCTGCCCATGGTGTACGCGCTTACCACCTCATTTTTGTAATCGAGACGGCGCAGTCACTGACGTTTTCGTCAGTGAAATCGTTTTGCGTCTATGCCGTCTGCCTTGAGATGATTCGCAGAGTGTCAGCGTTTTGTCTGGTTGTTCACGCCCGGTACCAATGTCAGCACTCCGGCGGGTGCTGCGAGAGTTGGACCGTGCCGGCCGAAGCAGCCACCGTCGAAATCGTACGAGGGCTGGCTGTCAGACGACACGGCGCCGAGGGGCCGCTGTTTCTGTCGGCGGTGGACGCCGGCGGCGCCGAATCGTGGACCGTCGCTCGCGATCGTGCCGGTGACTGCGTCTTTTTCGACCGGAGTGAGAGCGGGTCATGTGTGATTCACCGCGACGTCGGCATCGAGGCGTTGCCCTCTGCCTGCCGCCACTTTCCCCGGAAAGTCCTGCATGATGCGCGAGGCACGCTGATTTCGCTTTCACACTTCTGCCCGACGGCGGCCGCGATGCTGCTGAACCATGCCGACCTGTCTATCGTCGAGGCGATGCCTCCGCTTCGGCTCGAGTCAGTAATGGAGGGCCTCGATGCGGCCGACGCGCTGCCTCCCCTGATACGACCCGGGTTACTGTCTGACATCGTTGCCTACGATGCATGGGAGCGCGCCGGCATTGCCCTCTTCGCGGCCTCGCCCGCCGGTTACGGCGCCTGTCTCGAGCGCCTGTCCGCGGCTACGGAATCCGTCCGGCGATGGAATCCGACACAAGGGTCGCTTCTCGAGTGGGTCCATTCCGCTTTCGACGCCAACACCGGTCCGTGTATTGACGGCTTCTCTCACCGGTCGGCAATCGAACGGGTCGCAAGACTCACGGCGGGATTGGCAGGGGATGATCTCTCGCCCGTCGAGGGCTTCGACGACGCCTGGGCCCGCGCCATAGTTGGATCGAACGCCGAGTGGTTTGAGCGAGGCATGAAGAATTACCTGGCGGCTCGTCTCTTTGGCAACTGGATCGCGTACCAGAGCCAGGGGCTGCGTTCGGTCGTGGCGTGGCTTCGCACCTGTGCCGCGGTGGTGCGCCACTTCCTCGTGCGGCGGGTGCTCGGGTCCGGGCTTCCCGCTACGCGTCAGGATTTCATCGAAGCGGTGCGAGCGGCCGACCTGCTGTTGCTTCATGTGCTCGACACCGGATCGTTTGCGCGTGACGTTGCCGCACTCGAGGCGCGCGCATGAAGACGTCCGCGCTCCGGCGCTTCCTCGAGTACGTCACCTTCGATACGCGATCCGACGAGCAGTCCTCTACGTTTCCGAGTACGCCAGGTCAGCTCGTGCTGCTGCGCCATCTGGTCACTGAATTACAGGCGCTCGGGCTCCACGATGCCTCGATCGACGACTACGGGTACGTAATGGCCACGGTGGCGCCCACGCGGGGACGTGAGCACGCCCCGACCGTGGGGTTCATCGCCCATGTGGATACCTCACCGGAAATGCCGGGTGACAACGTTCGGCCGATCGTCCACGAACGCTACGACGGCCGTGACCTCGTCCTGCCTGACGACCCGGCCGCAGTCCTGCGGCTCTCGGACAATCCCGCGCTCTCTGAGCACGTCGGTCACACGATTGTGACCGCCTCCGGATCGACGCTGCTGGGATCTGACGACAAGGCGGGCGTCGCCGAAATCGTCGCCGCGGTCGAACATCTCGTGTCCCACCCGGAGATCCCACACGGCCCCGTGCGCATTGCCTTCACACCGGACGAAGAGATCGGCCGAGGAGCCAACCATTTCGACGTGACACGTTTCGGTGCGGTGTGCGCTTACACGCTCGACGGCGGCGGCCGCGGCGAGCTCGAGTTCGAAAGCTTCTCGGCCGACGCAATCACCGTTACCTTCAAAGGGTTCAACACGCATCCCGGTTACGCGAAGGGACGGATGGTCAACGCCATCAGGTTGGCCGCGGATTTTGTGGCGCGGCTTCCCAGAGAGTCGATGAGCCCGGAGACCACCGAGGGATACGAAGGGTATCTGCATCCGTACCAGGTGCACGCCGCTGTCGATCGCACCAGCGTCAAGGTGCTGGTCCGCGATTTCGTCACCGATCGGCTCAAGGAAAAGGAAAGCACGGTGCAGGAGCTGGCACAACAAGTGGCGCGCCTGCATCCGGGATCGTCCGTGGAATTCAGGATCGAGGAGTCGTATCGCAACATGCGCGAGGTGCTCGAACAGCATCCCCGCGTCGTCGATTACGCACGCCGCGCGATTCGGCTCGCAGGCATCGAACCCGTTGAGCGGCCGATCCGCGGTGGCACCGACGGGTCACGCCTGTCGTTTATGGGCCTGCCGACGCCAAACCTCTTTGCCGGGGAGCACAACTTTCACTCGCGCCTGGAATGGGTCGCCGCCGAAGACATGGACAAGGCGGTCGAAGTGATCGTGAAGCTCTGTGAAATCTGGGGACAGAATTAAGTCGCGGTTCGCTATTCGCTGTTCGCTGGTCGACTAGGTCCACACTGCGAACTGCGAACTGCGAACTGCGAACTGCGAACCGCGGACCGCGAATCAATTTTGCAACGTGAAGTTCACCGTGACGGTCATGATCACCGGCACGGCTGCCCCATTGAGATACGTTGGCGTGAACTCCCACTCGCGCACCGCCGCCAAGGCGGCGTCGTCCAGCATGGGGATCGACCTGAGGATCTTGGCGTCGGACACTCGGCCGTCGGCGTTGATCGTGGCTTCGATGATCACGACCCCCTGGATGTTCGCCGCCTGTGCGTCCGGCGGATACATCGGGCGCACGTCTTTGACCTTCGTCGGTGTTTTGATGTTGCCACCCACGCGCACCGGCGCGGAAGGCGCAGGGTATGGAGGAGCAGGAGGCGGCGGTGGGGGCGGCGGCATCGGCCCGAGCGCCACACTCTGTCCACCGCCGTTGATGGCCGCGCGCTGTTTGTTCAGTTCGATCGCACGGGCGCGCAGTGCGTCGGCTTCGGCGATCAGTTGCTGTTTCTGAAC
>Ga0222622_10000553_pt1 | contig 14107 bp, 12 predicted proteins | sample PLM2_5_b1metaG_FD_177335 | JGI IMG/M metagenome (GOLD analysis project Ga0222622, IMG submission 177335) | Groundwater sediment microbial communities from an aquifer in East River, Colorado, USA - PLM2_5_b1 | ecosystem: Environmental > Terrestrial > Soil > Riparian zone | place: USA: East... | reverse complement strand
CCGAGGACGGCGGACTCAACTGGGAAAAGGTCTCGTCTGCTTTCAACGAAACGCTGATGCGAGTCGATTTTGCCGATGACAAGAATGGAACGGTCGTCGGCCACGGCGGCACAATTCTCCGTTCCTCGGACCGCGGACGTAACTGGATCCGCCAGGAAAGCGGTACGCACGCACATCTATATGGCCTGTTTGCCGACAAGAAATACGCTTGGGCCGTCGGTGCAAAAGGCCTGATCCTGCAGTACAAAAAATAAAGGAATTTACCAGGCGGGGTGGACCCGCATTTTAGCGGCCGATTGGGAGAGTTGGGCAGATCGCGGCAGGATCTCGATGGCTTTGGCGACCTGCGGATCGTCCTCTGTCAGAACTTGCTCCGCCAGCGTCGAACCATATGATGCCATAACCAGGTTGCAGCGGATCCGCAGCTTAATAAAGGCAGAATCGGCCTTTAGGGATTCCAGCGTATATTTTCCTCTCCCATTCTCCACCGCGAAATCATAAAAGGCGGACATTAGGCCTTCTGAAATTGCCAGGTCATCAGGCCTCACCCGTTTTGCAGTCGATGTTACGGAACTGCGATAACTCTCCTGGCCCGCGATCCGTCCGTTCACTGCCTCTCGCGAAAAAGCAAAGATCGTGTCCAGCAATCCGACCTGCACATTCGAGAGAGTGTCCGACTTAATAACTTCGTCAGGCTCTATACCATCGCCGCCAAATACTGGCCGGTTAGTTGCCGTGCGGGCTTCGAAATAAGGATTGTCGATATCGGCTGCAGGCGTTTTGTGATTGAAGTAATCGTAAAGATCTATTTTTGAATAATCTCTCTGTATCGAACGGCCGGATGGTGTTAAATACCTTGCCGCCGTCAAGGTCAGACCGGTCCCGCCCGGCAGGTCGATAACACCCTGGACCAGGCCCTTGCCAAACGTTTTGTCCCCAACGATCAACGCACGGTCGTCGTCCTGAAATGCCCCTGCCACGATCTCTGACGCCGATGCAGTGTTTTCGTCAACAAGGACGACGAGCGGCATAGTCTCGTATCGCGGGTTTGCAGACCTCCATGTTCGATTATCTATCCGGGCCCGGCCCTGCTGTGTAAGGATCAGCGTCCCGGACGGCAAAAAGCGTTCGGCCACTTTTACAGCCTGGTTTACGATCCCGCCGCCGTTACCCCGTAGGTCAAGAACCAGCGAACGCATACCCGCACGTTTGAGGTCTTGAATGGCCGTGTCCAGTTCTGTATAGGTTGTGTAGTTAAACCCTTCGGAGAGATCTATGTACCCGATTCCCGGGCGTAAAATGTAGGCATCGGGAATCGATGGCTGCGGTACCCGGCCCCGGCGAATTTCGATTGTCTCCAAGCGCTTGTTTGCCGACCGTTCGATCGTTATCCGCATTACGGTACCGGACGCTCCGCGGATCTTGTCTCGAACAGCGTCCGAAGACTGTCCCGTCATTTTGAGGCCATCAACCGCAATGATCTTGTCCCCGAACCGGAGCATTGCCCTCGCAGCTGGTGACCCCGGAAAGGTAGCGAGTATAAACGTATTTATGGACCCCGACTCTTCAAAGTTTGCGATCGTTGCGCCAATTCCGGTGTAGGTGCTGCTTTCCTCGTCCAGCATGTCCTTCCATTCGGCACGGTCAAAGAAACTGGAATGTGGATCGAGGGAACGCAAAGCGCCGGTTAACGCCGACTTGGTCATCTCGTCGGAAGTTATTTTTCGTCCGTCGACCTGATTATTGCGGATCAGTTCTTCTGCCTCACGTATATCGCTCGTTATTTGTGTCGTTCTGGACCTTTTTTCAAAAGAGTCGAGGGCGGCGTTCGCAGAACCGCCGGACGCACTGAAACTACTTCCTGTATTGATCGAAAACGGCTGGGCTGGTACGGTGAGCGGTGCCTTTAACTGGGTGTAAGCGGGAGCGGTCGCCAGCAGTACCAGCGACAACAGATGAGCCAAACACCTTAGACGGTCCATAATCTAAAACGCGGCGATCAGAAAACAACGGCCTTTTAGCCGGCAATTCGCGTCCTAAAGTCTCTTTGTGGGCGACCTGCCATATCAAACGCGATACAGCAAGGAAATGTTCAGAGTCGATCGGTGGTCATGGCGGCACCCAAAGACCGCCGATCATGCTTTTGTATGCTTTAGTTATATACCGAAATCTTAGATTTTTCCACAGAAAAATGACGACTTTCCAACTCCTCAGACGGCGGTGCTGCGATTTTGATTTTTATTCGGCGAAGTGTTCTCATAAAACATAACAAGGCTGCCGAACAGGTTGCCCAGTACTTATGAGCCATTCATTCAATCTACCACCGCTCGCGATCGAGGAATATCGACTCGCAAACGGACTTCGGGTTGTGCTGAACCTCGATGTTCGCGTTCCCGTGATCTCGGTAGCGGTCTATTACAACGTAGGTTCCAGAAACGAGCGTGAAGGACGTACGGGCTTTGCTCATCTTTTCGAGCATATGATGTTCCAGGGTTCAGAGAATGTGCCCAAAGCCGGTCATTTTCAATACATAATGAAAGCCGGCGGGACGATGAATGGCACAACGTCGAGCGAAAGGACGAACTACTACGAAACGCTTCCCGCCAGCCAACTGCCGCTCGCACTTTGGCTCGAATCCGACAGAATGCGATCGTTGGCCGTTACCCAGGAGAATCTCGACAACCAGCGCGAGGCCGTAAAGGAAGAGAAGCGGCTGCGTTACGACAACCAGCCGTACGGGCAAATATTCGATCTGATCAATGAGATGATCTATAAGAATTTTGCCAATTCGCATTCCACGATCGGATCGATGGATCATCTGGACGACGCAACCGTGGAAGATGTCCAGGAGTTTTTCCGCATCTATTACGCACCCAATAATGCCGTGCTGGTAATTTCAGGTGTATTTGAGGCAATGACTGTCAGGGAGCTGGTTGAGACTTACTTTGGCGACATAGCGTCACAGCCTTTGCCAGCCGAACTAGACGTTAGCGAACCTCCGGAAGTGGCAGCGAATTATAAAGAGTGGGAAGACAAACTTGCTCCATTCCCGGCATTCTTGATCGGGTGGAAGATACCGCCCCGGCGTACACCGGAATTCAATGCTCTGTACCTGGCCGGCAAGGTTCTGTACGAAGGCGATAGTTCGCGGCTATATCAAAAATTGGTGAAGGGCGAGGAGTCGGTGATCCAATTGTTCGGATTTACTGACGAGCGGCGGGGGCCCTCGAGCATTTTCGTCGGTGCCATTCCGAAACCCGAGGAAGATCTGAGTGCAATTCGCGAGATAATTATGGAAGAGATCCACGATCTGTCGGTACACGGGCCAACTACCGCTGAGATGGAAAAGATCGAAAATCAACTGGTGAACGACACAGTCAGGATGCGTCAGGGCTCCCTCAGCCGCGCCCAGCAGATAGCCGAGTTTACGCTTTATGACGGCGATCCTTCTCTTGTAAATAGGGAGTTGGATGAATTACTGGCGGTTAAGGCGGACCAGGTCCGTCTCGCGGCCGCACATTATTTGAATACCGACAATCGCGCGTTGCTCGATGTCGTTCCGGCGGGAAAAGGCTAGAAAATATTTTCAATATGACTTCTGATCTAAGAAAAACTGCCCCGCCGCCGCTCGCTCCGGTCGAGTTTGATATACCTCAGCCGCACCATGAAACACTTGCCAATGGATTAAGGGTTGTAATTTTTGAGGATGAACGTCTGCCTTTGGTCAGCCTCAGACTTGCTTTCTACACCGGCGATATCAACGACCCTGACGAGTCGGTCGGCATTGGCTCGGCAATAGCCTCGATGCTGACTGAGGGTACCGAGAAATATACAAGCTTTCAGTTGGCCGAAAAGATCGAACGGCTAGGTGCTGGTCTCTCGTCAAGCGCTTCGGATGATTTTACGGTTGTCTCAGCATCGTGCCTGTCGCTGTACAGTTCTGAGGTACTTACCCTTCTCGCCGAGGTCGTACTCCGCCCCACGTTTCCTGCAGAGGAACTGGATCTTTATAAGAGAAACACGGTAGAGCATCTAAAATTCCAAAGATCACAGCCCGGCTTTTTGGCAGGAGAACAGGCAGCCCGGCTCATCTTTGGAATACATCCATATTCGAGGGTTTCGCCCAAGGCGGCTGACATTGAAAAGCTGGATCGTCAGTCCCTGATCCGACGTCACGCGGAGACCTTTGTTCCAAACGATGCCGTATTGGTCGCGATTGGCGATATAAGACGGGACGAGTTCCTTGCCGAACTTCGAGATTATTTCGGCGAATGGCAGACAGGTGCTAAGCAGAAGTCTGAGTTTCGTGGGTTGCCAGCCAGGAACTCGCGGTCATTAACGGTTGTCGACAGGCCGGGTTCGGCTCAATCTAACATTGTTCTTGCTAACCTAAGTATCGAACGTGACCACCCGGACTATTTTCCTCTCATTGTAATGAATCAGGTCCTCGGCGCCGGTGCTTCATCGCGTGTGTTTATGAACCTTCGTGAAGAAAAGGGATATACATACGGTGCTTACACCCGACTCGATAGTAAGCGGCTGGCGGGAAGCTTTGAGGCGACCGCTGAGGTCCGCACTGCCGTAACGGGGGATTCTTTGAAAGAGTTTTTTTACGAGCTCAACAGAATCCGAGAAACAAAAGTGGGCGATGAAGAACTCCGGGATGCAAAAGAGTTTTTGACAGGTGTATTTCCGCTTCGCGCCGAAACCCAGGAAGGATTGACAAATCTGGTCATGAACCAGCACTTATATAGTTTGCCTGAGAACTATTTGCAGACCTATAGGGAAAATATAAATAAGATCACCGCTGAAGATGTGCAACGGGTCGCTAACGTCCATGTTCGCCCGGATGAAACAGCCATAGTCCTAGTTGGTGACGCCGAACAGGTTTTGCCGCAGGTACGTGATTATGCGGATACTCTTGAGGTATTTGACACGGAAGGGAAGCAGCAGGACGAGTCAAAATACGCCGCCACTTCTGCCAATGAACTCGCTGATGCAGCAGGCAAATGGGAACTCAAAATAATTTTCCAGGGCCAGAATTTGCCGGTATCTTTAACCTTGAAACAAGACGGAGCTGCAATTTCCGGCGAACTAGACACTATGCTGGGCAAAGGAACTATCGCCGACGGCACGATAAATGGAAACAAGATCTCTGCAACAGCCCGGGCTGAAATGCAGGGTCAGTCCGTTGAATTCGTGATCGCAGGAAAGCTTGAGAATGATGCCATGAGCGGTACGATCACCACGCCAATGGTTCCGAACCCGCTTCCATTTACAGGAAATCGTGACTGTACCGCGCAAAAAAGCGCGGCTTAACACCACGCCCAACTCTCAAATAACTACATCTGAGTAAACTGTATGATCGCGAATCCTGCACCCGAGGGGTCAGTGGCGATGGATATTCTTCCAACACCGGGAGCATCGAACGGAGGCACTCGGATCGATCCGCCATTCGCTGTTATTTTTTCGGCAGTTTCGTCCGCATTTGTTACGGCGATGTACGAGGTCCAGTGTGAAGGAGGCGGTTCAGGTCCCCATTTTTCATCGATCGCCATCATTCCTCCAAAAGCGACGTTATCCATTTGGATCTCTTTATAATCCATTTCGGTGACTTTGGTTTGTTCGAGGGTCCATCCGAAAAGCTTTGAATAAAAATCCAGTGCTTTTGGCAGGTCTCGAGTCGCTAGTTCCCGCCAGCAGATCTCTCCGTGTTTCGGTATATTAAATTCAGCCATTTTTTCGGATCCTCCTTAGTTCTTCATTCTGAATGTTGAAATCATCGCGCCAGTTGGGTCCTGGATAATGCAAATGCGGCCTACATTTGGAATATCCATAGGCCCCCGGATTATCGTCGCGCCGAGCTCTTGCGCCAACTTCGAGTTTTCGTCGACGTCATCAACTGCGACGTAGGTCATGAAGTGCGGCGGCGGCGGGTTGTCACCAAACCACGCCGGGTCTATTTGATAAAGTCCGCCGACGGGTCGATCGCCGCCCGTGGTGAATTCCCGATAATCCATGCCAGGGTTGTTTGCATCCCCGCCCTTAAATTCCCATCCGAAAACTGCATTGTAAAACGCCGTACATTTATCGGCGTCGGTGCTCGCGATCTCGGTCCAGCAAAAAGAACCATGCCGCGGCAACGCCCAGCCGGCCATCTCACTCGCCTGTTCTCCCATATAACATCCTCCTTTTTATTCATCTTTGAAAATGAAACGCTTATTTGAATTGGAATACAAATATCTACGCACCCGAAAATATTTTGTTTTCAAGTGATTTGTTTCATCGGATTGAGTTGCGGCCGGCAATTTGTTGCTTTCATGGAGAATGGATTGGCGGGACCGGCCGCGACTCAAATTGGAATACAGCTATCCGGCACGCCTCATTGGGACTGAACCGTTCTGCTGTAGCTCTTGTAAATATGCGATAAAGTCCGAAGCCGCGCGTTTTGATAACTCTTCGACACCGCATTGCAGAACCTTCTTGCATTCAATTTCGGCCTCAACACCCGCCTCACGGGCTAGGCCCTTGATCATGCCCATTTGCTTTGCCGTTACCATGTCGCCCAGGCTCTTTGCGATTGGGTCGTTTATGTCCGAAACGACGGATCTTTCTGACATCTCATCCTGCTCGATCGAATCAAATTCACGTTTGTACAACTCGCGGGCGATGCCGAATTTGACGGCAGCCCGTTTCAGAGCGTCGTGTTCGGCTTTCTTGATGCCGGTCTCGCTGATCGCCCGCCCAGTGCCTACTCCTTCGCGAGTTACGCTATCGATCGTCAGAGCAACGGTGACCGTCACGATATCACCGATAGGGCGGATGTCCTTGACAGTGTGCCCCCAATTGGGAGCATGCTCATCGAGAATGTCGGCAACCGTATGCCATTCAACATATTCCACCATTCGAACGTTGCCGTTGCGGTCACGGCGGCCGGCCCGCTGCCGAATTAGATTAGGGTCGACCGTTCTGCGAAGTTCGCGAAGAGTGGTCGAAAAATTATATACGTTGTCCTGATTTTGAATATCCATATCCGTAAGGGTAGGCGTGTCGATCGATATGCTGTTTTTCATTTTTTCTCCTGTGTGTTCTTAATTCGAAAATACCTGGCTGTTTTGATCGGGCGGTCTGTTACCCGAGCTTTGGCATTTCGAAGTTCTGTTCGCAGCGAGTGCAGACTCCACACGCTACTCAGATTTATATGTCAAATGATGCCGTCGTGCACGGTGCAGCGTTGCATCCATGAAACAGTATAAGGTAAAAATCTTTTTGTTGCAAGCGCGAAACAACGTGTTGCATTTAAAAATATCGTATGTTATGTTTTATCTGTGAAATAGCTAATGCATCTATGACACTGCGCAATCATGGAGGAAAAATGGGATTCAAGAATGAAAGTCTGATAAGTACCGTGGAACTCGGCCGTGCGATCAAACGCCGCCGCGAGGAACTAGGATTAAGTCTGCGAGACGTCGCAGATGTGACCTTGGTATCTGCGTCCACGCTTTCCAGGATAGAGAATGGGACAGGCCGTCCTGATGCCGATAACATTGCCCGCCTTACCCAGTGGCTGGATATGCCGGTTGACCGACTGATGACAAAAAACGCCAATAACGATGTCGAGCCCGTGATCTACTATCCGCACGAGGCGACACCGGAAATAGTGGAAGCTCATCTAAGAGCTGACAAAAAGCTGACGCCCGAGACGGCAAAGGCCCTCTCAGAACTTTTCCGGGTAGCTTATCAGCAGTTCAGCAACCCGGGAAGTCAAAAATAGACTCTCCCGTTCCGCCAAGGGCCGATTCGATCACATAAACACAAATATGCAAAATACATTAAGGAAACTAAACGGCGTAGGGACAGACACCGCCCTGGTGTTGTATTTTTTAACGGTCGAATATGCACGGGCTGTCCAATCCTGGTCGGTTGATGGGATCCTGACGGGGATGACGATATTGATGATCGCGGTGCTTCCGTACTTTTTACCAGCTAATGTTTCAGGACTGAGATTCAGTCCCTGGTTAGCGGGCCGTTTTGTTATCGCATTAGCCGGATTTATGTCGGGTTATGGACTACGGCAAACAATAGGTTTCGACGTTCCTGAATATGTCGGGTCGTTACCGATGACGTTCTTGATCCTTGCAGGAATGACTAGTTGCTATTTGCAGTTTTATGGTTTAATCAAACTCCGCTTGGCAAAATAGGCAAAAGGCGCCAAGTGAGAGAGAAGAAGATCCGCGTATGTTTCGGGAACATGCGCGGATTTTTCGCTTTATGGGCCTTGGCCCTCTGCAAAGGCGGATATCGGTTCCGTGATCAAGTCGTGAAGAGCATGCACCTGCGATGTTAATTCCATAAACTGATCGGGTGTAAGGGCCTGTGCACCATCACAAAGTGCCTCTTCCGGGCATGGATGAACTTCAATGATCAAACCGTCCGCTCCGACTGCAACGGCTGCCCGGGCAAGGGGTGTAACCAGATAATTTCGCCCGGTTCCGTGAGACGGGTCCACGATGATCGGAAGGTGCGTAAGATTATGTACCGCCGGAACGATCGAAAGATCGATAGTGTTTCTTGCATGGTTAGCAAACGTTCGTATGCCGCGTTCACAGAGGATCACGTCATTATTGCCCTCTGCCATTATGTATTCGGCCGCAAGCAAAAGTTCGTCAAGGGTAGCCGATAAGCCCCGCTTTAACAGGACCGGTGTGCGAGTTTGGCCGACGTATTTCAGAAGCGAGAAGTTCTGCATGTTCCGGGCACCGATCTGAATGCAATCCCCGTATTTAACGACCGCGTCGACACCGTGCTCATCCATCGCCTCGGTGACAATATTGAGTCCGAACTGGTCCCGGACCTCAGCCAGCATTTTCAACCCTTCCTCGCCCAGCCCTTGGAACGCGTACGGCGAGGTTCGAGGTTTGAATGCACCGCCACGGAAGAATCTTGCACCGCTGGCGGACACCGTCTCCGCTGTCGCAAAGACCTGACGATGGTCCTCAAGAGCACAGGGACCGGCGATCATTGCGAGTTCAGGACCGCCAATGGACGAGGTTCCCACTTTTATCACGGATCTTGCCGGACGATGGTCTTTTGCGATCAACTTATATGGTTTTGTGACGCGAATGGCGTCGGCAACACCGGAAAGATTTTCAAAATGCGCCGGATCGATCGATCCACGGTTACCGGTGATAGCGATCGCAACACGATTTTCCCCGGGCAGCAAATGCCCTCGGAACCCCAGGTTCTCGATAACTTCCAGAACTTTTTCGATGTCGGTACGCGACGCGTCCGGCTTCATTACGATCAACATATATGACATACCCCGATCACGGGGTGCAAAACTACGACTTTAGTTTTCAGCATCGTTTTTTGCAACTGCAGGCGGCATATGGTCAAGGACCTGTATAGTTTGTTTTTCTCGCTTTTCGTCCATGAGGCGGGTAAAGAGATACCAAATGATGAAGATGTTGACCGCAAGTACCAGTGAACGTACCCACGTAAATCGCTCATACAACTCATACATTTCGACTGGAATAAATAGAGTCGAGCTGATCGCCGTGAGGTATTCCGCCCAGCGTTTCTGCAGCCAGAGTCCAACGCCCTCGACATAGAGCAAACCCGCATAGATCAAAGCAACGGTACTAAACACCTGCAGCTGGTTATCGTTGATACCGGTTAGTTTTTCCAGGACCTGGTGAATGTAACGATTTCCGACATCGATGCCGTGACGAGTAACCAGATCGGCAGCCCAGGCGTGAACATCGTGTCCGAGCAGGGAAAAGAACTTGACAGCAATAATGACGAGCACCGTGCCTTTTATCACCTTTTCAACTGCTATCAGGTGAATGGTCCAGGTGCGCTCTCTCGGCGACTGTTTTTTATATCTAAGATGATGTTTGCTCAGATCTATTTTCCCTGACTCAGCCGCGTCGATAAAAAGGCATCTACATTTTTGCGGGGACCTCGATCCCGAGAGTTTCGAGGGCCGCGGTCAAAGCCCTGCGGGTAATGTCGGCGACCACGACCAAGACCGCACGTTTGACGTCGTCTGTCTCGGCAATGATCTTGTGGTTGTGGTAGAAGAGGTTGAATGCTTTTGCCAGGTTAAACGTGTATTTTGCCAGGATCGCCGGCTCGTTTGCCGTTGCCGCCTGCTCGACCGCCTCCTCTAGCCGCGAAGCGAGAATGGCAATTGACCAAATGTCTGTGCCATCGCCGGCCGAAAAGATCTCCTTGCTCCGTTCGATGTCCTGAAGCGAGTGGCGGGCAGCCTCGATCGATCCACCCGCCTCTTCGAGTTTTCGAAAGATCGAGTTCGCCCTTACCGCCGAATACTGACAGAAGCAGCCTGTTTCGCCGTCGAACGAAAGGGCCTCTTTGAAATCAAAAACGATGACTGTGTTCCGCGTGAATTTAAGCAAGAAATAGCGCAGCGCCCCGACGGCGATCTGGTGAGCAATGTGTTTTTTTTCGTCATCAGCGGCGTCCGGATGCCGTGATTCGACCTCTGCAAGGGCGTTTGCCTCGAGGCGGTCGATCAGATCGTCGGCCTTTACGCCGAGGCCTTTGCGGCCGCTCATTTCTATAAACGGTTTCTTACGGTCGTCGTCGGAGAGCTTGAACCCAAGCTCTTCGGCAGCTGCCGGCGAGAGGGCGACCATCTCATAAGAGAGGTGAATACTCGCCTGTTCACCCTTTTCGGGCGAGATGGCGGCGACGCCTTTGCGGACGACCTCCTGCGGGTATGATTGTCGCGAATCGATGACATTATAGATCTTTTCGCCCCCGCCAAAGTGCGGCGCTGACGGCCCGCCATTTTGCGGCACGGTCGTTGTCATCCACACCTTTTGCCCATCGCCGTACTGGTGAAAAAGCCTGTAATTAAAATCGAGCCCCAAGATACCCAGCTTCCACATCTGGTAGGCAATGTCCTTGCCCGTATACGTCACAGTGCCGTTCGAGCGGACGAGGATCTTGTCGTTCTCGTGGTCGTCGGTACCGGTGTGCGAGTCGAACGGCATCACCCAGCAGCCCGCGTGGCTGCCGCTGTCCTCGTAATGGATGACGCCAAGTTGTTTCATCTGCTCGAATGCCTTGTCCCAAAAATGCAGGTGCAGGATCTCAGATTCGCGCGGCAGCAGATCGTAGCGGATCGACAGCCGTTCCATCGTGTGCAGGATACATTCGACGTTACGGGTCGCGACGAATTCGGCAATATCGGCGATGTCATTGCCGCCTTCTTCGACGGCGTGCAGCACCCCGGTACGCTTTGCTTTTAACTCCTCGTTCGTCTGATATTCGCGGCCGACCTGCGTGTACAGGTCCCAGCAGTAGTAGTCGAAAGTTTTGCCCGCGGCAGTGAGATCCGCGTCAATGGCCTTTATCTCGTCAAGGTCCTTATTTTGGAGATAGATGAATCCAACGACGACATCCGCGACCTGGACGCCAGTGTTGTCAATATAGTTCTGGACCTCGACCTGCTTGCCTGTCGCCTTAAGTATCCGCTGGAATGTATCGCCCAGTACCGAGTTGCGGACGTGGCCGATGTGAGCGGCTTTATTGGGATTTACTGAGGTGTGTTCCACACAAACTTTCGGGGCAGACGGAGCGTTTGCCCGGGCCAAAGCAGGCAATGGTTCAGCGGCGGCGTTCTCGGCCATAAATCGTGCCCGGTCAAAGAAAACATTGAGGTAACCGGCCCCGGCGATGTCAACGTGGTCGACGAATTCGACATTCTCAAGAGCTGTCCTCAACTGATCCGCCAGCTCACGCGGATTCTTTTTCTCGCCGGTGGCATGTTTGATCTTTTTGGCAAGCTCGAACCCGGCAGGGAATGCGAGGTCGCCGAACTCAGGTTTTGGCGGCACCTCGACAACTACCTGGTCGAGCTCGACACCGAATTTCTCGAGAGCCGCTGACCGGACCGTTTCGCGCAGTGCCTGACTTATCTCTGTAATGGTCATTTATATATGAGCCTCAATGCCCTCAAAGCAAACGGTAATTATAGCCCGTGGGCAATCGGCGGCAAAGTTGCTCGCTGCGGCCGGTTTTCTCTTTGTGGGTAAAAACGGATAAACTTTCAGCGAGAAAGTGAGGGATATGTCAGGCAAAAATTCGAACTCAGTAGACACGCAAAAGATCGCCGAAGGGGTGCGGCTCATCCTCGAGGGCATCGGCGAAGACCCTAACCGCGACGGCCTGGTCAAAACCCCTGAACGCGTAGCCGATTTTTACGCTGAGCTGACTGAAGGGATGTGGGTCGACCCGGCTGAGCATATCGTGCCGCTGCCTGGCGATTCGCACGACGAAATGGTCATCGTTAAGGACATCTCCATCGCGTCCGTCTGCGAACACCACTTGGCGCCATTCACCGGCAAATGCCATATCGCCTATATCCCCAAAGGCGGCCGTATAATCGGTCTTTCAAAACTGGCTCGTATCGCCGAGATCTTTGCCCGGCGGCTGCAGGTCCAAGAACGTCTCACGCAAGAGATCGCCCAAACCCTGTTCGAAAAACTCGATCCGATCGGAGTTATGGTGGTTATCGAAGCAGAACACACCTGCATGACCCTCAGAGGCGTTAAAAAGCCCGGGGCGGTAACCATTACCTCTGCTGTACTTGGCGGGTTCCGCAAAGATCCCCGCACCCGGGCCGAGGCGATGTCGCTCATTAAAGGATAAAGTCACGGCCACATCGGCCAGATCCGCACCGCAACGCCGGTTTGACCCTTCAAAGTACGAGGTCCATTCGGAATACCAAGCCAAAAGCAGACATCGGCGTAACGGTTTCTATTAGACCGGTACACGAGTAATTTAGGCATTCCAGCGCCTAGAATGGCAGAACATGACGAATACTGACAGTTCCTGTTAAATATTGTCAATATTCGTCAAATATTGCGAATATCTCGTACATACTGCCAAAATATGACTCGTTTTGCCAATACATAACAGATACTGAGAATATTTGGCGAGTATTGCCAATATATGATGTGAACTGCCATGATGTTGGTTTTAAGAGCGGCACCGCCATCCGAGGTATAGTCCACGCCGACAATGAGTTAACATAGGCACCCTGAGTAAATGCCTGAGCGTTTGTGGCACCTTTTATGAAACAAGTCGAATATAGTAACGCTACTGCTTTCGTTCACCTCGGAGGACGCCAGGTATCGCTGAACTGCCCCTTTGGCTAAATTCATGGCTAAACGCTACACTTTAGTTTTTTTGAATGAGCGAGACATTCTACATTACAACCCCGATCTATTATGCGAACAGCCTGCCGCATCTGGGGCATCTGTATTCCACGATCGTTGCCGATGTCGTACAGAGGTATAAAAAGCAGCGGGGTTTTGACACGTTGTTCCTGACCGGGACGGATGAGCACGGCATAAATATCCAGCGGGCGGCAGAGAATAACGGCCGGACGCCCAAGGAACAGGTCGACTATATCTCGGGTGAGTTAAAGCGGATGTTTGCCGAGTTTCGTCTGGATACGGAACACGGCGGGTACGACATTTTTATGCGTACCACTGAGGCTTTTCATTACGAAGGTGTTCAGCATTTATGGCGTGAGATCGCCAAAAACAAAACTCCGAAGGGCAGCGACACCATCTACAAAGGTTTTTACGAAGGCTGGTTTTGTGCCCCGTGCGCAGAGTTTAAGACCGAGGACCAGTATGTTATTCCCGAGGGCACGGAAATTCCGATGTGCCTGATCCACGAGCGGCCGTTGGACAAGGTTTCGGAGGAAAGTTATTTCTTTCGGCTCTCGGATTATGATGAATTCTTGATCGACAAGATCGAAGCCGATCCCACACTTGTACGGCCAGACGCCCGGCGTAACGAGGTGCTGTCGTTTATTCGGGGCGGATTGCAGGACCTGTCGATCAGCCGGCAGAAAACGTCGGTCTCGTGGGGCATTCCGGTGCCCGGTGATGACGATCATGTAATGTACGTGTGGCTGGATGCTCTCTCGAACTACATCACCGCCCTCGGTTACGGCAACAACGAGCAGGGCCATATTGGATTTGAAAAGTACTGGCAGAATGCCGTACACCTGGTGGGTAAAGACATCCTGCGGTTTCACACTGTTTACTGGTTCTCGTTTCTA
>Ga0222622_10000551_pt1 | contig 14116 bp, 9 predicted proteins | sample PLM2_5_b1metaG_FD_177335 | JGI IMG/M metagenome (GOLD analysis project Ga0222622, IMG submission 177335) | Groundwater sediment microbial communities from an aquifer in East River, Colorado, USA - PLM2_5_b1 | ecosystem: Environmental > Terrestrial > Soil > Riparian zone | place: USA: East River... | reverse complement strand
ACCCATGATAAAAAAATTGATAATGGGAAGGCACCCGACGAAAACGAGCGTCAAAAGGCTCATTCCGAGGTAAAGGCCGTACCGCCGTTTGACGAGCTCCCAGCCCGTGCTGACGCAGTCGCCGGCGCTAATAGCTCCCCTTAAGAACTCAACGTTATTCATTTGTTTGCTGGTAAGGTCAGATTACGGTGCGAGTGTAACCCAAAACGGGCAGATCGCAAAAAAGAAAAACCCGCTCCCGGAGTACGAGAACGGGCTTTTCGTTATCCATTGTCTTAAAGGATCACTTACGTTCTTTCCTAGGCATCATCTCGTCCATCATCGCGGTCTGATAGACGAACGCGGCCATGATCGTCGCGGCTTGTTTCATATCGTCAGCCTGAATGCGGTCAAAAACGTCCTGGTTCGAATGGTGCGTCATCGTCTCGTACTCGATCTCGTCCTGGATGAATTGAAAACCGGGCAGGCCGATGGCATCGAACGAAAGGTGATCCGTACCGCCCGTGTTCCTAAGCGTCAGCGTCCTTGCACCCATGTCCGAAAACGGAGCAAGCCACGACTCAAAATACGGGCGGACAGCCGCATTCCCCTGCATGTATACTCCGCGGATCTTGCCGGTACCGTTGTCGAGATTGTAATAGGCCGAGAGCTTTTCATAGTCCGGGCCTTTCACGAGTTCGGGTTTTGGCGCGTTCGGATCGGGCGGCCCAAAGCGGTCCCGTGCTCCCTTCATCTCGCCAAAATGCTGTTTGACGTAAGCACGCGAACCGAGCAGTCCCTGCTCCTCACCTGTCCAAAGAGCAACGCGAATGGTGCGTCTCGGTTTCAATCCCGACGCCGTTAGTATCCGTGCCGCCTCCATCGCGACCGCGACGCCGGCACCGTTGTCGGTCGCACCGGTTCCCGCCTGCCACGAATCCATATGCCCCCCAAGCATTACGACCTGGTCCTTGAGCTTGGGATCGGTCCCTGGTATCTCTGCGATCGTGTTGCTGACCATGCCGTCGCCGTCGATATAACTCGCGTCGAGGTTGACCGTCATCTTGAGCTGTTCGCCCTGCTGTATCATCCGAACGAGCCGGTTGTAATGTTCTGTCGCAAGCGTCATCTGCGGCGGTATCCGCGATTCGGCCTCTTTGCTGTAAACCGAGAGCCGCTTATAGTTTGGGTCCGGCGGGTTCGGCGGCGGGTCCTGCACGACCGAGGCTTGCTGGACGAACACCGTCCCGCCAAAGCCCCCACGGCTGTTATCGACGATCATCGCCGCTCCCTCGTTATAGGCAAATGACATACGCCGTCCGACGAGCTGAAACGCCGCCATGCGCGCCGCCGCCTCCGGCGAAGGCGTTCCACCCGGTGTTGGCCGCGGAACGGTTGCCGGGTCCGGAGCGGCCGACATCTTTGTCAGTTCCTCGTCCGTCACGCGTTTGCCGATGCCCTCAAAATCCGCCTTCATCGGACGGATGTCCGATATGAGAACGATCTTGCCTTTGAGCTTGCCTTTGAACGCCTCGAACGTAGCGTCGTCCTTAGCGTCGAGATAAACAACATCGGCATTCACCACCCCGTGCGTACCCGTCGACCAGGCCTTGGGATAACCGATGAGCGGTATCGCGTATGGCGACGAGACCTGAGCGGCAAAACTGTTCAGGACCCAGCCGCGCCCGAACGGCCCCCACTGTTCGAGGTGTGCATTCTGCAATCCCCACTTTGCCATCGTGTCCCGCGTCCAGTTGTTTGCATGCACCAGGCTCGGCGAACCCGTCAGCCTCTGACCGATCACATCGGACAGATAGCTCAGCGTCTGCATCACCTGCGAATGGTTCATGCCCTCGTCTTTTATCTTTTCAATATCGGCGGCCGGCGCCCTGTACACCCCCGCGGCCTTTGCCCCCATCGCGCCGCTGTCGTTTGCCATCTGGGCGAGCCCCGTGGCCGGCAGCAGAACGGCAACAAACAAAGCCGCACTAATAACTCTGCGTTTTAACATCTGATACTCCTCTTAAAAATATGTAATGGCGCAAAAAAGCGTTACCTCTTTATACAGCCAGTTTTGCCCGCGGGTTTCAAGTACGCGAGTAAAGTTGCCGGCCGCGCCCGTCTGTCGGTTCATTGTTTTGAGTGTTAAACACCCCTGAAAATCTTTAAAATTTTAACACCTGTAACGGTGCCGCAGGGTCTCCGGCAACATTTCAGCCCCTGTAACGGTGTTATAGCTCCTGGAACACCCACCAGATCCCCCGCCACCGTTCCAAACCCTAAAACACCGCCGCCAACCCCTCGGCACTTTGCCCGACTCTCCGGCACTGTTCCCCACCTGGTTATACCGCTCCCCACTCCGGCAAACCGTTCCCCACCCTCCACCACTGTTATGATCCCTCGCACACCGCTCCAGACCTTAGATCACCGTTACAAGCCTCAAAACACCGTTACGATCATTATCTGAACGCCCGAGCCCCATAAACACGGACATTTCTCCATTTTTGTCCCGATAAGTTCATTTTTCTCCGAAAAGTGTTAAACATCAGCCCTGGAAGCGAGTGGTCGTCGTAACCATATTAGACCGTCGGCTTGACTTAAATGGGTTTGTTCGATTATCTTTGCGCGACTCATCTTCGAATCGGCTTATTTTTTCCCGATTTCATCCGCCCGGTTGATCACCGGTTGGCTTTCATAATACTGGCACTGCCGAAGGAGATGATGATGTCAACAACCCCGATTGCCCGCACCCGCAACGCAAATACAACTTTACAGATCGCCCAGTTTCGCCGAAACGCCCGTAAACACTACGTTCGAGTATTTACAAGCATAATCTTAACGACCGCACTGCTGGCGCAGGTCTTGGTTATCGGACCCATAGAGACAGCACGGGCTCGGGACATTGTTCGTACTCCTGCCGGTAGATCCGCACCGGTGTCTTTACCCAGTTCATCACCAACGACCCCAATAGCTACTTATGAGCTTTCCTCATTTGCAACGACCTATATTTCGTCAGCAAGCGATTTTTTATTCGGCAAAAAGCTACCTGTAGGATTTGAAGCTGTCAGTCAACCGAATGCGGTGAGCAGATTAGGAACGGCTCTGATCTCGCTGCTCGGATTGGCGGCGCCGGCCGCCAAGACCAGGTCTGCCGTCGTTTCCCATGCAGCTCTGAGTGTAGGGCGAGCTGCGCCTTTCGATTTTGATGGTGATTCTAAGGCAGATTTCGGACGCTGGCGTTCGTCCTCCACTGAGATGAAGGTCGCATCCGGCGGCAGCTATCTCGTCTACACCCTTGGGTCCTCATCGTCGATCAATGCTCCCGGTGATTTCAACGGCGATGGTCATTTTGACGCGGGTGTATTTAATGCAGGTACATGGACATACAAAACAAGCACAGGAGGTTCGGCGCAAACCATCTCATCAGTTGGTCAATCAGGAGATATTCCAATGCCCGCCTATTATGATGCGGACTCGATTACCGACGCGGCGACGTTCCGGCCGACAACCGGTACCTGGACGATCAGATCTAGCAAAACGTCAACGACGAGCTCCTATACTTGGGGACAGGGAGGCGACATACCGGTAGTAGGCGATTTTGACGGTGACGGCGTTGCCGATACCGGGATATACCGACCATCGTTAGGTCTTTGGAGTATTCAGAAGAGCTCCGGCGGGTTGCCAATATCTGTGGCATATGGCAATGCAACCGATATACCGGTTCCCGGTGATTATGAGGGCGACGGAAAAGCCGATATTGCCGACTATCGACCTTCGGAGGGTACCTGGTATGTGTTGACGAGTTCCAGCGGTTTTACCAACTCGCTAACTCCGGTTGGCTGGGGCAGTTACGGCGACCAGCCTGTCCCTGCCGATTATGACGGCGACGCGATCACCGATTATGCCGTCTTCCGGCCGACGTCAGGCACATGGTATATCAAAAACAGTTCATACGGTGTAAACCCAAATATCGCGGAGTTCTCGTACTTTTCTTTAGGAGCGCCTGGCGATATTGCGGTCTCGTCTTCCAAGATCAAGCAGATCGGTGCGACCATCCCGGGCTATTCCATGGCGACCGTTCGAACAAGCCCGGCAAATGCAACAGGCAGCACGGACCTCTATTCGCAGAACTTCAATTGGGGAACCTCGCTTGTAAATCTCCCGGGACGAGCAGGCCTCGATCTAAACTTCGGGATGAGCTACAACTCGCTCGTCTGGATCAAGTACGGAACGACAATGTACTTTGAACCAGATAAGAGCAACGTGTCGCCCGGCTTTAGATTAGGATTCCCGGTCATTGAGCCGGTTTACTACGACAGTGCGAAATCGAAATGGGTTTATCTTATGATGGCGCCAAGCGGCGCCCGAATCGAATTTCGTCAGATCAGTGCCAGTAACAGTTACGAGACCGGTGACTCTACGTATGCCAAATTAACCACCGCCGGCGCCGCAAGCCCTAACGACCCGGTCGAGAACATCACGATAAAAGTAACAACAACAGACGGTACCCAAATGAGCTATGCCTGGCTGAGTGGGGCGTTTCGCTGCACAGAGATAAAGGACCGAAACGGCAATTTCATAACCATTGGATATGACTACCTTGGTCTGCCCGAAACTATTACCGATACACTCGGACGGGTGCTATTCATTAACTATGACTCAGGGCTTTATCCGACATCGATAGCGCAGATGTGGAAGAGCAGTAATGGCCAAGGCACCGGTACGACACACACCTGGGCGAGCTTCGCCTATGTGAATAAGACACTGCATCCCAGCTTTTCAGGCCTGACCAATATGGGCCCACCAGACGGGACTGTTCTGAAGGTCTTGGAGAAGATCAACTATTCAGATGGCAGTTACACCAAATTTACATATAACGATTGGGGACAGGTGGGGCTTGTAGAGAATTACGCAGATGACGACCATGTCCTCAATCATGTAAAGACGAATCTCTATTCGACGTCTGGCGGTCAAACCGATTGCCCGCGAGTGACCGATACATACAACCTTACCGATAAATTTAATCTGGATCAATATGATATCCCTCAGGAGACACACGTTAATAGCCCTGCGCCTTCAAGTACTCCTTTCACCTCGCCGGACGGCACTGAGACGGCAAAAGTCGTGAAGGTTACGATGGACAGCCATCCAACCTCAATTACTACGCGCTGATGTACTTCGGTGCGTCGGGCTGGCGGGAGGGCCTCCCGATCGGGACCAAAGATTGCATCGATACCGGAAATTCGTGTTCGGGCGAGCAGCGATGGACCTGGACCAAATATCAGCAGGACGTTCACGGCGACACCTATTCCAGCTATCGGGATAATCCGAGGGTGATAGAGTCGGGGGTAGGAGACGGCAGCCATACCAAGAAGATAACTACCGAGTACCTTCTTCCGTCGCCGGCTGAAGGAGAAAGCACGACAATTTTCGGTCTGGTAAAGGAAACCAAGATCTATGATCCCACAAATCTCAAGCGACGAGTCGTTAACGAATATAACCTCGGCATAAACTACGCTGCCCGCCGGATCATCGGTTTGCTGTCGAAGACCGAGGTGTACGGCTCAAGTGGCACAAACCTCGTGTCCAAAATGACATACCTGTACGACGAAGGCACTTATACGTCAGTTACGCCGACCCAGCACGACACGACGAACTACGGAACAGGTTTCATTTACCGAGGCAACCGAACGACAGCAAAACGCTGGGACATTAATAATCCGACATCATCGTCCATCAATGTGTCTCGAACAGGTTACAACACAGCGGGGTCACCAATATCAGTGAAAGATGCTCTCGATCGCGAAACGGTAATCTCGTATGCTGACAACTGGAACGACACAAGCCGCACAACTTATGCTTACCCAACCACTATCACCGAGCCTGGCCCTTACAGCTCGACAATCAAGTATCGTTTTGACATAGGTGCCAACGTTTGGGCGCAAAGCCCTCCTCCGGCGGGCCATACCTATGGAAAGACTACGTCGCGAGTGTACAAGGATACGACAGGACAGATCGAAAAGGAGGCACTCGAGAGTAATGGCGGCGCCTATACACGATATTCTTATCCGGGGAGCGGCAACGTCATAAATTCCTTCAGCACCATAATTGATATGGACAATAGCGGAACGGCAACCTCCGCGGATGAGGTGGAAACAGATACTTATTTCGACGGAGCCGGTCGGGTAATTGCCTCACGTTCGCCCCACACATTCAGCGGAAATTCCACGTCAACATGGGCCGGTGTGGTGAGGCAATACGATCTGCTTGGCCGCCCAGTAGCGCAGAGTGTACCCACGGAGATGACCGAATCGTGGATCGCGACAGGCGACGACTCCTCAAGGGGATGGGTATCTAATCGAACGGAGTACGATTGGAAAGGCCGCGTTCTTAGGCAAATTCCTCCGGACTCTAACGGGACAAACGACTACAAATGGACGGATTACACATATTTAGGTTGCGGCTGTGCTGGAGGGCAAACCACAACCATTCAAGGTCCTAAGACAGATGCTGTGCCTGTAGCCGGCACCACGCCGGAGGCAAATAAACGCCGAGTACAGAAGATACAAGAAGACCCGTTAGGAAGGACCCAATACGTGGAGTTGTGGGACCTCGACGGCGCGGGTACTGCGCCTTACAGCACAACGGAAAACGTCTTTAATGATCGCGATCAAATTACCGATGTTATTGAATACGTAGGAGCCGCGAGCATAGGCAATACTAATCGGCAGACGACCAGCATGATATACGACGGTCATGGCCGGGTTTCTACCATCCATAAGCCCGAGTTCTACAATGGCACGATATCAAGTCCGACTTATATCACCCGCACTTACAATAATGACGACTCCGTAGCCACGATCACAGATCCCAGGGGCGCGGTAACGACCTTCACTTACGGCCTCCCTTCATCTTCTGAAAAACGCGCCCTCGTGACCGGCATATCCTTCTCCGCGCCGGCACCGCCGTCGAGTCCCAGCCCAACCCCAACTCCCATAGCAGTTCCTAGTCCGGTGACATTTGTTTATGATCCCGCCGGGAACCGAACCAGTATGGCGGACGATACGGGAACCGTGACCTATGCATATGATCAACTCTCTCGGTTGACCTCAGAGACAAAAGACTTCGTCGAAAACCTGTCTCAAAGCACCTATGCTCTTGCCTATACGTATCAACTCGGAGGCGGGCTTAGATCGATCACGGATCCTTTTGGGAATGAGGTCAACTACACTGGCGATAGGGCGGGCAAAGTAACTTCGATAAGTGACGGAGCTGGCCCCTCAGCCTATTACTCCGAAATCAGACATCGGGCATTTGGCGGGTTGAGATCCCTGAGTGTAAATCTTTCTAAGGTCACGACAACGGTTTCAATTGAATATGACAACGCGTTGCGCCCGGTTTCATACCAAGCAACCTTAAATTCGGGTTTTATACAGAAGGCAAATTATACGTACAATCACGACGGGTTAACTAAAGAGGTTGGAAATGAGATCAACAGCGCTTTCAACAATAAGAACGAGTATGATTTTGCCGCCAGACTGAAAATGAACGATGTCGGCCTCTCTGGGCAACCCATCCATCCGCTTAAGCAGATCCTCGACTATGATCAATATAGTAATCTCACAGGCCGCACCAATTGGCTGTACACTTTTGATTCGAGGTATTTCACGACTACTTATGAGAATAACCGAAAGATAGCCGGTAGTGGAGGAAGCACCAATATCTATGATTCGGCTGGCAACCTGGTCTCGGCCAACACCACCACCGGTTACTCGGATACGACGCAGTGGCGGTTCGACGCAGGGGGGAGAAGTTGGTGGTGGGAAGAAGTCGGGCCATTTGGAACCGGAATGCATAAGGGCGAGAAAATGACCTTTGACGGTGATGGCCGAGCTGCAAAGAGGGTGGCGATGGATAAAGATACAACGCAGAATGTAAATGCACCATGGAACGAGGTGAATGGTTATCACATATTCTCCACCGTTACCGGGCAGAAGATCAGTGACTTAGACTACAACGGCGATCTTATCAAGACTTACGTCTACATGGGTAGCTTAGTCATCGCCGAAAAGCGTCCAAGCCTTGTAGATTTCAAATTCACGGATCCTATTACAGGAAGCAAGAGGACCACCGACAGCGATGGCGTTGTTTTCACTAACGACGAGGACATTATAGAGGTGGCCGCATTAAATACACTCGTGCCACCGACGAATGTATTCCCCGAACCACGTTACGACGACGGGGCGTTTCCTGGTAATCCTGAAAACGGCTGCGAATTTAACGGGCTTCCTGTCCTTTGTGATATGGTGGGTGATTTTGCGCCATGGACCGACCCTATCGGAAATCCGATCCCAGACCCGATTCTCCAAGATTTTCCCGATGATCTCGTCTTTGCTGACGGCGCGCGAAAGAGTTATGCGCCAGACGGAGAAAAGCAGAATTGTTATACTTTCTATGAACTCATTTTCGAACATCCGGGGGTTCAGGACTTTTTCAATTCTTTGTGGGATAAAACTGTAGCGGCAGCAAAGGAACGTTATGAAAACAGAAATAACCCGGGTTCTACGGATCGTCGGGAAACCGAATTCGGGGGCTTATTGACCCTTAACGCGAAAGAAAACTCGGTGCATCCATGGGACCTTGGGCCTGCCTTGCCGGATCCAGCCCTAAATGGTCTTTATGATTTTTACGAAAATAGGAAAGAGGCTCTAAGACAGGCCGTGGCCGCGGGCGAAGGTCGACTGATTTTAGTGAATATCCATACCCATGTTCCGGACGGTCCTTTCCAGAAAGCCGGGCCTTATGTAGGCGAAGAGCAGCGCCGTACTCTATTAACATGGGATCCCAATGTGGTAACCGCGGGAGAGTATCGACAGGGTCCATCGGCCTATGATTGGCCCTCAGGGGACGGAATAGTGGATATTGTTATTTGGGGGAGGGGCAAAGGAAAGTTTTCGGTATATGGTGAAGCGGATGACCCCAAAAAACTTAAGCAGATGTGTGTACCATTTGTTGCCTCGCTCCCAAGATCTCCCGCTCGCTGATGATATTTGATAGACTTAAGAGGGCATAAAATGAAGAAACTGCGAACCTCAATTCTTATTGCAATTCTCACCTTTATTACTGGAATGATTGCCGTATTAGGTTGGCTATGGATTAGACACGATAAGGCCATCTCCAAGGTGATCTCCGTTACACAATTCGATGAACGTGCGTTTAGTAACGTTGGACTTAATCGGCTCACAGAACTTGCGAATATTAGTTTGTTGAGAACTGAAAATATTAGTGGCGATGACCTCGAAGTTCGTATATGGAGGGGAGCTTATCTGGGTAATACGGAAGCGATTTTTATTAAACGAGTTGATGGACAATGGACCGGGAAACATCTTGCCGCAAAGACCGGCGAAAGTTATGACGACATCAGCGTGCAAGTCGATGATCTGCCTTCCCCGAAATCAGGATGGAAAGGTTTTTGGTCAACACTGGTGGACGAAGGATTGCTGGAACTTCCGCTTTCGCCAGAAGTCGATTGTCACGGTTTGGATCCTCTTATCTATACCGTTGAGATAAATCAGAACAATACCTATCGGAATTATCAATATCCGATCGTTGACGAGAAATGTCGAGAAACCAAACAAATGGCCCAGATAGGGGAGACCATCGGCATCGAATTTTACTCAGGAGAGAACGAGTGTAGTAGTAAAGATGAGTGGTTTGCCTGCGAAGCTAAGAATAAGCAACAGCGCTACTTAAGTCTGCAGAATTCCGCCAACCGAAAGTCGGTTCCGTAAGTTGCATTCTCTCATCTTTTTTGCCACAGAAGGGGTCGCTCCCACCAGGGCCGGTCAAGTCGCCTAGTCGGTATCTTCCCTTTTCATCCGAAAAACGATAGAAAGTGTCTAGGTATTCTTTGCTGTATGGAAGATAGACATCATTGCGGGTAGCCTTTCCGGTTTTCGAGTAATAGAAAATTACGTCATGGATGCGTCCAAAATGCAGTACATTTCCTTGCTTGCGGTCGCTATGAGCATTGGTTCTTTTCCATATTATTTCGTTTTGAAAGTTCTGCACTCCAAAAATCGTGTCTAACAGCACCTTCAAATAATGAGAAGCCGTTGGATCGCAATGTAGATAGAAACTACCCGTTTTCTTGAGGACTCGATGAAGCTCTTTCAAACGAACGGCCATCATTACCAAATAAGCCATCATTTGGCTCTCGGGAATGAAACTCCGGAAGGCTTGCAGCATTGTTGCGACTTCGTCGCCTTCTAGAATCAGTTCGTGATAAGTCTTTGCCGCACCCGACCAATGCCAGGTGTCTTCGAAAGCCATTATCTGAGAATCGGCTTCCAATCCGCTCTCATCCTTGAATAAAACGTTGTAATTGCGATTGCTGTTAAAAGGCGGGTCTAAATAGATGAGGTCAACCGACTCATCCTTGATATACCGCCGCAGGATATTCAAATTATCGCCGTAGTAAAGGGTATTCATGGGACGCGCACCAAAAATGTAGCCTAATTAGTGACCAGTGACAAGTGATAAGTTACGGGAGGCGGAAAGTGGAAAAGAGAGAACACCAAGGTCAGTACAGAAAAAGCGAGCCAGTGGTCTGGCTCGCTCCTCTTCGGTTTCTAAGTCAAATTTACTGCCTCACCAGAAAAACATCCCAGGCCCATTGCCCTATGTCGGCGCCGTGGACATCTCTGACCTTGGACCTATATCTGAATTGATTACCGTATTGATCAGTGCGCTTTGATTCACGGTAGTTAAGATCAATTTGGGCAACTCCTAGGGAGAACAATGTGTGCAACTCGTTCGATTCCGACACACCGTTGTGATTCGTATCCTGCCACAAACGCAGATCATTAAAAACGCTGTCGGCGGCGCTTATTCGACCATCGCCATTTCCACCATTCCCAGGCAGATCATAAACGGCCAAAGCCAGAAAGCCATTTCTCTCTTCGCCATTCAGGGGGTCCGGTTGAGCTGTTATGTTGCCAAAGAGTTCTCCCCCATTATCTATTGAACCATTGCCATTTCTGTCGAGGGCGAGCCATGCGTCATCGGAGGCGCCTGTTGTCCACGAGATATGTCCTAGAACACCATTAGCATTCAGGTCAAAATCAACCCCATTTTGTGAGTCCGTTAGGTCGAAACCATTACCGATCACATCGATCAATACAGGAGAGTCGTCATTGACGCATCGGGGGGGGGTAACCTCGCAACTCCAATAAGTCTGCGCTGAACAAGTGTGAGGAATGCAACAACTGCAAGTATAAGCGATATATGTTCCCCCGCTTGCGACACATTGACTTTGATAAGTTGTGCTTTGCTGACAAATTCCGTCAATGCTTACTAGCGGGGAGACGCAGCCCCACGTCGAAGACTGGCCACAAGTTCCCGGTTGCCCACACCTGTTATCCGGGAAAAAGTATGGGTTTTGAAAAGATTGACAAGTGCTGCATGATGGAGGATCGGGATCGTTTGGCTGGTGACAGATCTCAGGGAGAGAACCAAGATAACCTAATTGGCCCCCTCCTGGATCGTATGAAGTGACAGCACTTGCATAGTCATAAAATTCGCATTCAATGTCATTACCCATACAAGAGCCGTGACTCCCAAAGCAGACACGGGACCCCAAGCTTTGTTGGAGAAACCAAACACAAGAGGGAGGAGGAGCCGGCACCAACGATCTCTTAGGTTTAGCGTTTATAAAAAAAAACCGGCTCGATGCCGGAAATATTAAGTCAGATTTTAAATATGACTCCAGTGGATCCGTTAGCCAGTCAATAGTGCGGGGACCCCACGTCCTGCCTGATCCACTCTGCTCATACATTTTGTCGGACTCGGACTTTCCCAAAGCTCCATCCGCCTGAGATCTCTCAGGACGAAGAGGTTTGGCTGCGTCGGCAGGCAGCTCTTTTCCCATAACCCAGCGCGATCCGTCATCGAAATATACGAACCGAATATCTACCGTTACTCGATCAAAGTCTTCGAGTCCGATCTTCGTTAACTCTCTTTCAAAAATCGACATGGCATGGTCCGACACCCTGACTTTGGCAGTCTCGCCAGGCCGCAACACACCTATTTTCTTCTCTCCGTCAACAGTTCGGGCATTATTCTCCGTCTCTTTAGTATAGGTTCGAAAATTGATCGGTATTCCCATAGCGGGTGTACCGTCTTTCCGTACCAAAATATTTATGTCGAAAGAAAGAATGTTCTTGTTCGTCACATTTTTTATGCCTAACGTTAATTTTCCCAGCCAATCTCGGCCACCCAAAACTCGCTTCTCGTCGATAAATGGTTTGTCACCCAACTGCCGGCTTACTATTTCAATTGGTTGATTTGGATATGGGTACTCGTTTTCCAAAGTGCGTATTTTTTCCTGGGCTATGCAAAGCGGTACAAGAAGCAGCACGAGACAGCTGCACCGCACGCATTTCTCTGACAATCTCTTCATTTTTCCTCCTTTCTGCTCTCGCGCATGGCGGAGCCTCGCTTATGGAAAGGCTGTTTGGTCTCTGGGAGGCTAAACAACCGGGAATGTTGTTACAGCAAAACTGTATAGCGACAGTTCCAGCCTAGTCCCCTGAACCACACACTGTCAACATTTTTAGGCGCATTGGGAACGATGCCTGTGATTAACCGTCCCAACGATCGAGGGGGAGAATTTAGGACTGCTTAATGCCCCGGATCGTCTTGGGGGAGATCATAGAGGAGTTGTTCGTTGATCTTTGCTTGAATGGCTTTGAGGAAATCTGCCTCCCATTTATCCGCGAGTTCATCGCCCTTTCTTTTCATCTCTCTATACGAGGCGCCGAAAAGGGAGCCTTCCATTGCATTGATCGCGTTTCTTATCCACTCGAGGTCCTTCGGTGGAACAGCAGGGCAGCAAAATTTAGATCTTCGTCCAGTTCGGGATACGGGTTTACTAACACAACTTTGACGTCCTTAAAGGTCTCGGCCATTTTGACTGATATGAAGAAAACCTGTCCGCGGGGCATGACCGACGGGACGTCGCGGTAAATCATCAGGCGCGTTTGCCTGAGCCCTCGCATCTCTCTGGCTATCTCTAGCAAACAACCCTGAGCGGGATAATATTCCAACCTCTCCGCTTTGACTTTAACGAAGAGGTATCCGGGGCGTTCTTCGAACGTCAATTCATAAGATTTTGCGGTTTCGGCCATATGGGTGGAGCGGCAAATGTAGAGCGAACGGGGATAATAGTAAATCAACGGGTGGCTATGCGCTCCAGTCCTGTTCAGTTCTCTTCTTTTTTCGTGTGTCGCATGATTTGCGAAAATCTTTGTTTTGGGTAGGAGGCGTAAGGCTTGAGGGTCCGCGCTGCGGTTGTACACCGCTGCCGCGGCATGATAAGCGGGACGCATGCGCTCCAGTCACGCTGCGCTCCATCAAACGGTGGACCAGGTTAGGGTGAATGCGGGGGGGAAGTTTTTTAGGACGAGGGGGCTGCGGCGGAGGTTGCCGTAGCGATCTTTTAATATTTCTCTTAGTTTGATGGCCGGGGGCAGGAAGTAACCGTGAGCGTATTGAAAGATCCGCAGCTCGCAGCCCTCCTCCATAAACTTTTCTATATCTAAGAGGATATTCTCGCTCACCTCTTTTGGGAGCGATACGAACGGCAGGCAGCAGACCAGGTAACGGACCTTGCCGAGGCCTGAGCGGCTATGGATATCAAATGCCTCTGCCGCGTTGCCGCAGATGATGTTCATGTCCGGGAAGTTGCGATTGAGTGTTTTGACCAGATCGCGGTCGAGTTCGATGCCGAGATAGGACGAACGGCTGGGGATCACATCGCAAAGAAACTTGGTCACAGCGCCCGTCCCTACTCCGAGCTCGAGGACGATATTGTTATCGTCCGGTTCAATTCCATGCAGCATCTCCGCGGCCAGCTCAGGCGAGCTAGGCGTAACGGCACCGACCTTTGCCGGATTTTTGAGAAATGCCTGCAGGAACTGTAGGTTTTCTTTCATAGATCTACGAGGACTACGCAGAAACGGCACTGTCCTGGTCGCTCTCGGACGCTGCGTTCACATTATCGACAGCCATTTTATAATCACATTCCTCGTTTTGGCAATACCGCACGGTCCCGTCCTTCTTGGTCGTCTTTTCTAAT
>Ga0222622_10000550_pt1 | contig 14123 bp, 3 predicted proteins | sample PLM2_5_b1metaG_FD_177335 | JGI IMG/M metagenome (GOLD analysis project Ga0222622, IMG submission 177335) | Groundwater sediment microbial communities from an aquifer in East River, Colorado, USA - PLM2_5_b1 | ecosystem: Environmental > Terrestrial > Soil > Riparian zone | place: USA: East River... | reverse complement strand
GGGCAAGACGGGCGAATTTGACCTCAAGCTCGTTGACAAGACACAAATACCCGAGTCAAAGGTTTCTCTGGTTTACGGACAGATGACCGAACCGCCGGGAGCGCGTTTGCGTGTGGCCCTCTCGGGTCTGACGGTCGCCGAGTATTTCCGCGATCAGGGTAACGACGTGCTGTTTTTTGTCGATAACATTTTCCGCTTTACGCAGGCCGGCTCAGAGGTGTCGGCCCTTCTTGGCCGCATGCCGTCGGCTGTGGGTTATCAGCCGACGCTTGCAACCGAAATGGGCGAGATGCAGGAACGCATCACCTCGACCAAAACTGGTGCTATCACTTCTATCCAGGCGGTCTATGTGCCGGCCGACGACTATACCGATCCCGCACCGGCAACGACATTTGCACACCTTGATGCTGTAACGGCCCTGTCGCGGCAGATCGTAGAATTGGGCATTTACCCGGCCGTCGACCCGCTGGCTTCCAACTCGCGCATCCTTGATCCGCAGATCGTAGGCGATGATCACTACAATACGGCGCAAGAGGTCAAGCGAATTCTGCAGCGGTATAAAGACCTGCAGGACATCATCGCCATTCTGGGACTGGACGAGCTGTCCGAGGACGACAAGCAGACCGTTGCCCGTGCCCGTAAGATCCAGAGGTTCTTCTCGCAGCCGTTCTTTGTCGGCGAACAGTTCACCGGCCTCAAGGGCGAATATGTCAAGGTCGAGGACACGATCAAAGGGTTTAGGGAAATCCTCGATGGTAAGTGCGATGACATGCCGGAACAGTCGTTCTATATGGTCGGCACCATCGAACAGGCCCGCGAAAAGGCCAAGAAGATGGCAGCCGCGGCATAAGGAGCATCGATGTTAAAGTTGGAAATAGTTACTCCTGAACGGCGCGTGCTCGATGCTGAGGTCGAATCGGTGACCATCCCGACCGCCTCGGGCGAAGCCGGTATCTTGCCTCACCACGCTCCTCTGATCTCGGCGATCAAACCAGGTGTTATGACGTATGCAGCAAAGGGCGGGCAAGAAAAGCTAGTAGTGTCGGCTGGATTCGTCGAGGTAAATGCCGATACCGTGTCAGTACTGGTCGATACGGCCGAGACACCGGACGAGATCGACGCCGACGCTGCCCGCCTTACCCGTGAATCTGCAGAAAAAGCGCTGGCATCGGCCGGCATTGTTCCAATGGATGATGCCGAAGCGGCACGCGAGGGGCTCGAACATGCAACCGCAAGAATAAACACGGCGGCCGGACGCTAGGATCCACCGCCACAGCAAGCAAGCCAAAGGCAGTTGACTATCAGGTCGCTGCCTTTTAGTTTTTTTCGTCAATCATAATGCGGCCTTTACAAGCAAAATGCTTGACTTAAGCCCTAAATCCTTTATAATTCAATAGATTCATTTAGATTTAGATTAGTCTTTGAACTAATAAAAATAGAGGCGTTCTTTACGCTGATCTTGTATAGACGGCGCTTTTGTAGCGGAAGCCTGAAAAACCATCGGAGAGGAGATCTTTTGACTATGTTGAATAATAATTTGTCGCACCATACTGGTCGTGGAATGCGATTTGTGCTTGCCGTTGCGTTTGCCTTTGTGGCAACGCTGGCAATGTCCGCATTCTCGACAAATGCTAATGCTGCGATTTTTGTCGTTGATACGACAGCTGATACGCAGGATGCATCGCCGGGAAACGGCGCCTGTGCTGACGCGGGCGGAATGTGCTCGCTTAGGGCCGCTATTACTGAGGCGAACGCTCTCGCCGGAGCAGACGTGATCACATTACCCGCCGGCACTTATACGCAGTCTCTGACGGCTGCAAATGAGGATGCAAATGCCGGGGGAGATTTTGATATAACATCGGCGGTCACGATCAATGGAGCGGGATCGGCGACTACCATCATTCAATCAAACGCAGCGCCCAACACGGCGGCAGAAAGAGTAATTCACGTTCTGAGCGCCGCAACGGCCACCGCCGTTATTATCGACGGCGTGACAGTACAGAACGGTAAGGCCCTGACTGCACCTGACGGCGGACGCGGCGGTGGCATCAAGGTTGGGAACAACGCCACCAGCGACGCAAATATTACCTTTACGCTTACCAATTCCAGTATTCAGAATAACGTGGCGGAAAGCCGGGGCGGCGGATTGGCGATAAACAAAGCTAATTCAACTATCACAGACTGCTCATTTACGGGCAATTTGGCAGGTAGCGACGTTGCGGCTAGTACGAGTGGTGCGGGCGGGGCTCTCTTGATCGATTCACAGGACAACGTTTCGATCCCGACGATGACATCTGTTATCACCAACACCGCCATGAACAGCAACACGGCTCAATCGTCTGTCGCCAACACTTTTGGCGGAGCGATGATCGTGAGGGCAATCAACGCGACGGTTACCCTGAGCAACATTACGGCTAACAACAATATTTCCAATGCAACGAACACCTTGCCGACATGTCCGCAACCCGGGGCTACAGGCCCGTGTTCCGGATTCGCCGGCGGCCTCTATAACCAACAGGCCCATATGATCGTCATGAACAGCGTTGTTGATGGTAATACCTCCAGTCATTTTCATGCTGGAATTAGAAACCTCGCTTCGACGATGGGTGCCGCTACATTGGACATTACCAATACTATGGTCAGCAACAACACCGCCACTAATGACGCTGCGCAGGGTGGCGGCGTCACTAATATTTTGGGTGGAACGTTTGATGCGAACATGACCATCGATCATTCGACGATAAGCGGCAATATTCTTCCGGGTACAATGACTGCGGGCGGCGGCCTCACGAATACGGGTAGTACCGGCGGAGCTGCTTTGCTCACTTTAACCAATTCTACGGTAAGCGGAAATACTGCTACCTTCGGCGGGGGAGTTTACACCGATGGATCGAGCGCGACATTAAATGCGGATTATTCGACAATTGTCTCGAATACCGCCTCGGCAGGCGGTGAGGGCGGCGGGATCCTACAGGATACTACCGCCGGCGGCACGACTTTTCTTGCAGATTCCATCGTTGCTAACAATGTGGCCCCGACGTTTCCTGATATCGATGGACTGATCACTTCGCTTGATTACAACCTGATCGAAAATATTACCGGGACAGGCTTTGTCCCCGGACCGCACGACCAAACGGGGATAGACCCGCAGCTTGGGCCTTTGGCCAATAATGGCGGTCCAACGCAAACCCATTTGCCTGATGCGACGAGTCCTGTTTTGGATACCATCCCTGTGGGAATTAACGGATGCGGAAATCCATTCAACACGGACCAGCGGGGAGAGGTCCGCCCGTTCGGAACGGCATGCGACAAGGGATCGGTTGAAAGAGGAGCCGGAGTGGCAACCCCAACAAGTACGTCAACCTCGACACCCACGGCGACAGCAACTGTTGCGGCAACGCCGACCAATACGGCAACTTCAACGCCTACGGATACCCCAACGGCTACAGCTACGGCAACGTCAACAGAGACGCCAACAGCTACTGCGACTGTAGCGGCAACGGCTACCGAGACGTCCACGTCCACGGCGACGCCGACAGCTACATCAACAGCTGCTGCGACGCCTACTGAGACGTCCACGTCCACCGCGACACCGACAGCGACCTCGACGGCAGCTGCGTCGCCCACTAATACGGCAACGTCGACGCCCACCGATTCGCCGACGGCTAGCGCTACAGCGACGGCTACTGCGACCGCATCGGCGTCGCCGAGCTGCTCGCCGGCAGATGTTATAAACGACGGTGGATTTGAGAATGGCGGTGTTCCAAGCACCATCTGGAACAATCCGCAAAATTCGACCAATTTTGGAACGCCGCTCTGCACCATTGAATTCTGTGGTGACGGTAATGGATCTTCACCGCCGAGGACCGGCAATGTCTGGGCATGGTTTGGCGGCGCGACGGCTGCTGAGAACTCGGCATTGGGACAGGATGTTGTTATTCCGGCTGGTTCGGCACAACTGCACTTCTGGATGCGTGTCGGTACCGTTTCGGATCCGTTCACCGATGTTTTGAACGTAAAGATCGACAATGTGACCGTGCAGAGTTATCCGGAACCGTCCGTTCCAGAGTCAGAGTACACGGAACGGGTTATCGATCTGAGTGCGTTTGCAGACGGCTCGTCCCATAACGTTCAATTTGAGTACATCGGCCCGACCGCCGATACTGCCAGTTACGTCATAGACGACGTATCGCTGTTGGCCGGCGGTATCTGCGCCACGCCATCGGCAACGCCGACAGCAAGCGCGACCTCTACCTCCACGGCAACGGCTACACCGACACCGACCTTTACGCCAACTGGTTCGCCGACGCCGATCGGAGTGTTCTTCAATAACACGCCGATATGCATGACACTCGGCGCTCCGGCAAACCCGTATCCGTCGACAATAACGGTAGCCGGTGGACCAAACCAAATCGGCAACATTCGTATAACGTTCTTCGACTTTTTCCACGTCTTCCCGGATAACGTCGATGCGTTACTCGTCGGCCCCGCGGGACAAAAATATGTCTTGATGGGCGATGCCGGCGGTGCGATCTCCATCGATCCTGCGGCTCCGGTCACATTGACGTTCGCCGACTTCGTGCCGGCGGTACTGCCTGACTCGGGTCCGCTCGTAACCGGGACATATCAGCCCACGACCTGGGAGTCGCCTGTAACGGACTTCCCGGCACCGGCACCTCCGGGACCGTATATCGAACCCGGTAGCGATCCTAACAGGCCGATCGGTCTCACTATGTTCGGTAATTTTGGCTTGACCAATTCGAACGGTGTTTGGAGCTTGTATGTTCGTGACGACGCTGGTACCTTTACGCGGGAAGAGATAACCGGCTGTATTAACGGCGGATGGCAGCTCGAATTCCTGCCGCTCACGGCTGCCGGAGTTACAATGTCCGGCCGTGTGACGACAGCTGATGATCGCGGTATCCGCAATGCTCGCGTGGTGATCTCAGGCAACAGCCTGCGAGAGCCGCGTGTGGCTACGACGGGTTCGTTCGGTTACTACTCGATCGACGGCTTAGCAGCCGGCGAGACTTATGTAGTAACGGTCAACTCACAGCGATATACGTTCACGGCACCCAGCCGCGTGGTTACACTCGTCGACAATCTGGCGGATGTAAACTTCGTGGCAAACCGTTAACGGAAGACCCATAAGATAAGCCTCACTCTTTGACGGGGTGAGCATGAACTAAACACGGACAGGCGACAAATGCCTGTCCGTGTTTTTTGCTGTTCTCGGACCGTTCAATTCGTTTCAAAACTATGCCTAAAATGACGTTAGGGATTTTTTTAGCGGCTTTTTTCTCTCTCACCTATAGACAATTCAGCTAACTCGGTATATGATACCGATTAATTTCTGTTCCATTTATGTCGTCCTGGTGGTGCTTTACAGGGCGTAAGTCACCGCCGGTTGTCAATTTAGTTGTAACGTGGGAAACCGGGAACACAACAATACCAAGGGAGAGGAGCCTGTTTATGTACACTAAGAGCGTTAACAAAATGATATTGTTCGTCGTTACGACGATCCTGGCAACGGCGGCTATGATAGCCGCACCGGCTAGCGCGTCGGCGCAGGGAACGTGGGCCGCAGGTCCTGATTGGAATCCGCCAGTTGGTGGAACCAGGGCTGTGGGAGCGTATTTCCCAACTAACGGAAAGTTTTATGCCGTGGGTGGCAGATCCGCGGATCCTGCGGGCAATAACTTCACGCATCCCTTCGAGTTCGATCCCGCTACCAACACGTGGACGACGAAGGCTGCCACTTTTGCGGACGCTAATGTGAATAACATGGCATGCGGCGTTCTCACCGTTGGCGGTACGCCTCAGATCGTTTGTGTGGGCGGATCAGCGGGCGGCGGCACTACCGCGACCGCACGTGTGTTCGGCTACGATCCGGTGACCGATACGATTATTCCCTTTACCAGCGCCGATGACTGGCCCGGCAATCCTCCTTCACCGGGTAACGTTCTTCCCGGCGGCTTTGCTGTATTGAACAACAAGTTATATACCATCGGTGCGTTTCAGATCAGCCCGTCGCTAATGCTGGGCGATGTTTGGGAGTTTGATCCCAGTCAGGCAGTAGGTTCGCGTTGGAATCTTAAAGCCGGATTGCCTAGCGAGAAAGGATACGTGCCTGCAACGACTATTGGCGGGATGATCTATACCGGCGGAGGCACGGCGAGCGACGGTACCAACCTTTTAGATACCGCGGATTCCTATAAGTACGACCCTGTCGCAGATTCATGGACGCAGATCGCTGATATGCCCAGGACGACAGGCGAAACCCGGGCACTTACGCTCAACGGTGAGATGTGGGTACTTGGCGGGGGTAGGGTAGATCCTAATCCGGTTCCCGAGGTAGATATTTACGACCCTGCCACCAACACGTGGAGGACAGGGCCGTCGTTTGTTCTCGGCCGTCGCAATTTTCCGACCGACACGGATGGTACTCATATCTGGCTCGCCGGCGGCTATGATGTGGACAATATAATTCAGACCAGCATGGAGATCTTTACACTTGCTGGCGGTGTATCACCTACCCCGACGGCGACGGCAACAGAAACAGCAACGCCTACGGCGACAGAAACGGCAGCGGCTACGCCTACCAACACCGAGACATCGACGCCAACTGCAACAGCAACGGTAGCGGCGACACCGACGGCGACAGAAACGGCAGCGGCGACACCGACGGCGACAGAAACGGCAGCGGCGACACCGACGGCGACAGAAACGGCAGCGGCTACGCCAACAGCTACGGAAACAGTAGCTGCAACACCGACAGCGACGGAAACGGTAGCGGCAACGCCGACTGCAACGGAAACGGCAGCGGCGACGCCTACCGCAACGGAAACTTCGACGCCGACAGCTACCGCCACGATAGAGGTGACGCCTACAGGAAGCCCGGCTTGCACACCAGGTCAGTACGAGATAAGTCAAATAAGTGACAGTATCGTGCCCGGAGATACGGACATCGGAAACAGCTGCGATGACTGCATCACCGCGGTCACGCTTCCGTTCGACTTCACGCTTTACGGTACAACTTACTCGAGTGTCAATGTTGGGTCAAACGGCGACGCGACGTTCGGTACGACAGACCCGAATATCTATGTGGACCATTGCCTGCCGGTACAGCGTACGGCAACGGAATTTTTCGTAGATACCATTTTCGCGGACTATGGCGACCATCTTACGAATGCAAACCCCGGCTGCTCGGTCTTCCCGGGTGGAACCTGCGGTATTTTCACTTCGGTTACGGGGACTGCCCCCAACCGGATCTTTAACATTGAATGGCGCACAAGCTACTTCGACTTCCCCGACCAGAGTGCGAACTTTGAACTGAGGTTGTACGAGGGGCAGACACGCTTCGATGTTATCTACGGCGAAATGGGACAGGGCAACCTTGCTTCAAGTGCGGGAGTGGAGCAAAACGAGACCAACTTTACCCAGTACTACTGCGACGACTCAGGTGGCGCGGCTGCTGGCGGTATCAGCTACACTTTGCAGGGCTGTGTAACACCGACGCCCACGGGGACGGAAACATCGACCCCAACGGCAACTGCAACTTCAACTGTATCGCCGTCTCCGTCGCCGACCGGATCACCGACTTTGGTATTCCGCAACCCCACGCCGATCTGCATGACTCTGGATTCGGCTGCGGCGCCTTACCCGTCGAACATAACGGTTGTTGGTGGACCGACCCGGATCGGCAGAATGCAGGTAACGTTCTTTGATCTGTACCATGTATTCCCGGACAATATCGATGCGTTGCTCGTAGGCCCGGGCGGACAAGAATATGTCCTGATGGGCGACGCCGGCGGTGCGATCTCTATTGATCCTGCGGCTCCGGTCACGCTTACATTTGCTGACTTCGTTCCGGCGGTACTGCCTGACTCGGGTCCGCTCGTAACCGGAACATATCAGCCCACGACCTGGGAGTCGCCTGTAACGGACTTCCCGGCACCGGCACCTCCGGGACCGTACATCGAACCTGGAAGCGATCCGAACAGGCCGATCGGTCTGACGATGTTCGGTAACTTCGGGTTGACTGATTCGAACGGTGTGTGGAGTTTGTATGTCCGTGACGACGCGGGAGCATTTGTACAGCAAGTGGTCACGGGTTGTATCAACGGCGGATGGCAGCTCGAATTCCTGCCGCTCACAGCTGCCGGAGTTACAATGTCCGGCCGTGTGACGACAGCTGACGAGCGCGGTATCCGGAATGCTCGCGTGGTGATCTCAGGCAACAGCCTGCGAGAGCCGCGTGTGGCTACGACGGGTTCATTCGGTTACTACTCGATCGACGGCTTAGCAGCCGGCGAGACTTATGTGGTGACGGTCAACTCACAGCGATATACGTTCACGGCACCCAGCCGCGTGGTTACACTCGTCGACAATCTGGCGGATGTGAACTTCGTGGCAGACCGTTAACGGCAGACGATAAGATCAGCCTCACTCGATTGAGTGAGCATGAAACGGACAGGCTCACGGCCTGTCCGTTTTTTTGTGTCAATTAGAGCTCAAACTATGCTCTCAGGCGATGGGGCATTTCGCCTCAGTTCCCTTGAAAGGGCCTTCTTCTTTTAACAACTCACAGAAATATTTCATGGCCCCGCGAAAAAGTGGCTTGACAAGAACCCGGAAAGGTTTATAATTCTGGCAAATCGACGAAAAGTAATTTGTTTTCGAATTTAGGCCGCTGCGTTGTCAGAACAGGTTCTAAGCCTTTTTTGACCTACGTAAATCTGCTATTAAACCGAAAAGTAAAAAACCAACAGGAGCATCGCCCCCGCGCGGATACCGTTATGTCTAAAACCCATAAGTCATTTCGTTTCATCGTTGTCCTACTCGCCATCATCGCAGTTTCGACACTTGCGATCGCAGCCGGCTGGGGCAGCTCATATGCCTTTGGCTTGTTCGCGCCGAGCCAGGCGGCCGCAGTTCCGCTTGAGACCGCCACGAATGCTGAATCGTCATTGGCGGACTCGATAAATCAGTTGTCAACCAACGGGATAGAGTCGACAGAAACAGTGCCGGTGTTTGAGGGACGGTTGACGCAGACAGAATCTGTGGTTCAGCCCGTCACGATCACGAACGAGGAGGGTGACGGCAACATCGATATGGGCGAGATGGGTATTCGTCCAACCATAGATCCGGTCGGTCTTCGCAGATCGCGGCCCGGCAGAGGAGGGGATGGCGCCGCTCACGGCACGAGTAACGCCCATCTCGGAATCACCCATGAGTTCGTCAACCAAAATACTACGAGTGCCTTTGGGACACTTAGTTCAGGCTGGACCCCTGCAGAGAGCGTGCAATTTTATTTGAATGGAGTCCTCGCAAGTACATTTGCGGCAAACGCTGATGGTGTTGTGGCGGTTGGTATAAATACCGGGGCGGGTTTTGGGTTCATAACCATCGACCAGATCGGCCTCACTAGCGGTAAAGAAGTAGGCGGAGTGGTTCAGGTATCATCGACAGGCCCGTATCTTACTGGTGTCACGGGCGCGGCCCACGCCATTAATACGACAGCCAGCGGAAAGTTCTATCTGTACGGCTGGCGTTACCCGGTCAGTTCGACAGTGAACCTTTATAGAGACGGGGTTTCTATCGGTACCGCGGCGACGAGCGCGGCTGGGCGGTTTTTCGTTACGGTTACCCCTGCAAATAGCGGGGACACTTCAGTAAATTACAGCGCCGATACCGGCGCAGCGGGCAGCATGGCCGGCGTTAGTCTCGAAGAGCGCGCTGATGCCGGAACCCCGCCGGCAGGCGACCAGAACGCCGCCCGTGTGTTTTATGACCGGGCCACGCTTAATTCCGCGACGGGCGGCACTGTTGCGCTCGTCGGTGAGGGTTTTCAAGCGGGCGAAACGGTCAATCTTACAGGCTGCGTGGTCGGTTCAGTTGTGGCCAGTGCCAATGGTGCTGCAGCTGCCTTTATCAGTTATGGCCCCGCCGCGGGGGTTTCGCAATGTGTGTTGACAGGCGCGTCGAGCGGACGCATCGGCCGGGGCACGGTCCTTCTACATGCGAATGTCACAAACAGCCGCGGCCTTATCGTCGCTCCTTCATTCGTGACGCCGGGTAGCGGAGCACTCACCGTGCTGGCGACCAAACTGCCGGCAAGCGACCTTGGGCAGATCTATCTCGACGGCGTCTTGCAGGGCACCGCTACGACTAATGCTTCGGGGGATGGCGCGTTCACACTGACAAAACCGGCCTCTGGTTTTGTGCACTCGGTGAGCTGGATAGCTACTTCCGGCACAGGCCCGGATCAGGCCGCAGCTCTTCTTCTGGGTGGTGTTCCGCCATGTACAGCGGGTAATACTGTTGAGGTCGTGGCCTCAGCAGGAACGATGGGGCCGACGAACTACTTAACTGTAAAGGGTGCTTTCGACGCTATAAATGCCGGTACGCATCAAGGTGATGTAGATGTAAAGGTCTGTCAGAACACGGTTGAGACCGCGACGGCCTCGCTTAATTCAGGGACGACAGCACCGGCCTCTTATGCATCCGTCGACATGTTTCCAGTCGGCGGTGCGAGGACGATCACTGGCAGCATTGTCGGCGCGATCATCAAGTTAAACGGAGCCGACAATGTGACGATCGACGGTCGGATCGGCGGGGCAGGCCGCAACCTAACGGTATCCAATACAAATACGTCAACAGCAACGGCGGCTATCTGGCTGGCGAGCGTTGTGGCAGGAAACGGTGCCAGTAACAATATTATTCGAAATCTTGAGGTCGCTGCGGGCCAGACTGCAAACACGGGAACTAATAGTACATTCGGGATCATTCAGACCGGAACTACGATTAGTGTAACGTCGACCGACGGAAACGATAATGACAATAACTCGTTCATCGCAAATCGAATCATTCGTTGTCGCTATGGAATCGCGTCGCGAGGCGTGACAACCAACAATAACTTAAGTCCGATCATAACTGATAACATCATCGGCCCGACGTCATTTGGCGCCGACGAGATCGGCAAAGCTGGCATCTATATGCAGGCAGATACGGGGGCATTAATTAGCCGCAATACTGTTCAATTCGTCGGAGGGGATGCAAATAATACAACTGCGGGCGCCGATCGTTGCGGTATTTGTATCGGGAATGAGAGTTGGGGTCAGGCCGAATCCACTACCATCACCAGCGGTGATTACACCGTCTCTAAAAATAAGGTTCACGATGTTGTCGAGGAAAGAACATTCTCATCCATCGGTATTCGGATAGGTACCACCCGAAGCGGTTCACCTACAAATAATCTTATTGCAAACAATTTTGTTTACAACGTTCGCACGAACGGCACCGCTGGTGATCAGGCTTGTGGTATCGGTTGGGCGGCCGGTAACACGGACAGCATTGTATTTAATTCCATCAGCATGACCGGTGACATGGATCCGCCTAGCGCGGCGGGCGCAGCTGCCATCTATGGCAACGCTATTCGGGTTTCGACCGTTAATGCTGCGAATAACGCTAACCTGACGCTGATGAATAACAGCATCTACATGGATGTGAATTCAAATACGGTGGCAAACCACTATTATGCGATCACGCTGCCGTCAGCCGCATACGTATTTGGGACCGGCGGGTTGAATTACAATAATTACTATATAAATCAGGCAAACCCGCAAATGCGGACCGGCGGTCTGGGGGTAACCTCGGGAAATTCGCCCGGCACCGAGTTTCAGACGCTGGCGAACTGGCAGGCGGCCCTGACCGCACCGCAGGATGCAAACTCGATACAGGCCGACCCGATCTATTTTGGTAACACCACCGATCTGCATGTTCCAACCAATTCGCCGAACGTGAATGCCGGATTGACTATCGGCACAATAACCGACGATATTGATGGGAACCCGCGTCCGACCGGCGCAAGTTCTGACATCGGCGCGGATGAATCCTTGCCAGGACCCGGCACGCTCCAGTTCAGTTCATCGACCTACAGCAATCCGGAAACAAGCTCCGCCACAATAACGGTGACCAGGGCGGGAGGTGCAAACGGCGCCGTATCTGTTAATTATGCAACGGTGGCAGGCGGAACGGCGACAGGCGGGGCAGCCTGCGGAGGAGGTGTTGACTACATAGATACAAGCGGCACTCTGATGTGGGCCGACCTCGACGTGGCACCGAAGACGTTTATGGTCACACTCTGCGCCGAGGGTGTCTTGGAATCGCCGGAAACTGTGAACCTTGCGCTGTCGAATGCAGTAACAGCTACCCTGGGCACGCCTAACACTGCAGTACTTACGATCAACGATGGCGGCACTAGTTTTAGTGGGTCTTATAACGTCGGGGCCGGCCAGACGATAACCTCCCTTACAAACCCAGGTGGAATTTTCGACGCCATCAACAACGGCACAGTAACTGCGAACATAACCATCAACATTACGAGCGATTTGAGCGGAGAATCGGGTAGTATTGCCCTTAATCAGTTTGTTGCGCCTTTCACCGTGACCTTGAAGCCGAGCGGAGCCGCCCGTAGCATAACGAGTACATCTTCAGCAGTTTCGGTGATCAAGTTGAACGATGCCGACAATGTGACGATCGATGGATCCTTAGCAGGTGGAAGCGATCGCAGCCTTACCGTTACTAACATCAACACTGCGGGCAGCGTGGCTGAAATTTGGCTTGGCGGCGGGGTCAACGGGGCGCAGAATAACACTATCAAGAACGTTAATCTGGTAGGCGGCGTAGATCAAAACGTTTTGAACGTTTTCAATTTCGGGATCATTGCCTCCTCCAGCGCAGCTATCCTTACGGGCGGTACTGACCTTGATAACAACACGTACACGAACAACTACATTTCAAAAGTCAACGTGGGTATCATCTCGATCGGCGGATTGGCTACGAATATGAACCAGAACACGGTCATATCGGGCAACCTGATCGGACCGGCGGCCTTTGGTTCGGAACAGATAGGAACGTTGGGACTTTTAATGTTCAACGAGAATGCGCCCGTAGTGACCCGGAACGAGTTTCGTTTCATTGGTTCGGCATTAACGACAGGCGGCACCGCGAGCGCCGACCACGTAGGCATTAGTCTTTGTACAGGAAACGCGTCATGGTCGTCAACGACAGCCCCAACCGTGGTGGGTACTGTGACCAACGCGAATATTGAGCGCAATCTAATTCACGACATCGTTGGGCGCGCTACGTTTTCGGCCGTCGGAATCGTCGAGAATTGCACCAATTCCGGTGCAGCGACTAACAATACAATTGCCAACAATATGATTTACGGTGTCCAGGCTAATGGTACATCCGGCGACCAGGGGGCTGGCATTGGGCTGTCAAACGGCAACGCCGACAGAGTTGCATTCAATAGCATTTATCTGACAGGCGATATCGACCCTGGAACAGCATCATCGTCTAGTGTTCCATCCAATGGAATAAACATTGGTTACACAACGGTCTTAAATCCGACATTGAGGGACAACATCTCCTTCATGGACCTTAGTTCGAACACGGCCACGCTGTTTCACTCGGCGATAAATATTCCGGCGAGCTTCGTGTGGGGAACTGGCAGTTCAGATTACAACGATCTATTCGCTAATCCGGCGAACCCACAGGCACGTGTGGGATCAACCGGCAACGTCACCTTCTTCTCAACGCTGGCAGCATGGCAGGCAGCAACCGCCCAGGATGCTAACTCAATATCTGCCGACCCGCTGTTCGTCTCACCTACTGATCTCCATATCAATACGGGTTCACCGGCGCAGAATACAGGAATTGCGGTAGCTGGTATTACGAACGACTTTGATGGCGACACACGCCCGCAAGGGGCCGGTACGGACATCGGAGCAGATGAAGTATTTGTGGCAACTCCGACGCCGACGAACACAGCGACCAATACACCGACATCGACGGCAACTTCAACGGCAACTTCAACGTCGACGGCGACCGCTACGGCAACGGGTTCTCCGGCTTGTACACCCAGCTGGAACTCGGGTGCCACTCTGGCGGGGGCTGCCCCGTTAGTTAGGGCACAGGGAGCGTACTTCCCGGCTAATGGCCTTTTCTATGCTATGGGCGGCCGCATGGCTGACACGGCAGGCAGCGACTATACTAATCCATTCGAATACAGCCCAGCTGCTGACACTTGGACGGTAAAGACAGCTACATACCCCGAC
>Ga0222622_10000546_pt1 | contig 14142 bp, 15 predicted proteins | sample PLM2_5_b1metaG_FD_177335 | JGI IMG/M metagenome (GOLD analysis project Ga0222622, IMG submission 177335) | Groundwater sediment microbial communities from an aquifer in East River, Colorado, USA - PLM2_5_b1 | ecosystem: Environmental > Terrestrial > Soil > Riparian zone | place: USA: East... | reverse complement strand
CCTATCGCGGAAGATCGTCGTCGACTCGCCGGATGAAAAGAAGCAGCCGCTCATCGAGATCCGCGACAAGGCGGGCAAGATGACGCGCAAGTACCATATGCCGTCGCACGCACACCTCATGGTCGAAGACGGCGAGGCCGTGTTCGCCGGTGAAGTGCTGGCGAAGATTCCGCGCGAGACGACGAAGACGAAGGACATCACGGGCGGTCTGCCGCGCGTGGTCGAACTCTTCGAAGCGCGTAAGCCGCGCGAAACGGCGATCATCTCCGAAATTGACGGCGTCGTCCGCCATGGCGGCATCGTCAAGGGGCAGCGGAAGATCATCATCGTGCCGGAGGACGGTGGCGAGCCGAGAGAGTACTCGCTGCCGCGCGGCGTGCACGTCAACGTCCAGGAAGGCGACCGCGTCCGCGCGGGCGAGCCGCTCATGGACGGCCCGAGCAATCCGCACGACATCCTCTCGGTTCTCGGCGAAAAGGCGCTGCATGCGTATCTGGTCAACGAGATCCAGGAGGTCTACCGTCTCCAGGGCGTCAACATCAACGACAAGCACATCGAGGTCATCGTTCGTCAGATGATGCGGTGGGTGAAGATCGAAGAGGTCGGCGACACGGAATTCCTGATCGAGGAGCAGGTCGATCGCTTCCGGTTCATGGAAGAGAACGAGCGCGTGATTGCGGCTGGTGGACGTCCGGCAACCGGTCGGCCGCTGCTGCTCGGGATCACGAAGGCGTCACTCTCGACCGACTCGTTTATCTCGGCAGCGTCGTTCCAGGAAACAACGCGCGTGCTCACGGAGGCGTCAATCTCCGGCAAGGTCGATCACCTGCGCGGCCTCAAGGAGAACGTTACGATGGGCCGCCTGATCCCGGCTGGCACCGGGTTCGAGTACTACCGGCACGTGCGGATCCCGGCGGACGAGCCGCCACCGCCACCGCCACCGACGCCGGAGGAGCTCGAACTGGAGCGCGAGATGGAGTACTTCGTGGAGCCTGAAGAGGCGTTCACGGGGAGAGACGACATCGAATAGCCGGTCGGGATCCGGGGGGTGCGCGATCCGGGATCCGACACATGTAGCTTCCGGCTTTACCCAGAAGGACGAGGGCGGTGATCGAAAGATCACCGCCCTTTTTTTGTGGTCGCAGGCAACCAGTTCGACGCAGCCGCGCGGGGAAGACAGTATTCGGAGTTACATTTGCGGCTGGCGATGGGAGGGCCTCGTGACGAGCAGAGTCAATCGACGGACGGTAGATCTCACAGCGTATCCGGATCTCGTCGTCATCTACCTCGGGATGCGCGTCAACCGGATGCAGGGGTTAAAAACTGCATTCGGCTTCGGTCCCCGGATTGCGGATTCTGTGAACGCACGGCCGGACGGCCTGCTGCTTCATGAGAATTTTCTGTTCTCGATGTTTCCACCGCATGCCGGCATGCGACAGTACTGGCGCGATTTCGATGCGTTGGAACGATGGGCGCGGTCCGACCCGCATCGCGAGTGGTGGCGCCGGTTCTTGAGAGACTCGGGAGGGACCGGCTTCTGGCACGAAGCGTATTTCATGCGCGGCGGGATGGAGGCCGTTTACGACGACATGGCTAAGGCGACTGGATTTCTCGCCTTCGCGCCTGCGTCTCCGGCGCGCGGTGCGATGTTCTCGGCACGAGGGCGTGCGGCCCGACCGGGATCACCGGTTGCGGACGCGCCGATCGCAGAGCCGGAACTATATCCAAGGGACGATGCGGCGATTGATTAGCGAGATGGTGTGCCAACAATATGTCCGCAACTCGGGCGACTGGTGGGATAGTTAGGCGGCCTGAAAGGATACGATTCGGACCTGCCTGATCACAATGACGGAAGCGCATGCCACCGCCCCGCTTGGTTGAATTGGAATGCCCTCGGTGCCGGGGCCGGCATTGGGTTATCGACGCGGACTTCCGTGCTGCGTTCATGGCAGGCGGTGTGGACGTCGACTACGACCAGCGGGAGTACCAGTGTCGCGTGTGCGGGCAGCAGGGAATTGGTCATAAGGTTCTGCAGAAATCACCTCCGACATTCCTCATTGATTTAGGGCGCGTTGGTACAAGCTCCTTACCGTATTGGGAAGCGGTCCTCAAGGAGCAATTCCCCGACCACTCCAAGGTAGCCACAAGCAAATCGATTCATAGGACTGCTGTCAAACGGCGGTGGTGGAGATTCTGGTGAGGGAAGCGTTGCGGGCGGTGCGGACCGAGTTGGCCCGACCATACGGTGCGGGATTGGGACGGAAGACCCAGCGTATGAGGGGCGCAGAATCTTCGCTGCGGGCACCAAGCGCGCGGGCTTCGCCGCTCGCTTCTCGGCGGCGATCGTAGCGCATATGTTAAGCCTCTTCCGACGCAGACAGTCGCCACTTCACCGTCCCTGTGCCGGGTGCGGCGCGCTATCTCGATTCGGTTACGGGAAACACGCCGAAACCAAGCTGGCGGCGCTACGGCCATTATGCCTACCATGTCTCACGTCCTGTCTCAGCGCCGACTACGGCACGTTTGGGAATCGGGCCGTGGTCGTCGAACCGCTGGAGGCTGCGCCGGTGTGTTTCAGTCTCTACCGACGTGGCAATCGGTCTTCAGCGAGTCTCCGATACCGGGAGAGGTGGAATCGCTGCTCAGTGAGATGGAGCCATCGTGCCGAGATTGCGGCTCGCAAACGGCGTTCGTTTGGCTCGGATCTGACGACGTGACGTCTAACACGTTCTTGGAGATTCTCGAACGCGGTCTCGATGCGACGCTCCTGCAGCACAACCCAGCGCCCGTCGCACTCTGCCCGACGTGCTGTGTCGTTCGTATCGTCCGTGCTCTCACGTTACGCGACCTCTCGTATATCGAGGTGTGCTCTCCGCGTGGCACATCACCGGGAATCGTCTTGCCGATGGCGTACTGAGAGATGATCGACCGAGTTCTGGACTGGGGGAGGTAAGGTCCCGTCTGCGTGACACGGGCTAGGTCATGGACTCGCGAACCTAGAAGGTCGCATCGCATTGGACTTCGCGAGCCGCTTGCGGATTGGTCAACTAGGATGGCACAGGTGTTGTGCCACCGCGTAACTCGTTCCCGGACGAGTTCGTGTTGCGGCGCGCCCGCCGAAGGTGAGACTAAGTGACCGAACGGCCAAGACCGCCAGACATGAATCAGACGGATCAAGGGTATTCCGTCATCCACGGCATCTTCGCTGGGACCGATATGAGCCGTCTGCTTGAGGGCCTGCGGTCTGCGGCGCCAGTGCGAACAAGAGCGGGCGCTCGACATCTACTCGGCGTCCGCATGGTCCAGGATCTGGCGGCCGATCCCAGGATGTTGAAGATTGCTCGCGAGTTCGTCGGATTGGGTGCCGTTCCGTTTCGCGCCACACTGTTCGACAAATCGCCAAGCGCGAACTGGTCAGTCGTGTGGCACCAAGATACGGCGTTGCCCCTCCGCGAGCGTTTCGAAGATACGACGCGGGGTCCGTGGTCGAGCAAGGCCGGCGTGTTGTACGCGCATGCGCCGGCTTGGGCGCTGGAGCGCGTAGTAGCGCTGCGCGTTAGCCTCGACGATTCCTTGAGTACTAATGGGCCGCTCCGGGTGCTGCCGAACACTCACGTGAGTGGCGTCTTGACCGATGCGACGATCGAGCAGCTGGTCCGGACGACGACGCCACTGGATTGCGTCACTCGCTCCGGCGGCGTCGTGGCCATGGGCCCGCTGACGGTCCATGCGTCGTCAAAGGCCATCGATGACCAGCCGCGCCGGGTATTGCACATTGAATACGCGGCAACCTTGAACTTGGCTGCCGAAATCGAACTGGCCGCTGCCTAAGATCTGCGAGTAGCCCGTGCCGGCCCGCGACATTCTTTGCCGGATTAGGACCATCAAAGGGACGTAGATGGGTCCACGAGACGATTGGTTCCGCCGCACGTCTTGGACTGACGCAGACCAGGGCGAGTTCGAGCGGCGGTTAGCCCGCGCACGCCCGCTTAAGCGTCCGCAGTACTTACGGATACAGTCAGTACACCTGGTCCAGACCGGCGACCCGGCTCTCATTCAGGTTGCGCAATCGCTGATCGACCAATTCTTGCGCGAGTACGGTGATGACGTAGAGATCGCGTTTGTCCATGAACTGCGTGGGCAGGGCCATGAAGCCTTGGACGAAGTCTTGCCGGCTCTCAATTGCTATCGACAAGCCATGGCTGCCGAACGACGTCGGCCGAACGTGCAATCGAACGCCTGGCTGCGATTCGGGTGGCTGGTCATTCGGCGCAAGCTGACGAGTCTGTACGTCGAGGCGGACAATGTGCTGGACGAGTTTGCCAAGCTGATGCCGTTTCCATACGAACGATACCGCTATCATTCGATTCGCGCGATTGTTGCCGCGCACCGTGGATACGTCTCTAAAGCGAAAGAAGAAGCAGGATTGGCTCTGGCCGCTGCTGCGGCGGCTCATTCCGGTTTTCGGTATCGCCCCGCGCTAGGGCTCGTGAACGACGCGGGCGAGGAAATGAGAGGGCTGCTTGAGATCCTCGCGGCTGGCTAATGGCGTTTGGGCGACGGCCGCTGCGATATCGTTCGTGACAGGCGTTCACGCGGAGAGCGGATATTGAATAGGTCGTTCCGCGGGCTGAACTGAACGCGAACTACGGGCTCAAGCCAAAGCGGATCGTGGAAGCCGAGGAATTGCGTCAAGGAGCACCTGAATGAAATCCGCCGCGCCTGGGCGAAGCACTTCGCCGGTTGAAATCACCAACGTCTCGATCCACGGGTTCTGGATTTTGATTGGAGAGCAGGAACTGTTTGCACCGTTCAAGAAGTTTCCTTGGTTCAGAGACGCATCCATCGGTGAGATCACACGCGTCGAGCTGCCGAGTCCGCATCATCTGTATTGGCCCGATCTCGACGTCGATCTCGCGGTGGAATCGCTGATCCATCCACAGCGATATCCCTTAGTGAGTAAGGCGCAGCCCAACAGACGGTTGCAGTCCGCGAAAGCGCGCCCGCGCACCCGCGTGAAGCGAGGGAGCCGCCTTCGGGGCTGAAAGAGAAGATGGACGTGTATCCAGAGCACATAGCGTGACAACGGCATGGGTACAACGAAGCCAGTGATGATTGCCCTCCTGTTCAGTTGCTGTGTCGTCGTATGGAGTACGCAGCGGCTCGATTCGGCGCGACCAGCGATCGACGCGTATCGGCTGGCGATTCAGCTGGCTCAGAAAGACCCGTCCCACGGCCAACTCGAGGCTGCGTTCCACACGATCGGACCTCTTCGCGATGCTCTCGTTATGAGTCGCTCCGGAAATCAAACCACGCTCGAGTTGCTCTCGGAGCAGGAGTTCACTGTCCTCCGTCGGGATCTCGTTGGCTTGATCCTCAATCGCGAAGAGGTCGTCTTCGTTGAGCCGGATGTAGCCTTCTTCAGCAAATTGTCGGCACGGGGTGATGCCGCGGATCGCGCTTTTTTCGCAGCTCTGAGTTTCACGTATCCAGAGTCAGTCTGGCCTGTCTACACCGAACCGCAAACGGACTTCAGTGGCTGCACACGGTTTGGTAGCGGAACACTCGTTTCGACCTACTTCACCTGGAAGGCTGTCACGCAGCAATATCCGAAGCACTATGACGAAGCGACGAACCGCCAGTTGGTTGACGTAATTAACGCACTGACCGAGTCGACGTGCGCTTGTGCCGATCGCGCTTCGGTCGAACAGGAATTCACTGAGTTCCTCAGGCATGGAGAGGCTTCTGAGGTACGAACCCGGGTCGCGCAGCGCCTGGCTGCTATTCGGAGCGGTCGTGCGCAGTTTCGCTTCCGCTGTATATCGGGGTAGCACGACCTGGACCTGACGCGCTGCAGCGCCTCGTGCGAGTGCGATGGCACTTACGACGGCACCGATGTTGTGCCAACGTGTAACTCGTTCCGGAACGAGTTCGTTGACAGCCATTCGCAAGTTGCTGGCCGAAGCAGTCGGCGAAGTGAGGCGAAGCGGCAGGACACGAGGGAACGCCCAGGACCGCCCAGATATGACTCAGGCCAACGAAGGGTATTCCATCATCGAAGGTCTCTTCGCGCGGACAGATGGAGCGTGGACCAGAGGGCGTGTCGGCCGCAGCGCTGGCCCGGCCAACGCCATCGCGACATCAGATGACTGACTGGGCTCGCGACTATTTCGAGCGCGGCTACGCGCAACGCTGGGGGTTGCCACCGGTAACCGATTCCGTACGGCGGCAAGTCAGCAGTCTTTGCCAACTACTCGACGTTGACTCAAGTTCATTCGTCGTCGATATCGCATGCGGTCACGGCCGGCATGCGCTTGCGTTCGCAGAGCGCGGTCACAACGTCGTCGGTATCGACTTCGCGGTCGCTCTCTTGACGCGCGCTCGGCAGCTTAGCGCGGACTTAAACCTTCCGGTTCGCTGGATCCGCGGTGACATGCGGCAACTACCTCTGGAATCGGGCATCGCCAGCGTCGCGGTCCTGACCGACTCATTCGGACTCTTCGAGACCGATGACGAAAACGAAGCAGTGCTGCAGGAGGCAGCGAGGATTCTCAGGCCGGCTGGTCGTCTCGTATTGAAGGTGCTAAATGCCGCGCCCATTCTCGAGTCGTTTCGAGGAACGGATCGCGAGGAGCGGGATGGAACGATCCTCACGATTTCCCGAACGCTCTCGCACGAGCCGCCACAGATAACCGAGCGCATTCGGGTGAATCACGACATGGAGACCGGGGAGTACGTGCGCCGGCAACGTCTATATCTGGTGGACGAGTTGCAGGAGGCCTTGAAGCCTCACGGATTCTCCAAGACCAGTGTGTTCGCAAGCCCGGAGGGTACGCCGTTCGATCCGGCCCATTCGCCGGCAATGTGGATTCTTGCACAGCGAAATGCCGCCGTCTAACCGGCTTGTGCATCGGTCGGCGGCTGATGCAATATGCGCCGCGCGGCCGAACTCGGGGAGCATCCAGTGAGATGCATCGCCTTTTCGATCGTGGTAACGTCGCCGCAGCCGGCGGGTCAGGCGGCTTGACCGGTCGACGGAGATAGAGTTCGACATCCTCGACCGGCAACCCAGGAGTCGAGTAGCGGTGTCGACGGAGAGGAAAGCGGCGGTGTGGGGCGCAGCGTTTGCCGCGCTGCTGGCGTCTGCGTGCGGCAGTGGCGCGACATCGCCGTCTGCCTCGTCGATGAGTGCCGGTCAGTGGAGCGGCACCACCGCACAAGGGGCGTCAATCGAGTTCACGGTGTCGTCGGATGAGATCGTGAAGACGATCACCGTGGGCTATAACTTCAACGGATGCGTGGGAACTCAGACATTCAAGGACTTGAGTGTTCCGACCGCGCTCGACGTCGTCTGCATTCCGGGGCCTTGTTCTGGTCCCGTTTCCAATTACCGAGCGTTCTCTTATCTCAGCGGCTCGCCCTTGAGACCAAATACAAGCATCAACGGCCTCTTTCTCCCAAGCGCCCGTGCTCAGGGTCTGGTCTCGTTTAGCGACTTTCCTGGCTGCGGGACTGCCGCCGGCGTGCAATGGACCGCGACGCGCCGCTGAGACGTGGAATCAGCGCAAAGCCCCGTCACGGTGCCGCGATGGATTACCAGCTGAGCGAAGAGGCGAACGACGAGTTGCTCATTTCCCGCGCAGCACCCGCATTTTCATCTGCGCAAATGGTGCGCGCCGGCGACGCCACCGTTTCATGCCGGTGAAGTGAACTCACAGGAGTTCATAATGTCGATTACTGATGCGGATCAGCAGAGCGTCGTCCAGCGGCTCATTCTGGATCTGCACGCAACCGTTGGATCTGGTCACGACGATTTGGTCCTGGACAACGCGGTTCGACTGCGACAGTTTATCGACGACGTCGCGAGTTACATCCAGCGCGTCGTCGACGTGACCCAACAAGACATACATGATGGGTTCATCGACACGGCGTGGCCCAAGTGTCCGAGGCATCCGCATCCGTTGTGGTTTCGGGACGGCTCATGGTGGTGCGAACGAGATCAATTGTGCGTGGCGCGGCTTGGAGAACTCGAACCGAGCGGCACTCCCTAGTCCGCGCTGCGCCTTATTCAGCAGGTCCTGATGGTCGACGGTAACGCCGGCCGCTAGGCGAATCTGGGCGGCACCTCGATGGAAATGGGTTTTCCGACTGTCCTCGGCATTCTCCTGCTGCCAGCGGTGACGTTTGCGCTCGCGTACGGCCCCATCTTCACTCATTTCTCACGAGGTCTGATCTCGCCGTACGCGAAGGCCGACGTTCGAAAGCGATTCAGCGCGGCGCTTGTAGATGGCCTGGCCGTGATCACGCTGTCTTTCGGGTACTGGACGGGCAACTCGCCGCTGTACCTCGCGGCCAGTGCAGGGTACCTCCTCCTGCGAGACGCGATCGGAGGTCAGAGCGTTGGGAAGTTACTGTTTGGCCTCGTGGTGATCGACCTGATGAGTGGTCGCGCCGCTTCCGTGTCTGCATCTGCGCGGCGGAATCTTTTGCTGCTTCTGCCGGGGGCGAACGTGGTCGCGATCTTCCTCGAAGCTCGGACCATAGCGGTCGATTCCCAGGGTCAACGCCTGGGCGACCGTGTCGCGCACACGCAGGTGGTGGAAGGTGCCGGAGCCCGAGATTTGGTCAAGTCACTTCAAGATTGGCTCATGAGCCTGAGCAGAGGACTTGGCCCAGCAATGGGAGGTCGGCGCCGCGTTCCGAGAAGGGTTGATCGCGCCGCCTGATGGTCCCTCGTGACATCTCGCCTCCGCGATGACTAAGCGACTGCCGCCGGCATGCCTCGTCGCACTATTCGGCATCGTATACGCGGTTGTCGGCATCGCATTCCCGAACCCGTCCAGCTCGAGCGGAAGACAATTCATGTGGCGGTTGGCGGCATGGTTGACGTGCGCGGTGGCCTTTGCGATCCACATTGGACTCGAATACTTTCAGCTCAAAAACTCGCCTCGCAGAATCGCATTTCATGTCTCTCTGTCTGTTGCACTCGGCGCATGTGCTCTCGCTGCCGCGGCGAATATCCACGCACGAACGGCACACACCGGCAACCAGCGTTTGCTCGCGTTAGCGCTGCTGATCTGGCCGATCATGACCGGCATCCCGTCCTTTCTCGTCGCCGTGGGCGCAGCGGCTGTTTTGTCCCGAGTGCGACCGCATGATGCGGGAAGCAGGCGGAAGGCATGATCATCGCGACAACGGGATTCGTTGGTCCGGGATCCGGGTGCGAGACGACGAACACTCAGACGATCTGAGCACTACGCGCGGTGCGCGGCGTCGACGGTGCTCGTGGGGTCCGCCCCGGTCCACGACACGTCGGCCGTCGGACCGTAGATCGGCGGCACGGGCCGGTCGAGCAGGCGCAGATACACGGTCAACTGCGTCCGGTGATGGGCACTGTGCAGGATCCGACGCCAGAACACCCAGGCGCGCGAACGTTCGACGTCGAAGAACTTCACCGTCTCGTCCCACCACGCGAGCGAGCCGCGGGCGAGGTGCGGCAGTCGCCCCCGCGCCAGGTCGGAAAGCCGCGCCACTGCTGCCTCAACCGTGATTGGATCGGGTACGACGGAGATGCCGTCCGGCTCGGGCACTCCTAGAAACTCCCCAAAGAATCGCCGCCCCGACAGTAGTTCGTGCCTGAAGATGTCGCTGACGGACGTCGACTTCGGATGGGGCTTGAAATCGAGCGTTGCAGCGTCGAACGCGCGCCACACGGAAGCCGTCTTGTTAACCTCGCTCGCGTAGACGTCGAGGAGATGTTGCTCGGCAGGATCGGCTGCCCTCGGAATGTCGGCGGCGGAAATGGCGTGAAATGGATACGTCGCTGGCATGGCGCGATCTTACTCCCCCGGCCTGGGTGCCGGGGCGCGATCCTTCGGTGCATCTACCTGAGTGACTAGCTGCCGGGTTGAAACGTCCCCTCTTTCGGGCCGCGCACGGTGTTCCGTATCTGGCGGATCGCGCCGAGATGGTAGGCGAGGTGGGCGACGCTGGAAATCATGCCCGTGAGCTCGATGCCGCGGCACTCGCGCGGTGATTGCAGCATTTCGAGCCAGCGCTGTGTTTCGTCACGCAGTCCGGTCCGTATTTCGGCCCACGCGCGAGCATCCACAACCGACGTCTTCCACGCTTCATCCCATTTCGCATCGGCGAATGGATTGCCACCTTCCCTTGCCCACCGATTCATCAGCGAGAGTCCGTAGCTGACGTGCAGGGCGTGCGCGGCAATCGTCGCACCCTCGTTGACCGATGTCGAGGCATCCGATGCCGACAGCTTGTCGAGCGATCGCAGCAGCCCCACGTCGCCCGTGTTGAGAATGAACGCGTCGCCGCGGCCGCTCGTTCCGTCGACCAATTCTGAGAACAATCGGCTGAGACTATGGCTTGTTTCTGTCGTATACATGAGGGCTCTCCTGACTGCTCAAAGCGAATGCGGTGTCACGGAAGCTGTCCAATTCCCCGAATCGACCCGCTTGAAGCGGGCAGATGGAACTGCCGAAACCACACGGGAGTTACCGAAACTCAGCGGACAGGACCGGCGAAAACTATTATCAGGCGATGTTCGTCGAAAGTTGGTTAGTCATGCGTCGCTCGATCGCCGTCCTGTTTTTGGCGCTGTGCGTGGTGAAGTTGACGGCGTCGGCGGGGCAGAAGCCGCCCGCTCACGGGCCCGTCCCGGTGGTCGAGGCAGTCCGGGCGACTGCGGCAATCGTTGTCGATGGCCAGTTGAACGACGAAGTCTGGCTGCGCGCAACGGCCGCGACGGCGTTCACGCAGCGCGAGCCCGACGAAGGCAAACCGGCCACCGAGCAGACTGAGCTGCGAATCGCCTACGATGACACGGCCCTGTATGTGGGGGTTCGATTGAACGATCGGGAGCCGCGGCGGATCGCACGACAGCTCGCCCGGCGCGATCAGGATGCCGAAGCCGACAGCTTTGCCATCATGCTCGACCCGCATCACGATCACCTCACCGGTGCATCGTTCTCGGTCACCGCCGCGGGAGTGCAATCCGACGCGATTATCTATAACGACACGTCGCAGGATTCCTCCTGGGATGCCGTCTGGGAGTCGGCGGTCACGATCGATGAATCTGGCTGGTCGCTGGAAATGCGCATCCCGTATTCGCAGCTGCGATTCCCGTCGGCGGATCATCTGACGTTCGGGATCAACGCCATGCGCTACATCCAGCGCAAGAAGGAACAGTCGTGGCTTGTCCACGTTCCGAAAACCGAGAGTGGCCTCGCCTCGCGCATGGGACACCTCGAAGGCTTGAACGGCATCGTGCCGCATCACACGATGGAGTTTTTGCCGTACGTTGTCACCCGCGGCGAGTTCCTGGAGTCCTCTCCTGCGGATCCGTTCAACGATGGCGCGCGTGCGTTTGCAGGCATGGGTGTCGATCTCAAGTACCGGCTGAGCAGCAACCTGTCGCTGGACGCGACCATCAACCCGGACTTCGGCCAGGTCGAGGTCGACCCGGCAGTGGTCAACCTGACCGCCTTCGAAACGTTTTACGAAGAGAAGCGCCCGTTCTTCATAGAGGGGGCAAACATCTTCAGTAACTTCGGCCAGACCGGCGCGAACAACTTCTGGGGCTTCAATCGCGCCGAACCCATCATTTTCTATTCACGGCGGATCGGTCGAGCGCCGCAAGGCTCGGCGAGCGGTGACTTCGTCGACTCGCCGCCCGCATCCACCATTCTGGGCGCCGCCAAGCTGACGGGCAAGACGCGGAGTGGCTGGAGTCTCGGGCTGCTCGAGGCGGTGACCGGACAGGAGCAGGCGAGGACGATGACGGGTGGCATCGGCTCGAAGACGCCGGTCGAACCGCTGTCAAATTACGTTGTCGTCCGCGCTCAACGCGAGATCACGAAGCGAGGCGCCATCGGCGCGCTGGCGACGGCGGTCAACCGCGATCTCTCGGCCGAGAATCTTCGCGGCGATCTTCCCGCCCAGGCCTACGTCGAAGGGATCGACGGGCATTATTTCCTCGATGCGAAACGTGACTGGGTGATCCACGGCCGCCTTGCCAGCAGTCAGCTCCAGGGAAGCCCGAGCGCCATCGCCGACCTGCAACAGGCGCCGCAGCGCTATTTTCAGCGTCCGGACGCCACGCATCTCGAGTTCGACCCGACCGCCGAGACGCTGGGTGGCTGGACCGGCAGCGTGAACCTGAACCGGCAGAGTGGGGTCCATGGCCTCAACGCCGCGCTGTGGGCCGTCAGCCCAGGATTTGACTCGAGCGATGCCGGCTTCAACTTCATGAGCGATCGCGCCGGCACACACGTCGTGTATCAATGGAGAAATCCCAAAGTGAACAAGGTGGCGCGCGAACGGTTCGCCGCGATCTCCAAGTTCTACACCTGGAACTACGCCCGTGAAGTGCAAACCGACGGCTTCTTTGCGTTCGGCAACCTGCAATTCAAGAATTACTGGACGGTGTTCGCAAACGCGCTCTATTTTCGGGGGGCCCAGGACGACCGTACGACGCGCGGTGGCCCCTCGATGGCTTCTCCTTCGAGCCGCGGCGCCTTCGTTGGAGTGGAGAGCGACGGACGTAAACGGCTTCGACTGTCCCTGAACAGCAACTACGAGAGCAACGTTGCCGGAGGATGGAACCTGAACGCCAGCGCCAATCTTCGCTACATTCCGGCGGCTTCGCTGGAAATCTCGAGCGGTCCGAGCTTCGGGCGAACGCATGCGTTGACGCAGTATGTCGATCAGATCGTCGATCCGGTCGCCGTCCCGACGTATGGGTCTCGGTACGTGTTTGCCACCTTGAATCAAAAGGAGTTCAGTCTGCAGACGCGGGTGAACTACGTCCTCTCCCCGAAGATGTCGCTGCAGGTGTACCTGCAGCCCCTTGTATCAGTCGGCGATTACCTCGAGTTCAAAGAATTCGCCCAGCCGCGTACATTCGAGTTCACCCGTTACGGAATTGATCGCGGCGAGTTGACCTACGACGCGGAGAAGCGGCGGTACACCGTGGACCCAGGCGATGGCGGGAAAGTTTTCAGCTTCAGCGATCCCGATTTCAACTTCAAATCGCTGCGCGTCAACGCAATATTCCGTTGGGAGTGGAAGCCCGGCTCCGCGATGTATCTCGTCTGGACCGAGCAGCGGCAGGATGAGGCGCATCCCGGCCAGTTCTTATTCCGGCGCGACTTCGGCGAGACGTTCGCCGCACCAGCCAACGACGTGCTGTTGTTCAAGATCGCGTACTGGTTTCAGAGGTAGGCCGTCGGCATACTGTGACAGTCACGTCAAAGGATTTGTACCGCGAGCTTCGGTCGGTGTTGGCGCCCGTCATGAAGCGGCACGGCTTCGCGGCGTCTGGGCAATGGCGATGTCTCGAGAAGAGCGCCTCTCGCGGTTCGCCGAAGTGCGGAAAACCAATCGCAAATAGCTACGGCCACGCCGCTGTCTCCTGGACGTGTGACCTGTGCCTTCAGTCCTCTCCCGTGCAGTGACGGCCGCGGTCCCCCAGCGGATCGGTGCGACGCCTTCTGTCGCGTTCGCAGGTGAACCAGTCGATTAACCCGGGTATAGTTGTCGGTCGAGAGATCACTAACGCCTGGAGGTTGTGTGGGTCGAAAATTGTTCGTGGCGGCGCTGGCCGCCCTCTGCCTGGTCGGCCCGGCTGTCGCGCCGGCGGACGCGCAAGTCACCAGCGCGGCCGTCGTCGGCACGATTACCGATACCAGCGGCGCGGCGCTGCCCGGCGCGACCGTGACGGCTCGCAATGCCGAGACCGGCTTCACGCGCACGGTGCCGACCAATGAATCCGGCGCCTACCGTCTCGACTTCCTCCCGACCGGTACCTACGTCGTCGAGATCACGCTGTCAGGATTCAAGACCGAGCGTCGCAGCGGCATCGTCCTGACTGTCAACGAGACGGCGCGCATTGACTCGTCGCTCGCCGTCGGCAGCCTGACCGAAGCGGTCACCGTCGAAGGGCGCAGCGGCGATGTCAACACGGCGACAGCCGACCTCTCGAAGACGGTCGATGCAGCCGCAATCCAGAGCCTGCCGCTGGTCGATCGCAACGTTTACTCACTGCTGGATCTCACGCCAGGCGTGCAATCCAACAACAACGGCGTGGCGTCCGCCTCGTCGGGGACCAATTCGCTGATCCTCGGA
>Ga0222622_10000545_pt1 | contig 14155 bp, 10 predicted proteins | sample PLM2_5_b1metaG_FD_177335 | JGI IMG/M metagenome (GOLD analysis project Ga0222622, IMG submission 177335) | Groundwater sediment microbial communities from an aquifer in East River, Colorado, USA - PLM2_5_b1 | ecosystem: Environmental > Terrestrial > Soil > Riparian zone | place: USA: East... | reverse complement strand
CCCGAGTACGACGATCAACGCGGCGGCACACAGTCGTTTCACTGGAAACTCCTTCAGGGCTCAGGGCTCAGGGCTCAGGGCTCAAGGCTCAGGGCTCAGGGCAGGGCTCACGGCTCAGGGCTCAGGGCTCAAAAGTATAGCGTCAACCCGGTCGTCCACATCGAGCCTTGGTACGAGGGCAGGAAGCGCGCGCCGGAACCGTTGTCAGTCAGGTGGGATTTGCTGACTGCGCCGGCAATGGTGTCGGCAACAATCGGATCCGCGGCGCCAAAACGGAGGAAGGTGTAGCGGTAGTCGGCGTGGAACGCGGCGTGCCGGCCGATGCGCATCTCTGCTCCGAAACCCGCGTGGGTGCCAACACGGTGCGACGTGGTCGAATCGATCGACTGCTTTCCGAGCAGCTGTTCGACCGTGTGCGTGTACCAGCCGAAGCCGCCAAGCACGTACGGCGAAAACGTGGAAGGCACCGGCGCCAGGAGCACGGATGCCTGCAAAGGATAGTCGCGCACCTGTTCGGTGAGCGTTTCGTTGCTGTGAATCCGGCGGTCCAGCGACACTTCCACCGCAGTCCGTTTCGAGAGCCACGCGCGGAAGTGTCCGCCCATGAAACGCTCCGCGCTCGTCTGTGCCTGAACGTCGCCTCGAACCATACTCATCCGTCCGCCGACGCCAATACCCTGTGCGGCGCAGGTCCACGCGGGACCAAGAATCAGCAGGGCTACGACTCCTGTGAGCCGTCGTGTGTGTGATCGCATCTCGCGATTGGGTATCGGTCAATACCGGGGAGCGCTGTAGCTATTCGCGGTGCGCGGTTCGCCGGGCGAACGAGCGCGCGAGTGAGCCCACGCGAACGGAAGCAAGCCGACGAAGCGGCTTGCGAGAGAGCGTGTTGGGGAGTCTGAGGGGCGAAGCCCCTCGGAGTGAGGTCGACCGGAAGCGGAACGCGAAGCACCCTGCGAAAGTGCTGACGTTTAGCCGCGGACGTGCCGCCGGACCATTCCGGCGATACCTCCAGCGTTCCGCTCCCGGTCCACCGCGCCGGAGCCGTGGCCGCGCAGGACGCGCGGACCACGGACGCGGCTCTCGTTCGGACTAGGTCAGAACCTTGATGACCACGCGGCGGTTCTGTGCGCGGCCAGCCTTCGTCTTATTCGGAGCAATCGGCTTCTCTTCGCCGTAGCTGATCACGCTGATCCTGTGGAGCGGCACTTGGTGCTGCTCGTAGAGGTAGCGCTTCACCGCTTCGGCGCGCTCGAGACCGAGCTTGTAGTTCAGATCCTTGCCGCCGGTGTTGTCGGTGTGCCCTTCGATCTCGATGTAGGCACCGTTGGGGTTAGCCTTCAGCTGCTGCACGAGCTGATCGATGTCGGCCTTCGCTTCATCGGGCATCGCCGTCTTGCCGAACTTGAATCCGCCCTTGTCTTCGCTGAGGGTCACTTCATAGACGAGGCGCTTCGAGGCGCGCTCGAGCGAATCAGCGCGCGCGTTGACGGCATCGGCCGCTGCACGAGCCTCATCAGCACGCTTTCCCGCCTGGTCAGCGCGCTGCCCTGCAGCCTGCGCCTTCGTATCGACCTCGGCGATCCGTCCCTCGTTGGCACGCGTTCTCTCCTGCGTTTCCTCGACGGACTTCGACAGCGTTTCGACCTTTCCGTTGACTTCTCCGACCTGCGTTCGCACCATCTTCTTGGTTGCACAGGCGGTGGTGCCGCCGAGCGCAAGCGCAAGAATCGGCGCAGCGATTACCAGCTTCTTCATCTTTGCCTCCGGGCGAGTATTTCCGAGTGAGCGAGTGAGTCCGTACTGGGGGTCAAGCGACTGCTGAGATCGCCCGTCGTCGTCTGGGCGGTCCCCGATAGGTAACCAGCGCGCGCGCGGACCGTGAGCGCGCCATCGCGCGCACGCACTTCCAACGGGCGCCATCCGTCGCGCGAGCGTGACGCCTCGAACGCGAGAATGTACTGGTGGCGAAGTTCATCCACGATTTGCCGCGCCGCCAGGCTGGCGTGGGCCGGTGCACTGGCGACGAACATCTCGCCGCCGGTCCACCGGGCGAGATCCGGCAGCGGACCGGTCATCTCAGGAGCCGGCGCGATGGCTTGTCGTGGATCATCGATCGTCGCGACGACGGCGACGATGTAGACGGGGATGTCGATGCTGCTGGCGATGGTCGAGACCTGCGCTGAAGTGAGGTGGCTGCGCGTGTCGATCCCGTCGGTCAATACCACGACCGCGCTGCGCTGCGGGACACGGCCGTTGCCCGGCCCTTCGGCGGCGACCATCTTGGCTGTTTCAGCAATCGCGTCATACATGGACGTCTGTCCGTACGGCGACTGCACGTGATCGAGGCCGCTCTCCAGAACCGCAAGATCGGTGGTAAACGGAGTCACGCGGTCGAGCCGCGTATCGAAGCTGAAAAGCGCCGCTTCGTCGCCCGGCTTCAGGGCGCCGAGGACGTGGCGGGCCGCTTGACGCGCGTCGACCGCTTTCGTTCCCACTCGCATGCTGCCGCTGATGTCAAAAAGCATCGCGAGCTTGACCGGCCCATCGGCCTGTGCGCGGAAGTCGAGAATCGTCCGGGGCTGCCCGGCTTCGGCTACGACGAAATCCTTCCGCTCGAGATTCTCGACGAAACGTCCTTTGCGATCGCGAACGACAGCGCTCACCGACACCACGTCGATGGAGGACCGGAACGTCGCGATGGGGGGTTCCTGCGCGAACACGTGCGGCACCATCCCCGGAGTGGGGAGTAGGGACAGCGCGGCGGCTGCGTTCACGAGGAAGCGCCTCGTCATGATCTGCACTACTCCAAGGACTTTGCCAACTTGTTAAGTACCTCATAAGCTGGCCTTTATCTCGACAGGAGGAGTGAGGGCAACACAGCAAAATCACGAAAAACTGGTAAGAATTACGCGATCGGTCCTTTTCCCAGCGTGCATTTTTACACCCGGGTTCGATTACCGAACTTGTTGCAAGGGTGTGACTTCGCCGATTTGCTGATTACAGAAATGGTCTCGGCCGTTCCGCGCGCGAGTTGGAATCGAGATTCGCCGGTAAGGGCGGTAAAATCCCCTCATGCTGCCGCGAGTGTCCACCGCGATTCCCGTTGCCGAACGCATTCGGGGGTTCAGTTATGCCATACGGAACATCGTTGCCGAGGCGCGGAAGCTCGAAGCGGCCGGACGAACGGTTCGCTACCTGAATATCGGCGACCCCATCCTCTTTGGATTCAAGACGCCGCCCCACATGATTGCCGCCGTCGAGCGCGCGATGCGCGACGGGCACAACGGGTATGCCCCGTCGGTCGGCATTCTCTCGGCGCGCGAGGCGGTGACCGAGGAGTGCGTTCGGCGTGGAATGCCAATGCACCCCGATCGCGTCGTCGTCACCGCGGGTACTTCGGAAGGCATCGAGCTCGCCTTGACCGCCCTTGCCGGTCCGGGCGACGAGGTGTTAATTCCCGTTCCGACGTATCCGCTCTACACCGCGGTCCTGGCCAAGATCGGCGCGACGGCGGTGTTCTACCGCACCGATGAGCGGCGCGGCTGGCAGCCGGATGTGGAACACATCCGCAGTCTCGTGTCACCGGCGACGCGCGCGCTGGTGGTGATCGATCCGAACAATCCAACCGGTGCGACATACTCGAGCGAAGCACGGAATGCTCTGGTCCATTTGTCCGCGCAGCACAATTTTCCGCTGCTCGCAGACGAGGTGTATGCGGACCTGGCGTTCGATGGCCCGGTGGGGGCAATCGCCGCATTGAACCCCGACGCGCCGGTCATCACGTTTTCATCGCTTTCAAAGGCGTATCTGGCGCCCGGATGGAGAGCGGGATGGCTGGCGGTCGCCGAGAGCGATCGGCTCGATGACGTGCTCGCGGGGATCAAGAAACTGGCGGACGGGCGCTTGTGCAGTACAGGACCAATGGAGTACGCGCTGACCGCCGCACTCACCGGCGACCGGTCACATCAGCAGGCGTTCCGCGACGCACTCCGCGAACGCGCGCGGGTGACGTTCGAGCAGATGAACGCCATCGACGGAATCACCTGCGTCGAGCCGACGGCGGCCTTCTACGCAATGCCGCGCGTGACCCTCCCGCGCGGGAAGACCGACGAGGACTTCGTGCTTGGACTGCTGCGCGCGACCGGCGTGCTGTGCGTCTACGGTTCGGGGTTTGCGACGGCACCTGGCGACGGTTTCTTCCGCGTCGTGTTTCTCGCGTCGCCCGCCGAACTTCGCGACATCTATCAATCGATCGCCACTTTCACCCACGAATTCCTGGGCGGCTACAAGTCCTGACGTGGCGACCACTCGAGCCGATCAAAAATCGCTGATCCTCTGGACCATCGCGATGGCGGCGCTCACCGTCATCCTGGTGTGGTGCGCGTTCCTCGTTCGCGACGTGCTGCTGCTGGTCTATGTCAGCGGACTGTTCGCAATCGGGTTCAGTCCGGTGATCCGCCTCATCGAACGACAGAAGGTATTGCCTATTGGCAGTCGCCGTTTGCCACGGTGGCTCGCCATCCTCGTGCTGTATGTGATGATCATCGGCACGCTGACGGGCATCGGCTTCATGATCGCGCCGCCGATCAACCATCAGGCGCAGCAGTTGTGGACGGCTTTCCCCGACATGTTCGACCGCGCGCAGGACTTCCTCATCTCGAAGGGAATCCTGAAGGAGCACGTGACGCTGACCGAAGCCGTCAAACATGCGCCGGCCAGTAAGGGCGGTGAGGCGGTCGGAACCGTCGTGGGAGCGGTTGCCAGCGTGGTCGGCGGATTGTTCGGACTGCTGACGATCCTGATCCTGACCTTCTACATCCTTATAGAAGCGAAATCGCTCCGGGGCACGCTGCTGCACCTGTTCCCGGCGCGCGAACGCGCGCGTGTCTCGGACATGAGCGACGACATCACCGTCAAAGTGAGCGCCTGGCTCAGCGGACAACTGTTGCTCGGCATGATCATCGGCACATCCTCGGCGATCGGACTCTGGCTGATGGGCATTCCGTTTTTTTATGTGCTGGCGTTGATCTCAGGTGTCGGCGAACTGATCCCGGTGGTGGGACCGGTGTTGTCGGCAATCCCGGCGATCCTGATTGCCGCAACCGTGTCAATGAACAAGGTGCTGCTGGTGATCATCTTCTTTGTGATCCAGCAGCAGTTCGAGAACCACGTGCTCGTGCCGAAGGTCATGCAACGCCAGGTCGGCGTCAGCCCGGTGACGGTGATCGTGGCGCTCCTGATTGGCGGCAAACTGCTTGGAATCGTCGGCGCCATCCTCGCGGTGCCGACCGCGGCGATTCTTCAAGTGGTGCTCGCGGAGGTGTTCGCGGCGCGGGACAAGGCAGGCTCGTGAGTGCCGTTCAGTAATAGAAGAGGATAGCGACCCACGGAAAAACGGCGACCGCCAAATACAGCACCGCAAGCGCCGCAACGGCTCGGTGGACGGCCGACAAATGCAGCGCAATCCCGAACGCGACGGCCGCCCCCTTCGCGGCCGCGAGCGCGGCCCCTTCGCCGAGGAACGTCATCAGCCAGCCGATAAGGGGATTGGCCTCCATGTGCAGCCCGTAAGTGCTGACCCCGACATACGTCAGGACCCCGTCAGATGCCTGAGCGATCAGGAAGACAAGGAGGGCGACGTCGCCGAACATGTCGCGCCCGGTACTACCGCGGGTGCCCACTTTGCCTCCCCATCTCCGCACAGTCGGCAGTTTACCTGCCTCTTTTAGCGTCAGGACGCCCACGATTCGGCACCATCGTCAATAGCGATGCCATGCCATGCTGTTTCTTCTGTGGCTTTGGTCCGTGGCTATACTCGGTGGATGCGCCACGACCCACTGTCCTACCTGGGCGACGAGCTCAGCAACCTCAAAAAGCAGAATCTATACCGTGGACTGCGAATCCTCCAAGACGAGCAGAAATCCCACACAACGTTCGACGGGCGCTCAGTAGTCAACCTGTCGTCGAACAATTATCTCGGCCTGACGACCCATCCCAGGCTTCGCGACCGCGCGCTCGAGGCAACGAAGGAGTTTGGGGTCGGATCGGGGTCGGTGAGGACGATCGCCGGGACGATGGCGATTCACATGGAACTCGAACGCCGCCTGGCCGAATTCAAGAAGGTCGAGGCGGTGGTGGTCTTCCAGAGCGGCTTCACCGCCAACGCCGGGACCGTGTCGGCAATCCTGACCAAAGACGATGTGGTCATTTCCGATGAATTGAACCACGCCAGCATCATTGACGGCTGCCGTCTGAGTCGCGCCACCATCAAGGTGTTTCCGCATAAAGATGTCGACGCCGCGCGCCGCATCATTCAGCAGCTTCCCTCGGCGCAGCGGAAACTGTTGATCACCGACGGCGTCTTCAGCATGGACGGCGATCTGGGACCGTTGCCTCAGCTCTGTGAGCTTGCCGAGAGCACGGGCTGCATCATGATGGTCGATGATGCGCACGCCAGCGGAGTGTTCGGCACCAACGGCCGCGGCACGATCGATCACTTTGGCGTGCACGGCCGGGTCGACATTCAGGTCGGTACCTTGTCCAAGGCGATCGGGGCGCTCGGCGGCTACGTGGCCGGCACGCGGAATCTCATCGACTTTCTGACCCAGCGTGCCCGGCCGTTTCTCTTTTCGACCTCACATCCACCCGGAGTGGCGGCTGCGTGCATCGCCGCCCTGGATGTGCTGCTCGAGGAACCACAAATCATGGAACGCCTGTGGGACAACACACGTTTTTTCAAAGAGGGGCTCGTGCGGCTTGGATTCGACACCGGGATCAGTGAAAGCCCGATTACACCGGTGATCGCGGGCGACAGCGCCAAAGCCAATGCGCTCTCCGATGGGTTGTTTGACGCCGGGGTCTTCGCGCAAGCGATCGGCTTCCCAACGGTTCCACGAGACAAGGCGCGGGTGCGGACGATTGTGACGGCCACGCACACGCGCGACGATCTTCAGTACGCGTTGGATGCGTTCGCGAAAGTCGGTAAGCAGATCGGCTTGATTTGAAAAGCTCTCCATCGGATCGCGCGCGCCAGCTGTTCGACACCTACACGCGGGACCTCTCGCCCGACGAACTCCAGCGTCTGTTCACCGACGATCCGCGCGACGCCTACCGGTACTTCACCCGCGGGCGTGATGACGATCGATTCGCCGGGTTGCCGCTGTGGAAGAGCGTGCCGCTGCGCCTGCGCGAGTTCTTCATCGCGTTCACGCTTCGCCTCTCCCCGGCCCGGCGCATCCTCTACGTCGGGGCGCTGGTGATCGCGTTGGCCGGCATCATCCGGCTGTTTCGCGGATTTGGCTCCATCGACTTCCCGTTCGGCGTGCCGTTCATCCAGGTCGGCGTTCTGATGCCCGTCTGGGCGGATGGAACGCTGGCCTTGCTCGTTAGCCTGTTCCTCGTGAATCTCTTGATGCTGCTCGAGGTAGCGGATCGCCTCTCGCTCAAGGGGGAGCTCGAAGTGGCGCGCGAGATTCAGCTCGCGATGCTCCCGAAAGGAACATACCGCACTGCCGACATTGAGATCTGCGGGATGACTCGACCGGCAAACACCGTCGGCGGAGATTTCTACGACGTCCTGCCGCTTGGCGACGGCCGCATCATCGTCACACTGGGCGACGTTGCGGGAAAGGGGAGCCCGGCTGCACTGCTGATGGCGCTGCTGCTCGCGGTGTTGCGCACGCTCGTGGACGAGGATCTCGATCCCCCGGCGCTGGTGGAGCGGCTGAACGTACAAATCTGCCGCCACAGCCCGTCGTCCCGATTCATTACCTTGTTCTACGCCGTGTATTCCCCGGTGACCGGCTCGCTGACGTATGTCAATGCCGGACAGAACCCTCCGATGATCAGGCGGCTCGACGGCCGTTACGAACGGCTGGGCAGCACCGGTGTCGCGCTCGGGATGTTCGAGCAATCGCGTTTTGCGTCGGTCGACACGCGGCTCGCGCCGGGAGAAACACTGGTGCTGTACAGCGACGGCATCACGGAGGCGGAAGATCCATCCGGATGCCCGTTCGAAGAAGCGGGGCTCGAGTCGGTCGTCGAGCGATGCGCGGAACGGGAGCCCGCCGAAATCGCGATCGAAGTGCTGAAAGCGGTTGAAGCGCATGCGAAGGCGTCGCGCTTCATCGACGACCTCACGATTCTGCTGCTGAAGCGCGCGCGCACGGCGTAAGCGTCATCGCGACGATCCATCACCGAAGCCAAAGACCCGCGCGTCACCCAACACCGCAAGAGGCGTCAGCTGCTCGACCGCGTGTTGATGAGATGCGGCAAAACGGTTCCGAAACGAGTCGTATTCCCCGACGTCGACCACCAGAACCGGTTCGAATCCCTGCGCGCGAAAGGTCGCCAGCGCCTGATCGAGACGAGTGGGGGACAGGAGATCCCACCGGAGCGTCGGCCGATCGGCGTAATACCTGATGCTTCCGCTGTGCTGGGCGGCGAGGACGATCGCGTTCGCCGGGCCTCTCGTGCGCACGTACTCTCCAGCGCGAGGGTACTTCTGCTCCTGGCTGTGGATGTCGAACGCGCCTTGGCGTTCTGCATATATCAAACACGCGGCCGCGACACCGATGAGCATCGCCGCCGAAAGCGGCACGCGCCGCAACGGCGCCAGCAATCGAAGCAGGGAAATGGCGACGGCCGAAGCAAACACCAGCATCACCGCGATTGCCGGCAGAAGAAAGCGCGTGTAGAACCACTCGTTCGGCTGGAAAAATACGTAGGGAAGGTACGCGAACCATACCGCCGCGGCAAAAACGACAGACGCCCAGGCCAGGGGCCCGTGCGCCGCGCGGCGGATGATCCAGAAGGGAGCCGCGAGGGAAACCCAGATGAACGGCGTATGGCTCTCGGTGATCCATCGCGGATAGCGCGCCAGGTTCGGGGTAACGTTCGAGAGCGAGAACATGTCGGACGCGCGTCCGTAGCCCGATGCGAGCGGCGAACCATATCGAACATCCTGAATCCAGCCGAGCACGGCCAGGCCCGGTGCGATCGACACAATGAAATACACAGCGCGCCGCATGCGTGCGGAGGCACTCGACGCCACCGTCAGCGCGAGAACGACTGCGGCCAGCGGTGCCAGGTTCGGCCTGATCAGAATGGCCAGCGACGAAACCGCTCCCGACGCAATCGCCGACCGCGTCGACCCTCGGCTGGCGAGCACCAACGCCGTCATCCAGCACGCGGCACAGGGCACGTCACTCATCGGCTGAACGACTTGATAGAGAAAAGTCGGGCTCACCGCGAGAAGCAACGCAGCGACCGCACCGGCGAGCGGATCTCCGCTCAACGCTCCAACTCTGTAGGTCATCCAGATCAACAACACTCCGAACAGAGGAACGACGATGTAGAGCGCGTGTTCAGAGAGCGCCGAGAAAGGTGCCAGAAGGAGCGGGAATCCGGGCGGATATATTGGCGCGATCACCCCGGGCCTCGTCCCTTTCGTAAATCCGAGAGGGGTAAACGTGTAATCGACATTCGGCCAGGTAAAATCGGCGCTGACGGGAATCGTGTCGGTCAATCGTCCGTGCGCGAGCAATCGCGCCTGGCCCACGTAGCCGTACGAATCGGCGCCGCCGCTTGCGAACGTGCCGAACGCGATTCCGACCGCAAGCGTCCAGATGCCGGCGGCCACGACCGCCGTCCGGCAAAACGTCGTCGATTCGACCGCAGCCGCGATTCTGCCGACATAACCGGCGATCGCTCCACGAGCGCGCATCGTCAGGGCTACCGCACCGATCAAGGCGATGGCCGCAGGACGTTCCCACGAATGTGAGCTGAACCGCAGAGTCCCGAGCGAGAATTTGAAACCGCCGGTCATGGCCACCGCGACGGCGTAGACTGACGTGGCAGCCACAATGGCAACGGCCCACGGGATCCAGCGGTCGCGGGGTCGTGCCGTTAGTCCCATCGTCGATCACACGCGGTGTTTGACCGTCCGGCTGCCGGACGGAGTCTAATATTCATCAACCCACGATGGCTCCGGCCACCCTTCGCCTCGTCGCCGCAGTCTGCCTGCTGATGTGCATGGCGCAGGTGCACGACTCTGCCGCTCAGACGGCGACTCTGCAACCCGTCGACGCTGTGACGACGTTGTTGCGCCGGCTTCAACAAGCCGTCGCCGCCGGCGATCGCACGGCGATCCTTGCGCTCGGCGATCCACAGATCAGCCGGCCCAGCTTCGAAGATTTCGCCGCGACACTCACCTCGCCGCCGCCGAACCGGGTGGTCGTGACCGAACGCGATCGCGCCCCGCGCGAGGCTGGAGTGCTGCGGCTGGTGGTCGAGATCTTCACCGAGCGCGGAATCGAGGGCCGGCTGGGAACCTGGCGCGTCGACGCGAAGACGGGCGACATGCCAGGCGATCCGTGGCGGATTGCCGCGGTGAGCCGGTTGTCGGTGATGACAGGCCTGTATCGTCTCGCCCTCGAGACCGCGACAGAGTACGACGTCAGCAATCTGGTCGTCCGCGCGCCGGATCTGAACGTGGAAGTATCGTCGGGGCGCGCGTTCATCGCAGCGACTCCCGAGGGTCCCACCGCAATGGTACTGCTCGGGCGGGGACGGATGAAATTCAGTCCTCCCGACCCTGCCGAGCGCACGCAGGTCCATATTCTGTCTGGCCGCGACGAGCTGGTCGAACCCCTCGATGCCGCGTTCCTGCGGTTTGCGCCGGCGCAATTCGGGTCGCTGGTCGACCAGAGCGCGCTCAAGCCGAGAACGGTCGATCCGTCCGATGTTCGCGCCGCGATGGCCATCTTCAACGACCTCACGCCTCGCTCGCTCCAGGTGGACCTTTCCGACATCAGCCGCGATCGCTGGTCCCTGAGCCCGGGCGTCGGCGACATCATCGCCGAACTCCGAACCAGACGCTACGGCACGCTCACGTACGCGCGATCGACTACGGAGGCCGAAGACATCAACGTCTTCGACCGAAAGCGCCGGCGAAACATCTCGATCTATACCTCTGCGGCGAAACTCGCGCAGCGCGGCCGCTTCTATTCGGAGGACGAGCGGCTCGACTACGACGTCCTGACCTACGATATCGACGTCCAAGTCAATCCGGATCGATCGGTGATTGATGGCGACGCGCGGCTGAAGCTGAGGATCGTTGAAGAGGGCACCAGTTCGCTGACGTTGAAGCTGGCCGAATCGGTGGCCATCCGTGGCGTCTATTCTCCAGACTTCGGCCGCCTTCTTCACCTCCGCGTCGTCGGGCAAAACAGTGTGATCGTCAACCTGCCCGAAGCGCTCGGGGCCGGAACGGAACTCTGGCTCGACGTGCGATACAGCGGACCGGTCGCGCCGCAGGCATTCGATCGTGAAGCCATTCAGATCGCGCAGGCACCCCAGGAAGAGCGCCTGGAAATTCCTCTCCAGCCACGTTTCCTGTACAGCAACCGCAGCTACTGGTATCCGCAGGCGACCGTCACGGACTATGCGACGGCCACCATCCGCGTGTCCGTACCGAATGATTTCGACGCCATTGCAACCGGCCAACCTGTCGAGTCGCCGACACTGCCTCCCGGCGGAGGAGACAGTCAGCGGCGCCGCAAAACGTTTGTATTCGAGGCGTCACGGCCGGTGCGATATCTGGCGATGATGATCAGCCGGTTCAATCGACTGGACAACGCCAAGGTTCCCGCAGGCTCGTCCGACCTGTCGCTGTATGTGCAGGGAACGCCGCGTGCCACGCTTCGGATCCGGGACACCAGCGAGCGGGCCGCCGGTATCGTCTCTTTTTATGCTTCCCTGCTTGGAGACGCTCCGTATCCAAGCTTCACCCTTGCGCTCGCCGAGAGCGATCGTCCCGGCGGGCACAGTCCGCCGTACTTCGCCGTCCTGAATCAGGTGATGCCGGGATCCGCGCTGGTCTGGCGCAACGATCCGGTCAACTTCGAAAACTTCCCAACGTTCTTCCTGGCGCACGAACTCGCGCACCAGTGGTGGGGACAGGCGGTCGGCTGGAAGAACTATCACGAGCAGTGGCTGAGCGAAGGGTTCGCGCAATATTTCGCGATGCTGTACGCCGAGAAGGATCGCGAAGGCAGTACGATGCCGGCCCTGCTTCGGCAGATGCGACGGACCGCAGTTGAAGATGCACCGGCAGGTCCGATTTATCTCGGCTATCGTCTGGGTCATATTCAGGGCGACGATCGCATCTTTCGCGCGATTGTCTACAACAAGAGCGCAATGGTCCTGCACATGCTTCGCCGGCTGGTCGGCGAGGATGCGTTCTTCGGAGGAATTCGAGCGTTCTATCAGGAATGGAAATACAAGAAGGCGGGCACCGACGACTTTCGGAAAGTCATGGAACGTGCCGCAGGCCGAGACCTGCAGCGCTTCTTCGACGCCTGGGTGTTCGGATCGGCGATTCCCCACATTACGTTCGCGTATCATCACTCCGCGACCGAGGCCACCGTTCGCTTCGATCAGCCCGATGCCGTCGTCGACGTACCCATCACCGTCACCATCACCTACGATTCGGGAGCGGTCGACAATGTGGTCGTCGTCCTGGCAGACAAGCACACCGAGCGCGCAATTCCCTTGAAGGGTCCTGTCCGAAGCATCGCGGCTAACGCAGACAACGCCGCGCTCGTCGAAATCGAGCGATAGAATCAATCGTACCGGGATCCGGGGTCCGTGGTGCGGGATCCGTGCTGCGGGGTCCGTGGTGCGGGATCCCGACGCGGGATCCGGCTTGGTGCGGCCGGGCCGAGTCCCGGAAAATGTCCAAACAAATGTATGATTTAAAGTCTATGGATACCGTCACGCTGACCATAGACGGGCAGCCCGTCACCGTTGAAAAGGGCAAAACCGTCCTTCAGGCTGCCATCGAGAGCGGCATCAAGATCCCCTACTACTGTTATCATCCCGGGCTCGGGATCGATGGCTCCTGCAGAGTCTGCATCGTCAAGATCGAGAAGATGCCGAAGCTGCAGACGTCGTGTTCGACACCGGTCGCCGAAGGGATGGTCGTCTCGACTCAGACGCCCGACGTAGTCGAAGCGCGCGCCAGCGTGTTCGAGTTCCTGCTCATCAATCATCCGCTCGACTGTCCCGTCTGCGACAAGGGCGGCGAATGCCCGCTTCAGGACTTTTCGTACAGCTTTGGACCGAACGAAAGCCGCATGGAGTTTCCGCGGCGCGTATTCGACGGTGAAGGCGTTCGCGCCGACGTCGACTTCGGTCCAACGCTGATGTTGAATCGCAACCGCTGCATCCTCTGCACGCGGTGCGTGCGGTTCATGCGCGAGATTGATACCGACGCGCAGATCAGCATTGCGGATCGCGGCTACGGCAGCGAGATCGCCACCTTCCAGGAAGAAGGCGTACACTCTCTGCTCTCCGGTAATTTGATGGACGTGTGCCCGGTTGGCGCGATCACCACACGTGACTACCGGTTCAAATCACGGCCCTGGGACAACCCGGAGGCGGTCGACACGATCTGCACGCTGTGCGAGAAGGGATGCAACACGACGGCATGGATCAAGGCCAAGCCGGAGTGGGCCAAAGGCGCGCAGCTGATTCGCACCACGCCACGGTTCAACCCCGACGTGAACGGGTACTGGATGTGCGACATCGGCCGGTTCGACTATCGCTGGATCGAGGGCGACGAGCGGCTGCAGCGTCCGCTTCTCCGCACTGAATCTGGCGCACTCGAACCGACGGATTGGAGCAACGCGCTTCGCAAGCTTGCGGAACGGGTGACGGCACACGGCGCGTCGGAACTGCGGTTCCTCGTCTCTGCTCACGCGTCGCTCGAAGAGTTGTATCTGATCGGGCGACTCGGTGGAACGCTCGGCTTGCCGGAAGACGGCGTGGCGATTTCGTGGCGCTACCGCGAAAAGCCGCAGCCGCCGCGCGCGAAGTTCAAGATCCCGCCGGCTGACGCGCCGAACGTCAATGGGGCGCGCGACCTCGGTTTCCCCGTCAAGGCAAGCTCGAAGGGGGAAACAGATATTTCGGCGTTCAGAGCAGCGGTCGAACAAGGACGAGTCCGCGCGCTGTATGTGTTCGATCCAGGACCCGAGGGGTACATCGGCGATGTGTCGTGGATTATCGCCGCGCGTCAGGCGGGCCGGCTCCCGTTGCTGATCGTCCAGGGCGTGCTGATGACCGCACTGGCAAAGGCCGCGGATATCGT